>Ga0208820_1000078_pt1 | contig 108045 bp, 108 predicted proteins | sample June2015DPH_16_5_FD_184713 | JGI IMG/M metagenome (GOLD analysis project Ga0208820, IMG submission 184713) | Peatland microbial communities from SPRUCE experiment site at the Marcell Experimental Forest, Minnesota, USA - June2015DPH_16_40... | ecosystem: Environmental > Terrestrial > Soil >...
TCCAAAATCAACTCGCGCGGTGGTGGCAGAAGCTATTGTCCCGGCAGCCGAGCGGAGTCGAGTCCAGCCAACCGGTTTCCCCTTTGCCTTCGCCACCATCCAATAAAATAACTTTTGAGACAGTCTCTGCTGCGCCGCCCTAATCGGTGACTCGTTATCGTATCGTTGTTGAAATCAGCGTACGAGCGGCGGGAAACCCAGTATCGAATCCCACGTGTTTCTGTTGTTCCACATTTCGAATGGCTGAAAACTTTCGACCGTCCCCAAGCCTTCAAAAGTGAGCGTTGCCTGCATTACTGCGGGTTTATAATTATACATGGCGTTACCGCCACCGACGATTTTTCCTGCAACACTCACTTTTTGTGAAAAAGTGCCTGCAAAAATGTAATCTCCGGGAGCCGCGATCCATTTGAAATCACCGACACCGAAAAACTCAAAGAAGGTCTCTTCACCATTATCGAAGGTGAAATGAATAGCTGCCATATCGGTTTCTTGTCCGGCATAGGAGCCGTAGAGGAATTTGGACGAACCCACCGCGTAATCATGGTAAACGTCCAGAAAAGTATAATAATCGCCCTGAACGGGATCATAGACATCGTTGAGCTGAAAGCTGAATCCGTTCCGGTTGGTCACAAAAATGGCCCACTCGTTCCACCATTGAAAAATCACGGGCTGGTTGATATCAATTTTCAGGAATGAACCAGCCGGAATTTGGGTGACCCCGGTGACATGATTGAGCACGTTGGTAAACGTGGCCGAATTATTCAACAGCTTGATCAAGTCTTTGGTGGTAAATCTGACTTTGACCATCTCCCATTCAAAATAGGCTCCATGGTCAAAACCGAAGTTACTATCCCAAGCGAAAACGCCGCTGATATTCAGCGTCATCGGCGGGTAATTGTTTTGAATGATGATCTGGGCGTTTCCGGTAATCATGGTCGCCAAGCTAATGATGGCCGCACCGAACAGGATTTTAATATGTTTCATTGACATAGTTCCTCCAAGGTCGTTTAAACCGTAAACACAAATGGGTTCTGAGTATTGGCAAAATACATACTTGTTCAGGCGGTTAAGCCGGTTCGTCGTGGCAATCAGTTTGCGCCATTTTTCATTACATTTTTCCATTCAATCAAAGCACTATCTCGGTTCCCACGCCTTCGTCGGTGAAAATTTCCAGCAGGACGGCGTGCGGCACCCGGCCGTCCACAAACGAAACCTTTTCGACGCCGGATTTGATGGCCGCCACGGCGCTGTCCGCCTTCGGAATCATGCCCTTGTCAATTACGCCGGATTTTTTGAGACCATCCACTTCGCCGGTTTTAAGGTGCGGGATGATCGAATCGGGCCGCTTCGGATCGCTTAACAGGCCCGGCACGTCGCTCATGAACACGAGCCGCTGCGCCTTGAGCGCGATGGCGGCCTGCGCGGCGGCGATGTCGGCGTTGCAGTTGTAAATTTTCCCGTCCTCGCCGCGCGCCGTCGGGCTGATGACGGGGGTGAAACCGCACCAGATGGATTCCTTCAATGGCGCAACGTTGACTTCAATGACTTCGCCGACGTAGCCGATGTCAATTTTCCGGCCCGGATTTTCCTTGTCGTCGAGCCAGAGCTTGCGGCACTTGAAAATGTCCGGCCCGGCAAAGCCGATGGCCTTGCCGCCGAGTGCGTTGATGGTTTTGACGATTTCCGGATTGATCTCGCGCGACAGGACGTCGTCCACGATTTTCGCCGTGGCCTCGTCGGTGACGCGCTGGCCCTGGATGAAGTCCGCCTTCAGCCCGGCCTTTTCCATGGCGCGGGTGATGGCTTTGCCGCCGCCGTGAACGACGACCGGATCAATCTCGACCGCTTCCAGAAAAACAATGTCACGGGCGACGCCGGTGCGCACGTTTTCATCCGGCGAGTCCATGAAACTGCCGCCGTATTTGACGACGAACGTCGCCCCGCTGAATTTCTGGATGTACGGCAACGCTTCGAGGAGCGTGTTGGCTTTGGCAATGAGGTCTTGCACGCGGAATTTTTAGCAGGTGCGGCGGGCGATGGGAAAAGAATTGTTTGGCAACCGGTTTCCTGGATAATCCGTCCAAGCTCACAACCAAATGAATGCATCAAAATTCTTTTTGCTCGCCTCCACCCTCGCAGTTTTTTCCCTGTCGCCGCTGCTCGCGCAGAATGACTGGGTGAACCTGTTCAACGGCACGAATCTCGACGGCTGGGAGGAGCACAGCGGCCAGGCGAAATACACGGTCGCCGACGGTGTGCTCACCGGCGAGTCCGTTTCCGGCACGGGCAACAGTTTTCTCTGCACCACGCAGACGTTTGGGAACTTCGAGCTGGAGCTGGAATACCAATGCGACGCGCTGCTCAATTCCGGCGTGCAAATCCGCAGCGAGGTTTTTCCCGACGCGCGCACGCTGAACATTAATGGCAAGGAAATCAAGCTGCCGCCGGATCGCATTCATGGTTACCAGTGTGAAATTGACATGGACGTCGCCCGCGGGCGGATGTGGAGCGGCGGCATTTACGACGAAGCGCGGCGCGGCTGGCTTTGGCCCGCCGATGGCGAGAAGGGTGCGCAAGGCATGGCATTTTCCGAACAGGGCCGCAAAATCAGCAAGCCCGGCGAGTGGAACCAGCTCCGCATCGTTGCCAATGGGCCTTCCATCAAAACGTGGCTCAACGGCGAACCGCGCGCGGACATCACGGACCGCCTGACGCCGCGCGGCATCATCGGCCTGCAGGTTCACGGCGTCGGCAAAGACATCAACAAAGTTGGCCTGAAGGTTTCGTTCCGCCAGATCCGCCTCCGGGAAATCAAGACGAAAAACAACACGCTGACCGCGCAGGAAAAAGCCGACGGCTGGCAACTGCTCTGGGACGGTAAAACCACGGACGGCTGGCGCAGTCCGAAATCAGATGAATTTCCGGCGAAAAGCTGGACCATCAAGGACGGCGAATTAAGCGTGGTCGCCAGCGGCAACGCCGAAGCCCAGGCCGGCGGCGACATTATCACGCGCCAGCGCTACGTCAATTTCGAGCTGACCGCTGATTTCCGGACCACGCCCGGCTGCAACAGCGGCATCAAAATTTTTGTGCAGCCCGACATTTCACCCGTTGATCCCAAAACCGGCGCCAGGACGGCCGTCGGTTCGGCCATCGGGATGGAGTTTCAGATTCTCGACGACGAGCGGCATCCGGATGCGAAGCTGGGCCGCGACGGGGACCGCACCCTCGGTTCGCTTTATGATCTCATCCCGGCACCGAAGAATAAAAGAGTTTTGCCCGTTGGCGAATGGAACCAGGCGCGGATTGTGTCGCAGGGCAAGCACGTCGAATTCTGGCTGAACGGTGAAAAGACCTTGGAGTTTGAGCGCGGCTCGAAGGAATTCCGCCAGCGGGTCGCCGAAAGCAAATTCAAAAACATTCCCGATTTCGGCGAATGGCCCGATGGCCATATTTTATTGCAGGAACACGGCAGCGCGGTTTCGTTCCGCAACCTCAAGCTCCGCGAACTGCCGGCAAAATAATTTCCCATCCAACCCAATATGAAAAATCAATCGCGTCGTTCCTTCATCAAAACCTCGTTCGGCGGAGCCGTTGGCTTGACGCTGCTGCCCGGCATCATTCCCGCACGCCTGCTGGGCGCGGATGCGCCCGGCAAAAAAATCCAGGTTGCCCAAATCGGCTGTGGCCGCATGGGCCGCAGCGACCTGGGCAACGTGCTGGCGCAGCCGCTGGCCCGCGTGGTCGCGGTGTGCGATCTGGATTCCAGACGCCTCGCCGCCGGCAAAAAAATGGCGGAGGAATTTTATCGGGAGCGCGGCGAGGCCAAGGCCGGCGTGAAAGCGTTTTCCGACTACCATGAGGTGCTGGCGTCGCCGGAGATTGATGCCGTCGTCGTCACGGTGCCGGACCACTCGCATGCGCTCGTGGCGGTCGAGGCGGCGATTGCCGGCAAACACCTTTACGTCCAGAAACCGGTGACCTATTCGATTGTCGAGGCGATGGGATTGCGCCGGGCCGTTCACGCGAAGAAGGTGATTTTGCAGACCGGTTCGCAGCAGCGTTCCGAGTATCCGTGGAAAAGTTTCCGGATCGCCAGCGAGATGGTCCGCAACGGACGCATCGGCCGGTTGAAGACGATAAAAATTGGCATTGGCCTCGACCAGCCCAGCGGCCACAAGCCCGAGCCGATGCCCGTGCCGGCGAATCTGGATTTTGAACGCTGGCTCGGCCCCGCGCCGGAACAGGCCTATATGGAGCGCCACGTCCATCCGCAGGACAGCCTCGAAGGCCGCCCCGGCTGGATCACCACGGAGGATTTCGGCCTCGGCATGATTACCAACTGGGGCGCGCACCATGTTGACATCGCGCAGTGGGCGATGGGTCAGGAGCTGGGCGGTCCGCTGACGGTGGACGCCCACGCGGATTTCATGACGGACGACGCGTGGACGGTGCATACCACCTACCACGTCGAAATGCAGTACCCCAACAACGTTCAGGTCATTCTCGACAACCGGTTTGAGACCGGTCTGCGTTTCGAGGGCGACGAGGGCTGGGTTTTCTGCACGCGCACCGAGGAAAAGATCACGGCCAGCGACCCGAACATGGCAGCCGGGCGCGAGCCGCTGCCACCTTTGCGCGTGAGCGATCCTAAAATTCTGTCACCACTCGCGGGCAGCGCAACGCGCTGGGCCCCGAGTTCGTATCATCATTTGAACTGGTTGGAGGGCATCCTTGCCAACCGCCAGCCCATCGCGCCGGTTGACCAGTCCGCCCGCAGCCTTGAAGCCTGTGCTGCCGCCTGGATCAGCATGAAGCTCAAGCGCAAGCTGACGTGGGATGCCGCCACGGAAAGGTTCGTCGGCGATGACGAGGCCAACGCGCTGCGCGGACGCAAGGCACGCAAACCGGAGTATGATTTTCAGGTCGCGCTTAAAAAAGCGGGCCTTGCCTGAGCCAGCCGGTTGCCGGTGGCGTTTGCCACGCGGCTGAGTTTCCAGAGGGAGGCCGGCAACGCTTCGAGGAGCGTGTTGGCTTTGGCAATGAGGTCTTGCCCGGCCGGTTCATAACCAGTTCGGGGGGCGCCAACGGCAGCGCGTTTGTCATAACTTTTTTGCTTTCGCTGGCGCGGGACTTTTCCTAAATTGCCGCCGTCATGCCTGAGATTGCGAAATTCGTGAACAGCGCCGCCGCGAACGTCACCCCGGCCATCGCGGAAAAAGTCCTGCGTCAACTGCCGCAGTGGAAGCTCGAATTCACCCAGATCAACGCGCCGAAATTCCCCCATCTCGTGGATCAATTGGAATTTCTCGCCGACGCCGTTGAGGACACGATCGAGGGCGTTTACAAAGATTTGCCCTATGGCACGATTGCGCAGGCGGTGTTTGCGCTCCTCTACGCGCACAAAAAAACGGGCATCATCCCGGACAGCGTCCTTGAACTGGGGCGCGCGGATGATTCGAGCGTGGTGCGCGCCGTCCTGATTCAAAACGAAAGGGCCTTCTCCGTTTACGCCACGACCCAGGGTGTCAACTGGCAGAAAATCACCAGCCAGCCATAAAGTTCAGCCGCCGACGCCGGCATATTCCTCGTCCACCCGCAGGTCCATGCCCATGAGCACGTAATCGTGCGTGACAGCCTTCATGTCGAGGACGTAATCCTCCAGTTTCATCAGGTGCTGAAACCCAATCTGTTCCAGCGCACGGATGGCGACCTTGCGTTCGCCGTTCAACTCCGCCTCCAGCCGCCGCAGACCCAGCACCCGCGCAATTTCAACCTGTTCGGCCACGAGGATTTTTGCCACGTCCCGCCCGCGATATTGCGGATGCGTCAGCACGGTGATGAGGCCGATGTGGCGTTTCCACCCGCCGAAACGCTGATGCAATGTCGCCTCACCGATGATTTTCTGCCCATGCAACATCAACAACGGCAGGTTCCGCTCGAAATCCGCGTGCCGGCACCATTCCTTGAAAATCTCGCGGTCGAAAACCGGTCGCTTGATGAACAAACGCTCCTCCTCCGGCACCGCGAGGAAAAATTTTTGCAGGCGGGTTTCATCCCGTTTGCCCAGCGGACGCACAACACATTCCGTGCCTTCACGCAGTTTCATCGAGATCGGAAATTTTTCCAGCGCGTATTCGAGCATCATAGTGAACCTTTCGTTGCCGGCTCTTCTTTAGCACAGAAGCCGCCGCGTGAAAAGGCCGGATGGGAATAATCGCGATTTCGCGGACGAATTTAGTTCTACGAATTCTCCGGCTGACCGCGACTGATGATGACAACCGGGTGCATCCGCGCACAGCCCCTATGGCGGCGGGCCTCTGGCCTGCCGTAGAGCCGGGCGTCCCGCCCGGCGGAAGAGAGCGCGGTCAGCGAATGGGTGCAGGAGAATTCGAACGTCGCAGAAAATTTGTGCGCCAATTCCGGGCGGCGGGACGCCCGCCCTCCACGTCAGGCGGGACGCCTGACGCTACAGTGTGGGGCAGCGGATGCGCCCATGGCAATCCGGAGAATCACTTGCCAGCGACACCGCGAAGGTTTAACAAGACATTATGCAAGTCCCCTTGGTGATGACGATCCTCGGCCCGGACCGCACCGGCCTCGTTGAATCGGTGGCGCGCGTGGTGGCCGATCACGGCGGCAACTGGCTGGAAAGCCGCATGTGCCGTCTCGGTGGCGAGTTCGCCGGTATTCTGCGAATCGAGCTTCCGGTCGAAAAACGCCAGATGCTGCTCGACGCCTTGCAAGCGCTCCAGGGCCGCAGCCTTACCGTCGTCGTCCGCCCTGATGAAGCAGCGGCCGCCGCGACAAAAGGCCGGCAGGCCAGGCTCGAAATCGTCGGACACGACCGCCCGGGCATCGTCCGCGAAATCACCAGCGCCCTGGCACGCGCGAAGGTGAACGTCGAGGAATTTTCCAGCGAATGTGTCAGCGCACCCATGTCCGGCGAAACACTTTTCAAGGCCGCCGCCCGATTGCAACTGCCCGAACGCTGCGACCTCGCCGCGTTGAAAACGGATTTGGAAAAAATCGCCGCCGATTTGCTGGTGGACATTTCGTTTGCGGAACTCGGCAATCAGTAGGATTCCTGGCTGCAATGGAAATATTTGTGAACGCACCCCTCGCCCTGCCCTCTCCCCGCTCGGCGGGGAGAGGGTGGCCTCTGGCCGGGTGAGGGGTTCTCATATCGTCCGGCATGGCAAAATGATTTCTTTGACAACACATTAGATAATAATCATGCGCCACCTCGCCCAACCCCGGGTCTTGAAACTGGCCAGCATCGCCTCACTGGTCACGGCCCTGGCGTGTTATCCCCGCCTGTCGCTTTGGTTGAACCGTTCCGCTCCGATCTGGTATTTGGAGGCCGTCATTTTCTTTTGCGGCATTATCCTGTGGGGCTTTGTCTTTGCGTGGCACACCCAATACACCCATCGGCCGGTTTTTATTCTCAAGCTGGAATACGCACCGTTCATCACGGTAACCCTGGCCGGAATCGCCGTCGCAACTGCATTTCACCTGTTCCTGGACCCGGTGCTCCGGCTCAAAATGCCGGCAGATTTCCCGGCAGATCTGAAACAATGGCTGGCCATGGCACTGTTTTCCGTGGCCTTCAACCAGTTGTTTTTCATCTTTGCCCCTTTTGCCTGGCTCATGCGTCTGTTTCAAAACCGCCGGACGGCCACCGTGCTGACCGTTCTGTTTGGAGCCTTCGTGCTGACGATCAAATACCGGTCCGCCACCACCCCAATTCCATCCTTGTTGTTTGCGGCGCTCCTGGCCGTCAGAATCGGCATGGGATTTCTATCGGTCTCGTTCTATCTGCGCGGCGGGGTGCTCTTGAGCTGGTGGTGGACGCTTCTTGTCGAAGCGAGAAATTTGTTGGCTGTGGCGGGCAATCCGTAAACCGGCGTGAACCAGCCTCAAAATTTCGTGTTCAACCGCACGGTTTTGATTAAACCTTCGCGCGATGTTTGAACTGCTGAAAACGGACGCGCACACCAAGGCGCGGCTCGGCCGGTTGACAAGGCCATCATTTATCATATTATTTATCTGATGAATGCAACCGCGACCATTCTGTATCGCACGCCGGAACGCGTTTTTTCCGCCGCCGATCGGGGGGAAAAAGTGACGATCCGGCGCGGAAAGTCCGAATATGTTTTGACCAAAAAAACAGGACAGGGCGCGCTTTACGGCGCAACGCGCGGTTCGATCAAAAAGGATTTGGGCAAGCCGGCGGTTAAATGGAAAGCCATGCAATGAGCTATTTGCTCGACACCAACGCGTGGAAAACCATTTCTCTCGGGGCGAAAATTTCTTCAAAGGCGCGCGCCCTGATCGCGCCGGAAACGGAGCTTTTTTTATTGGACATTTCTTTCTGGGAAATCTGCAAAGCCGTCGAATACGAACGGTTGCCGCTCGACCGTCCAGCATTGCAATGGATTAGGGACTCGCTTTCGGAAAACATTACGGTTCTGGCCATCACGCCGGAAATCGCCGATGAATCGTGCAAGCTCGCTGCCGCCGGTTTGGAAACAACTGATCCCGCAGATCAAATGATTGTCGCCGCCGCACGAATCCGCCGGCTCACATTGGTCACGCGCGACCAACAAATCATCCGTTGGGGCGGTGTGCCGGTGTTGAATTACTGACCGATGTTTGAACTGCTCAAAACGGATGCGCACACCAAGGCGCGGCTTGGCCGGTTGACCACCGCGCACGGTGTCGTGGACACGCCGGTGTACATGCCGGTCGGCACCCAGGCCAGCGTGAAGGCGCTCGACCCGCGCGAACTGATTGAAATGGGCACGCAAATCATCCTCGGCAACACCTATCACCTCAACATCCGCCCCGGTCTCGACATCATCCGCGCCGCGGGCGGGCTGCACCGGTTCATGAATTGGGAACTGCCAATCCTCACCGACAGCGGCGGGTTCCAGGTTTTCAGCCTCGCCAAAATCAGGAAAATCAAACCGCACGGCGTCGAATTCCGCTCGCACCTCGATGGCTCGCCGCTGTTCCTCGGCCCGAAGGAGGCGATGGAAATCCAGCGCGTGCTTGGCTCGGACATCGCGATGGCCTTCGACGAATGCCCGCCGCACGATGCTCCGGCACGCGAACAAAAGCTCGCGGTTGAACGCACCATCCGCTGGGCGCGGGAATGTCGCGAACAACCGCGCGCGGCAGGACAACTGGTTTTCGGCATCGTTCAGGGCGGTGCGAATCCGGCTTTGCGGGAAGAATGTGCGAAGGCCATCGTCGCGATGGATTTCGACGGTTACGCCATTGGCGGCGTGAGCGTAGGCGAACCGGAGCCGGAGATGTTGAAGGCCATCGAATTGACCGAGCCGTTCTTGCCCGCGCCCAAGGCGCGTTACGCCATGGGTCTCGGCACGCCCGCGCAGATGGTCGAATTGATCGCACGCGGCGTGGACATGTTCGACTGCGTGTTGCCGACACGCGTGGCGCGCAACGGCACAGCGTACACGCGCAAGGGCGCGATCGGCATCAAGGGCGGCGCTTACAAGGCGGATTTTCGCCCGATCGAGGAAGGCTGCGACTGCTTCGCCTGCCGGCATTTCACGCGCGCTTATCTGCGGCATTTGTTGAACGTGAACGAAATCCTCGGCCTGCGCATGATGAGCGTCCACAACTCGCACCTCTTCTTGAAGTTGATGGCGGACACCCGCGCACACCTCGCCGCCGGCACCTTCGCGGAATTTTACCGCGAGTTCATCGCCAATTATGTTCCGTCAAAAAAAGTTTTGGACGCGCGGAAAATGGAAATTGAACGATGATTTAGACTGTAGTTTGGCCCAAAAGCGGCGGAGGGCCGCCGCAGTCCAAGACCTGTCGGATATTTTCACGATCCATTGTTATGCGCGAAGCGTCGTGGAGTGCGCCAGTCCTTCCGCCTGCGCGTCGCGCCAAAGCGCCGCTTCGGCGCGACGGCGGCTGGCGCTTTGGGCGACACCTGTTTTGAAGCTCGGACACAAGATTCCTTGCCAACACCAAAAGATGTGGCAATATATTGTCATCGTAAAACCAATTATTGCAAAGCTATGGAAAAACCAAAAATCATCGCCTATCTGAAACCGGCCTGCGGCTGGAGCAACGGCGTGCGCGCCGTGCTCAAGAAATACGATCTGCCCTACGAAGACCGCGACATCATCAACGACCCGGCCCAACGCCAGGAAATGGTCGAAAAGAGCGGCCAGATGCTCAGTCCGTGCGTTGAAATCAACGGCCAGGTGCTTGCCGACATCAGCGGCGAGGAAGTCGAGGCGTGGATGCTTGCCAACAGCGTCGTGCAGCCGAACGGCCTCGCGGCGGAAGCGCCGATCAACCAGGCCTGTGGCGCACATCATCGCCGGTAATTTTTAACCTTTACCAACCCCAGCCGCGCAGCGCGGCAAAGCTGCAACCAAAGTCCAAGGGAGGGGAATGATGCTTGCCAACGGATGAAAGGTGCCGACAGATTTTTTGGGGGGGGAAATGACATCCCGCTCTGCGGGGATTGGAACCTTTCATCCGTTGGCGAAAAGGAAGTGCAATACCCGCGGCGGAAATTTATTGTCAGAAATGCGCGATTCTTCGATAGAGGACTGCCATCTGCGCGGCTTGTTTGTTTTAGGCAGCGCAGTTAATCTTTCACCATGCGAATCGTCACTTCCATCGCCACGATGCAACAGCTTGCCAAAAAATGGCAACGCACGGGCAAACGCACCGGCTTTGTGCCGACGATGGGTTATTTGCACGCCGGGCACATGAGTCTCGTCAAACGCGCACGACAGGCCGCCGGCAAAAGCGGCGTTGTAGTCGTGAGCATCTACGTGAACCCGACGCAGTTCGGACCGCAGGAGGATTTCTCAAAATACCCGCGCGATCTGAGACGCGATTTCAAACTTTGCCGCGAAGCGGGCGTGGACGTCGTGTTCACCCCCGCCGACAAGGAAATGTATCCGGGCGAAACCCGTAGCCGCCGATGTGAATCGGCGGACGAACCGCGCTTTGACAAGCGCGGCTACAGCACCTACGTCGTGGAGGAAAAATTATCGCAGAGCATGGAAGGCGCGTCACGACCGACGCATTTTCGCGGCGTGACGACGGTGGTGGCCAAGCTGTTCAATATCGTCTTGCCGGATGTGGCGGTGTTTGGCGCGAAAGACTGGCAGCAGGCGACCATCATCAAACGCATGGTGGCGGATTTGAATTTCCCGGTGAAAATCATCGTCGCACCGACGTTGCGCGAGCGCGATGGGCTGGCAATGAGTTCGCGCAACAAATATCTCGTCGGCGATTTGCGCCGGCAGGCGCTGGTGCTATGGCGCGCGATCCAAACGGCCCAAGCTGCCGTGAAAAGGTTAAAAGCTGTCCCGGCGGAGAAATTGAAATCCGACTTGAAAAAGTTGATTAAAACCGAACCTGACGCGAGACTGGATTACGTGGAGTTTTTCGAACCGGACACGCTGGCGCCGGTCGCCAAAGTGATGCGGGGCACGCACATGGCGCTGGCGGTGTTTATTGGGAACACAAGGTTGATAGATAATGCAAAACTTTGAAAAGCATACTGGACTGGAAAATGATTGGCAGCAGCAGAAGCGTCGCGCAATTGAAAAGTTTTTTTTGCCAGAGAACTGCGTGGCAGGATCACACATAGAATTCCGTTCTCCTTCCGATAAATACTTGCTCTCAGTAGAAAAATATTCGACTGGACCGCATACTTGGCAATATTCGCGAGGTGTCGTGACCCGGATTTCTGACGGAACGGTAATCGCAGACGTGAAACGCAACTACGGACACCTCTGGCATGCTTGGGTTCAGCATACAAATGGAAATGAATACATTCTTTGTGGTGAAGATTATCAAGGCTACACAATTGTTGATCTGGCAAGGGCAAATGTCAGAGCCTTTTTACCGGATTCAGCGCGAAATGGCGGAGCGTTTTGTTGGGCCGCAGTCTATCCTTTGACCGGCGGAACAGTTTTGGCGGTTGAAGGATGTGTCTGGGGGGGGCCATGCGATCTGGTCTTTTATGACTTCTCCGAGCCGTTGAATTTGCCATTATCCGAAATTGGGCGCATTGCAGAGATTGGGAAAGTCATAGGATGGGAATCAGACTCCGTTTTTGCCGTAGAACATGAGTTCACAGTAAGAAGGCGCGATGGACGAAGGTTTGAATTATTGTCGGAGAGCGAACAAGACGAATACTATCAGAATGAGTCCGCATTCACCTATCATACTGAAGTCCTGCGTTGGAATCGCCTAACGCGATCTTTGGTTGGTTGACGCTAAAGCAAATGAAACAATTCGACTATCTCGTTCTGGGCAGCGGCCTCGCGGGGCTGTCTTTCGCGTTGAAGGTCGCGCCGCTCGGGCGTGTGGCCATCGTCACCAAAAAGGACCGCGCGGAATCAAACACGAATTACGCCCAGGGCGGCATCGCGTCGGTGACGAGCAAGGAGGATTCGTTCGAACTGCACGTGCGCGACACGCTCACGGCTGGCGCGGGGTTGTGCAAGGAAAACGTCGTCCGCACCATCGTCGAGGACGGCCCGGCGCGCATTGCGGAACTGATCGAACTGGGAATGAAATTTTCCGAGCGCGACGCGCCGGACGAGGACGGCGGCAAAGAACTCGATCTCGGCCGGGAAGGTGGTCACTCGAAGCGGCGGATTTTGCACGCGAAGGATGTCACGGGCCGGGAAATCGAGCGGGCATTGCTGAATGCGGCGGCGCGGCAGCCGAACATCCAGATTTTTGAAAACCACCTGGCGATTGACCTCATCACCAGTCAAAAACTCGGCCACGCCGGCACGAACCGCTGCCTCGGCGCGTATGTGTTCGACAAAAAATCGGGCGGCGTCGAGACGTTCGCCGCGCCCGTGACGATTTTGGCCACGGGCGGTTGCGGCAAGGTTTATCTTTACACGACGAACCCCGACATCGCGACCGGCGACGGTGTGGCGATGGCGTATCGCGCCGGGGCGCCGGTGGCGGACATGGAATTCATCCAGTTTCACCCGACGTGCCTTTATCATCCGCAGGCGAAGTCATTTCTCATCAGCGAAGCCGTGCGGGGCGAGGGCGGCGTGCTCAAGTCGCTCGAAGGCGTCGAATTCATGGATGCCTGTCATCCGTTGAAATCGCTCGCGCCGCGCGATGTGGTGGCCCGCGCCATTGACAGCGAGATGAAAAAGAGCGGCGCGGAACACGTGTGGCTCGACATCACTAACAAACCGGCGCGGTTCATCATCGAGCGGTTTCCGAACATCTATCAGACGTGCCTGCGTTACGGCATTGACATCACGAAAGAGCCGATTCCGGTCGTGCCCGCAGCACACTATCAATGCGGCGGCGTGGTGACGAACGTGGACGGCGAGACGGAAATTGCCGGGCTTTACGCCGTCGGCGAGGTGGCGTGCACAGGATTGCACGGCGCAAACCGGCTGGCGAGCAATTCACTTTTGGAAGCGCTCGTCTGCGCGCACCGTGCGGCGCAGCGCGTCACGAAAAACTCATTGCCACAGACCGATTTGAAAATTCCGTTGTGGCAATCGGGCGACGCGCACAACCCGGATGAAATGGTCGTGGTTTCGCACAACTGGGACGAAATCCGGCGGCTGATGTGGGATTACGTGGGCATCGTGCGCACGAACAAGCGGCTGGCGCGCGCCCAGAAGCGCATTGCGAACTTGCAGGAGGAAATCCACGACTACTATTGGAACTTCATCGTCACGAGCGACCTGCTGGAATTGCGCAACATCGCCACGGTGGCGGAATTGATTGTGCGTTGCGCGCAGATACGGCCTGAAAGCCGCGGACTGCATTACAATCTGGATTACCCGGAAGCAAATCCCGAATGGGCGCAACGCGACACGGTTTTAAGAAAATCTTGAAATAACGCGGGTGGTGAATATCCTGTCAGACGGTCGCGCGCTTAGCTCAGCGGTAGAGCACTTCCTTCACACGGAAGGGGTCGCAGGTTCAAACCCTGCAGCGCGCACCATCCTTCGCTCGGAACTGACCTCTGGAGATTCCGAGCGAAGGATGGTGTCCTCCGGCTTGTCCATCGAAGCTTTAGCGAAGTTGGAAGCCTCGGCAAAGGAGGACTCTCTCGTCAACAGTTCCGAGCTACGGATGGCAGGCCAGTTTTTCCAGAGCGTAGAGCGAAGACTGCCGCGCCGGCCTGTCGCGCCGAAGTGAAACGAAGGCGGAAGCACGAAGTGCGTAGGCGGGCCAAGACCGGCGATTAACCGACGCGCTTCGAGCTTCGACTCGGCAAGCCAGAAAGATCGCCGGCGGCGTAGGCGGGCTGGTTCGACAACGGACAAGCGGGCTACTTGTCTCGCCGAAACAACGTGAAGGCGAACGGCTCGGCAAGCCAGCCAGTCATTCCGAATGAAATTTTTCTACGTCTATATCTTGCAAAGCGAAAGTAGCGAAAAACATTTCTACATTGGTTTCACGGAAGATTTGCAGGACCGTTTGAAAACGCATAACGCCGGCCAGGTCCCGCATACAATTAAATTCCGGCCGTGGCGGATAAAAACCGCCATCGCCTTCACCGAACGCCAGCGTGCCATTGAGTTTGAACGCTACTTGAAGACAGCCTCAGGACGAGCCTTTGCAAAAAAGCGTCTTTGAACGGTGAACTTTTCGCAACGTCGGGAAATCCATTTTGAATATCTTGACAGCGTTTAATGCTGTGGCACATTTGAGGCATGACTGAGCAAATCAGACTTCGGATTGACACCGACCTGGCGGAAGAGGCGGATGAGGTCTGCCGCGAAATCGGCATTACGCCGACGGCGGCGGTATCCATGTTTTTTGCGCAAATGGTTAAATTGCGCGGCCTGCCGTTTCGCCCCAGTGATTTTCCGGCGTTGGACGAATACGGGGTGACGCTGGCCCAGGCAACGGCGGCGGAAGATTCCGCGCTGGCTGAAATCACCTTGTCGCGTAAAGCGGGCAAGCTGGCACCCTTCACCGGCAAGTTATGATTCGCGTTCTGCTCTCGGAACGAATCAAAAAGACGGCGGACAAGCTGCCGCCGGTCGTGCGGGAAAAAGCCGCCAAAGCCATTGCTGACGTTGGCTCCGCTTTTGGCGATCCGCATCAACATCGGGGGCTTGGGCTTCGCAAACTGGCCCGGCGCTCCTACGAAATCCGCGTGCATCTGCAATGGCGGGTGGTGTTTATTCATGACGGGAAAGTCCTGGTTGCCTACGACGTGATGAACCACGACGAAGTTTCGCTTTGGCTAAAAGGACAGCGAAAATAATTCGGACACTTAACCGGACAGGCTCTATTCAATTACACCAGCACCAATATCGCCTCGTCAGCATTGATCAACACGAGATCATTGACCGCGTCGTTCCTATTCGCTTTTGCTGAACGGCCATTTTTCGTAATTATACCAATACGAAAGGTTTGGCATTAACAGCCATCGAAGAATGTCTTTACGCCGTTGGAATTGTCGAAAAAGACATGGAATTTCCGAGTGAAGTCCATGACCAATCCAAAGCGGGTTCAGCTTTTTCAATTCGGAATAAAGTTGGTCGAGGTGTTTAAACGTCCAATCATCAAAACCGAGTAAGTCAGCCCTTTCGGATTCGAGGTTGTCCTGCCATTTCGTTATAGTGTCAAACGGGCAAAAATTTGTGATTACTAAATGATAATTTTCGTTTTTTAATGACTCTTCAAGCTGGAAATTATTTGGCGCGTGTTTATTTTCAACCCAAGCAGATTTTTTATTTGCAAAGTTTTTGAGCCCCAGATTCAGATTTTTCCGCATCGGCTTACCGTCATCTTCGATAAAAGCAGAGGTGCAATTTTGCGCTTCACCTTGTGTGTAATTTGCTCCAATGCAAACTACAACTTCGCTAGTAGACTCGCTGTTTGTTGTTGAATTGTCTAAGACGACAAAATGATTATCGCCATTGGTAATCTCACTGACTGGAGATTTTAACTTGCCAAAATTTGTTTTTGACAGAATTGTCCTTAATTTGTCGTAGTTCATTGTCATAAATTAAAATTTTCAAACTGTGGTGAAAGAAGTTGTCTTCGCAACTCGTTCTTGGCGCTGCTTTTGGAGTGCTATGGCTTCGGCTTCAGATAGTCTGCCGAATGTCGCATATAATTTTCCCGCCTCTTCGAGGCATGTTTGGAGTTTGCTGCAACGATTTTTTAAAAAAGTGATTTGTTTGTCAATTTCCACCATGTCCACTCCAGGATGCATGCTTCTAAATTCAACTTCTTCATTTCTCGTCTTATTTTTTGCCAAAAAAATGGCCAGAAACGGAATCCCGAAAAGAAGAAAAATAAAAAGTCCAAGGGTTAGAATAGCATCGTCATCATCATTAGTCATGCCTATTACTATAAATGCAGCTATCCACGAAACTAAGATAACTAATCCAGCTACGCATCCTGTTGTTTGCCTTCCTTTCTCCCAAGCTGGCTTCAATTCAGCATAAAGTTTTTCGTTTTTATTTAACTCTGCTTGGTTGCGTACAAGCTCAGATTGGGCATCATTAGGATCAACTTCATTTTCCTTCATGTTTTTTAGACAGCCAATGAAATCCTGAAGTTCGGTTTCTTCTTCAATAAAACGACGGCATTCGTCAACTTCCTTGCGCGAAGATGAATCCAATTGTTCGTATGTTTTATTGATGGCTTCGTCTAGTTCAAGCAACACTTTCTGAACCCTGTCCTTATCGTTGAAATCGCTAAATGAGGCGGGACCTATCCCTGTATTCAGACAATAATCTTTTAACTGTGAACAATTCATATAAACAAACGCTGGCAATCTAGTTGGCCCGATACTGACGACATTGCCGCATTCATCCACCAATGCGCCGCCCGAAGTGCTTGTTTGCAACGGTGTTTTGTCCGCAAGGCTCGAAAGTTCCTTCAAGGCTTGTTCTATTTCAAAGACTTTTTGTCGGAGTTGGTCTCGAATTTGCGCCTTGGCTCTCTCATCAAGATGAACCTGCTGAAGCTGCGCCAACTGATGGCGAACATTTTCCAGTTGGGCCGTTTGAACAACATTCAGGGTGAGATTTGCGTAGTCAACCCAGCCATATTCCTTTTTCGGAGCCATTGGTCATAATTGAATTGAAAACCTGTGACTTTGCAAGCAGGAAACTTTGCCCCGGGCGTCCAACCCAAACCGATTTTGGCAGCGGCTGTTTGCATGGTCCGGCACGACGTTTTTCCCTGGCATCAAGCGCGTTGTGTGCGCCAGCCCGATTGCGACGAGAGCGGCGTTGGGTTCGCAGCCCCTTTAGCGGAATCCCAGCAAGCCATTTCTTAAAACTGGTCTTCCTTTTCCTTGAACAGCACGTTGAACGTGGTCATGGAGCCGTAGCTGCGCGTGATGTATTGCTGCAGCTCGACTTTTTCGCCGTCGGTAAGCTTCTCGTGGCCGTTGATCTTTTGCTCCAGCACGCGAAGGTTGTTTCGCATCATCACGATTTTGTGAAAAAAGGCTTCGAGCGGCACTTCCTTGGTTTGCAATGCCGGGTCGGCGGGATGCATGACCAGCTTGCCGCCGTGCCAGCGGAGGCCAAGTTTTTCAATCACCGAATCCGGTTTTTCCAGACCGAGCCTGACCACGGCGGCATCCACGGTTTGCTCGATGAATTGTTTGAGCGGCAGGTTCAAGCCGCTGACAGTGGTTTGCGGTTCAGCGGGTTCAAGGCCGGCGGCCTCCGGCGCGACCGCGCGCTTGCCGTCGGCGAAGAGAATTTCCGCCGTGATTTCAGAAATGGTTTTGACCACGCCAACGCCGTATTGCGGATGGCGGACTTCCATGCCGACATGAAGGGATTCGATTTTCATGGGGAAAATTTAACCACGGATGAACACGGATGCACACGGATTTTTTTGTGTGAAGAACGAATTGAGCAGCGCCGTAGGCGCGGCATCTGTGTAGATTTGTCTGGTGATGGTTCCAAGCTCCGTCAGGAGCGGCATATTCCTTGATGTCGCTCCTAACGGAGATGAATTATTTTTTGCGGTAATTTTCTACAAATATGCCGCGCCTACGGCGCTTAAAAAATCGGCTGACAACTTTTGAAAACGCGCTAGGCTCGGCGACAGCCAAACAAATTAAAATCAAACAAACACCATGGCCCGTGCAAATCCAATCGACCGCTTTGAATTCGAGCGCGCGCTGTGGACCCAGGGCATGACCCGTGTCGCGGGCGTGGATGAAGCGGGTCGCGGTCCGCTGGCCGGACCGGTTGTCGCCGCGGCGGCGGTCCTGCCGTCGAAATGGGCGGAATCCGGTTTGCCGCACGAACTCGAGGGCTTGAACGATTCCAAGCAGCTCACGGCCGCGCAGCGCGAAAGATTCTTTGCCTTTCTTACCGCGTGCCCCGAAGTGCAATTTGCCATCGCGCAGGTTGGGGCCGGACAAATTGATGCCATCAATATTCTGCGCGCCACGCATCGCGCCATGAACAACGCGCTTGCGCAATTGCAACCCGCGCCCGAACACGCGCTCGTGGACGGGCGGCCTGTCAAGACCATGCCGGTGCCGCACACAGCCATTGTGCAGGGTGACGCCCGCAGCTATTCCATCGCCGCCGCGAGCGTGCTGGCCAAGGTCACGCGCGACCGGTTGATGCTCGAATTTGACCGGCATTGGCCGAAATACGGATTTGCCGAGCACAAAGGTTACGGCACGGAGCAACATCTGGCGGCGATTGCGGCGCATGGCCCGTGCCCGATTCATCGGCGCAGCTTCGCGCCGTTGAGACCAACCCAACGCGAACTGTTTTGATAACATATGATTCCTCCTCGCCGTCGTCCTCGTAATCGAAGGGACAAAATCGAGGACGAGAACGAGGACGAGGACGATAAAAAGCGGGATGGATTGAATGAACCTGCTGGAAACATTTAAAAAACGGTTTGCGGGTGATGACAAGCCGGAACACCTGCGCCGTGGCGAACTGGGCGAGCACGCGGCAAAAAAACATCTGCAGCGTCAGGGGCTGAAATTTCTCACAGCCAATTTCCGTTCAAAGCGCGGTGAGATTGATCTGGTCTTTCGCGACGACGATTGCCTGGCGTTCGTTGAGGTCAAAACGCGGTCGTCCGAGGATTGGACGCGTCCGGCGGCGGCGGTTGATGCGCGCAAGCGGCGGTTGCTTTCGCAAACCGCGCTGGATTATTTGCGTCTGCTGAAAAATCCGCAGGTAAAAATCCGGTTCGACATCGTCGAGGTGCTGCTGGCGGACGGCCGGGTGTGCGAAATCCGGCATCTGCCGAACACGTTTCCCATGGAGAAGCCGTACCGTTACGGGTGAAAGAGGAGCGCGGCTTGTCCCAAGCCGCAGCACTCGAAAAACATCTTGTACGTTGGAATATCTTTGAGGCTCGCATGGCACCCTGGCCGCTGCGAGTTGGGACAACTCGCGCTCCGGGGACAGTGCCCGGCGTGCGCCCCGCGCTCCTTTTTCCCATGATGCCAGCGTGACATCGGCGCGCGAGCGTTGTCCAATCAGCAGTGAAGACACTTAAGAACGAGCCGACAAACGGAACGGGTTTTGCCTGGTCACCATGAGCACAACTTACAAAATCGTGGAAGGGACGATTGGGCTTGTGGTTATTCTCGGGGTCATCGGTTGGGGGTTCTTCCGCATGTTGAAACGGAGTTATGATCCGGCGAAGATGCTGTTCAAGCTGGCAATCACCGTTCCGCTGGCCATCGCCTGTTTTATAGGCGCCATCAAACTCAGTTTTTTTGGCCCGTTCGTCATGATAATTCTTGGGGTTGCCATATCAATCCTGTGGGCGCCGCACATTGGCGAATGGCTGTGCAAACCTTTAACGAACTTGTTTGATGGCGGTGGTGAAGAGCCGGAACCCAAGCCGTATTATTCCATCGCAATCAGCAAACGAAAACTGAACAAGCCGCTCGAAGCGGTTGTTGAAATCCGCAAACAGCTTGCCCGTTTCCCGAATGATTTTGAGGGCGTGATGTTGCTCGCCGGCATTCAGGCGGAGGACATGAAGGACCTGCCCGGCGCGGAAATCACGCTGAATCATTTCTGTGACCGGCCCGAGGCGCCACCGAAGCAAGTTGCCGCCGCGATGAACCATTTGGCCGACTGGCAGCTCAAACTGGTGCAGGATGCGGATGCGGCGCGCGCCGCGCTGGAGAAAATCACCACGCGGTTCCCGGACACCGAGCTGGCGCTGCTGGCCGCTCAACGCATCGCACATCTGGGCGGCGCGGAAAAAATTTTACTGGCGGCACACGACCGCCAGCCGATGGCCATGCCGGAAGGCGTGAAAAATGTCGGCCTGCTGGAATCATCGGAGCATTTGCGTCCGGCCGAAATTGACCCGGCGAAACTCGCCGCCGATTATGTGAAACATCTGGCGCAGCATCCGCTCGACACGGAGGTTCGCGAAAAGCTGGCGATCGTTTACGCCGACCACTACCAGCGGTTGGATTTGGCAACGGGCGAATTGGAACAAATGATTGAAGAGCCGAACCAGCCGACCAAGCGCGTCGCGCACTGGCTGAATTTATTGGCGGATTTGCAGATCCGGCATGGCGCAGATTACGACACCGTGCGCGGAACTTTGGAGAAAATTGTGGAACGGTTTTCTGATTTGGCCGTCGCGGAAATGGCGCGAACACGGCTGGCGCGTTTGAAAACCGAGCTTAAAGGACATCAAGCAACGCCGGATGTGAAGCTCGGCGTTTATGAACAAAATCTCGGATTGAAATACGGCTCACCACGCCGGTTGTAGCGCGATTCCCTTTTCCAAGTGCGTAACCGGACACCGCCACCCATGCACGATGCCGCGTCCGCGCGGAACGCCGGATTCATCCGGCAGATGTGCAACCGGCGCGTGTTGCTGCCGGATAAATCCGGCGTTCCGGTGGCGGTGTCGAGGTGCACCCCTTTTCCAACAACGGTGTCTTGCCGGCGTGACATTGGCGCGCGAGCGTTGTCTAATTGGCAGTGAAGACACTCATGAACGAGCCGGCCGCAGGATGTGAGTTTGTGGAAGAGTCGCCAGCCGACCTGGCGTCTTCGGAGTTTTCCAGTCTCTATGCTGAAAACAGCCGCGCGATTTATTATCTTGCCTTGCGTTTTCTCGGCGACCCGCAAAAGGCCGAGGACGCCACGCATGACGTTTTCCTGAAGGCTTTCCGCAAACTGGATCAATTCCGCGGCGAGGCGTCCCTGCGCACGTGGCTTTACCGCATCGCCATCAATCATTGCCAGAACCTCCGCCAAGCCTGGCATGACCGCCACATGTTCTCCAATGCGGACGACGCCGTGTGGGAAAACGCCGCGGCCAAAACCGATTCGCCCTTGCGTGTCCTGGAAATCAAGGAACTGGGCCAGCGAATCCAGAAAACGCTCGCTGGTCTGCCGGATGAATACCGGCTCCTGTTGCTGCTCGTGGCCGACGAGGAATTGAGTTACGAGCAGGTTGGCACGCTGGTCGGGCAATCCCCCGACGCGGTGCGCGGGAAATTGCATCGCGCCCGCAAAACTTTTGCCGCTCTTTTTGAGAAAACCGCCTGAAGCTGAATTATGAAACACCAAACCAAACTTTCCGAGGAACAACAGCAACCGTCCCGACAGGTCGGGATTGAGCAGCAGACGCAGCAGCAATCCGCGCGCGAATTTGCGAACGCCGAAGAGATGCTGCGCTACGACGCGGCACACACCACCGTGCCGCCGGGCATTGCCCAACGACTCCAAAAATCCACCGGGCAACCCGGCGCGCCGCCGCCACGTTCATGGTGGAGAAATCTGCTCGGCAGATAATTCCATGAAACACCTCTGGCATCGTTTTCTGGCATCGCTCACGCCCGGCGTGCGGGTTTTGCTGTGCCTTTTGTCGGTGGTTTATCTGGCAGCGGTGATTGGTAAATTTTCCCATGCGTATGACTTGAACCGCTGGCTGGCAGTGAGCGGCCCGAATTTCTGGCACGGCCAGGTCTGGGAGTTGATCACTTATCCGTTGTTGCCGATGGCGGTCTTTGATTTTGTGTTCAACAGCCTGATGATCGTCCTGCTGGGTGGGTTGCTCGAACGAATCTGGTCGCGCGCCGAATTTTGGACGTATTGTACCGTGGCCGCAATCGGAGCCGGTTTGGCCAAGGTTGTTTTGCAATTTTCCAACCCTTTCCCGATGACCGGCATGGCCCCGGTTGTTTTCGGATTGCTCGCAGCCTGGGGAAATCTTTTTGGACACGAAAAAGTTCCGTTGGTGTTTTTCGGTGAAATGACCGTGTGGCAACTGGCTTTACTGGCCGCAGCGATCAGTTTTGTCACGACGTTGTTTTCCGCCGGGCTGGTCAACGCGCTCATCATGCTGGCCGGCGGGTTGACGGGATTGCTTTATCTGTGGCTGCGCTCGAAAATACTCATGACGCGTGAAAGCCGCGTCGTCCATTCGGAACGCATAAACCGGTTGGAACTATGATCCGATCAACGATTTCAGGATTGCCGGGCGTCAATGCTTTCAAAAGAACCGCGACCGGCTTTGGACTGCGGCGGGAAGCGAAGCGCCAGGCCGCTTTGGCGGGTGTTGACGAGGTCTCCAAAAGCGGTGTCGCCGCTGCGCTCTGCCACCGCAGTCCAAAATTACGTTCCGTTCTGGCGCGCGAACGGGCGCGGATCGCGCGCGCGATGCTGGCGGATTGCCGCTTCTGCGCGCACGACTGCCGGGTCAACCGGCTGGCGGGTGAAAATGGCCTGTGCCATGCCGGGTCGGAGGTGCGCTTTTTCTCCGCGCAAACCGAGGTTTCGGATGAATTGGAATTGACCCCCGCTTTTAACGTGGCGTTAAGCGGATGCGATTTGCGCTGCGACTTTTGCATCACGGGAGCGTCGAGCTGGAATCCGCGGGCGGGCGCGGGCTTTGATGCGCGCGCCATGGCGAAGCAGGCCAAGGCGGCGCTGGAAGGTGGCGCGCGGACGATCCAATTGCTGGGCGGCGAACCGACGGTTCATTTGCCGGCCGCGCTGGAATTTGTGTCGTGGCTGCCGGAAACGGCCCGGCTGGTTTGGAAGACCAACGCGCACGGGTCAGCCCGGGCGCGCGAATTGCTCGACGGCATGTTTGACGTGTGGCTCGCAGACTTTAAATTTGGCAACGACGCTTGCGCCCAACGGCTGGCGAAAGTTTCCAGCTATGTCCGCATCGTTCAGGAGAATCTGTTGTGGGCCGATGAACACAGCGAATTGATGGTGCGCCATCTGCTCATGCCGGGGCATGTGGAATGTTGCTGGCAGCCGGTGGCGGCATGGCTGGCTGAAAATCTGCCCGGCGTCAAAGTGAATTTGCGCTCCGGTTTCTGGCCGGCGTGGCACACGCGGCAACACGAAGAACTATTAAGCCCGATTTCCAGAGCCGAAGCCGAGCGTGCCAACGAGATGGCCAGGGACTACAGGCTGAATTTGGTGGAATGAAAAAATTAATTTTGCCATAACAATTTTTAAAACATGCAATCCGGAATTGAACTATCAAAATCGTCGCCATCCTCAAACCGAATCAACGGCCAGGGACCGGAGTTTCAAGTGGAAGGAAACATTTTCTATTTGACTGAATCTCGCCGCCGACATTCTCCCGAGCCGGAAAAAATTCAATGGTCAAAACAGTTCATTGTCACCAGAAAGGGACGACAGTGGAAAATCCGAACGACGAACCTGAATGAGGATGCTATTCAATATGAGGAAATGGGTTGCGACGGTACGAAAATTTTCCAATTGCGGCAATGTAATGCAAATAAATTCCCTGAAAATACCGATGACAAAAATTTCATCACTGCTTCGGGGCGGGTATTGAATGGTAATTTTCCGGTCGGTTTTGACTCGAATCTCATCTTTCCCCTTTGGCTTGCCTACTGTTCGTCCGACTATTTTTTGTCCCGGAAGGATGATCGAATTGTGACTCCTTTGTTTCTTGTTGGCGATTTTCTAAGTCAAGCCGTTCCACCAACAATGCCCTTGCCCGCCAAATGGAAACTTAATGACTCAAATTTCATCAGCGAAATCACTTGGTATTCCGAAGGCACATATCTTCATGAGGAAGACGGCGCCAGTCGGTTTGAAAAATATCCGCCGCCATTTGATGTTGGTTTTCTTCATGCCAGTTTTAAAACCACAGATTGGACCAGTTTTTCCGAAATACTTATGCCAAGAGGTTTCGTATTAAGAGTGTTTGCGCCCAATTGGCCGGAAGAGGGAGAAGCCCAGTGCGTGGTAGCCTATACCATTGATGCGAGGGTTCAGACCGTTCATCCTGTGCAAAATTTTTCTTGTTTGCCAGAACTTATGAGAAAGACAGGGATTACCGATACGCGATATCGCCTTGGCAACTGTTCTGGATGCCTTCTTCACTATGGCAGTTCATCCAGTTGGGATACCGAAGAGGAAATTGAAGCCAAATTAAAAAGCCGAGGAATAGAATATGAGAAGCAAACCTCGCAAGGCTGAATCAAACATGTCTGAAGTAATGATTCTGGCCGACGGCAGGATTCTGGCGCATAATATCACGCCGGTAATGGCGCAGGTGCTGGCGGAATTGAACCCGGCAGACGAGGCCATGAACCAGCGGGCGATGCAAAAAAACACTTTGAAACATGAACTTCCAAACTGAACTTGAAACCCTCATCCGGGCGCGTTATCCGATCCTTTACATCATTTCGAGCGAGGAAATGCGCGTGCAAAACGTGGTGGTCGAAATTGCCGCCAAGCGGCAGAAAAAAGTCTTCGAGTGGAGTTACAACACCGGCATCGTGCCCGCCGGCACTTCCATCCAGTCGCACAAAAATCGCAACGTCACCACCAAGGACCCGCTCGCGGCGCTGGACCAGGTCATCGAGCAGGTGGAGCCGGCCATTTTCATCTTCAAGGATTTCCATCCGTTCCTGACCAAAAACAACTTTGCCATCGTCCGCAAACTCAAGGAAATCGCGCTGCATCTGAAAAACAGCTTCAAAACCATCATTCTGGTTTCGCCGGTGCTGGAAATCCCCACCGAACTCGAAAAAGAGGTCACCGTGCTGAACTACCCGCTGCCGGCGCGCGAGGACTTGAACGCGCTGCTCGACAAGATCATCGCGGACGTGAAGCAGTTCGCGCAGGTAAAGATTGATCTGGACGACGCCGGCCGGGAACGCCTGCTGCAGGCGGCGCTGGGCCTGACACTCGGCGAGGCGGAAAATGTTTTCGCCAAAATCATTGTCAAGGACGAGCGCTTGTGCGGCGATGACGTGATCGAGGTCTTTGCCGAGAAGCAGCAAATCATCCGCAAGAGCGGCCTGCTGGAGTATTACACGACGGAAGAAAATTTCGCGAACATCGGCGGCCTGGCGGTTTTGAAGGATTGGATGGACAAGCGCGCGGCGGCGTTTACCAAAGAGGCCCGCGCTTTCGGCCTGCCCGCGCCCAAGGGCATTTTGATGCTCGGCGTCCAGGGTTGCGGCAAGAGCCTTTGCGCCAAGGCGGTTTCAACCCGATGGCAACTGCCGCTGCTGCGATTTGACATGGGGCGGATGTTCGGCAGCCTGGTGGGGTCATCGGAAGAAAATGTGCGCCGGGCCATCGCCGTCGCCGAGTCGGTCGCGCCGGCGATTCTCTGGGTGGACGAAATTGACAAGGCGTTTGCGGGTTCACAGGGTTCCGGCGCCACCGACGGCGGCACCACCGCGCGCGTTTTCGGGACCTTCCTGACCTGGCTTTCGGAAAAGACCGCGCCGGTGTTTGTGGTGGCAACGGCCAACGACATTTCGCAACTGCCGCCCGAGCTGCTGCGCAAAGGGCGGCTGGATGAAATCTTTTTTGTGGACCTGCCCAGCCAGGAAGAACGCAAGGACATTTTCCGCATTCACCTGAACCGGCGCGGACGGGCGGCGGACAAGTTCGATTTGGAGGCGCTGGCCGGGGCAAGCAAGGACTCCAGCGGCGCGGAAATCGAGGAGGCCATCAACAGCGCCCTTTACGATGCGTTTTACGCCAAACAGGACATCACGACCGAATCCGTCCTGGCGACCCTGTCTCAAACCGTGCCGCTGGCCAAAACGATGGATGAACAGATCAACCGCCTGCGCAGTTGGGCGGAAGGCCGCGCGCGCAACGCCAGCGTGCCGCGTGACACGCAAAAGGCCAGCACCACCCGGCGGATGGAATTGTAACGTTTATGGAAACGCGAAATTCGAACACATAAAACAACGAGCCAGATGAATTCTTTTTGGGGCAACCGGTATGATACTTTCAAAGACCGCCGTTACGCGGCTCTTTTCTTGATCGCCCTCGGCGCCCTCGCGTTGTTGCCGATTTTGTTGCCGGTGATGGGACTGTATGTTTTGGCGCGGGGTTGGTCGGCCTTTTGCCTGGCCCGGGCCAACCGGCGGAACAAATTGCGGTATTCCCCCTTGTCGCGTGACGAATTGCACAAAGCCCGGTCAAAGCTGGTAGGAAATTAAAATTTTTAAAGCTTATGGGCGCAGTCAGCATTTTGGCTCCGGTGGTCATCGCGGCATGGCCGGCTTTCAGCGCGGCGGTCGTGGCGGCCGCGGCGTCGCTCGGATACCAGGTCGCATCCGAAGCCAAAAACCAGGCCGCCGCCGCTGCTGCACAAAAGCAGGCCAAACCGGTCCGGCTGGAAATTGAGCGCAGCGAGGTCGTCACGGATCAACTGGGCCGTGACCAGCACATGACCGTCACCCGCAGCGGCGTCACCGTGACGTTCTCCCGCGACGCGCGCGGCAAGGCGTTGTTACTGGTGACCGGCACCGGCCAGGGCCAGGAGGAATTGCGCGCCCTAGGCGAGGAATTGAGCCAGCGTGTCGTCCAGCAATACGTCTATCAGAAATTGATGGACGAAATGCGGAAGCGGGGCTTCAACGTCGTGGAAGAGGAACAGAACGAGGACCGGTCCATCCGCCTGAAGGTCCGGCGTTGGGATGGGTGAATTTATGAAGGGAACATCCAACATCCAACATTCAACGTCGAACATCCAATGGTTGCGATTAGGGCATTTTTGGATGTTGAGCGTTGGATGTTTTTGAAAAACCTTATGCCCCAGCGCGAATTTGACATTACCATCGGCAAGACCGGCGAGGTCGAGTTGCACATCAAGGGTTACAAGGGCCGCGCCTGCCATGAAGCGGTGAAGATGTTCGAGCAAATCGTCGGCGAAATGAAGTCGCAACGGGAGACCAGCGAATTTTACGAGCCGGAGGAGCAGGTGCAGTTCAACATCGAGCAGCGACATTGACGGGGATTGGAGTGATGGAGTGATGGAATATTGGGGTGTGCGATATTCCATTACTCCAAAACTCCATCACTCCATTGCCTTCATGGCCAGAACGAACATAACGGAAGAGACTTCGGCCTACTATCCGCCGCGGGCGGGTTGGTACAGTCCGTTGTTTGCCTTCGGCGCCAGCGTCCGGCGGCGGCTGGCGCTGGATCGCATCCATCTGCCGCAAAGGATGACCGTGATCGGGCTGGTGGCCAGCTTTCTGGTGCCCGGGATGGGGGTTTATCTTCGCGGGCCGCGACTTTGGAGATGGGCGGGCTTTGCCGGGTACGGGCTGCTGCTGCTTGCCTTCTTCGCGGGATTCGGTTATCGGGCGGGCAATATGGCTTTCGGTTTGCTGCTTTCAATCCACGTCACCGGATTTGTTTATTACTGCCAACCGTTGCTGGGGAACGAACCGCTCCAGTCCCGCCTGGTGTTTACGCTGCTGGTTTTGATCGCCGGCCTGCTGTTTTATATGCCGGCGCGGAGCTACATCCAACGACATTGGCTGACGCCGCTGCACGTGCGGGGTAACGTGTTAATCGTGCAACGGCTGGCCGGGGCGCATGGCATCAAACGCGGGGATTGGGTCAGGTATTCGCTGAAAGATGCCGGGATGGAAGAATACGCCGGCGGCATGGTCCAGGTTCAGGACGGTTACTGCTGGGGGCTGGTGTTGGCCGGGGCGGGAGACCGGGTGGTTTTTTCCGCGGACTCCTTCAAGGTCAACGGCGAAGCGCGGTCGCTTTTGCCGCACATGCCGGGAAGCGGCGAGGTGGTCGTGCCCGAAAAGCATTGGTTCATCTGGCCGAACCTTGATATAAGCGGGCATGGCTACGTCGGCGAGGGGGCCATCTCGTCCGCAATGGTGCAATTGGCGACCGTTTCCGAAAAACAGGTCGTCGGGACCGGGAAGCCGTTCCAACGCTGGTTTTGGCGGCAGCAAATGAAAGCAACCCCATGAGCCGGTTTGTCAATCTTGAGTTCGGTGACGAGTCCGCGGACCAGTCGCAGCAGACGGAAAAGGCGCTGGTCAAGGATGAGGCGTATTATTTCAGCGAGGCGCGGACGGCGTTTGAGACCGGAAACTTTGAGCAGGCGCTGCGGTTTTATTCGAAGGTCCTGGAATTCAACCCGCAAAACGCCGCCGCCTGGACCGGGCAGGTGCGGATGCTGATCGAACTGGGTGAATTTCGCGAGGCGAAGCTATGGGCCGACAAGGCGCTGGAACGGTTCCGCAACGAGCCGGAACTGCTTGCCGCCAAGGCCGTGGCGCTGGGCCGCAGCGGCGATTTGCAGGGGGCGCTGGCGTTCTCGGACGCCTCCATCGAGGAGCGCGGCGACACGCCTTACGTCTGGCTCGCGCGCGGCGACGTGATGCTGGCGCGCGACGAGCCGCGGGCGGATTATTGCTTTGAAAAAGCATTGTTGCTCGCACCCAGGGACTGGTTCACCGCCTGGCTGGCGTCCCGGATCCGGTTTTATTATGAACAATTCGTGCTCGCGCTGAAATTGCTGCAACAAGCCGTCGAATGGAACACCGGCAATTTTCTTTTATGGCTCGAACAGGGCCAGTGCCAGCAGGCGCTCGGTTTGATTGGTCCGGCCAAAAATTCGTTCTTGCAGGCGCAACAATTGAACCCGCATTCTCACGAAGCCGATCTGGCGCTGATCCAGCTTTCCCAGAAAGGGCTTTGGGCGCGCGTGCGCGGCTGGTGGCGGCAACTTTTCAACCGATGAGCTTAAAAAACCTGAATCAGCTTTTGTCCGCCGCCAATGAATTTGATGCTTCCGACCTGCATCTGGTGGCCGGGGTGCCGCCCGCTTTTCGCGTGAACGGCGAAATCATCATTGCCGATGAGGACGCGCTGACCGAGGACGAAATCACCGCCATGTCGAACAGCCTGCTGAATGAACAGCAGCGGAAAAAATTCGGGGAGGAATGGGAGCTTTGCATTTCCCTGCTGCACAGCGTGGCGGGGCGCGTACGCGCCACGTTTTACCGGCGCAACGGACATCCGGAAATGAGCTTCCGCTTTTGCGGCGACAAGGTGGCCGCGCGCGAGGAACTCGGCCTGCCGGAGAAAATTGATGATCTGTCGCGCAAACCGAACGGATTGGTCCTGATCACCGGCCCGACGGGGGCGGGCAAAACGACGACGCTCAATTATATGGTCAACCTGATCAACAACGAGCGGCGTTGCAAGATCGTCACCATTGAAGACCCGATCGAATTCGTTCATGAAAACAAACGCGCCATTGTGGTGCAACAGGAGGTGCTGACCGACGTGCACTCGTTCAATCGGGCGCTCATCCACGTGTTGCGCCAGGACCCGGACGTGATTGTCGTGGGCGAGATGCGCGATCCCGAGGCCATTGCCACGGCCCTGACCGCGGCTGAAACGGGACACCTGGTGCTGGCCACGATGCATTCGCCGAGCGTTTCGCACGCGATCGAGCGCATCGTCGGAGTTTTCGAGGGAAGCGCCCAGCGGCAGGTCATCATGCAGTTGTCCAACGCGCTGCAGGGAATCATTTCCCAGGACTTGCTGCCGGCGGCGGACCGCACCCGCCGCGTTCTGGCGTATGAATTGGTCGTTGCGAATGGGGCCGTGCGGAATTTGATCCGTGAAAACCAGCTTCACCAATTGGAAAACATGATCCAAACCGGACGCAAGGACGGAATGGTGCTCATGGACAATTGCCTGTACGACTTGTACTGCAAGTGTGCCATTACCTACGACACCGCTGTCAGCCGGGCTCACCACCCTGACCACATCATCCGGGAAAAGTCCCGGAACGTTTAAAACCCCGGCTCAAGCAAAAACACCGGGCATGAAGCCCGGCGTTTATGAACAAAATATCGGGTTGAAATACGGCTCACCGCGCCAGTTGTAACGCGATTTCCTTTTCCAACTCGTGCGCGAGGTCAATGTCCTTGTTGCCCCATTTCGTGCGGGTTTCCACGATAACCGACGTGATTCTGGGCTCCACCGCTTCGACGCGCATCCAGACATTACACTGATCCACCTTGCCCTGCAACGAGCGCACGCTGTTGGTGGTGTCGTGGGGAATAAATTCCGTGACGACCGCGCCATTATTATTCACCACCGTAACCGCCGCCTGATAGACCTGATCCAGGGAGCGCGGATAACGCCCCTCGACACTGTCCTTGCCAAACGAGACCGTCGCCGTGTGCGTGTCGCTCACCGTTTTGACACAACCGGCGGTGACAATGGCAATTCCGACCAGCACCGCAAAAATTTTCGTCTTCATATTGATTACAATCCAATCGAAAAAGCCGACCGCGTCAAGCACGATTGCAATCTTTTGTGCGGCTCGACAAGCGCGTCAAAAAATGCGAGTTTGGGAACGTGTCAACCAACAAGCTGGAACAACTTCGCGCCGCGTTGCGTGCCCATGGCTCGTGCCTCGTGGCATATTCCGGCGGCGTGGACTCGGTTTTCCTCGCGCGCGTGGCGCATGAAGTCCTGGGCCACCGCGCGCTGGCGGTGATTGCCGATTCACCGAGCCTGCCGCGGCGCGAATTGCAGGAGGCGCTCGAAATCGCCGGCAAATTTCAATTCCCGGTCCGCGTCGTACAGACAGCGGAATTTGAAAATCCCAATTACCTCTCGAATCCGGCCAACCGCTGCTATTTCTGCAAGCACGAATTGTTCGAGCAACTGGCGCCGATTGCGCGCGCGGAAAAATTCGCGGTGATTGCCTACGGCGAAAACGCCAGCGACAACGGCGATTTCCGTCCGGGCGCACAAGCCGCGGCGGAATTTCAGGTGCGCGCGCCGCTCAAGGAAGTTGGTTTGACGAAATCAGAAATCCGCGAGTTGTCGGCACGGCTCGGTTTGCCGACGGCGGACAAACCGCAAATGGCCTGCCTCAGCTCGCGCATCCCCTACGGCGAGCCGGTGACGCCGGAAAAGCTGCGGATGATTGAAGCGGCGGAATATGTCCTGCGCGACTTGGGATTCCATGATGTCCGGGTGAGGCATCATGAGTTGCGCATAGCCAATAACCAATCGCCGACAGCCAAGGCGTTGCCCTCAACCCTCAACTGCACCCCGAATGCCTTCGGGGCTCAACCCTCAACCAGTCATTTGGCCCGCATTGAGCTTGGGCCGACGGAAATTCCGCGGTTTTTGGAGAACGGTGTCACGACAAAAGTGGCCGAAGCGTTGAAAAAAATCGGCTACGCGCACGTGACGCTGGATTTGCAGGGCTACCGGCGCGGCAGCGTGAACGAGGCGCTGGCCAAAGGCGCGTGAAACTTTTGGCCTGCAACGGTTTTAGATAAAGGGACTATGCCGCAGTTTTCCTACAGGGCGCGCCGCCGCAGTGGCGAATTGGTGGAGGGCGTTTTAGACGTGGCCGACCGCTCGGCGGCGGTCACGCAAATCGAGCGCCTCGGACTTTTCCCCGTCGCGGTGGACACGGCCAAGGCCGGCGCAGTGAACGGCACTCAACGCACGGGAAAAAGTGTAGATTTGATGGCGTTCCTGCCGCCGACGCTGCGCGCGCAGCTTCGACAAAAACGCAAACCGAAGTTGCAGGAACTGGCCACGTTCACGCAACAACTGGCGAACCTGATCCAATCCGGCATGCCGCTGACGGTGGCGTTGAACAGCATGACGCATCTGGAGTCGAAGGGCATTTCCGCCGACGTAAGCCGCGAGTTGAAGCAGGAGGTGACGGAGGGCAAGGGTTTGTCCGATGCGATGGCGAAACAGCCGCGGGTGTTTTCAGACCTGTATGTCAACATGGTGCGCGCGGGCGAGCAGAGCGGTTCGCTGGTGGAGGTGTTGCGACGCCTGGCGAATCACTACCAGCAATTTGCCGAGGTGCAGTCGAAATTCACCTCGGCGCTGATTTATCCGGCGATGGTGTGTTGCGTCGGCGCGGGCATCGTCGCGTTTTTCATGTTCTTCATGATGCCGCGGTTCATGGTTATTTTCAGCGGGTTCGGCGTCGAACTGCCATTGCCAACGCGCCTGCTGATGGGGTTCAGCAATTTTCTCAGCCGTTTTTGGTGGCTGCTCGGCCTGCTCGTCATCGTGGCAATAATTTTATTCAAACGCTTTCAAGCGAGTGCGGAGGGCGCGCGGACGCTGGATGAATGGAAATTGAACGCGCCGGTGTTCGGCAAGGTGATGAGATTAAATCTGTTCGGGCAATTCGCGCGGACGCTGGGGACGCTGCTCCAAAATGGCGTGCCGGTGCTCACCGCGTTGAAAATCACCGAGCAGGTCATCGCCAACCGCATCGTCAAGGAAGCCATTGCCAAAACGCGCGACGCGGTGACGGACGGCAAGACGCTCGCGCAACCGCTGCAGCAAAGCAAAGTTTTTCCCCAATTGATGGTGGACCTGGTGCGCATCGGCGAGGAAACGGGCGACGTGCCCGGGGCGCTGAACAATCTCGCCGGCACGTACGAAAATGAACTGCAAATCGCCCTGCGCGTGATGACGAATCTCATCGAGCCAATCCTGATCATCGTAATGGCGCTCATCGTGGGCTTCCTGCTGATAAGCATTTTGCTGCCGCTGTTCCGGCTGATTTCACAAATTCACTCTTGAGCCTCACGATGAAAACGGCGGTCGCCAGAAAAAAAATCCCGCGGCGCGCGTTCACGTTGATTGAAATCATGATCGTCGTGGCCATCATCGGCCTCATTGCGGCGATGGGTGTGCCCGCCATTCTCCAGACCGTCCGCAAGGAGGGGATGCGCAAGGCGGTGAACGACGTCATGGACGTGTGCAGCGACACGCGGGCGCGGGCGATTCTTCGCGGACGAACCACCGAAGTTGTTTTTCATCCGGCTGAAAAGCGGCTGGAAATTGCCGACGCGCCGCTGGATGAATCACAGACGCCGCCAGCGGGAGCACCCATGAACAATTCCGGAACAACGCCACCAATACCTTCGCCGTCAAACACAAAAGGGCCGGTGATGCTGCCGGCCAGCGTGGACATTGCGATGCTCGACATCAACCTGCTCGACTTTGGCGCATCGGACGTGGCGCGGGTGCGCTTTTTCCCGAATGGCACGTGCGACGAACTGACGCTGGTGCTGCATTCCGGCGACGAATGGGAAAAAATCACACTGGAATTTTCCACCGCCCTGGCGTCGGTCTCGCCGGTGACAAGATGAAAACGGAATTGAAAATCGGCAGGCGGCGCGGGCGCGAACAACGGGCGTTTTCGTTGCTGGAGGTGATGATCGCCATCGGCATTTTTTTCATGGCCGCCTTCGCGATTTTGGGGCTGGTGTCCAGTTCGCTCGAATACGCACGCCGGCTGCAGCGTCCGATGGTGGAAGCAGGCGCGGTGGCGGGCGAATTGTCGCTGACCAACAAACTGGTCGAAGGCGTGGAATCGGGTGATCTCAGCGACTTTCTCGGCAAGGAATATCAAGGCTACAAATGGACGTATGCCATTTCGGAGGTGCAATCGAACAAGCTCTTCCAGGTGGATTTCATTGTGCAAAGCCCGGATGCCGAAAAACCGGTCGTCTCAAAAATGAGCACACTATTTTATCGCCCCCAATCCCCGGCGGGCAGTCTTGATGGAGCAACGACCGCCAGATGAATTTCAAAAACCAATCCCGTTGCCGCGCTTTCACGTTGATTGAAATCATGATGGCCATCGCGATTTTCGGCATGATCGTGGCGGCGATTTACTCGACCTGGATACTCATTTTGCGCGCGTCGAGGACCGGACTGGAGACCGCCGCACAAGCCCAGCGCGAGCGCATCGCCGTGCGGACGATTGAAGACTCGCTTACGTGCATCCAGTCATTTCAAGCCTCCATGCAATATTACTATTTCTTTGTCCAAAACGGCGACCAGCCCATGCTGAGCTTCACGGCGCGGGTGCCGGATGTTTTTCCGCGCAACGGCCGGTTTGGCAACTTTAATTTGCGGCGCCTCACTTTCACGGTCGAACCCGGACCGGATGCGATCGGCTCGGAAAAGGACCTGGTCTTGCGGCAAAATCCGATTCTCATGAACGGGGACGAGGATGAACAACATTACCCGCTCGTGCTGGCGCGCAACGTGAAGGATTTCGTCGTTGAGTGCTGGGACACGAACACGATGCAATGGGACGATGAATGGGTCAACACCAACTCCATTCCGCCGATGGTGCGGGTCAGCCTCCTGCTCGGCGGCAACGCCGATTCCGGCAGCGCGGCAACCCTGGCCATCACACGCCTCGTTGCTTTGCCGTCTATCACGATGCCGGCCGTCGTGCAAATGCCGAGGGGCGGTGGCAAAGGTCATCCTTGATGAAAGCGACACCCCGCCACAACTCCGACGGCATTGCGCTCATCATGGTGATGTGCGCCATTTTCGTGCTGTCGGCTTTGGCGGCAGGGTTCGTGCTTTCCATGAAAGTCGAGACCCGGCTCGCACAAAACGCGTATTCGGAGCAACAGTTGCTTTGGCTTGGCCGTTCGGGCGTGGAACTGGCACGTTATGTCCTAATGCAACATCCGCAGGGTGAACCCTTCGATTCGCTGAACCAAAAATGGGCCGGGGGATCAGGCAGCCTGGCCGAATCCAACAGCGTGTTGTCGTCCCTTTCGCTCGACAATTATCCGGTCGGCGACGGAACGGTTTCGATCAAAATCATTGACCTTGAACGCAAGGTGAACATCAACACCGCCAACAGCCAGATGATTCTGCAGGCGCTCACGCTCATGGGCGTGGACGCGAACGACATTTCCGTGGTTTCCGACTCGATTTTGGACTGGATTAGTCCGGCCGGCCCGCCACGGGTCGCCGGCGCGGAGAGCGATTACTATCAAGGTCTCGCCGTGCCTTACTACGCCAAAAACGCGCCGATTGACGACCTGTCCGAATTGCTGCTCGTCAAAGGCGTCACGCCGGAAATATATTGGGGCAGCAACGCGACGAATCACACGCCCTCGGTCTTTCAACATAAACTCGGTCTGGGCACCGCGCCCGGTCAAACGCCCGATTATCCGTTCGGGCTGGTGGAGATTTTTACGCCGTTTTCTTCCGGGAAAATCAACGTCAACACCGCCGACGTGAACGTCCTGCAAATGATTCCCGGCGTGGATGCCGCCATGGCCGACGCCATTGTCAAACAACGCGCCGGTCCCGATGGCGTGGATGGCACGGAGGACGACATTCCCTTCAGCAACCCCGGACAATTGGGGGGCTTTGGAATTAAGGATGCGTCGGCTTGCGACACACGCAGTTTCACATTTGAAGTTCACGTCACCGCGCAAATCGGCGACTACAAACGCGAATACGTCGCCATCCTCGCCCGCACTTCGGGAACGGACATTCAAGTCTTGAGCTTTTACTGGAAGTGATTTTGTAACGGCGGTCTATGGCCGTCGCCGAACCGGCCGTCGTCCCCAGAGCGCCGCCACAAATCAGTGTTGAATTTGCAGAGCCGCCCGTTATTGTTTCGCCATGCGCCGGCTTTTGGTGATTTTGCTTTTGCTCGGTTCGCTTTCGGCAACGTTCGCGTCCGACGCCGCCGGCGGCCGGGTCGTCAAAGTCCTGCCGCTGCTCCTCGACCTCAAGGGCCGCGACGCGGTTTCGCCGAGTCTTTACGACCGCGACGCCTACCAGGTTTATCTGCGCCAGCACACCAACGAAATTTCCGCCATTCGCTTCGACGTTTTGTGGAAGGCGTCGAATGCCAAAGGCGCAAAGTTGAAATTGCGCGTTGAACTCCGGGGTGTTGGCACAGGCGGTTTGCCGCGCCAAACCACGCTGGAACAATCCGTCACGCCCGGATTTTTCCGCCGCTGGACTTCGTTGACTTTGGGTGGCGCGGACTATAAAAATTCCGGCGAACTCGTCGCGTGGCGCGCCACGCTGTGGTCGGATGACCAGTTGCTCAGCGAGCAAAAATCATTTTTATGGTGAACGCCGCACAACCTCTGGTCCTGATGTTTGACTTCGCCCAGCCCGGCGCAGCGGCGGCAACCCGGCAGGCATTCCCATGGTAGCCATCAAAATAATTTGCGGTTGCGGTCAGAAGTACGCCTTCGACGTGTATCCGTTGAACGGCCGAATGCCGGCACCCGTTCAATGTCCCGTTTGCGGCATGGACGGCACCGCGGTTGCCAATGAAGCCATCGCACGCACCCTCGGCGCACAGCCCGTGCCTCCTGCGCCTCAACCCGTGCCCGCCCTCAATAATCCGGCGGCAAGGGAGGGCAAAAAGGGCAACTGGAAATGGTGGCATCACCTCCTGGCCGGATGGCACGGCTCACGGCGGATCGAATCCGCCGGAACCGCTGGAAGCGAACTGCCAGTTCCAGACGACGTCTGGCGGCAACGTGCGCTCCTGGCGGAACTGCGCGCGGAGCAGGTCCAGGCCGCTGTCGGTGCCAGCCTCGCGCCACATCTCGCACAGGTGCTCAAGGAAGCGCTGGTTCAGGAGCTGGCCGTCCAGCGAAGAGAATTGCTTCAGGCGCAGCAAATCGCCGCCGCGGAAATCGCCCAATTGACGCACCACCTGGACGAAATGCGGGTGCCAATACAAGAACGGTTGCGCTCTTACGAAATGCGAATCCAGGAACTCGAAAAAGAACTCGCTGCCAGAAACGAGGAAAATCGCGAACTCCTGAAACTGAAAATCGACATGTTGCGCCGCCAGCTTGAAATCGAGAGCACGCGCAACCGGATGGAATTCAACTGAGGCTACGCGGCGGCCTTTTCATCCGGCGCTTTTTTCTCCTGCGTGCGCAAGGCCTGTTCGTAACAGTGCAACGCTTCGTCATAACGCGACAAGCGGTTGAACAGACCCCCTTTGTGAAGATAGGCGATGGTCATTCCACCGTCCGCTTCAATCGCGTGGTCGTAACAGGCAATGGCCTCGTCGAGCTGGCCCAGCTTTTCGAGCGCGCCGCCCTTTTTGACCAGCGCATCGGCGTGTTTCGGATGCAGCCCCAGCGCCACATCAAAACATTCCAGCGCCTTCTGCGGCTCGTTTGCGACCAGCAGCGACTGGCCTTCGGCGAGCAGGTTGGCGACGCACTCATCGCGGTCGTTCGAAACCTTCGACACGCCATTCGGTTCGTGAACGGCGGATGAAGTGGTTTCATTCAGCGGGGCGCGCGTGGCCTGTTTCAACTCAAGGATGCGCTTCTCCAGTTGATCCACCATGTTGAACAACCGTGCGTTCGATTGCTCCACGCTGGCGCTGGTCACCAGCGAAGGGGAAATGCGGCCGTTGCCAAAGGCAAACTCCGGCGGGCGCAGCGAGGACAATTCAACGAGCCGCGAGACGGTGCGCCACTGCAAATAAGCCATCAACAACACGACCAGCAGGACAATCGTCCCAAAAGCGCCCGCCAAAATCAGCATGAATTGCTGCATTTTCTGCATCGCCTCAACCTCACTCGCGTGCTGGGTGGCGATGATCTGTTGCAAAGCTTCGATGCGGGCGGCCATATCGTCGGCGTTGCGCTTGGCGGCAGCTTCGGTTTGTTGACGGTTGCGCTCAATGGCCAGTAGTGTGTCGTGAAGTTGTTCCTGAATCTGAAGATAACCGTTTATCTGGGTTTGCACCGTGGCGCCCATCGCTTCCGGCGAAGAAAGGGCATTCGTTTCGGCGGCAAAAATCCCCGCGCTGAAGGCGGAGCAGACAAAAATAATTAGAAAATTTCGAAGCAGGCTTGCATTCATAACATCTTGGGCGAGCCTGACCCGTCAACCTGTTTATGTCAAGCATGTGGCCGGCTGACTTGTTCGCAATTTATCACCAAGCTATCCACCGGGGCCGGCCGGCTTCTTCACGCCGCGGAACCCGGCCGCATCCCGTTACTCTTTCTTCAAATCGAATTCCAGCCGCGTGCGCGAGCCGGTCTGGTCGTTGTCCATGATAACCGCCTCCACCTGCCAATGGCCGTTAACCTTCGCCAGACTCTTTAAATTAAACTCTTTCAGCGGTTTGTTTGATCCATCGTAGGCTTTGGCCTCGATAACGGCTCCACTTTCCTCGTCAATCCAGGAGACCACGCGCGCATAGCCATTCGTGGCGGGATGCGGATTGGTGCTTTCCAGCACGACGCAGGCGCAGTTGTTGTGGAATTCCTTCTTCAAAATTTTCTGTTCCGGCCAGAAAAGAAACTCCAGGCCAAAATCGGCAATCCAAAAGTCCGATCCGGCGAACGGAATGGCGGTTTCGTTGCCGGTCAAATCGGCTGGCTCGTCCTGCCTGACCAGCCGGTAATGGTTTGGCTGGTTTGCGGAATGGCTGATGGTCAAAAGCCAGTGGTTGGTGCCGGTCGTTTCATAGCCGGCCTCCCAGCTTGGTGAGTCTGCCTGAGCCGCAGTTATTTGGAAACGAACCGGGATTTCCAGCCGGTGTTTTTTTGCGTCGCGGATTTTGAAAACCCCGGTGTTCGTGATGTTTTCCGCCGGCCTTGTATTGCAGAGTTGTTGCGCGAGTCGGCGGCCTTGAATCTCCGCGTCGGACAAATTATTCGTCGTCGCCGCCACTGCACCGAACACGGCCAGCAAAATTGAAGCAATTAAGCCGGTGGTAAAAATCCTCGTCGTCGGTGCCCGGAGCGCCGGCCTCCGGCACGGCGCGTGGCTGTCAAACGGGTGTTCGTGCCGTGCCGGAGACCGGCGCTCCAAGAACGTGGACAACAAATTCATTTTGGCTCCAGCGCCAGCCGGAGAACGTCGGCAATGTGTTGGACGAAATGGACTTTGAGCCGGGCGCGGACCTCTGCCGGCACGTCGAGCCAGTCGGATTTGTTTTGTTCCGGCAAAATGATTTCCTTGATGCCAAAACGCGACGCGGCCAGAACCTTTTCCTTGATGCCGCCGACGCGCAATACCCGGCCGCGCAGGCTGATTTCACCGGTCATCGCCATCCGAAATCGCACCCGGCGTTTCGTCAGCAGCGACGCCAGCGCTGCGACAATCGTCACGCCCGCGCTCGGGCCGTCCTTCGGCGTCGCGCCGGCGGGCACGTGAATGTGAACGTCGAATTTGTTGTAATCGCTCAAATCCAAATCGAGCAATTTGGCCTGGCTGCGCAGGTAACTCGCCGCCGTCTGCGCGCTTTCCTTCATCACTTCGCCCAGCGATCCGGTCAACAGCAAATTGCCCCGCCCCCGCATCCGCGTCGCTTCGATGAACAAAACGTCGCCGCCAAACGGCGTCCACGCCAGCCCGGTGGCGATGCCATATTCGGTGATTTTCTCCGCCGTTTCGGTGATAAACGGCGCGTGGCCCAAAAAGTCTTTCAAGTTTTCGGCGTCGAGCTTGACCGTCGCCGCCTTGCCGTTTTGGGAAATGATTTTGCGCGTGGCTTTGCGTGACAATGCCGCGATTTCGCGCTCCAACTGCCGCACCCCAGCTTCGCGGGTGTATTCGCGGATGAGTTTGCGCAGCGCGGAGTCGGCAAAATTCACATCCCGCCGTGTGAGGCCGTGCTCCTCAATCTGGCGCGGGACGAGATAGCGTTTGGCGATTTGCAATTTTTCGGACTCGGTGTAGCTGGGCAGTTCAATAACCTCGAGCCGGTCGCGCAACGCGGGATGAATCGGCTCCAGCCAGTTCGCCGTGGTGATGAAGAGCACCCGCGAAAGGTCGAATGGCAGGTCCAGGTAATGGTCGGTGAACGTGTAGTTTTGGGCCGGGTCGAGCACTTCCAGCAACGCCGCCGCCGGATCGCCGCGAAAATCCGCGCCGACCTTGTCCAATTCGTCCAGCAAAATGACCGGGTTGCGGCTTTCGATGCGGCGTAGCGTCTGGATGATCCGTCCAGGCATCGCGCCGACATACGTGCGCCGGTGACCGCGAATCTCCGCTTCATCGCGCATGCCGCCGAGTGAAATGCGCGCGAATTTGCGTCCGAGCGCGTCAGCCACGCTTTTGCCGAGGGAGGTTTTGCCGACGCCGGGCGGGCCGACCAGGCAAAGAATCGGTCCTTTGATTTGCTTGCGGCGTTTGATGACGGCGATGAATTCGAGCAACCGATCCTTGACTTTCACCAGGCCGAAATGTTGCTCGTTCAAGATTTTTTCCGCCGCCTTCAAATCCAGCTTGTCCTCGGTGGATTTTTCCCACGGCATGTTCAAAATCCAGTCGAGATAATTTCGCCCGACGGCGTATTCGGCGGCGGCGGGCGGCGTCTGCTGCAGGCGTTCGAGTTCCTGCTCGGCGGCTTTGCGCGCCTCGTTGGGCATGGGCGTCTGCTCGATTTTTTCGCGCAGCGATTTGGTTTCGCCCAAACCGGATTCACCCTCGCCGAGTTCGCGCTGAATGGCGCGCAATTGTTCGCGCAGAAAAAAATCGCGCTGCGTCTTGGCGATGGAAGACGCGACGTCGTTTTGAATTTTTGAACTGAGCGTCAACACCTCCTGCTCGCGGTTGAGCAGGGGCAGAAGTTTTTGCAGCCGCTCGCGGACGGAGATGGTTTCGAGCAGCTTCTGCCGGTCTTCGAGGCTGAGATTCAGATTCGCGGCGATGAGGTCGGCGAAATGGCCGGGATGCTCGGTGTTCAGCGCGGCGACTTTGACCTGGTCCGAAAGCGCGTTGGACATCCTGGCGATTTCCTCGAATTGCCGGTGCGCGTTGCGCAACATGGCCTGCAACTCAATGGAATCCTCCGTTTCGTCCCGCAGTAATTCGTAATTCGCGCGCAAATACGGGGCCGGCAGCGCGTATTTGCTTATGTGGATGCGCCACAAACCCTCGACCAGCACGCGCGCGGTGCTGTCGGGATATTTCACCATTTTAGACAGGCGCGAAACGCAGCCGACATCGTGCAAATCCTCCGGCAGGGGTTCGACGATTTCGGGTTTGCGCTGCAGCACCGCGGCGAACAAACGGTCGCCCGCGACAATGTCATCAATTAATTTCAGGCTCGGCCCGGTTTCGACGAGCAGCGGCACAACCGCGCCGGGAAAAATCACGATGTCCGACAGGCCGAGGATGGGCAGATATTCCGGCAATGAACGCGACGAAATGCGCGGTGGCTCCGTTTTTTCGGCGCCGCCCAGAATGCTGACAAATTCTGTTTCCGGCGAAGTCATCGTCGTATGCTATACAATTAGATGCCGTCGCACGGGAAAAGATTCATGCGCGGCTAATTTCCTTCGGCAATTGGAACTTTTGTGCTTTTGGTCTGCAATTGGTGTGCCACCGGCACGTCAATTCGCAGAAAACCATTCACATAAATCGCCTTGGCCTGGCTGAGGTCGTAATCCGGAGGCAACTCGAGCACGCTTTCGAACGGCCCATAGCTGATTTCCATGACCAGAAAATTGCATTTGTGCGCCCGGCAAACGTCCGGGCGGCTGCCACTGATGCGCAGACGATGACCTTCGACGGTGATTTCGAGATTTTCGCTTTTCATCCCGGCCAGTTCCACCTTGATGACCAGCCCGGTGTCGGTGGTGTAAACATCCGTGTTCGGAATCCAACGGCCGCTGGCCGCACCCCCGCGCCCGCCCACCGCCGAGCTGCGGGGAATAAAATGCATTGTAGAGCTCACTTTGGTTACAGCCACGATAAAAAATAATATCCTATAAAGCCCGGATTAGCAAGTGCGCCGGTTCATTTCATTTTGACCACCACTTCGGGCCGTTCGCCCTTGCGCGCGTGAAACACAATGGAGCTTTTCGTCTCGGATTGCCCGTGCGCCGAACAACCGCAATGCGTGTCACGCTCAAAACTGAATTTGCGCCGGCGAAACTGTCCCCACAAAAACAATCCGGCGACCGAAGTCACAATCGCCAGCGAAACGGCCTGTTGCCAATTCATGCTGGCAACATACCCGCAAAAACGGTTTGCGCAACCGATTTTCGGCGTTGAACTTTCGGCGCGCGCCTTTACGCTGCGCCCATGTCCGTTCCGTTCCGCCACCCGCACCGCGTCAGCTATGCCGAATGCACCGTCGGCAACCATGTTTATCACTCGCGCTATCTCGACTGGCTCGAAGCCGCGCGCGGCGAATTTATCCGCGCCCTCGGCGCAACGGTTTTGCAATGGCAGGAACGCGACGTGATTTTTCCCGTCATCGAGGCCCGCCTGCGCTACAAATCACCCGCTCGTTACGACGACTTGTTGGCGATTGAAGTCTGGCCGACGGCCATTGAGCGCGTGCGATTGAATTTCGGCCACCGCGTCGTCAACCAGGACGGCAAACTCGTTCTCGAAGCCGAAACGTTCCACGCCTGCGCCGGCGTGAACGGAAAGCCCAAACGCCTGCCGCCGGAGCTCGCCGGCAAACTCGCGCCGCATATGAAAGCCGCACCCGAAACCGACTGAACCCACGGGAGCATCTTTACGCCGTTCCCGTCCAACGAAATAGTGTGAAACATGTGTCATTACAAATTTTTTACCGCCCTTTGACACGAATCTGACAACCGGCGCGCCCGCACCGCCTACAACTGTTCCATGAAAACACTTCTCCAAACTCGCCTCGCGGATTTCGGCAAAATCTGGACTCTGGCCGTCCTCCTCGCATCAACCGCCGCTGCTTTTGGCCAGCCGGGGCCGGACGCGGATTACCCGACGAACAAAGCCGCCGCGGAAAAATTTTGCGCCGAAGGCTCCTACGCCAAGGCCCACAAAATCTACGGCAAGGTTGACATCTCGTTTCTTTCGCGCGACGAGGCACGGTGGGTGACGTTTCGTTTCGCCGACACGCAATGGCGTTCGCAGGCCGCCACGGACAATCCCGACACCACCAAATTCGACGAGGCGCGTGACAATCTGGAAAAACAAATCCGCGACCTCACGCGCGAAGACCAGCATGATTGCCTCTGGGCCGAGGTGCAGGAATCGCTCGGCGATTTTTTCTGGACGCGCCGCAACCAACAGAACTGGGGCGGGGGCTGGCCGCATTATCAGGCAGCGCTCGATTGGTGGGCGGGCCAGAGCAACCTTGATCTGGCGCGGCAGCGTTATCTGAAAATCGTCTGGAAGATGTTGCGCCCGCCAGCCGGCGGACCATCCTACTACGGCGGATGGGGTAATTTGATCCCGTTGGAGATTTTCGAGAACGCGGCGAAGATAGCGCTATCCGACGAGGACAAGGCGCACGTGCATTATCTCATCGCGATGACGCTCCGCTATCAGGGCGACTGGGAGCTGCGCGCGCGCGTGCCGGAAGAATTTGAAGCTGCTATCAAGCCCGGCAAAAAGACCGAGTGGTACGATGACGCGCTGTTCAACTACGCGCAATGGCTGGAGCAAAACGGCCGCACGATTCGCGACCAGAACGGCAACTGGTCGTCGCAGGCGGATTACGTGAAGGCGCTGGCGTTGTTCCGGCAATTCACGCGCGAGTTTCAGAAAGGCGAATCGCGCTATTGGGAACAGGCCCAGAGTGAAATCCAGAACATCACGGGCCCGCAGGTCAACGTCGGCGTCGCCAACGTTTTCCTGCCCGGTTCGGAAATTCAATACTCCCTCAACTGGCGCAACGTGAAGCGTGTCCATCTGGCGCTTTATCCGGTGGACCTGAACCGCGCGGTGAATTTTCCCGCCGAAATGAAGGAGCAGCGCCAATGGCCGGAGACGATTAATTTGGGCGCGCTGGAAAAAATCAAATCGTGGACGCGCGACACGCACGACGCCGGCATTTATCAGCCGAGTAATGAAACCGTCCGGCTCGATGAAAAGTTGAAGCCGGGCGCGTATGTGATTGAAGCGCGCGGCGGCGACAAAAGTTCGCGCGAATTGATTCTGGTCAGCGACGCGGTGCTGGTCCTGAAAAGTTCCGGCGCACAGGCGCTGGTTTATTTTTGCAACGCGCTCGACAGCGCGCCCGTTGCCAACGCCCCGGTGAAACTCTGGGAAAGCTGGTGGGCCGACGACCAGTGGCATTCCCGTTCGTTCGACGGGACAACGGACACAAATGGTATTGCGGTCATCCAGCTTGATCGGAAGGCCAACAATTCGGTGTCGCTTTATGCCAGTGCCCGCCGCTCTGACCGGCAGGCGTTCAGCACAGGCCAATGGTATGGCCAGGGAGCTTCCGGGCTGATTGTTGACCCGGCGACCGGGCTTCCGCTTGATCCTTTGCGCGCCTGGCGAATTTATGCCTTCACCGACCGGCCCGCGTATCGCCCCGCCGAAACGGCAAACTGGAAATTCATCGCCCGGCGCTACAACGGTTCGGTTTATTCGACGCCCGCGAACGAAACGATTGAATACGAAATCACCGACCCGCGCGGTGCCAAGGTCAAATCGGACAAAATCAAATTCAACGAATTCGGCAGCGTGTGGGGTTCGCTCGATTTGACTGAAAAAATGCCGCTGGGCGAATATCGTGTGACGTTCTGGGACGAAGGCCGCCATCACACCATCGGCTACGCGACCCTGTTCCGGTTGGAGGAATACAAGCTGCCGGAATTCAAAGTGAGTGTGACCACGCCGGAGGAAAACGGGCAGAAGAAAACCTTCCGGCTCGGCGAAAAGGTGGAGGCCACAATTCAGGCGGATTACTATTTCGGCGGACCGGTGGCGAATGCGGACGTTCAGGTGCTCGTTCATCAGAAACCGTACTGGCATTACTGGCATGAGCCGCGTCCGTATCCGTGGTTTTACGACGACATGGACACCGGCTCGCCTTACGGGCGCTGGCGCGGCTGGTATGGCGGCGACCAGATCATTACCAACGCCACGCTCAAAACCGACGCGACGGGCAAGGCGACCCTTGCCTTCGCCACGCCGCGCAATGTCGGACAGGATTACGAATACAATATCGAGGCGCGCGTGACGGACGCCTCGCGCCGCGAAATCACCGGCCACGGCACGGTGCGCGTCACGCAGCAGCGTTATTACGTCTATGCAAATCCGGCGCACAATCTGTATCGCCCGCAGGACAAGGTGACGGTGAACTTCAAGGCGCTCGACGCCAACGAGCAACCGGTGACAACCGAAGGCAAGGTCACCGTCACGCGCGATTACTGGTATGAAATCTGGCTCGCGCCCGACGGCCACGAAGTCAAAGGTGACGAACTCAAGCGGCTCGAGGCCAAAAACCAAATCTGGCCGCCGGTGCCGACGCGGCCTGACCAGAAAGAGTGGCGGCTCAAGTTCCGCGGTTACGAGCACGACGACGTGCTCACGCAAAGTTTAAAGACCGACACAAACGGCGAAGCGGAATTGACGTTCACGCCGGAACGCGAAGGTTATTATCGCGTGGCGTGGTCGGGCCAGGATGTTCTGACGAACCGGCCGTCGCAGCCGATCAATACCGACACGACCGTCTGGGTCGCCAATAATTCCACCAGCGAACTCGGCTACCGCACCGGCGGCGTCGAAATCATCGCGGACAAGGACACGTTCCGCGTCGGCGGCGTCGCGCCGGTGATGCTCGTCGCGCCGACCGCCGGGCGATACGTGCTGTTCACCGTCGAGGGTGAAGACCTTTACCATTACCAGCTCGTCCATCTGGACGGCACGGTGAAGCTGGTCAATCTGGCCGTGGACGAAAAATATGTGCCGAACGTGTTCCTGGGCGCGACGCTGGTCAACGACCGGCAAATGTTCACCGATACGAAACAAATCGTCGTGCCGACCGTGAAGAATTTTCTCAACATTGAAGTGAAACCCGACCGCGCCCAATACCAGCCGCGCGATGAGGGCACGTTCACCGTCACGACGAAAAATGACGAGGGCCAGCCCGTGTCCGCCGAAGTCGCGTTGAGTCTGGTGGACGAGTCGGTCTTTTACATCCAGAACGATTACGCCGGTGATCCGAGGCAGTTTTTCTTCGGGACTAAACGTTCCCAGCAAATCCAGACCCAAAGCACGATGAACCAGAAGAGCTACGCGAAACTCGTCGAATGGGAAAACCACCAGTTGATGGATGACAAGGAAAAGGAGCGGCTGTACGAGGTGAAGCGGGAACGGATTGACCAACTCAAAAACGGGGAATTGGCGTGGGGCGGGGAAGGCGGTGGTGGTGGCGGCGGTGGCTCGCGATTTATCACCGCATACGGAGGAACAGTTGATGATCGTTCAGTGGCTTACAGTGAATTGGGGATGAGCGCGAGGGCAGGCGGGAATTTTAATGCCATGAATCTACCTGCTGAAATGCCTGCTACGCCTCCCACGCTCGGTGACATTTCCGGCATGGGCCAAATGATGCGAGCGAAAACGCCGGCACGCCTGTATTTCGCTGGGGGACCCGGTTCCGCCGGCGAAGGACCCGCCGTCGTCGTACGCAGTGATTTTCGTGCCACCGTTTTCTGGCAGCCGGACATTCACACGGACAACAACGGCAAGGCGACGGTGAAGGTGAAATATCCCGATTCGCTCACAAGCTGGAAGGCCACCGCGCGCGCCGTCACCACCGTGAACCAATTTGGCATCGCCGACGCGACCACGCGCACGCGCCAGCCGCTCATCGTCCGGCTCGAAGCGCCGCGTTTCTTCGTGGTGGGCGACACAGTGACGATTTCGGCGGTGGTGAACAACAACACCGGTGAGCCGATAGAAGTGAGGGCGGCATTGGATGCGAGTGGCATTAGCGTAGGACAGGCGTCGCGCCTGTCTCCATCTGAAAAAAATCTCGGAACGTTAGAGTCAGGCGCGACGCCTGACCTACGCTTAAACGTCGCAGCGAACAGCGAAGCGCGTGCGGATTGGATTGCGCACATCGAGCGCGCCGGCGAGGTGAAACTCAAAGTCACCGCGCGCGGCGGCCAATACGCCGATGCGATGGAAAAAACTTTCGCCGCCTACGAACATGGCATCGAAAAATTCATTTCCAAATCCGGCAAGGCGCGCCTTGTCGCGTCGAAGCAAAGCGGAGACGGAGGCAACGACGTGACGGTGAATCTGGTTTTGCCGCATGACCGCAAGGCGGATTCAACTTCGCTCATCGTTCAAGTTACGCCGAGCATGGCCGTGACGATGCTCGATGCCCTGCCCTATCTGATTAATTATCCCTACGGCTGCACCGAACAGACGATGAGCCGCTTCCTGCCGACCGTCATCACGGCGAAAACTTTGCGCGATGCCGGTCTGCAACCCGAGGACGTGATGGGCTGCGTGTTCGGCGGCATCGAAACCAATTCCGCCGCCGCAACGCATCCGAACGGCAAAAAGAATCTGGAAGACATGGACAAGATGACGCAGGCCGGCCTGAACCGCCTCTACGATTTCCAGCACAGCGACGGCGGCTGGGGTTGGTGGAAGGAAGGCGACAGCGATCATTGGATGACGGCTTACGTCGTTTGGGGCTTGTCACTCGCCCATGACGCCAGAGTCGAAATCAAGGACGATGTTCTGCAACGCGGCGTGAAATATCTCGACGAACATCTCGTCGAGGAGGAGGAAAATCCAGATATGCAAGCATGGATGCTATATGCGCTGGCGATTGACTGGGCCTCCATCAAAACTCTAACGGTGACGCCTGCATTACCTGCGACTCGGACAATAGCCTTCGATAATCTTTGGAAGAACCGCGACCAGCTCAACGCCTACACCCGCGCCTTGCTGGCCTTGAGCGCGCACAATTTCGGCTTTGAAGACAAGGCGAAAATCCTGATCGCCAATCTGGAGAACGGCGTCATCCGCGACGACCGCCCGGATACTTCCGTGTTGATGGGGGGCGGAAACATCCAACATCCAACATCCAACATCCAACAACCAGTGATGGGAACGGCGCATTGGGGCAATGACGGCATTTACTGGCACTGGTCGGACGGCGGTGTGGAGGCGACGGCGTTCGCGTTGCGCGCGTTGCTGGCGGTTGACCCGACGAACTCCCTCGTCGAACCGGTCTCGAACTGGCTCATCAAGAACCGCCGCGGCGCGCAATGGAACAACACGCGCGACACCGCCATCGTCGTGCTGGCGCTGAACGATTACCTGCGCGCGAGCGGCGAACTGCACCCGGACCTGGCCTTTGAGGTTTATGTGAACGGGATGAAGGTGGCCGACCGCAAGGTCAGCGGCGCTAACGTGTTCAACGCGCCCAGCACCTTCACAATTGATCCGAAGCTGGTTCAGGACACGAACGAAATCCGCATCGTGAGCACCAGCGGCGGCGGACCGCTTTATTTTGCCGCGAACGCGAAGTTCTTCAGCACCGAGGAACCCATCACGCCCGCGGGCAGCGAGATTTTCGTGAAGCGCGAGTATTTCAAACTCGCCGGACGCCCGACGCTGCTCAAGGGCTACGTCTATGACCGCGAGCCGTTGCGCGACGGCGAGACCGTGACCAGCGGCGAACGCATCGAGACCGTGCTGACCATCGAGGCGAAGAACAATTACGAGTATCTGCTGTTCGAGGACTTGAAGGCCGCCGGATTTGAAGCGGTGGAAATCCGCAGCGGCGAATCGCTTTACGCGAAGGAACTCAAGAGCGGGGCTGCGAATCTAAAGTCCAACGTCCAAAGTCCAAAGTCGGCGGAGGCGGAAGATTTCACCGGTCGGCAGCGCTGGGTTTATCAGGAACTGCGCGACCGGCAGGTGGCGCTGTTCATTGACCATTTACCGCAGGGCGTCTGGCAAATCCGCTACGACTTCCGCGCGGAAACCCCCGGCCAATTCCACGCGCTGCCGGTTATTGGCCGAGCGATGTATGTGCCGGAAATCCGCTGCAACAGCGCCGAACTCCGCGTCAACGTCGTGGACAAGACGCCTTGAGTGATTCTCTCCTCTTATTTTGTAACTGCGGCCTTCAGGTCGTGCCGGGCGAAAGTGCGGCCGAAGGCTGCAACTGCAACTCAAAATGGTTGACGGCATGGTTGTGACGGGACGAAGCCGCTGACAAGCCAACTGGCGGGAACGTCCGCTCGCTTGGCTAAACCACCCATTCCGCCTTGCGTGCGCGGTTCGCGTTTGCGACAATTCAGCGGCGGGCGCGAGCAGGTGATGCAAAATTATCCCAAACATTATTGCGGCGTGTTCGGCATTTTTGGACATCCCAATGCCGCCGAACTCACCTATTACGGCCTCTACGCGCTGCAACATCGCGGGCAGGAAAGCGCCGGTATCGTCACCTGCCACGAAGGAAAATTTTTCAAGCATCACGGCATGGGCCTGGTGCCGCAGGTTTTTAATTCCAAATTGTTGCACGACCTGGTTGGCAACGTGGCCGTCGGCCACACGCGTTATTCCACCACCGGCTCGTCGCACATCCGCAACGCGCAGCCGCTCACGGTGGATTGCATGCGCGGGCAGATCGCCGTCGCCCACAACGGCAATCTGACCAACGCCGCCCAGCTCCGCGACGACCTCGAAAGTCGCGGGCTGGTTTTTCAAACCACCGTGGACAGCGAAATCATCATCATGATGCTCGCGCAGCCGTCGCTCGGCGGCGTCGAAAACACGCTGGTGCAGACTTTCCGCCGTCTCGAAGGCGCCTACTCGCTCGTCATTATGACCGAGAAGGAATTGATTGGCGCCCGCGACCCGTTCGGTTTTCGCCCGCTTTCCATCGGCCGCCTGAACGGCGCGTATGTGCTGGCCAGCGAATCGGTCGCGTTTGACCAGATTCAGGCCCAGTTCGTCCGTGATGTCGAGCCGGGCGAAATCGTCATCATCAACGAAAAAGGTTTGGTCAGCATTCAGGCGTTTCCCGAACACCAGCGCCGGGCGTTTTGCATTTTTGAATACGTCTATTTCGCGCGGCCGGACAGCGTGATCGGCGGCCGCAGCGTTTATGAAGTCCGCAAGGAAATGGGGCGCCAGCTTGCGCGCGAACATCGCGTGCCGGCGGACCTCGTCATCCCGGTGCCCGACAGCGGCGTCTGCGCGGCGCTGGGTTATTCCGAGGAATCCGGCATTCCGTTCGAGATGGCCTTCATCCGCAATCACTACGTCGGGCGCAGCTTTCTGCAGCCGTCGCAATTGATCCGTGACTTCGACGTGCGCATGAAGCTGAACCTGATCGCCCCGCTCGTGAAAAACAAGCGCGTCGTGATCGTGGACGACTCCATCGTGCGCGGCACCACGTGCAAGGCGCGCGTCAAAACCCTCAAGGAAGCCGGCGCCCGGGAAGTTCACGTCACCGTCAGTTGTCCGCCGCACATGAACCCGTGCGTCTATGGCATTGATTTTCCCGACCGCAGCAAGCTGATGGCGGCAAACCACAGTGTGGACGAAATCCGCAAATACCTGAACGCCGACTCGCTGCACTATCTTTCGCAGGAGGGCATGGTCAAGGCCACCGGCCGCGCCAGGGAATTATTCTGCATGGCCTGCTATGATGGCCATTATCCCGTGCCCTACGATCCCGTGCTCGACAAGCACATCATCGAACGCCGCCGCCGCCAGGCGCAGACGCTCGGCGAAGCTGTGGCGAAGGAAAACGAGCAAATCAAATTGCTGCCGGTTTAGCCGCGACGCTTCTTCGCAAGACACGCCCGGCAGAGTCGCAGGCTTGTTTTTGCTGTCTTGAAAACTGGAAACTGTCGGCCTTGGCAAGCGCTCTGACTTGCAAAAATATCCCGAATATGGCAATTTGGTCGCATGCTTCCATGTCATACCCGGCTCTTTAAAATGGCGGTTCTGGTTCTTTTTTCCCTCTGCACTCTGACGAAAATTTCCGCGCAAGGCACTTATCCCAAAATCGAGGCTTCGTTCACGGTAAACACACCGATTGCGGATCCGTTCGATTACAGCAATGACGTGCGCGTGCTGATTATTCAGCCGGATTCGACCACGGTTTCCCTGCCCGCGTTTTTTGATGTCAACACAACCTGGCGCGTGCGCCACACCCCAACGATGGCCGGAGTCTATGGCATCAGCAACATCACGTTGAATGGTTCGCCACTTTCGTTCAGCAATTTGCAGCCGGCTTCCTGGACGGTGACCGGCTTTCCGACCAGCCCCGGTTTCGTGCAGGTGGACCCCACCAACCCGCGCCGCTTTATCACCAGCAATGGCCGGCGGTTTTTCCCGGTGGGTCAGGATGTCGCCTGGAGTTCACCCTCCTCCGACATTCTGAACATCTTCCCTAAAATGGGCGCGGCGCACGAAACCTGGTCGCGGGTGTGGATGACCCATTTCTACGACAACGGCACGACCCTTGGCCTGAATCTGGACTGGCCCTTGGTCAATAATACCTTTGGCCAGTTGAGCCTGACCAACGCGCAACACTGGGACGCGATTGTCGCCGCCGCCGATCAAGCCGGCCTCCATTTCCAGATGACCTTGCAGCATCACGGACAGTATTCGAGCATTCCCATAAGCGACACCGACCCGAACTGGGAACAAAATCCTTACAACACAGCCAATGGCGGATTTCTTTCCAGCTCAACAAATTTTTTTACTGATCCGACGGCCCAGGAATTGACCAAACGCAAACTTCGTTACATTGTCGCGCGCTGGGGCTACTCCCCATCCATCATGGCTTGGGAACTTTTCAATGAAGTGCAATTTACCGATGCCGGGTCCCTCAACCAGTGGGGCATTATCGAGGCATGGCACAATGAAATGGCCACGTTCCTCCGTTCCCAGGATGCTTATCATCACCTGATCACCTCCAGTTCTGTGCTCAACGAGCCGATTTGGGACCAGACCGACTATTACCAGCACCACGATTATCCGTCGGACCTGATAGCGGGAATTCAAGATGCCCAGGATATCAGCGCATCCCAGCCGGTCGGGCCTGATTTCAGCGGCGAGTGTGGCATTGACACGACGCCGCACGTGGGAATCAGTCCTCCGATATGGGCCGGCATCATGGCTGCGCAGTCCGGTGATGCCATGCCGTGGTACTGGGACACCATTGATCCGAACAATGACTATTTTCTGATTCAAGCCGCAGCCGATTTTGTCACGGTGTCTGGTCTGGCAGATGAGAACGCTCTGACCAAATCCACTCCGCTGGTGACGGGCGGCGCGACCGGTCCGTTGATATTTGGGCTCAGCGGCGGCTGGGCCACAGCTTCGCAAGACACCTTCACGGTTGGAGACGCCGCGCCCGACGGCATTGGAACCGCGCCGAGTTATCTGCAAGGCTATTATCACCTGTCCATGACGCCCAACGGCTACACGTTCCTCGTGGACTATCCTCAGAACGGAACGTTCTCCGTTCAGGTGCTTCAGATTGCCGCATCTGGCGCCGGCCTTGAAATTTTTCTCGATGGCAATTTACAGACCAATATTTCATTTCCCGCTCCGGGCAGCGATACTTCCACGAATTTTACCGCCTCCGTTTCGGTTTCCGCCGGTTCCCACAGCATCAACATTTACAATCCCGGCTTGGACTGGATTCTGCTTGGCAATATCACACTCAATCCTTATGTGCCTGCGCTCGGTGCCTATGCGGTTGGCACCAACAACTGGCAGGCGCTCTGGTTGTGGAACCGCACCAATGTCTTCGCGGCCACGCCGGGCCCGAGCGTCAGCGGTACCGTGGCTGTCGCGGGCTTGAATCCGGGCACTTATTCCGGCACCTGGTGGGACACCTTCGGGGCTGGTGCCATCAGCAATTTCACCTTTACCGTCGCCAGCAGCAGTGTGCCGGCAACGCTCACTACTCCTCCAATTTTGCGTTCCATGGCGCTTTACGTTGGCCTTCCGGCGCAGGCGGGAATCGTTGCTGCCGATCTGACCCAGACTGTGGCCACCAACTCGTCGCCTTTCAACCTGCCGTTGGTGATAACCAACAGCGGCGGTCTGCCCCTGGCCTATTCTCTTTCTTCCACCAGTGCGATTCCGGCGTGGTTGAGCTATTCTACCACCAATGGGTATGTGTCGAAGTCCGGCGCAGTAACAGTGTATCTGGCTTTCAACCCGACAGGTCTTGCGACAGGCACTTACAGGTTCACGCTCTTTGTCAACACCAGCGATCCGCTCCTCTCTGTTACCGCGCTGTCCATTTCAGTCACCATTTCGGGCACTCCGGCTGCGCCACAACTGCAGGTTCTGTCCAGGTCCATCAACCAGTTTGTTTTCCAAATTCGAGGTGACATGGGGTTCCCTTACGTGGTTCAGACTTCCACGAATCTCATGTCGTGGGTTTCGGTTTCAACCAACACGCTCCCGGGCGGCACCTTGAACATCACCAACCCGATCACGCCGGCTACATCTCGGCAATTCTGGCGCACCCTCTGGCGGCCGTGATTGCCAGAAGATGTTTTTGTTTGTTGGGCGCGGGCGGCGGGTTTAAGGGGCATTTTCGCGTGCGCGGCCACTCGAAACTGCATTGACGCCGTGTCTTTCCGCCTTCAGATTTAAGCCGTATGAAAACCACGGCGCTGTTGAAACCAAGCTGGCCCGCCCCGGCACTCCGTACTTCGCATTTTCATCCCGTCGCAGCAACCCATAGACGCATCACACCTCAAACCTCGATTGACCAGGTCATGGTCGAGGAACGTGCGGGCTCTTTCACCAAACGCAGCATCAAGACCAGTGCCAAGCTCGCCGGCCTGAAAATGGTCGTCTCCATGGTGGATTTGACGACCCTCGAAGGCAAAGACACCCCCGGCAAGGTTGCCTACCTCTGCCGCAAAGCGCTACAGCCCGCCGAGCCGAAATACGGCGTGCCGAGTTGTGCTGCGGTTTGCATTTATCCGAACATGGTGAAATTCGCGCGAAAATTCCTCGGTGAACAATCGCCCGTGCAGGTTGCGTCCGTTGCCACCGCCTTTCCCAGCGGCCAGTATCCCTTGCGCACCCGGCTTGATGAAGTGCGTCGCGCCGTCGCCGATGGCGCGGACGAAATTGACATGGTCATCAACCGTTGCGCGTTTCTTTCCGGCGATTACGCGCAGATGTTCGACGAAATCGCCGCGACCAAGGAAGCCTGCGGTCCGGCACGCTTGAAGGTGATTCTCGAAACCGGCGAGCTCGTCACCTACGACAATGTCCGTCTCGCCAGTGAAATCGCCATGCAAGCCGGTGCGAATTTCATCAAGACCAGCACCGGCAAGGTCTCGCCCGCCGCCACCCTGCCCGTCACGCTCGTGATGCTGGAGGCCATTCGTGATTTCTTTTTCGCCACCGGCATCCGCATTGGCATGAAACCCGCCGGCGGCATCCGCAACGCCAAACAGGCGCTTGCCTACCTCGTGATGGTCAAGGAAACCCTGGGCGACGACTGGCTGACGCCCGACCTGTTCCGCTTCGGCGCGAGCACGCTCGTCAACGACGTGCTCATGCAAATCGCCAAAACCGTGGACGGAAATTATCAAGGGGCGGATTACTTCTCGCTGCCGTGAAAATTTATTTGGACAACTCGGTGTTGAACCGTCCTTACGATGATCAACGGCAACCGCGTATCTGGCTGGAAACACTTTGCTTCGTGTTGATTCTTCAAATGGTGGAACACGGCGAGGCGGAGATGGTTCGATCCACTTTTCACATTTTGGAAAACAATGAAAGCCGCGCGTTGGAACGACGGGAATGGGTGGGGGCTTGCCTGAATTTGGCGCGTCACTCCGTGCGCACTACAAGTGAAATGGAGCAACGGGCAAACGCACTCTCGAAAGCCGGCCTGAAACCTCTCGATGCCGCGCATCTCGCCGCCGCCGAAAGTGTCGCGGCAGATTTTTTCATCACTTGCGACGACCAATTGATCCGCAAGTATCGCGGTTCGATGCGGGCGTTGACACCGCCGGAATTGATTCTAATCTTAACCAAGGAACAACCATGAGCATCGTCGTCGAAAATGATCAAGAAACCGTGCTGGAAGCGGCGGCCATTTTGCTGAAGCGCATGCCCGCGTCCAAAGTGGCGCGGTTGCTTTCCCTCTGGCAGGTTGGCCGTGGCGATTACACAACCGAACGGCGAAAACTCTTTGCCGGTGAAACCGTTGAAAGTTTGTTTACAAAGGCACGCGCCCTCGAAAAGCGCAGCCGCAAACGCTGACGGCGCGAGCACGCTCGTCAACGACGTGCTCATGCAAATCGCCAAAACCGTGGACGGAAATTACCAGGGCCCTGACTACTTTTCTTTACCGTGAAAACCAAATCCAACGCTCTCAAAATAGCCGGGCGCACGTCGCCGGCCAGACCACAAAACGGCCATCCGGTCGTTCCGCTGCGCGAACGCCGGTTGAATTTCGGCACTAAATGGGACTACGCGCCCGCACCGGAAGAGTCCAAGAATTACGTCATCGCCCCGCGACACGAATTGTTCATCAATGGCAAATTTGTTAAGCCGCATTCAGGCAAGCACTTCGATTCGATCAACCCCGCCACCGAGGACCCGCTCACCGAAATCGCCCTCGGCGACGAGGTGGACGTGGACCGGGCGGTCAAGTCTGCACGACGGGCCTACGAAAAGGTCTGGAGCAAAATGCCGGGCCGCGAACGGGGCAAATATCTTTACCGCATCGCGCGCATCATCCAAGAGAAATCACGCGAACTGGCCGTGCTTGAGAGCCTGGATGGCGGCAAACCCATCAAGGAAACGCGTGACGTGGACTTGCCGCTCGTGGCCGCGCATTTCTTTTATCACGCCGGCTGGGCGGACAAATTGAAGTATGCGTTCCCGGGAAAAACGCCGCAGCCGCTCGGCGTCGCGGGGCAGATCATCCCGTGGAATTTTCCGCTGCTCATGGCCGCGTGGAAAATCGCGCCGGCCATCGCCTGCGGCAACACCGTGGTCATCAAGCCGTCCAAAACCACCAGCATCACGCTGCTGCGGCTGGCGCAGATTTTCCAGGAGGCGGAATTGCCCGAAGGCGTCGTCAACGTCGTTACTGGCGTGGGGGAAACCGGCACGGCCATCGTCAAGCACCCCGACGTGAACAAAATCGCGTTCACCGGCTCAACGGAAGTCGGCAAGCAGCTCGCCCAGATGGTCGTCGGCACGGGCAAGCGGATTACGCTCGAACTCGGCGGCAAGGCGGCGAACATTATTTTTGAGGACGCGCCGATTGACCAGGCCATCGAAGGCATCATCGCGGGGATTTATTTCAACATGGGCCACGTCTGCTGCGCCGGCTCGCGCCTGCTCGTGCAGGAAAGCGTTTTCCCGACGGTCGTCCGCAAACTGCGCGACCGCATCCAGACCCTGCGCCTCGGCAATCCGCTCGACAAGAACACCGACATCGGCGCGATCAACAACAAACCGCAACTGGAAAAAATCCGTGAGCTGGTCCAAAGCGGCGTGGACGAAGGGGCGCAGTTGGTGCAAACGCGCTGCACGCTGCCCGAACGCGGCTACTGGTATCCACCAACCTTCCTTACCGGCGTGACGGCGTCCCATCGCGTAGCACAGGAGGAAATCTTCGGGCCGGTGCTCGCCGTGATGACGTTCCGCACCCCGGAGGAAGCCGTCGAACGCGCGAACAACACGCCCTACGGCCTGAGCGCCGGTGTGTGGACGGACAAGGGCAGCAAGATTTTCAAGATCGTCAACCAGCTCCGCGCCGGCGTTGTCTGGGCCAACACCTTCAACAAGTTCGACCCGACGAGTCCGTTCGGCGGCTACAAGGAAAGCGGCTTCGGCCGCGAAGGCGGATTGCAGGGTCTGGCGGCCTATTGCCGGTTGGATTGAAAACCTTTTACACCACGAACCATGAGCACACGACTCGACGTCAAAAAAACCTACAAGCTCTTCATCGGCGGAAAATTTCCGCGCAGCGAGAGCGGGCGTTATCTCCCCGCGAAATCGCCGGCCGGCGGACACCTCGATAATTTTGCCCACGCCTCACGCAAGGATTTCCGCGACGCCGTGGTTGCCGCGCGGGCGGCGGTGAATGGCTGGAGCAAGGCTACGGCCTACAATCGCGGACAGATTCTTTACCGCGCCGCCGAGATGCTGCAAAACCGCGCGGGCGAACTGGTCAACGAAGTCGCGCGCTCGACGGGCGCCGGCGCCGCCGGGGCGAAACGTGAAGTAACGCTGGCCATTGACCGGCTGGTGTATTTCGCAGGCTGGACGGACAAGTATCAGCAGATCTTCGGCAGTGTGAATCCCGTGGCGACGTCGCACTTCGACTTCACGACACCGGAGCCGACCGGCGTGGTCGTCGTGCTCGCGCCGGACGAGCCATCGCTGCTGGCGTTGGTGTCACTCGTCGCACCGGTGATTTTGAGCGGCAACGCGGCGATTGTGATCGCCTCGGAAAAATTCCCGCTGCCGGCCGCAACGTTTGCCGAAATTCTGGCCACGAGTGATCTGCCCGGCGGCGTGGTGAACATTTTGACCGGCAAACGCGCCGAGTTCATTTCGCACATCGCCGGCCACCTGGACGTCAACGCCATTGTGGACGGGGCGGGTAATGCGGAGTTGAGCGCAAAGTTGCAGGCGGGCACAGCCATCAATCTCAAGCGTTACGCCAGTCGTTCATTGACAACCGCCGACTGGTTCGCCACGAAGGCTGAAAACCCGTATTGGATCCTCGATACGGTCGAGTTCAAGACCGCGTGGCATCCCATTGGCGTTTGACAGATGGCTGACGCTTCACCCATGTCGTTGCCAACCACTCCTGCCGCCCTGGCCCGGTTCATTGACCATACCCTGATCCGGGCGGATGCCACCATCCAGGAAATCGAAAAACTCTGTGCCGAGGCGCGCGAACACAAATTTCACAGCGTCAGTGTGAACGGTTCATGGGTTGCCGCAACGCGCCATTTTCTGGACGGCAGCGATGTGAAGGTCGGTTGCGCCGTCGGTTTTCCGCTGGGCGCCATGTCCGGTGACGTGAAGCGTTTTGAAACCGAGGCGGCCATTGACGATGGCGCGCAGGAAATTGATGTCGTCATCAACCTCGGGCGCCTCAAGACCGGCGACGACAAATATGTCCTGCGCGAATTGCGTGACGTGGTGGAGGCCGCGGACGAATGGCCGGTGAAAGTCATTCTCGAAACCTGTTTGCTCACCCGGGAGGAAAAAATTCGCGCCTGCCAACTCGTGGTTGAAAGCGGAGCGCGCTTCGTCAAAACCTCCACCGGCTTCAGCACGGGCGGTGCAACCGTGGAAGATGTAAAGCTGATGCGCGAAACCGTCGGCCCGAAGTTCGGCGTCAAGGCCTCCGGCGGCATTCGCGACACGAAAACCGCCCTGGCGATGATTGAAGCGGGTGCGACCCGTCTCGGCACCTCGGCCAGCGTCGCCATCGTGAAAGGTTTGGCCGAAATTAAATCTGATAGGTAGTTGGAGTTCACGCTTTAGCGTGTCCCCCGCCGCACCAACAAGCTAAAGCTTGAACTCCAACCTTGCCCGACTGCACCGGCACACTGATTTGAAAATAGCGCGGGTCAACCAAAGAAAGCCAGCGGCCAGCCGACCGTTCCATCCTAAAAGTTCTTCCCTTTTTTCCGCAAATCCCCCCCATTTTCCTCGCGTTAGCCATGAAATTCCTCGAACATCCTCAAATGAAATTGCAAATTATTACGACAATAGAGACGACGACGACTGAGCCATACACGCAGTCGCCGTGCGACAGAATTGAACTTCAGGAAGCTGCCGGAATGATATTCTTGCCGAAGATTGCCGAGCTTCAGAAGATGCACCCGAACTTCTGCGAAAGGCTTGCGAGATACGGGGTTCACCTTAGAGCGGACCCGGCTCAACTGGACGCGCCCTTGCTGCGCGAGTTGCGCAACAAAGTCGGCATCAGAATTGAAACCGATGATACCACACAATTGGCAGCGCTGCTAAACCTCGACGAGACAGACCCCGTTTTCAATGGCGGGCACACTCAGACGAAACCCCAGCCCCAACTCCCACAACCTCCGCCAACTTGCTGGCCGGATGACCGAATATGAAACGCAAAATGCACTCCAACCGTGAACAGTTCCCAGAAGTAGACCCTGAACAGTTCTCAAAAGAGGAAATCGAGAAGGTCAAAAAGCAATTTTCTGACTCCGAATGGAAAATTCTAATAGGCTCGCCAGAGTTTCGAGATTACTGGGAGCGTCGAGAAATAATTAAAGCCCAAGAATTGGCCAGCGTCCTTCTCCGGGGGAACTTTGAGAACCCAAAAGCCGCGATGCTCTTTAACAAACTCCGAGCCTGACCAGCCCCAGCCAATGAGGAGAACTCCATTTGCCCTCCTGCCGATGGACGTAACAACCTGCTTGCGCTTCCGCCAACTTTCATGCCATCTATCAGCTTCGCATGGCAGATTTCTTGAAATTCCTTGGCAGTGTTTTCGGCGGTGAGGAGGCCACCAAGAAACCCGATCTGAAGGGGCTTATGAAGGAGCTTGGAGAAATATTTCCATGCGAGCCTAGGGCACTCTATCAAGCGGGAGATCTTATCGGGGGCGGGTATGAGGTTGTCGGCATGCTAGGAAAAGGGGGTGGTGGCGTCGTGTATCTCGTCTTACACCTATCAGGCCAACAATTTTACGCGCTTAAGACGTTCCGCGATGAATTTATGGCAAGTGCTGCCGCACGGGAAGCATTTAAACGGGAATTATCGGTCTGGGTAAGTTTGGGGAAACACCCCAACATTTTAGAACTGTATAAAGTTTTTGAATACTGCGGACGGCTGTTCGTTGAGATGGAGTGTGTTGTCGGTCGGGACGGACGGATAAGCCTTCGAGACCACTTGAAGCAGAGTAACGGTCCTTTGGATCCCAATCAGAGCTTGGAGTGGGCAATTCAATTCTGCTTTGGGATGGAGCACGCCCGCGCCCTCGGAGTTATATGCCATCAGGACATCAAACCCGGGAACATCTTAATTACAAGCAAGGGAACGATCAAAATCGCTGATTTTGGGCTCGCCGCTGGCGCTGCGCTGGGCAGGCGTGCACAAGGAGCCGGAGGCGGTTCCTTCGTCAGTGGCGGCAAGGAAGGCGAGTTCGGCTTGAGCCTAGTTCAAGTAGGGGGGAGGCAGGTCTGCGGCACGCCGGGTTACATAGCTCCAGAAGTTTATCGTGGGGAATCGGGAGATGAGAGAAGTGACGTTTACAGTTTTGGACTTGTCCTTGCGCAAATGGCTAACGGAAGTCCCGCACCTCCGTTTGGAGGTCAACATTGTCCGGGAATCGAAAACTACCTAGAGGTTATTTACAGACAGCAGATGGCCGGCCTATTGCCACGTGTTAAGGGGCCACTGCGGTCGGTAATTGGAAAGTGCCTCCAAGCGGAACCATCGCAGCGCTATGGCGGCTTTCGCGATTTGCGTTCTGACCTCGAAAAGATACTTCGCGAACGAACCGGAAGGACAGTTCCAGCACCGGTGGCGGACGCAGGGACAGTCATTTTCTGGAACCACAAGGGGGTTTCTCTCACCGCCCTTGGTCGGGCGGACGAGGCGATCGCGTGTTTCGACAGAGTTTTGGCAATCGAGCCGCTAGCGGCGGAGAACTGGTATAACAAAGGAGATGCTCTTTATGAATTGGGGCGGCACAAGGAGGCATGGGGCTGCTTCGAGGAAGCACTGCGACTTGACGCAAATTTCGCTCAGGCTTGGAGTGGAAAAGGTGTCTGCTATGCCCACTTCGGCCATTACATGGAGGCAATTCGGTGTTATGATAAGGCGCTCGCAATCAACCCAAAGGACTTCGCCGTGTGGAATAACCGGGGGATGACGCTCAGCGAGCTTGGTCGCCGAGACGAGGCAATTACCAATTTCGACAAGGCTCTAGCACTCGACCCCCGAAATGCTATCGGTTGGTTCCAAAAGGCCAAAACTTTGCTTAAGCTTCGTCGGGATTGTGAGGCAATTAGGTGCCTCGATAACGCATTGGCGATAAATCCTCGCTACGCCAACGCCTGGTTGTGGAAAGCAAAAACAGAGCAAACGCTCGGACATTTACGGGAAGCGAGACAGAGCTACCGTAATTACATCGCAGTGGCACCAGCCCAGAGCAACGAAATCGCCTTTGCCCAGCAGCAGCTACACGAATTAGGATAGGCTTTGCCTTAACTGTGGACGCCAGCGCTGCGACAACTCCGATACCATCGGTTCCAATTACGTTTGACGACCTGTAAAAAAACCTCAACTCAATTAGAAGTCGTTGGTTTTCCGTTCGGCGAATTCATCTGCAACAGAGTCGAGAAAGTTGCCCGTTTTCGTTACCGTGTCAGCGAAGGTTTTAAGGTTGATTTTGATGCCCAAAAGGCTGGATGGATTACCGGCTTTGTTGTCGGTCGGGTAACGACCTGCCATAGACAGGGGATCCAATTGCTCGAACTGCTTGAGAGTGTTCTCGACAGCATCCAAATCCGATTTCGGGTAATGGGGGAACCGTTTCTCAACCATGGGGCGACACTTGCCCCAGAGCGTCAACAGATGATGCTCCTTTTCCGTGAATTTAGCGGGTTCTCCATACAGTGCGTTCCCATCTTGAATGAGTGTCTTTAGGCGAAGCTCAAGATAATGGCGATACAGAAACACGATTGGAAAAACCATCAGGTTTGTCAAAATCGTCGGCTCAGCAATTCGCTCGACGAGAATTTCCGCGGCCATCCTGTAAGCTACAACGTATACCTCCCATTCCTTGCTCGGAAGCGTTTGTGCCAGAAAGTTCCCGCCGACCTGCGTAATTAGCGAGTCGCCCTTTTTCGGCCAAAGGGTGTCGACATTTGGATCGATTGTCTTCTTGGAGTCGCTCATAATGTTACCAATAGTCGCTCGTTACAGCCGCTATTTGTTCGCGGCTTTCGCGCTTGGTTTGAGCCGCGTGCAACGCACGATGATACGCCTCGATCATCCGCCTTTGCCTTCGCGACAGCTCCGCCAGTTTGAATCTGAATTTGAAATAATTTAACATATCCGATAGCTGCGAGAATAATTGGTTTCCATCGGCTGGCAAGTCCTGTCGTCCATCCCAAAATGATTTCAGGAAAACGGTTTCCTTCCGCCTTCATCCGATTTCGGCGCGACGAGCCGCCTTCGTCACTATTTGGCAACTTAATTTCCCGTCAATTCCTGCGGGCCTTTGCCGGCATAGTTTTTACGCTTTCACGGGGCGGCTCCGTCTGTTACAGGTTCGGTGTTCACGCGAACCGACCAAAAAATGAAACACCAGCGAAATGGCCGGCACAACCAGCCGACAAGCTTCAGGCCGTCACCCCGGCTCTGGCATCCCGACGTGCCGGGGCCGCTTTGGAACGGGACGCGGCGCGTGAACGCCCGGCAGATCGAGACTTATTGCCGTGTGGTCGCCCGCGAGTTCCGACCGCGCAAGATTATTCTCTTTGGTTCCTACGCCACCGGCTCGGCCACGCCGGACTCGGACGTTGACCTGGTCGTCTGCCTGCCCTTCCGCGGTTCCGCAACGGACAAGGTGGTGGAAATCCGCGGACGGGTTGAAGCCCCGTTTCCCATGGACCTGCTTGTCTGGCGGCCGGCTGAAGTGCGCAAGAAAGACGGTTTCACCCGCTTGATTCTGAGCAAAGGCAAGGTGATGTATGAAGCCAGCCACGCGTGATTGGATTCGTTGCGCCGAGGAGGACTTCGACGTGGCCGTCGCCTTGATGCGCCGCCGGACAAAGACTGCGGCCAACAGCATCGGTTTTCACTGCCAGCAATGCGTGGAGAAGTATCTCAAGGGAAGGCTGGAAGAGGCAGGTCTGAACGCGCCCAAGACCCATGATCTCGTGGCGTTGCTGCAATTGCTGCTGCCCGTCGAACCCCTGTGGTCCTCGTTTGCGCCAGCACTCCGCCGGTTGAACGATTATGCCGTGAAATTCCGTTATCCCGGCCACGTCATCTCGAGGACTGACGCCCGACAGGCGTTGATAGCTTGCCGGTCCATTCGCGCGGACGTCCGTTTGAGTCTCGGCTTGCCGCGCAAGTAACGGGGCGGCCTTCGGTTGAATTTACGATTTGTGATTTACGATTTACGAATCCTTCCACAATTCATATACGTCGCGTAAATCGTATATCGTAAATCGAAAATAATGCGCCGACTGGCGTCGGCGGCTACGGGGTTTTGAAACAGTTTCCTCATTGACTCAATTCCCCGTCAGTTCCTGCGGGCCTTTGCCGCCGTTGACCAAAAATAAAACGGCCATGCGCACGGCCAGGCCGTTGGTCACCTGCTCCAGAATCAACGAACGGGCGGAATCGGCAATTTCACTGTCAATTTCCACGCCGCGATTGATCGGCCCGGGGTGCATGATGAGCGCATCCGGCTTGGTTTTGGCCAGACGTGCCTTGTTGAGTCCGAAAAGCTGCGTGTATTCGTTGATGCTGGGGAACATCGTCTTGCGCTGGCGTTCGTGCTGGATGCGGAGCAGGTTGATGATGTCGGCGTCGCGAATGGCTTCGTCCATGTTGTGGGTCACGCGGCAACCCATTTGCTCGAACGTCCGGGGCACAAGCGTGGACGGCCCGCAAAGCGTGACGTGCGCGCCCAGCTTCGTCAGCGCCCAGATGTCCGAGCGCGCCACGCGGCTGTAAAGGATGTCGCCCAGAATCGTGACGTTCAATCCGGCAATTTTCCCCTTGCGCTCGCGAATGGTGAAGGCGTCGAGCAACGCCTGGGTGGGATGTTCGTGCGCCCCGTCACCGGCGTTGATGACGCTGGCATTGAGCACGCGCGCCAGAAAATGCGGCGCGCCCGACGCGCTGTGGCGCATGACGATGAAATCGGCGTTGAGTGCTTCGAGATTGCGCGCGGTGTCCTTGAGCGTCTCGCCTTTTTTCAGCGACGAGGCCTCGGCGGTAAAGTTGATGATGTCCGCCGACAACCGTTGCTCGGCCAGTTCAAAACTGATGCGCGTCCGCGTGGACGGCTCAATGAACAGGTTGACGATGGTTTTGCCGCGCAGCGCCGGAACTTTTTTGATGGCGCGTTCGCCAACCGCCTTGAACGCCCGCGCCGTGTCGAGGACGGTGACAATTTCGTCCGCCGTGAGCGATTCAATGTCGAGCAGATGTTTGCGGTGCCAGGCCATTTTAGAAACTTCTAATGACGAAATCCTAATGACGAAAGAATGACAAAATCCGAAATCCCAATCGTCATTCGACCGTTTTGACATTCTTTAGTCATTCGAGCTTCGTCATTCGTCATTTTCTCTCCAGCGTCACTTTGTCCGCCGGCGCGTTGTCTTCTGTCAGATACACGGAAATTTTTTCGTTTGCCGCCGTGGGCGCATTTTTACCGACGAAATCCGCCTTGATCGGCAATTCACGATGGCCACGGTCCACCAGCACGGCCAGTTGAATTTTTCTGGGCCGGCCAAAATCATTCAGCGCGTCCATCGCGGCGCGCGCCGTGCGGCCGCTGAACAACACGTCGTCCACGAGGACAACCGTCTTGCCGGTGACATCGAAGGGGATGACCGTGGGATAAACCTTGGGTGCGGCGCGCTGATCAAGATCGTCACGGTGCATCGAAACATCGAGCGTGCCCACGGGTACCGGCTGGTTCCAAATGCCGGCCAGAATCGCACTGAGCCGCTGCGAGAGCGGCACCCCGCCTTTGGGAATGCCGATCAGCACGACTTCCGCCCCGACTTCGTTGCGCTCGGCGATTTCGTGCGCAATACGCGCCAACGCGCGCTGGATCGCCATGGCATCGAGGATGACGGTGGATTCAGGCATGGAAGCAGGTTGAGAGTTGATCCGTCTTCGCTTCACTTCGACGCGACGTGGGGTTGAGAGTTGAAAGCATCCTCGAAAGGCAAAAAATCGGGAACGATGGTCGGAAAAAGAAAATCGCGAACCCGCTCCGTTTGTGTGCGGAGCCGCTTCGCGTTGCGCGTTTGGCGTTCATGGTTTCCTTCGCCGCCTCACCGGGCAGCGTTAAAGGAATATTTAATTTGTTTTCAGTGACCGGCGACCTGGCGGGTTTTGCGCCAGCTTGAGCGGTGATTGATGATCCAATCCGTCAATGCCCGCTCGAAGCCGATGTCATGCCCGGCCTTCTCCGACTCAATCCACTTGTGCCGCAAAATCTCTTCGCGCTCGGCCTGAAACTCGCGGTAAAGCGAAGAGTTTTTTAACAAATCGTTCGCCGATGATGAATCTTTGGCAACGTTCGACATAGATGAAATACAGAATTCGTACCTTAAATTTAAATCCGGCCTGAAAAATTAGCAATCGAAATCTTCATTGCTAACAACTTTCTTTCAAATGAACATTTTGCAAATCGTTCAAGCCAGCTTTTTCCGCAGCACTTCGGCAATTTGAATGAACGCCCGCCCCGCCGGTTTTCCCGGCGCGGACACCACAATCGGCACGCCACGGTCGCCCGCTTCCCGGATTTCAGTGAAAATCGGCACTTCGCCCAGGAACGGAATGTCCTGCCGCGCGGCCTCGGCGTGGCCGCCGCCGTGGCCGAAAATCTCCACGCGCTCGCCGTTGGGCGTGGTGAAATAACTCATGTTTTCGACAATGCCGAGAATCGGCACGTTGACCTTCTTGAACATCGCGATGCCCTTGCGCACAACGCCGAGCGACGCTTCCTGCGGCGTGGTCACGATAATGCCGCCGTCCAGCGGCACGGCCTGGCACAACGAGAGTTGCGCGTCGCCCGTGCCCGGCGGCAGATCCACGAGCAGGAAATCCATCTCGCCCCATTCCACCGCGAACAGGAATTGTTGAATCGTTTTCGAAATCATCGGCCCGCGCCAGATCACCGGCTGGTCGTCGTCGAGCAACAACCCAATGCTCATCACCTTCACCCCGTGATTGGACGGCGGCACGAGCCGCTCGTCTTCGCTGACCGTCGGACGCTCGCAAACGCCCATCATCAGCGGAATGCTCGGCCCATAAATGTCGCAATCCAGCAAACCGACCCGCGCACCCAGTTGTTTCAGCGCACAGGCCAGATTCACCGAGCAGGTGGATTTACCGACGCCGCCCTTGCCACTGGCGATGGCAATGATGCGTTTCACGCCCGGCACCCGGTTTTGGTTCGCCAACGCACCCGTGGGCGCGGCCTGCCCGGCGGCGGGTTGTTTGACTTCGACGTTGACGAGTTTCACCCCGGGCAGCGTCTTCAAAACCCGCTCGCTGTCTTCCTTGATCTGGCGCGCGGCTTCGGGATTCGATGTGGTCAGTTGCATCACGACACTGATCCCGCCTTGCGGGACGGAAATTTCCTTGATGAGGCCAAAGGAAACGATGTCGCGCGAATAGCCGGGATACTTGACGGCCTTCAGCGCGTTCTTGATGTCGTCTTGCGTCAGCACGACAACATGTTAGCACACGGACGATTGTGCGCCAGCGTTTGGAGTTCCGGCTTCAGCCGGTCTTGCCCTGGGAGCGCCGTCCCGCTCAGCGGGACGGCAGCGACCCGCGCGATTTAACGTCCTGCCGGATAAATCCGGCGTTCCTGCCGAAACGATGCAACTGGACTTTTTGCAGTATCAAGATTCGCCCAGCGTTCCCGGAACCCGCGCTCCAGACTTGCACTGCGGTGCCGGGCATGGGAAATTGAGGGTCTAATTCATAAAATTGGACAATTAAATCATGACACCAAAGCCGCAAACCCCGGGCATCGGGCCGTTTCTCGAAAACTTCGAACGCTTTGAATCGGCGCTACAGCCGTCGTGGCTGCTGCCGCTGCGCAAGGCGGGCATTGCGCGCTTTGCCGAACTCGGTTTCCCGACGTTGCAGGATGAAGACTGGCGTTTCACCAACTTGGCACCGCTGGCCCGGCTGCCGCTCCAACCCGTCGCTGAACCGGCAAACGATGCCGCCGCCAAAGCCGCCCTGGGAAAATACATATTCGCCCAGTTGCCCGGTGCCCGGCTCGTTTTTGTCAATGGCCAATACTCGATGGCGCTCTCGTCCGTGCATGGATTGCCGGATGGGGTGAGGGTGTCGAACCTGACGGCGGCGCTGGTGGCGGATTCGGAATTCATCAAAAGGCAGTTCAGTCTTTACGCCCTGACGAACAACAACGCCTTTACGGCGTTGAACCAGGCGTTCTTCACCGATGGCGGATTCGTTCAAGTGCCCGCCGGAGTTTCGGTCGCCGAACCCATCCAGTTCATTTTCATTTCCACCGCCAAACAAGGCGGCGAAACCATCCAGCCGCGCAACTTGGTCGTCGCTGGGGCGGACAGCCGGGCAACGGTCATCGAAAGTTACCTTTCGGCGGACAATGTGGCGTACTTCACCAACACCATCACCGAAATTGCCGCCGGCGATAACGCCGTGCTGGAGCATGTGAAATTTCAGGACGAAGCTGACGCCGCGTTTCATCTGGCGACGATTGCCGCCCAGCTTGGCCGCGCGAGCAACGTGAGCATCCATTCCTTTGCGCTCGGCGCGAAGCTGTCGCGCACCAACATCCGCGCCAAACTCGCGGGCGAAGGGCTGGAATGCATTCTCAACGGCCTTTATCTGACGCGCGGCGAGCAGCTTGCCGACCATCACATGATTGTCGAGCACGCCCAGCCCCATTGCGCCAGCCACGAGTATTTCAACGGCATCCTCGACGACAAATCGCGGGGCGTCTTTCACGGGCGGATCCTGGTCCGGGAAATCGCGCAGAAGACCGACGCCAAGCAGACGAACAAAAACCTACTGCTCTCCGACGACGCAACGGCCGACACCAAGCCGCAACTGGAGATTTACGCCGACGACGTAAAGTGCACGCACGGCGCGACGATCGGGCAGTTGAACGAGGAATCCATTTTTTACCTGCGTTCGCGCGGCATCGGCACAGACAATGCCCGGCGGATGTTAATCCACGCCTTCGCCGGCGAAATCATCGCGCGGGTGAAGCACGATTCCGTGCGCGAGAAACTGGACAAGCTGGTGTGGGACCGGCTGGAAGCGAACCATCATCTCGCAAAAACGAACTGACCTAAGAATTTCCAGGCAAAAACCCCAAGCCCTAAACCCTAATGACTAAAGAATTTCCAAATGACTCAATGACCAATGCGCCAGTCAGACTGTTTATTCGAGCTTCGGGCTTCCTTCGTCATTATGGTTTAGTTATTAGGAATTTCATTTATCGGCCATGTTCGAAGACTTAAACGATCTTTATCAGCAGGTCATTCTTGACCACTGCAAGAAACCGCGGAATTTCCACGAATTGCCCGCGGCCACCTGCTCCGCGCAAGGTCGGAACCCGCTCTGCGGTGATCAGTTGCAGCTTTTTCTGGCACTGGACGGCAACACCATCAAGGACATCAGCTTCGTCGGGTCCGGCTGCTGCATTTCCAAGGCGTCGGCCTCGCTGCTCACCGAATTTGCCAAGGGCAAAACGAAGGCGGACGTGGAAAAAATGTTCGAGCGGGTCCACGAAATGGTCACCACCGGCAACGTCCAAGGTGACGTCGGCAAGCTGGCGGTGTTCGCCGGCGTGCATAAATTTCCCGCGCGGGTGAAATGTGCGATTTTGTCCTGGCATGCCGTCATGGCGGCGCTCAAGGGCGACGCCAAACCAGTGAGCACGGAAAACGAACAGACCTGATTGATTTCAGCCGCAACAACGGCGAAGATATCGGCAGTGATTGATTTGAGAGGTGTTTTATGAATTCCAACGAAGCAAAAACTTTGACCCGCGACGTCGAGGCCGCCGTCGTGCCCGTCGGCACCAAGGTCACGCTGCAAAAGGGCGGGCTGGCCTACGTCATGCAATCGCTCGGCGGCAGTTATACCGTCGTCGTCAACGGCAACATGTTCCGCATTGACGGCAAAGACGCCGATGCGCTCGGCCTCGACGTGCATCCCAAACCGGCGGCGGCCACCAGCGGCCCGATGACACAGGAACAACTGGAAAAGCAGATCTGGGAGGCGCTCAAGACGTGTTACGACCCGGAGATTCCCGTCAACATCGTGGACCTCGGTCTGATTTACGACTGCCACCTCACGTCCGTGGGCGAAAACAGTTTCAAGGCCGACGTGAAAATGACTTTGACCGCGCCCGGTTGCGGCATGGGGCCGGCGCTCGCGCAGGACGTGCAAAACAAGTTGATGAGCCTGGAGCCGATTGACGAGGCGAACGTGGAGCTGGTCTGGGACCCGCCGTGGAACCAGAGCATGATGACCGAGGCGGCCAAACTGCAACTGGGATTGATGTAATTCAACCACGGATAAACACGGATGCACACGGATAAAGAATCCTCCTCGTTCTCGTCCTTCGTCCTCGTAATCGGCTGTAGTTCGTGGTTTTCGAGGACGAGAACGAGGACGAGGACGATTACGAACAACTGGTTTTCACTGAAATTTAAATAACATGACGCAACCTGCCCCCAACTGGCCAAAGCTACGCGCCGACTTCCCCATCCTCGACCAGCAGGTCCACGGCAAGCCGCTGATTTATTTCGACAACGCCGCGACGTCGCAAAAGCCGCGCGCGGTGATTGACGCACTGGTGCATTATTACGAACACGACAACGCCAACGTCCATCGCGGCATCCATGAACTGAGCAATCGCGCCACGGCGGGCTACGAAGCCGCCCGGACGCGCGCCGCGAAATTCATCAACGCCCGCAACGCCGAGGAAATTATTTTCACGCGGGGCACAACCGAAGGCATCAACCTGGTTGCCAGTTCCTGGGGCACAAAGAATCTCAAATCCGGCAACGTGATTTTGCTCACAGAAATGGAGCACCACAGCAACCTTGTGCCGTGGCAATTGCTCGCCCAGCGCACCGGCGCCAAGCTCGCTTACGTGCCGGTCACCGGCGACGAAGGATTGCTCGACATGAGCAAACTCGATTCGTTGCTCACGAAGCAGGTCAAGCTGTTCGCAATGGTCCACATCTCGAACTCGATGGGCACAGTGAACCCGGTTGCCGACCTTTGCGCCCGCGCGCGCAAGCTCGGCATCACCACGCTTGTGGATGCCGCGCAAAGCGCCGGGCACACGCCCGTGGACGTGCAGGCCATCGGCTGCGATTTCCTCGCGTTCTCCGGCCACAAGATTTGCGGGCCGACCGGCATTGGCGTGCTTTGGGGCCGGCAGGAATTGCTCGACGCCATGCCGCCGTATCAGGGCGGCGGCGAAATGATTTTGTCCGTTGAATACCAAAAGACCGAATTCAAAAAGGCGCCGCACCGGTTCGAGGCCGGCACACCGGACATTTCCGGCCCCATCGGCTTGCACGCCGCGATGAATTATCTCGACGCCATCGGCCGGGAAAACATCTGGAAACACGACCAGGAACTCGCGACCTACGCCTACGAAAAACTGGCTGCATTGAAAAACATCCGGCTATTCGGCCCGAAGACCGGACGCGCCGGCTTGGTGAGCTTTCTGATCAAGGACGTTCACGCCCACGATGTGGTGACGCTGGCGGACCAGGCGGGCGTAGCGTTGCGCGGCGGCCATCACTGCACCCAACCGCTCATGCACCGGCTCGGCGTGGAATCCACCGCCCGCGCCAGTTTCTATTTTTACAACACCAAAGCCGAAGTGGACCGGTTTGTGGAAGTGGTGCAGGAAATTCAGAAATTTTTCGCAAGCTGATTGCGACACTTTTTGTTTTCAACTCAAGCTGATTGTTCTGCAACTTCATCCGCTTCTTCCACTGAAGCTTGTCCAAGTTCTGCGATTGCAATCTTCGTCTTGAGGTCAAAAAGAATTCGGAGCGAATCACCGGGGTCGCCGCCACGTCGGCTGAAAAGCGGGCCAAGTCCCCAAGCCTGTGAGTCTTTCACCACCAGTCGACCTATGGGCGCACCATCAGCTACGCGGAGTTCGTGCGGGCCGGCAAGGTGCTGTTTCATCCCTACCGGTACGCTGACAATCCCATTTGCCAGCGTTCCCGAAGACAGCTTGTATGTAAGAAATATCTTCCCGTCCTCCAGCCAGCCGTAATCTGCAAGCACTCGCCGGGATTTAGTGCGGTCCACGACGAGAGATTCAGCCAAACCCGGTGGCACTTCTGTTCCACGAAGTCCGTAAACACAGCGAGCAAATCTGGCGATGATTGGTGAATACGAGAGAGATTGCCCAAATGTTGCGTGGCTCATGCCCCGTTTCAGACATTCATTTTCAAGTTTGCGTGATTCTATGAGTGGTCCAGTTTCGTGAAAAACAGCCATAAAAATCTTTTCGCTGTCAGAAAGAATCTCCGTAGAATCTAATGGTGGGTTTGCACAAATCATATTCCCAACTACTTCGTATGCTCCCGCTTGATGACACATTGCGAGTAGGACTCGTTGCGGAGGCGCAAACCCTTCGCGGCGATGGTTGCGGGAAACACCGGAACGAAGTTCGCTTATGTGAATCCGTCCACAGACACTCAAAATCTTTTCGATTTGATTTAGCAAAACGTTCCGGGTCGTCGAACTCAGCCAGAACCAGCCTGATGCTTCATCTAGCCATGCAAAGGCAGGTTGTGCACTAACTACACTTGCTATCAATTTGCCAGAGACTTCTTTACCGAGATTTCTACTCACTTCAGCCGCGACATCTTCGATAGTGGTCACGCCCCAATGTGAGATGGCCTTCCGAGCTGGTTGTAAAATTTGTTTCATGATGCCAGCCGACTCCCGTGGAACAGCGTAAGACTGCCCATCTCCGGCCTCAATGATGAAGGCGCAGTCACGGCCGGTGGCTTCTGCGGCGTTGATGACTCCTTGAAGTTTGAAAGGGACTTTCGAGAGCCGCTTTTCCTGCAAAACGCTTTCCAAGTTAGTTGCCAAGCATGGCGCTTGCGCCGAAACCACTTCAAGCGTTCGATCAAGAATTGGAAGATACGGAGACTTGGCTTTAACATAGGCAATGTGGCGCTGGCTGATTTGCCGAATCCGCTCCCGAGTTATGCCCGAGGCTTTTCCAATCGCCTCAAGCGTTTCTCCACCTTTTCCATCCCATCCCAGAAGTGTAACGGTGAAATCGCGATCGCGAGCCTTCGGTTCAAATGCGAGGAGGTCCAGCAGTTCATTCTCCAATGTTATTCGACGCGCCGCCTGCAAAGTTGAAAGAATTTCCCCAAGACGACGGGCAAACAATTTTGAGTTCATTGGACAAGGTGCGCCAGCAAGAATCGTCTCGCATATTTCTTGGAGATTTCTGCCGCGCATTCTCAAGGCTTGTAACGCCAGCCCAAAGCGCGGATCGTCTACACGCAAGCCGCTTGTACCTTTGATGCGTAATAATTTTTGCGCTGCTGCTAGAACTTCAGACGTCACCGCATGCGCTTCTGACATTTGTGATTCAAGCGAGGACAACAAATCCACAACGCTTTTCACTCCGAAACCTGACATCCAAATTAAATCTGCAACTGTCATTTTTGCCAAGCGACCTGGATTATCCAGTAGCCCTTTTTCCCGGAGTTTGTTGAATGTGCGTTTCTCTAATTGCAGGACTATGGGCCAGCCTTTTGTTTTCGGCATTGGCACCTTGAAACTCGCCGCGTTTTTGCGGAATGCGCCCGTGATAAATCTGGCGCGATTAACGACAACATTCCCAAGCTTGCGGCAGAGTTCCGGTGAGAGTCTATCCCACGTTGATTCATCCAGGTCGCACAACAGCACATTTGCCAAGCGGCGGTCCCCAGAGGGAACGCTTAACACACTCTTAAGCGTCTTTGGCGCAATTCTATGTCCTGGTCTGGGATAGTGAGAAATTTCAACTTCGATTTTTGATGGCAAATCTTCTGGAGAAACTTCCTCTGGGGCTTCGCGGTTAATTGGTAGTTCAAACTGCCGGGTTTCGGGCGGACGAGATGCGAAGGACTCCACCGACGCCAAAAAGTCAACCAAGCAACGAGTGCCAAAACCTCCAGCACGCAGCAATTCATGAATTTGCGTTTCAGGTGGAATACTCGGCCCGAATCGCTTGCTGAGTGCATTAAAAGTGCGAAGTTCAAGTTCGAGTTCACACAATGGTATCTTTCGTGCAATCAGAGACAACGTGCTGAATTTTATCATCAGAGGAAGCAGCTTAAGGTTTCGCTGCACTTCTTGAACAACAATGTTTCCCAGCTTCTGACAATTTTTGGGGGATGCCAATCGCCAGACTGTTTCATCAAGAGCGGCAAGTTGTCGGAAACGCACCTCGCTGTCTGGCAGAATACCAGCAGGCGTTGCCGCCCCCAAAATGTCCCGTAATGTTGACGGCGCAATTCGCTGGCCGAAACGTGGATATTTCGAGATGCCCATGTTTGTGCCAGTGACACACTGTCATTGCGCGTAAAGACTGGCTGCTTTTCGCGTGATTCGATTTAGCGCCTCGCGAATTTCGACAATTGGATCGGTAAGGTCAAAGCAGTCACCCGATTTGATTTTTAGTTGGGCAATCGCGATTGCGTATTCAGAGAACGCAACTTCGTAGGCCAAGCGTTTGAACGAAGGATCTTCCACAGAGAAGTTTCCTTTCGCTGCTGCAATCTGCGGATGCTCCAAGTTTATGTGAATTGCTTGCTCAGCCTCGATGTAACGCGCGCGTTCCGAAACTTCACCCATTTCCTTGAACTCAACACGAAAACCGCCCGCCGGGCGACGGCGGGAGTTAATCCCGCTTGCCAATCGCCCTTTTGCTTCGGCGTTTTCCGCAGTTTCAACGCTCGGATTGAAAGGCGGTATACCCGGGGTTGGCAAAACCTCCTCTTCTTGCGGCAGTCCGTTTCTCCCAGGACTTCCTGTTGGTGCGGTTTCTCTTGCTGGCACGTCCGAACCAAAAATTAAGTCGTCACCCAAGTCATTCCCACCTTGGTCGTCTTGGCTTAGATTCGGCCCACCGCGTGTCTTCGCTCGAATCCTGGCAACACGTTGACGAAATGCCTCAAAGTCTTCGTTGATAACACGTGCTATTTCCGAAGCCTGTTCCGCTAATTTCTTCGCATCCTCTTCAGCCCTTCGTTTCTTGTCTGCTTCCAAAAGAGAACGCCGAACCTCTTCAACCTTGCTGCCGACATATGCGTGAATAGCACGCACCAAATCGTTCTCTGGATTCAGTTGCATTGACCGGCTCACGTTGAACGGCGCAACGGGCGATTTATCATCGTCGAGCGCAGGCACATCGATTTCGCCAAAAATGTATTGCGACATTTCCCGCCCATCGCTGCCGGCCAGAGTTGTTTCATGCCAAATACCTTTGGAAAAAACTGACACTCCGCGAAGCTCATCGTCCAAAAAGGATTTGGAGACCTTGATCACCAGTTCCACATCGCCAAGTTTTTCGAGAGCCGCGCCTTCAGGTGTAAAACGAAATTCCGATGCAACTGGCGGTTCATTGAACTCGCACTCGTGATTGTTGACGAATACGGTTGCATTTTTTGGCCAATGCGCGAGATGTCGCTCAATGTAATGAATGATTCCCGCTTGATCCAAAGACCTTAAATGAACGCCTTCAATTTCAATCAATGTTCCACTTGGTGTGGAAACGGGTGTCTCGGACTCGTGAATCTTAACTGGAATCGGGTCTTCAGACGACATTGACTCAATGCTGGCGCGCTTTAGCTCTACTTTTGAGCGCTTGCCATTTCGAATGGTGGTAATTCTCAACACGTCCGCTATTCCGAATGCCGCAGATTTTCCCGTCCCAAACCGTCCACGACCGGGTAGCCCCTCTTTTCGATCGAGATTTTCACCATGCATCACAAAGAAATTCTGAAGCCCGTTCCAATCCATTCCACGACCGTTATCTTGAATCGAGATTTGCTTCTTCCGGCTATCGAGCGAAACTTTGACGACAGGGTTAGTTCCTGCACTAACATATTGCAGGCCATTTGACACGTATTCCCAAACAACCAACTTGTCGGTTTTGAACAGCCCGGCGCTTTGGAGCAAGTCCCGGGCGACATGACTCTTAACAACCAGTTTCAGTGTTGCACTCATTTCATTCTCCTTTGGAAAGTTTGGATTCCAGTAATTTGATCAGAGGCCCTAGTTCAGAGTCTTCTCGAAAACGGTTCCTAGCTCGCAGAATTTTTTCCTTTCGCGCCTCGCCAGTCACATACGCATCAACGCGGAAAAAAGATTCGGCTTCTTGCGTTGAAATTGTATCAATTTGGTTCGCCGAAAACTTGGCGAAGGCATCGCTGGAAAGCATCCGTTCCCGCTCGCGACGCTCCCAGTTACGCTCTTTCGGGCTCAGCGCCTTCCTTGAAAGATCAACGCCGCCCAATCCCTTCACGCGTGACGTTGCAAACGTCAGGCCCGCTCCAGTCAATATCCAACCATCTTTACCAGCTCCAATGAGATAAGCCCCATTCTTTGGTTTCTTGGCATCCGAAAGAAATGTTCGCACATTTTCAATGTTTATTTGATTAGGATATTTCCTCCATGCAAACCGCCCAGGGGCAAGTTCATTGGCCTTCACTGCGATATCTTCGGTATCGATTCGTTTCGAATCACCACCCAGCAAATACACCGCGAGGGTAACGATCTCGTGATTCGAAAGTGCTTTGGCTTTTGACGAAGTCATTTTAGCCAGACAACTTTGATTTCCGTTTCCACGGCTTTGAATTCTTTGTCACCCGCGATCAATTCGGCTTTTTTTTGCATTGCCAGCGCGGCGGCGAAGGCATCGGCCAGTCCCAAGTGGTGTTTGTTTTTCAGAAGTGCGGCGGCTTCCGCCAGTTCACGATCAACCGGCACGGCCTCCAATGGCGTCGTGCGTTCAAACTGGCGCGCGGTGTCGTAGCCGATCTTGCCTTGTTTGCGCTCCATCTGGTAAAGGACTTCCGCCCAGTTGACGGCGCTAATGAAGACGGGGCGGTCGGCTTCGGATGCTTTGTGGAAGAGTTCGCGCATTTTTTCCATGCCTGGTTCGCCAAAGAACATGGCCAGCAGCGCCGAGGCGTCCAGAACGGTGGGTTTCACTTGTTCTCCTTTTCGCGCTCGGCGGCGCGGTCTTCCAGCAATTCCTGCACGGCGGATTTCTCGCCGGGTTTCAGTTTGAAGATGCCGCAGAACGAATCAATGTATTCGCGGGTGACGGGTTGGAAGATGATGCGGTCGCCCTCCTCCACAAAGTTGACGCGCGTGCCCGGTTTGATGCCGAACCGGCGGCGGATGCGCGAGGGGACGACCAACTGGCCTTTGGATGTAACGTAGGCGGTATTCATAATTATTCTGTCATTCTGGATAAAGGATGACACAAATCAAAATGTAAGGCAAGAAAATAATGTAAGACTTATTCACAATGCCTGCCGTTGTGTAAATCGTTGATTCCGAATGGGAATCAGCGTTCATCAGCGTCAATCAGCGGTTGAAGACTTGTGGTTTTTGCGCCTTTTTGCAGCTGATATGAATCTGGAACTCCGGCTAAACGGTCTGCGCCATCGCCTCCCGCACCTGTTTCAGGAACGGCGGCACCACCGTGAACGGGTCGTAGGGCTGGCCCTTGACCGCGAGCGTCTCAATCGGCAGATAACCACGATACCCGGACGCCCGCACGATGCGCAGGAGTTTCACCAGATCCGTCGGCACGTCACCATTCGGGCGCTCCTGGCTCTGCTTGATCTGCCAGTTCACCGCATAGGGCGCCACCAGCGCGATGTCCTGATACGGATCTTGGGAGACAAACTTGCCCGTGTCCACTATCACGCCGCACCAATCCGAATTGACCGCCTTGACCAGCGACAGAAGCTGTTCGCCGGTCTGGAGAAAATCCCCGTGGTTCTGCACGCCGATGATGACGCCGTATTTTTTGCCGTGTCCGGCGCATTCGCCCAACGCATTCACCATCCACGCCTGCACCTGTTCGCGCGTGAATCCTTTGGCCACATCCTGCCAGCCCTTGCTGGACGATTGCGTGTCGCAAAACACCCGGATCACCGGCGCGCCGAGCTTGGCGGCCACCACCACCCAATCCTTGACGTGCTTGACGCCCGCCACGCGTTCCGCCTTGTCCGCCGGGGTGAAATTGTTCCGGACACCCGTCCCGCTGATGCCGAGGCCATACTCGAACGCCGTCCGCTTGAAGGTGTTGATGTAATCATCGTCCGGCACCGCAGGATAACCGGGGAAGAAATAACCCGTGGGATCAATGGCGTCGAAATTGTTTTTCGCGCAGAATTCCAGCAACGACATCAGGCTGATGCCCTGGCCGGGGTTCAGGTTGTAATCAGTGAGCAGCTTGTAGAAGGAATAGGCGTTGAGTGAGATTTTGAGCGCGGCATCGCCTGCGCGTTTGACCGGCTCGTATGCCCGGGCCGGAAGACCGCTTAAAACCGCGGTGGCGCAGAATGGCAGGAGGGCGGCGCGCCTGACGAAATTCCGGCGGGAATGAGCGTTGGCTTGCATGGGGATAGAATTGCCCAACCATTTTTCCTGTCAAACAGTTACGGCCGGGCAGGTGATGAGCAACGGGTGACCGGCCTTCGCTGGGAAGCTACGGCCCGGCAGGCGAGTGACATGAACGAAGGGCGGCGCGCATGGAGTAACGCGCCCTACCTTTTGCGTTCTCTCTTTGCGGTTAAATCCGTGTTTATCCGCGTATAGCGGCGTGGCCGCCACGCGGCTTTACGCCGTGTTCATCCGTGGTGAAAAATTCGGACGGTCATTCCCGGCCGGCGGCACGAATGAACGGCTTCAATTCCTGCATCAGCTTCGCGAACATGTCGAACGACACCTGTTGCGCGCCGTCGCTCCAGGCTTCCGCCGGGTTGGGATGTACTTCAATCAACAACGCGTCCGCGCCCATCGCCACCGCGCCCTTGCACATCGCCGCCACCAGGTCCGCGCGCCCGGCGCCCTGGCTCGGGTCAATCACGATCGGGCAGTGCGATTCGCGCTTGATGATGGGAATGGTGGAGAGGTCGAGCGTGTTGCGCGTGTAGGTTTCGAATGTCCGGATGCCGCGTTCGCAGAACATCAGGTTTGGGTTTTCGTTGGCGAGGACGGTCAGGGGATTTCCAGCCAGACTTTGATCGCCCGAAGGATTGTTTCCATCTGCGATTGATTCAGCACGCCGAGCCGACGCACCAGGACTGAACCGGGAATGTGACGCAATCCTTGCGCGTCGAACGCGCCGTTTTCCAACCACGGGATATTCACCACCACCTCAAATCTTCCGCCGCGCAAGGCCGTCGTGTGCGGCACGATGGCAAAAAGCGCGCGTTCGTCGTTGCGAAAGGGCGTGTTAAAGATGACCGCCGGACGCACTTTGGCGGTCATGCCCAGGTCCACAAGCCAGACTTCACCGCGCCGGGCGTTTGGCATGTTTGACCTCGGCTTTGTCGTAGGCTTGGAAGGCTTCGTCGGCGGAGGTAATTAAATCCGCCTCGGTCTCGACGCCGTAAGTGTCGTCGTAAATAATCCCACCGCCGCGCTGGCGGAACTGGTTGTGAACGGCCCGTTCAACCCGCTCGAGCTCCTCGGCGGATAATTTCGGCAACACGGCCTCGATTTCAGCAATCGTGCTCACGCCGACAAGATAATCGCCAATGAATCAGACGTCAACGGGGCTTATTCCCTCCCAGCAGAGTGGATGAATGGCTTTAATTCCTGCATCAGCTTCGCGAACATGTCGAACGACACCTGTTGCGCGCCGTCGCTCCAGGCTTCCGCCGGGTTGGGATGCACTTCAATCAACAATGCGTCCGCGCCCATCGCCACCGCGCCCTTGCACATCGCCGCCACCAGGTCCGCGCGCCCGGCGCCCTGGCTCGGGTCAATCACGATCGGGCAGTGCGATTCGCGCTTGATGATGGGGATGGTCGAGAGATCCAGCGTGTTGCGCGTGTAGGTCTCGAATGTGCGGATGCCGCGTTCGCAAAACATTAGATTTGGATTTTCGTTGGCGAGGACGTATTCGCCCGCGAGCAGCCATTCCTCGATTTTCATCGAAAGTCCGCGTTTGAGCAGGACGGGCTTGCCGGTCCGGGCAGCGGCAATCAAAAGTTGGAAGTTCTGTGAATTGCGCGCACCAATCTGGATGATGTCCGTGTATTCGGCCACCATTTCGGCGTGGTTTTCGGAGAGCAGTTCCGTGATGACGGCCAGTCCGGTGGCGCGCCGCGCCTTGTCAAGCAGCTTCAGGCCCTTTTCGCCGAGTCCCTGGAATTCGTAGGGTGACGTGCGCGGCTTGAACGCGCCACCACGCAGGAAGGTCGCCCCGGCGGCCTTCACCGCCTCGGCGGTGGAAAGCAATTGTTTCTCGCTTTCGACCGAGCATGGCCCGGCCATGACGTGGAATTGTTTGCCGCCGATGACGTGTTCGCGGACGCGGATGGTGGAGTTGGCCGGATGCGCCTCGCGGCTGACGAGCTTGTAGCGCTTCTGGATGGGCGTGACACTTTCGACCGCGCGCGGGAATTGCGAGACCAGCGTCTCGAGGTTGGCGTGGGTGAGTTCGTCGCCGATGGCGCCGATGACGGTGCGGGCCACGCCGCGCATGACGTGGGGGATGTAGCCGAGTTTGCGAATTTCCTTGAGGACGGAGCGCTCCTCCTTCCTCGAAATCCGGGGTTTAAGCACGATGATCATGGGTTTTTATGGGTTGACCGAAGGTTGCCAAAACAAAAACGCCGCAGGCGTTTGGCGACCTGCGGCGATTTGTTTGGTTAAAGTTCTATCGCAGCCGCAAGTGCGCGCTTACCGGCCAAAACCAATAAAAGAAATATTGGCTGCTGGATGCGTTGTTCACTTGCTTGCTGCTGTTCACAAGACCAAGGTAACAGGGCTGGCCCCGCTGTCAAGCTTGGCGGCGGCATGGTAGTGGTATGGTGGGTAATTTTGATAAAAATCGGCGATGGGAGCCCGTGAAAAGCGCATTGCTATTAAATGACTAATTCCTAAACCATAATGGCGAAATAAGCCCTAAGCTCGAATAAGCAGCCTGGCTGGCGCGTTGGTCATTTAATCATTTGAGCATTCTTTAGTCATTCGGATTTAGGAATTATGGTTTCGGTCTCCGGTTCAACCCGCCAGCTTTCATCAAACTGACACACTACCGGCGGCATTGACGCTGTCGGCTGCTACAAAGAATCAGACGTTGAATTTGAACAGCAACACGTCGCCGTCCTTGACGACGTAATCGCGGCCTTCGATGCGGTAGTGGCCGGTTTCACGGGCGTGACCGACCGAGCCGCACTTCATCAGATCATCCCAGTTCACCGTCTCGGCCTTGATGAACCCGCGTTCGAAGTCGGTGTGAATGGTGCCAGCGGCCTTCACGGCCGTGTCGCCGGCGTGGATCGTCCACGCACGGACCTCTTTTTCGTTGAAGGTGAAAAACGTCCGCAAGCCGAGCACATGATACGCGGCCCGAATAAGCTGGCCGGCGCCGGATTCGGCCACACCGAGTTCCTGCAAAAATTCCTTCGCCTCGTCCGGTGACAAATCAACGAGGTCACTTTCAATTTGCGCGCTGACCACGACGGCTTCGCACGCGAGATGAGTCTTCACGTGGTCACGCACCTTTTGGACAAAGGGATTTTGGCCGGCGGTGGCGAGCTCGCCTTCCTTGACGTTGCAGGCGAAGACGGTTGGCTTGTCGGTCAGGAGGAAGAAGCCGCGCAGGATGATTTTTTCATCGGGCGAAAGGGGCAGCGCCAGCGTGTTGGCCGGTTTGCCCGTGTCCAGGTGGGCGCCAACCTTTTCCAGCAGGTGTTCCTCCAGTTGCGCATGTTTGTCCGCGCGTTTCACGTCCTTGGCGATTTTTTCCCGCCGCTTTTTGACCGCTTCGATGTCGGCCAGCACCAGTTCGGTGGTGACGATTTCGATGTCGCGCACGGGATCCACGCTGCCCGTGACGTGCACAATGTCGGGGTCCTCGAAGCAGCGGACGACATGCAGGATGGCGTCCACCTCGCGGATGTGGCTCAAAAACTTGTTGCCCAGGCCTTCGCCGTGCGACGAGCCTTTCACGAGGCCGGCGATGTCCACGAATTCAATCGTCGTGGGAATGAGGGTCTGGGTTTTTGCGATTTTGGCGAGCGGTTCGAGCCGCGGTTCCGGCACGGAGACGACGCCGAGGTTCGGCTCGATGGTGCAAAAGGGGTAATTCTCCGCCGGCGCCTTGTGCGAACGGGTGACGGCATTAAACAACGTGGATTTCCCGACGTTGGGCAGACCGACGATTCCAGCTTTAAGCATAATTGGTTCGCAGGGAAAATCCCGGCGTGGTCACATTTTATGTTTGGCCAACTGCCACGCGATGTGTGCGCCGTTAATCAATCCCAGCCCGAGCAGGCAAATGCCGGAGAAATGCTCCATGCGCAGGAGTGTTCGTTCGCTCAACCGGCCTTGACCGCGCGACGACATGTAGCTCACTCCAAAAAACCACAGGTTCGCGCCCAGCGCGACGCCGGCGATGCACGCGGATTTTCCGGCCAATGTGTCATCAACCCAATCGCGCGACATGAAGTTGGCCGCGAGCACGATCCAAAACAGGAGCACGCCGAGGTTACCCAGCACACGCACGAAGCCGGTCATAAACGCCGAGTGCGGGTGCAATTTTTCGCCGATGCGTTCTTCAATCCGGCTGGCCGCCGCGCCGAGCTGCGTGGGCGCCATCACAGTTTTGGCGGAGAGAAATTTTATGCCGAGAAACAGCATGAAGACGAAGGTGAACACCTCCATCGAGGTTTTGATGATGCGGATCTTAAAGAACGACGAAAATCCGGTGAAGGCAATCGTGCAGTAAATCACATCCATCGTCGCCGCGCCGAGGCCGATGAGCAACGCCCATTTGAACCCGCGCCGCGCACCTTCGTTGATGATGGTGAGATTCACGGGGCCAACGGGCATCGAAAGCAGCAAACCGCTGATGAAGCCCGTCAGAGCGGAAAATAAAATGGATTGGAATTCCGGCATGGTTTATTGCGCCACTTCCGGTTCGTCCTCGTCTTCCTCTTCAATTTCCCGGCGCCAGGCGCGCGAGATGCGCGGCCGCACAAATCCATAAATCAAATACGCCGTGAAAAACAGCGGCAGAATGAACACCAGGATTTTCCCCCGCAAAACCACCACACAGCCGACAAACAAAATCGCCACCAGCGTCTTGGTGAAGGTTCGCGTCGCGCGCAAATTCAGCGATTTGAAGCTCGGATACCGCACCTGGCTGACCATCATCCATGACAGAAACAACATCAACACCGGCAACAGAAACCGCCATTTGCCCTTGGGGAAATCCTTTTCCTCCACCCACATGATGAAGAGCGTCAGCGACGCCACCAAGGCCGCCGCCGAGGGGATGGGAAAGCCGACAAATTCCCTGCCGCTGCCGCCCGGCTGCAGGGACAGCACATTAAACCGCGCCAGCCGGAAGGCGCCGCAAATCAGATAAATCGAAGCGATGAACCAGCCGAGTTCCGGATGTTCGGGAAACACATCGCGCAGCACGATGCGATGCACCAGAAACGCCGGAGCGACGCCGAACGAAATCAAGTCCGCCAGCGAATCGAATTCGCGCCCGAACGGGCTTTCCGCACCGCCCCAACGCGCCACGCGCCCGTCGAACAAATCGCAAACACACGCGAACAAAATGAATATGAGGGCGAGGTAAATCTGGCTGACAAAATTATCGCCCAACGGATCGGCCTCAACGATTTTGGTCAGCGCCACAAAGCCGCAGAACAGATTGCCCGCCGTCAGCAGGTTCGGCAGAAAATAAATTTTCAGCCGGCTCTCGTCCGAATCGTCGGGCAGTGGTTTTTGTGGAATGGACTCGCTCATAATTCAAATTCAATCAAACGCGGCAATCACGGTTTCGCCGCCGATGACCTTGTCGCCGAGCTTCACCTTGATTTTGGCGCGGCGGGGCAGATAAACCTCCACGCGCGACCCGAATTGAATCAGGCTGATGCGTTCGCCGCGCTGGACGGTGTCGTTTTGATTGATCCACGGCACAATGCGGCGCGCGATGAGGCCGGCGATGAGGCGCACGCCGACCTTTTCGCCCCGCGGCTCGGCGGCGTCAAGACCAATGAGCACGTTCTCGTTGAACTGCGCGGAATCGGTTTTCACCGCGCTGAGGTATTGACCGGGCGTGTGCTGGAAAAAAGCGACGCGGCCGGTCACCGGCGCGCACTGGACATGAACGTCAATCACGGAAAGAAAAATTGAAATGCGCTGGCATTCGCCACCCATGAATTCCGTCTCGGTCGTCGTGTCAATCACGTCCACCTTGCCGTGACCGGGCGCGATGACGAGGTCCGGGCCGGCCGGCACCATCGGATCGGGATCGCGGAAGAAATAAAAGGTGAACGCGGTGAACAGCACCCAAAGTCCGACAAGCGCCCAGATGAAATAATGTTGCAGCAAGAAAGTCCCGATGTACTTGGCCAGCAGCGCCCCCACCAGCAGCGCAATCACCGCCGCACCGGACAAACCGATGAGGCGCAATGCGGCAAGCACGGCTTTTCCCGAGTGTTTCACGCGACCATGATAAAAATTTTGCGCGCCACTTGCAATTCGGCATTTTCGGTGCAATTTGAACCTTGTTGCCCAGCGGCGACGAAACAAAACCAATCCAAAACGATTATGTCACTACACACTCCTGATCTGACCAAACAACCCCCGCGCAGTCCGCGCGTCCGCCTGGGCGGCTACGTGATTCTGCCGCGCTGCCTCGACAAGGGCCGGGCGGAAATCGCCGGCAAAAACGGCGATTACCATTACGCCTGCCCGCTCGACCAGCAGTTTTTGACGTTCGCGGGCATTGACCCCGAGGCGTTAAAAAAGCAACTGAACAAAAGCGACACCGAGGTCCTGGAATGGATCAATGCCCAGGCGAAACATAAACGCACCGCGCCGGAAATTGCCGCCTGGACGGCGTGGCAGGAACAGCGCGCGCCGGACAATCCGGATTCGCGCGAATTTTTCAACAGCCTGCACAAGAGCGGCGCGCCCAAGCGCACGGACATTGTGACATGGTTCGACGCGCTGGATCTGGACGATTACGTGAGTTTCGGCGGCAAGGCTTGAAAAGTTTCAATCGCCAAGGCACGAAGGCGCAAAGAGGTTAAAACTTTGCGCCTTTTGTGTTTTTAAGGAGTTGAAACGACCGCCGCCGTTCCATTCGGCGCCGCGGCTGCCGCCCTGAAAGCCTCGATGCGTTCGATGCGATGCCGGCGTTTCGCACCGTGCAGCTCAAATTCCACCTCGTCGCCGACCTTGTTGTTGAGCAACGACTGCGCAACGGGCGTGAGATAGCTGATGACGCCCTTGTCCGGGTCGGAGTCCCAGGCGCCGAGAATCGTGAACGTTTCCGGCTGATTCGCGCCCAGATCGGTGGCCTGCACAATCGTGCCGATGCTGACGACGTCGGTGCGCACGTTGGCAAAATCCGTGCCGCGGGCGCGGGTGAGCTGCGTTTCGAGTTCGTCTTTGTGGCGCATGAGCATTTTCTGCATTTCCTTCGCCGCCTTGAATTCGTGATTTTCGCTGAGGTCGCCATAGCCGCGGGCGGTGGCGATTTCCTTGGAGTTGGCGGGAATTTTTTTCTGCACCAGTTCCTGGTATTCGGCCTTGCGGCGTTCGAGGCTCTCCCACGAAACCAGAATGGAACTGTCCTGTTTGGACTGTTCGCCGCTGATGAGCGATTGGACGGCAGGATGACTTTTAACGAGCCGGGCGAGGAGCGAACGCTTGTCCATGTCGTCGAACACCGGCGACAGTTGCAGGGCGCGGGTGAGGTCTTTGACGACTTCGATGTCGGCAGACGCGGTCAGCTCGGCGAGCAATTCGTGGTCGTCCAGGATGAATTCGCGCAGGCGGTTCGAGCGTTTTTCGTTGAACTGATCGCGTTCCATCGAGGTGAGCATGGCGCGAAAGACCTCCGGACCGAGAATGTCAGCATAGGCATCGTTGCGTTCGCGTCCGAGCCAGAGCAACAGTTCGCTGCCCGCCGTGTGCTGGTTGACCAGCCGGGCGAGTGTTTCCTTGAGTAAATCCATTTTGCCTTCCTGAATCAGCAAATTGGCAAACTCGCGGCACAATTTCGCGGAAACAAAATTCAACGAATTACGCAGCACTTCTTGCCAGTGCTCGGGATTCGCCGCCTTGAACGACCCCAGCGCGTGGTGATGTTTCGCGGCGGGAATTTGTTCCAGCACCGGACCGAATTTAATGTCCTGCGCCCAGATTTGGGCGGCGGTGATTTCGTCGGCCGGGGGTTGCAACCCGGCGATTTCGCGCAATTCGTCGCGCGCGAAAATGGCCTCCAGCGCGACCGACGGCTGCGTGCGTTGATACGACGCAATGTCCGTGTTCAGCCCGGCGATGATTTCACTGGCGGCGGCCTGCTTGTCAGTCAGGTCCGGGGCGCTCTTCGACAATTCGCTGACGACCGCCACGCGCGCCTTCAAACCTTTCGCCGCGCGAAAATTCGTCATTAAGCGGTCCTGCAACGAAATTTCCCTGGCTTGATAGACGACCGGCTCGGTTTTTTTCAGCGGCACGATGAAGTGTCCATCCTTTTTCATTTCGCGCCGCGCGGTTTCCCACCATTTCTTCCAATCGTCGCGAATGACATCCGGCACGAGCGCCTGCTGAATCTGGTCCGCCGTTGCCTTGCCGCCGTAGCTGTTCAGCACCAGCTTGATCAAATCAAGATGATGCGCGGCCAGTTGGCGCACGCCTTCCAGGTCGTTGGCCTTGCGCGCGAGAATGTGGTCCTTGGGAATCGGCTTGAGGCTTTCGACGGCGAAGCCCAAATCCATCGTGTGTCCCGGCTTGCCGGCGAAATCAATGGTGAACCGCGCAAAAACCGTGTCCACCGTTTTGATGCGCCCGAAGCCCCAACTGCGATGCATGCAGCAGCCGCTTTCCGCCAGCAGCGTCAGCGGTTCCACGTGCCGCCCTTCGATTTTTCCCGCCGCTGCCAATTTCTCGAATTCTTCTCTCATAAAAGCCTTTTAACTCGCGTCCCCAAAGTCGTATGGCATTATTAAAGTTGGTGAGCGGCCAAAAACCAAGAGAAATCGCGGCGCGCGTTTTGCAACAACGATGCGCCGGGGGCAAATTCATTGAAGATTTGCTCGAAACCGCGCTGCAGGGCGCGCAACTTTCGCCCGCCGACCGCGCGCTTTGCCAGGAAATCACGTACGGTGTCGTTCGCTGGCAGGCGACACTGGACGGGCTCATCGCCCGCAAAACCGACGGACGCGGTCAAAAATCTGCCCTGCAGAATTTGTTACAGCTCGGCCTTTACCAGATTTTCTGGCTCGACCGGATTCCCGACCACGCCGCCGTCAACGAAACCGTCGAACTGGCCAAGCAGAACGGTTTTGGCGCCCAAGCCGGTTTTGTGAACGCTGTTCTGCGCGGTTACCTGCGCGAGCATGACGAAACCAAAAAACTTCTGGCCGGATTAAAAATTTCGCAGCCCGCACTGGGCTGGTCGCATCCCGAATGGCTGGTTGCCCGCTGGCAAAAACGCTGGGGAGCGGAGCGGACGGCGCAATTGCTCGAATGGAACAACACGCCGCCGAAAACCTTCGCGCGTGTCAACACGCTGAAATTCGGTAGGGCGGGCAGTCCTCTGCCCGCCGAACACCCGCAGGCTGAGAACGGCGCGCACGGAGTGACGCGCCCTACCTTTGAAAATGCCGGCGATCTGCTCACCCGCTGGCGTGACGAAAACGTGGAATACGATTTTGTCCGGCGCGACTGGCTCGAGGAAAATCTGGTCTTTGAGATGAAGTCGCATCCACCGCTGAATTCGCTGGCGAGTTTTCGCGACGGCTGGTTTTACATTCAAGACCCCGGCACGCTGCTCGCCGTGTGCCAGCTCGGACCGCAGCCCGGCGAAACGATTTTGGATTTCTGCGCCGCGCCCGGCGGCAAAACAACGTTCATCGCGCAGTTGATGAACAACCAGGGCCGTGTCGTCGCGCAGGATGTTTCGGATGAACGGCTGAAATGGATTCAAGAAAACTGTGCGCGGCTGGGCGTTACCTGCGTGGAAATCCAACGTGCTGCCGGCATCCTGCCGGCAGGTCTGGGGAAAAAGGATGGAACTGCCAGCGGGACGCTGGCAGCACGTTTCGATCGTATCCTGGTGGACGCGCCATGTTCCAACACCGGCGTGATGCGCCGCCGCGTGGATTTGCGCTGGCGGATCCAGCCGTCGGAAATCGAACGCCTCCGCTCTGCGCAACTGGATTTGCTCCAGCAAGCCGCGACACAGGTGAAACCCGGCGGGGTTCTGGTTTACAGCACGTGCAGCCTGGAGCCGGAAGAAAACGGCGAGGTCGTGAAACAATTTTTAAGCGAACGCGCCGATTTCAAATTGGAAAGCGAACGCGAGTTGCTGCCATTCGTGGACAATGTGGACGGGGCTTATGTTGCGCAACTGAAACGGTTGCCGTAAATTTTTTACGTTATGGAACTTGATCTCGAAGGCCAGTTTGCCGACCGCACATATCCCATCCTCGCCAGCCTGGTCACACCGCGCCCCATCGCCTTTGTGACCACTGTCAGCCCTGACGGCAGGGTGAATGCCGCGCCCTTCAGCTTTTTCAACCTGCTCGGCGCGCAACCCCCCATCCTCACTTCTCACTTTCGCGCCCGGCGACCGCGACGACGGCACGCCCAAGGACACCGTGTTGAACATCCGCGCCACGCATGAATTCGTCGTGAATCTGGTGGATGAAAAAATTGCCGAAGCGATGAACCAATGCGCCGCGTCGCTGCCTTACGGAGAAAATGAATTGACCCGCGCCGGACTGCACGCCGCGCCGTCCTCAATCGTGAAACCGCCGCGCATCGTGGAATCGCCGGTGAGCCTGGAATGCACCGAATGGGGCACGTTGCAAATCGGCAAAAATCGCGTGGTGATCGGTTTGATCAAACGCCTCCATTTGCGCGATGAATTGTTCGACGCGGAGAAAAAGCGAATCCACACCGACAAACTTTTTCTCATCGGCCGCATGGCCTCACCGCACTGGTATTGCCGCACCCGGGACCGGTTTGAAATGATTCGTCCGGGGTAAAGAATGAAGCAATTTATTGAACGTTGTGTTGATTGCCGAGGCACTGTCGCAGAGAGCGTAATCGAGTGGGAATGTTTGCCAATTCGAACCTTTGGCGGCCTGCCTTCGGGAAGACTCAAAGCAATCACTATTGGACTTAATCCAGCACTCGATGACTGGAAGGATAAAAATGGTGAGTGGCGTGATTCAACAGAACGTGCAGCAACTATTTTTGATTATCAAAAGGCGAAGCGTGAAGATTTGACAGACCAAGACTGTGCTAATGCCATCCGTCGGCGGGGCGAGTATTTTGGGAATCCGAATAAAAAATGGCATTGCTATTTTGAGTCCATGGAGGCATTTCTCGCGCGAATCGATCGCAAGTGGTCTTATGTTTTGGGAACGGTTGCCCATGTGGATTTAATTGTCTGTCCGACAAAGGTGCGGTTCGGAAAAATCAATGAGCAGGCACGCGTCGCTCTGTTAAGTAATTGCCAAAAGCACTTCCTGAAAACACTCAATGAATTACCTGAAAATACAGTATTATTGTTGAATGGAGACTTGCCGATCTCGCAAATCAAAAGCTTGGGGCAAATTCTTTCCCGAACCCCAACTCAACTTGTAAACGTGAACGGACTATCTGGCATTGCTGGCTGGATACAAATAGGGACTAAAAAATTTGTTGTTTGTGGTTGGAGTCAATCAGCGGCAAAACTGTCTCCTCCGTTCAAATTGGATTTGGCGTATTGGGTGCGAAATGAATTAAAGAATCAGGGTGTGCGGTTTGATTAAATCTCCCACGACGACCGCCGGTTTCCAAAATTCGAGGTTTTTTTGGTCGGGACATCCGAAACAACAAGCCGGAGGCCTGTGCCACCTTTACATCCCCATGATCTGGTAGCCGCAATCCACGTAAATCACCTGTCCAGTGATGGCTGCGGCGCCGTCGCTGGCGAGGAACACTCCGGTCGCGCCGAGTTCGTCGGGCAGCACGTTGCGCTTGAGCGGCGCGTGGACCTCGTAATGTTTGATCATTTCATTGAAACCGCTTATGCCGCGCGCCGCCAGCGTGTTGACCGGGCCGGCGCTAATGCAATTGACGCGGATTTTTTTGGGGCCGAGATCGTAGGCGAGATAGCGTGTGCTGGCTTCGAGCGCGGCCTTGGCCACGCCCATGACGTTGTAGTGCGGCACGACTTTTTCCGCGCCGTAATAACTCATGCCAATGATGCTGCCACCGTCAGGCATGAGCGGCGCGGCGGCGCGCGACAGCGCGACGAGTGAATAGGCGCTCACGTCGTGGGCGATGCGGAACGCCTCGCGGCTGGTATTCACGAATTCGCCTTCGAGCGCGGCCTTCGGCGCGAACGCCACCGAGTGCAGGAGCAAATGCAGCCTGCCGAATTTTTCGCCGACGGTTTTGAAGACGCCGGCGATTTCGTCGTCCTTCGTCACGTCGCACGGCAGGATGAGCGTGTCCGCGCCGAACTCGCCGGCGAGTTCCGCGACGCTTTCCTTGACGCGATCGCCCTGATACGTGAATGCGAGCTTCGCGCCTTCGCGCGCCCACGCCTGCGCGATGGCCCAGGCAATGGAGCGTTGGTTGGCGACCCCGAAGACAATTCCGAGTTTTCCCTCAAGCAATGGCATAAATTAACCGTTAAAATGTTAGATTGGCAAAAATCCGCTTAACAAAGGAATAAGATAAATTGACCGGCGCGTCCAGCCTCGACTCACGCTGGCGCGGAAGCTAAGTTGAACGCACATGGATGCAAATTGGATTATTGAGGGCTTGATCAGTTATCTGGGACTGATTGTGCTGCTGACGTTTCACGAGTTCGGCCATGCATGGACGGCGGAAAAGTGCGGCGATGACACGGCGCGCTTACATGGTCGCTGCTCGCTCAATCCCATTGTTCACATTGACCCGATTGGGACGGTCGTGCTGCCGTTGCTGATGATTTTTCTCTCGCCGGGCATCAGCCGGTTCATGATTGGCTGGGCGAAACCAGTGCCGGTCAATCCTTACAACCTGCGAAATCCGCGGTTGGATGACATCCTGGTTTCCATGGCCGGCCCGGCGATGAACCTAATTCTGGCCGTCGCGCTTATGGCTTTGGCGCGCGTCGGCCTGTTTGGCCATTGGGAGCAATTCACCGGTTTGTGCGTGCAGATGGCGGCGTTGAGTTTGCTGCTGTGCTTTTTCAATGTGATTCCGATTCCGCCGCTGGACGGCTCGCACGTCCTGCGGAACCTGACCGGCATGAGCTACGAAACCTATTACCAGTTCGCGCGGTTCGGGTTCATCGCCGTGATTATCGTGCTGCAAGTTCCCTTGGTGCGCGATACGTTGAACAACGTCACGTTCGGCACTTTGGCCGGCCTGGCTTTCTGTTTTGGCTTCCCGATGCGATGACCCGCAAAAATATTCCGCATGAAATTCGATTCACCCAAGGAGGCGGAAACGCCGGAAAAGCCAGCAGTTGATTTTGAATTGCCCATCGAGGGTTTCACCGGCACGCCGGAAGAAATCGAGCGCCAGTGGTTCGAGAAGGTTTACAAGGGCCGCGGCGACTCGATGTGCCAGCTTACCTGGCGCGCAGTGCTCATGGGTTCAGTCCTTGGCGCCGTCCTTTCGCTTACCAATCTTTACATCGGCCTGAAATCCGGCTGGGGCATGGGCGTGGCCATCACGGCGTGCATTCTTTCCTACGCCATTTGGACGACCTTCGTCAAAATCGGCCTCGCCAAAATACCGATGACCATTCTCGAAAACAACTGCATGCAATCCACCGCCAGTTCGGCGGGTTATTCGACCGGCGGCACGCTCATCTCCGCCTTTGCGGCTTTCATCATGTTGAACGGTCATGCGCTCCCATTGCCACTCACGTTCGCGTGGGTGTTTTTTCTGGCCATTCTCGGCGTGACCATGGCCATACCGATGAAAAAACAGATGATCAACATCGAGCAGTTGCGCTTCCCCAGCGGCGTGGCGGCAGCGGAAACCTTGCGCGCGCTCCACTCGCATGGCGCGAAAGGCATGCGCGCGGCCAAAGCGCTCGGCATCGCGGGAGTTCTGGCGGCCATTGACAATTTCTGGCACGACGGCTTCGCGGCCATCGCGCGGCTCGCGCCTTTTTCCAGCGACACCCTGGTCACCAAATTCAATGCCGTCGTCTTCGGCCCGGCTTGGATTGGCCGCACCGTGATGTTCAGTTGGGAGCCAATCTTCATTGCGTCTGGAGTGATCATGGGGATGCGTGTTTGCATCAGCATCCTCATTGGCAGCATCGTGTGCTGGATGGGTTTTGTTCCCGCGCTGCAACACGCCGGCCTCATCACCGGTTCCGGTTTCCGCGACTGTGTGCAATGGTCGGTCTGGCCGGGCGTCTCGTGCATGGTGGCCGCCAGCCTGCTGAGTTTGATCCTGCAATGGCGGATTTCGCTCCGGGCGTTTCTTGATCTCGGTAAAATATTTTCGCGAAAATCAAAATCGCCCGGTGAAATGGAATCCATCGAAACACCGATGTCCTGGTTCGCCGCCGGACAATTCATTTCGCTCATCGCACTGGCCCTGCTGGCGCACGCCTCATTCGGCATGCCATACTGGCAGAGCGTTCTCGCCGTCGTTTTGTCCTTTGCCCTTGCCATCGTCGCGTGCCGCGTCACCGGCGAAACCGACACCACGCCCATCAGCGCGATGGGCAAGGTGACACAGCTCACGTTCGGCGCGCTCAATCCCGGCAACATGAATGTGAACCTGATGAGCGCGAACATCACCGCCGGCGCGGCCGGTTCCGCCGCCGATTTGCTGACCGATTTGAAAAGCGGCTATCTCCTCGGCGCGCATCCGCGCAAACAATTCATTGCGCAGTTTGCCGGAATCTTCATCGGCACCGTCGTCAGCGTCCTGGCGTTTACGCTCATCGTGGACAAGCCTGAAGTCATCGGTTCGGACCAGTTCCCCGCGCCCTCCGCGCAAACCTGGGCTGCCGTCGCCCAGGCCTTGAGCAAAGGTCTGGACGCTCTCGCCCCGGCGAAAATCTGGAGCATCGTCATCGGCGGCGCGGTGGGCATCGTGTTTGCCATCCTGCCGGTGATTTTTCCCAAACAGGAGAAATATCTGCCGTCCGCGTCCGGCTTTGGGCTCGCGTGGATTTTTCAATGGTATTACGGCGTGCTGTTTTTCATGGGCGCAGTCATTGCGTATGGGTTCCAGAAAAAATCGCCTGCCCAGGCGGAGGAATTCACGTTTCCCGTCGCATCCGGGGTGATGGCCGGCGGCGCGTTGATGGGCGTGGCGATCATTTTCTGGCAGAACGGCGGCGAAATGCTCCAAAAGTTTTTCGGCCACTGAAGGCTATTTCCCGCGCGCCGCCGCCTCGTCGCGATATTTGTAAAACATCGCGACGAGGCTGAACAAAATCGCCACCCCAAAGGTCATGCCGGCATAAAGCAAAAAGCGATTCGTGCTGACGGACGCGGCGTGGTCGCTGGCATTGGCAAACAATTGGGTCACCGCCACGACGAGCAGGTCGCCAAAGGCAATGGTCAGCAGCCAGAAACTCATGACGATGCTCTTCATTTCCGGCGCAGCTTCGCGGAAGGCGAATTCCAGCCCGGTCGTCGAAACCAAAACCTCGGCGGCGGTCAAAATGAGATACGGCACGGTCTGCCACAGCACGCTCATTTGCGCGCCGGCTTCGATCTGCCTTTGCAGCGCGGCCACGACGAGATACGAACCCGACGCCAGAAACATCCCGTACGACATCCGCCGCAGCGGCGACGCGAACCGGCCGATGCGCGGATAAATCCCCAGCGTGAACAGCGGCACGAGAATCATCACGATCAGCGGATTCATGGATTGCATCTGTTCCGCGCCGATGTCCAGGCCGAGGATTCTGGTCGGAACCATTTTCTCACCCTGCAAAACCCACGTGGAATTGCTCTGGTCAAACAGCGACCAGAACGGCGGGATGAGCGCGAAGACGAGCAGGATGGGCAGGACGGATTTCGCCGCGTCAATTTCCTTTTCGCTGAACCGGTCCCGCGCGACGTCCCAGAACGATTGTCCCGAAACGCGTTTGCCGGCGAGCGCGTGCCAGAAAACCTTGAAGAACCCGGCGGATTTCGTCTCCCGGTTCGGCGGCACCCGGACGTAATGTTTCGTTCCCAGCCAGAAAATAAACGTTGCGATGGCCATGAAAATTCCCGGCACACCGAACGCGAGGCTGTAGCCATGCCGGTCCTTGATCCACGGGATGACGAGAAACGAAAAGAATGAGCCGAGGTTGATGGCCCAATAAAACGCGCCGTAGGCCTTTTGCAGCAGATGCGACTGTTCCGGCTTGAACTGGTCGCCCACGAACGCCGACACGCACGGCTTGATGCCGCCGGAGCCGAACGCGATCAGCGCCATGCCGGTGTAAAGCAGCAGCAGCTTGCCGTGGACCGTGCCGGCCAGGTCGCTGCACGCCAGCACCCCGTGACCCGCGCAGTAAAACAGCGACACCCAAAGGATGGTGTGGTAGCGCCCGATGATCTTGTCCGACAGCCACGCGCCGAACAGCGGCATGAAATAGTTCGCGAAGACGAACAGGTGAATGATTTCCGTGGAGGTATCGGCATCCTGGCCCAGTCCGCCCTTGAGCACTGCGCCGGTGATGTACCCGGCGAGAATGCTTCGCATGCCGTAGTAGCTGAAGCGTTCGCACGCCTCGTTCCCGACAATGAATTTGATCTGACGCGGCCAGCGTTCGATGGCGGATTTGGCCGGTGAACTCATTTGGAACCGGCGGGGCTTTTCTCCACCCCAATCTTCTTCAGGAACGGCTCAATCGAGCGCGGCCGGCCGAGGAACCTCTCGATGGAGACATTGATGTCGCGCGAATCGCCGACCTGATAAATCTCGCGGCGCAATTTCATGCCGGCGGTTTTGTCGAAGAAGCCGTCCGGCGAATTTTCAAACACCGTCGCCATGTCCGCCGCAATGGCATCCGCCCAGGCGTAGCCATAATAACCCGCGCCGTAGCCGATGATGTGGCCGAAGTAAGCCACGAACGCCGTGTCCGGCGGCACCGGCAGGGACACCTCGCTCAGGACCTTGTTTGACAACGGCAGCACGTCATCAGCATTCGTCGCGTGAATTTGCGTGTGCAACGCCAAATCCATCAGGCCGAACGAAAGTTGCCGGCGGTAAAAAGTCCCTTCCGTCGCCAGCCGCGAGGCTTTGAGTTGATTCAGAACCGCCTGCGGAATTTTTTTGTTCGGGTCGCGGTAATCCGCCGCAAAGCTGTCCAATATCTTCTTGTCCCACGGCCAGTTTTCCAGCATTTGCGAGGGCGCCTCGACAAAATCCTGCGGAACGCTCGTATTGCTGGGAACGATTTTTGGCATTGCTTGAAGCCGCTCACTTCCTGAAGTAAAGCTCCTCGATGTTCCAGGTGGCGCGGTAACCGCTCAACGGTGTGGCGCGCACGTTGCCAATGTCGGACCGGACGGCAGCGTAAAAAAATGGCGTGACAGTGTAAATCATCGGCACCTGTTCGCACAAAATTTCCTGCACCTCATCGTAATCCTTTTTGCGTTCGTTGAAATCGAGTGTCTTGTTCTGGGCGTTCATCAAGTAGTCCAGCCGGGCTTCCCAGTCGGTCGAGGGTGATTTCTGGCGCGGAAACCACTGGTGGGTGAAACCGTCAGAGCGGATGACATTCATGCCGAACGACGGATCGGTGCCGCCGCCGCCAATGCTCAACAAGAGGCCTTCGTAATCGTGGGTAACATCAATTTTCTGGACGAGCGTGTTGAACTCAATGGGCTGGAAAATGACCTTGATGCCCAGCTTTTCCAAATCGGACTTTATCAACACGGCGATCTTCTCTCGCGAGCTGTTCCCGACGTTTGTGTTCAGGGCAAATTCGATCTCGTTGCCGTCGGCGTCCTGCAAAGTTCCGTCGCCTTTCCAGTCTTCGATGCCGATTTCCTTCAATAACGCGCGGGCTTTGGCCAGATCATGCGGATACTGGCGGATGTTCGGGTTGAACCACTTTTTATTGCCGGGCGTCACAAAGCCGTAATTCGGGATCGCGCGGCCGGAATAAACCGATTTGATGATGGCGTCGCGGTCAATCGCATACGAGCAGGCTTGGCGGAATTTCACGTTGCGAAACCATTTCAACTTTTTTGGATCTACGTAAGCCTTTCCGGTCTTGGGGTTCACGTTGGTGTTTTGGTTGAACCAAAAAAACCCCGTCTCCAGTCCGATGCCCGGTTCGAGCAATTGAAAACGGCCCTTGGCGGATTCAGCTTTGAAATGGTCATATTCATATGGGTAAATGAAATCGTCCACGTCGCTCTCGCCACTCAAAAAACGCAATGACATCGCGTTAAAATCTGGCACGACGGTGTACATGACGTTGTCAAAATACGGCAGGCGCTGGCCCTTTTTGTCCACCTCGCAATAATACGGGTTGCGCTCGAGCAGGATGTATTGTGCCGGCTTGTATTCCTTGATGCGGAACGGTCCGGAGCCGACAATGTTCTTTGGGTCCCAATTCACACCATAGGCCGAGGTGAAGGTTTTGTCGGCGACGGCTTTGGCCAGCACGTGTTTCGGCATGATGGGCACGAGGGCGCCGACGGTTTCCAGAAACGGCGCATAAATCTCCGGCGTCACGATTTGAATGGTCAAGTCATCAATCTTCGTCACGGAAAACTTTTTGCCGTCAATTACAAGCCCGTCACGCATGACATTATCAATGTCCGGATTGTAAATGATATCGTTCCAGGTGAACAACACGTCGTCCGCAGTCAATGGCTCGCCATCGCTCCAGCGCAAATTCTTCCGCAGCTTGAAGATCCAAGCCTTGCCATCCGGCGAATTCGTCCACGATTCCGCCAGCCCTGGCGACACCTGCTCTGACGGGTAATCAAAGCCGAGTAGGGCGGCGAAAAGGTGCCGGTAAATCTCCTCGGAGGATTGTTCGTTGGCAGTGATGGGATTGAAGGTTTTCGGTTCGCCATACAAGGACACTACCAGCCGGCCGCCGGGAATGCCCGGCTCGCAATCCGCGACCAGCGGCGGTTCGGGCAATGGATAACTGGCGGCGGGTTTTGTCGGCGCGGTCTCCGTTTTCTTTCCGCAGCCGGTTAAAACAAAAATCGCCACGGCTACGACGGCAGCAATTCGGGCAAAAGAGTTTTTCATGTGTAAAATTTCAACTTTCCTGTCTGCCAAACATTCCGCTTTGTTCGACGAAAGTCGAGTTTTTCATCGCGTGGAACCGTTTTTTTTGCCATGTTTTGCACGGTATTGTCATGTGGTCATATCTTTTCAAGCGGCTGTTGCACATGATTCCGCTCCTGCTGGGCGTGTCGTTGCTGACGTTTCTGCTCATGGCGCTGGCCCCGGGCGATTACTTCACCGCGCTCTCGCAAAACCCGCAAATCTCGCCGGAGACCATCGCCCATCTCAAGGCCAGGTTTCATCTCGATCAGCCGTGGTATGTCCAATACTTCTACTGGCTCAAAAGCGTCCTGAGCGGCGACTTCGGCTATTCGATGGCCTACAAAATCCCCGCCACCTCGCTCATCGTTCAACGGTTGTGGAACACCTTTCTGCTTTCGTTTTTTGCCATGATCATTGCGTGGGGCATCGCCCTGCCGCTGGGCATCTGGGCGGCGGTTAAAAAAGATTCCTGGATTGACCGTGGTTGTTCGCTGGCGGCGTTTCTCGGGTTGTCCGTACCCGACGTGCTGCTGTCGCTGCTGGCGTTGTGGTTCGCCGCCGCCACCGGCTGGTTTCCGGTTGGCGGTGCGCAAAGTCCGGTTAATGACCTGATGTCGCCGGCGCAACAATTCTGGGACCGCGCGCACCATCTGATTCTGCCCGCGCTGGTGCTGGCAGCCGCAGATTGGGCGGGCATCATGCGCCAGATGCGCTCGAACCTGCTCGACACGCTGCGCGCCGAATACGTCACCGCCGCGCGCGCCCGCGGCCTTGGCGAAGGCTGGGTGATTTACAAACACGCCCTCCGCAATGCCATCAATCCGCTTCTGACCATTTTCGGCTATTCGCTCGCTGCCCTGTTGAGCGGCGCATTCATCGTGGAAAACATCATGGCCTGGCCCGGGCTCGGCCGGCTGACCATGGAGGCTTTTTTCGCCAAGGATTCCTACCTGGTCGTAGATTGTGTGGTCATGGCCACCGGGCTGCTGGTGGTGGGAAATTTCATCGCCGACCTGCTGCTCGCGTGGAGCGACCCGCGCATCCGCCTGAATAAATGAAGACGCCACGAAACAAATGTAGCGGCTTTCGGCAGAAAGCCGGAAAATCCAACATCCGGAAGAGTGCGGCGGTCTGCCGACCGCCGCTACGGAGCGAATAAAAATGGAAACCGCCACAGCCCTTTTGACCGCTGAAGCGAAAGCGCCGCTCTCGCCGTGGCAGTTGTTCCGGCGGCGGTTGAAACGGCGGCGCATTGCGATGGCGGGCGGCGTGATTTTGATCGGGCTATACCTGATGGCGTTGTTCGCCGGGTTTATCGCGCCGTATCACTTCGAGCGCCAGGACCGTGATCGCTTTTTCCATCCGCCGCTTTGGCCGAAACTGTCAGGTTTTCACCTAGTCGTGCCGCGTTACGAAGCGGGTGATGGAAGCTTTGTTTATCACCTTGTTGCCGGCGACACGAAGCCGCTGCGTTTTTTTATTCGCGGCGACAAGTACAAATTGCTCTGCCTGATTCCAGCCACAATTCATTTGTTCGGCACCGGCGATGAAAATTATCCGGCTTATCTGCTCGGCACGGATCAGTTCGGACGGGACGTTCTTTCGCGCCTGCTTTATGGCTCGCAGATTTCGCTTTCCATCGGCATCGTTGGCATTCTGCTGTCGTTCACCTTCGGCATGATGATCGGCGGGATTTCCGGGTATTTCGGCGGCCGGACCGACACGGTCATCATGCGGTTGTGCGAGCTCATCATGTCCATTCCCGCGCTTTACCTCATCATTTCGCTGCGCGCGACGTTTCCGCCGGGCATGAGTTCCGCGCAGGTTTATGCGATGATCATCATCATTTTGAGTTTCATCGGTTGGGCCAGCATGGCGCGGGTGATTCGGGGCATGACGCTGTCGCTGCGCGAGCAGCAATTCGTTCTGGCCGCGCGAGCCTTGGGACAGACACATCTGAAAGTAATCGTGCGCCACATCCTGCCGAACACGTTTTCCTATGTCATCGTAGCGGCGACGTTAAGCGTGCCGTATTACATCTTGGGCGAAGTCGTCCTGAGTTTCCTGGGTGTGGGCATCCAGGAACCGAACGCAAGCTGGGGCAATATGCTGACCGCCGCGCAAAACACGGAGTATCTGCGGAATTATCCATGGCTGCTCGCGCCCGGAACGGCAATTTTTGTCACCGTTCTGGCTTTCAACTTTCTTGGCGATGGATTAAGAGACGCTGCGGACACGAAATCATGAACCTGCTTGAAATCAAGAATCTGAAAATGGATTTCGGCATCGGCGCCGACGCCCTGCGGGCCGTGGACGGCGTTTCGTTGACCATCGGGGCGGGCGAAACTGTCTGCCTCGTCGGCGAAAGCGGCTGCGGCAAAACCGTCACCGCGCTGTCCATCGCGCGGCTCGTGCCGGCGCCGCCGGCGAATTACGTCGGCGGGGAAATTTTGTTGAATGGGCGTGACGTGCTGAAAATGTCAAATCGCGAACTGCGCGATATTCGCGGCGGCGTGGTCAGCTACGTTTTTCAGGAACCGGGCGCATCGCTGAATCCCGTTTTTCGCATCGGCAACCAGATCAAGGAATCGCTCAAGCTACATCGCCCGATTGGAACGCCGGCCCCCGGCACGGCGCGAACCAACGAAACCAATACGCCGTGCCAGAGGCCGGCGCTCCAAGATTACGACGCTGAAGTCATCCGCCTGCTGAAACTCGTCGGCATTCCCGCGCCGGAATCGCGCATCAAAAACTATCCGTTCGAGATGTCCGGCGGCATGCAACAGCGCGTGATGATTGCGATGGCGCTGGCGAGCGAACCAAAATTGCTCGTGGCCGACGAACCGACGACCGCGCTCGATGTGACCATCCAGGCGCAGATTCTCGAACTGCTTCACGGACTCAAGCAGCGGCTCGGCATGGCGATTTTGCTCATCACGCACAACCTCGGCATCGTCGGCGACATGGCCGACCGCGTGGCCGTGATGTATGCCGGGCAGATTGTCGAGCTGTCGCCCGCGAAGGAATTGTTGCGCCGACCGTTGCATCCTTACACGAAGGCATTGATGAATGCGGTTCCAAAATTGGCCGGCGGTGCCAACCGTCTTTCGGCGATTCCCGGCAACGTCCCGCGCATCGGCAATTTTCCGCCCGCCTGCCGCTTCGCGCCGCGTTGCCCGATGGCCAAGCCGGAATGTTCCGAGAAAATTCCCGAACTGGTCGAGGTCGAGGCCGGGCGATGGGTCAGATGTCCGTTTTGGAAATAAGATTATGTTCGCAACGTCAAAACAAATTCACGCTGGTGAAAAAGAACTTCAAGACCGGGCCGAATTCTTTTGGTGTGATTCAAATCTTGTTTTGGTTATTGCCGATGGTGCTGGTGGAATGAGTGGCGGAGCAGAAGCAGCACAATTCCTTGTCGAAGGCGTAAAGAAAAGGATTGGTTCCACGAGCATGAATACGGATGGATTGAACGAGCTGCTCACGGTTCTTGACCGAGAGATGGTCGCCATTGGCGCTTTCGGAGAAACAACGGGCGTTGTTGTTGTCTTGTCAGACAGGGGTGTTTTCGGAGCAAGCGTTGGAGATTCCGGCGCATTTATTTTCTCAAAAACTGGACTGGAAAATCTGACTGCCAATCAAATTCGCAAACCTTTTCTTGGCAGTGGTCGCGCGATTCCAATCCCTTTCACACGCGGGCGGTTGAACGGAACATTGCTTGTGGCGACCGATGGTCTGTTGAAATACACAAGTTTGGAAAAAATTGCGGCGACAATTCTTGCCGCTGATTTTGATGGTGCAGCAAACAAACTCGTCGAGCTGGTCCGGTACCCGTCAGGAGCTTTGCCTGATGACATTTCAATCTTACTTGCACGACAATTATAGACTTTGCCGAATTGACGTCATTCCGCATTGCGCTTAACTTTCCAACATGAGCACGGTTGCTGAAATCAAGGCTGCGATTGACCAACTCTCGCCGCAGGAGCGTTGCGAGTTGGAAGCGTTGCTCCATCCTTGGCCGGACGATGATTGGGATCGCCAGATGGCTGCGGATGCTGAGCCGGGCGGCAAGCTGTATCGGTTGATGGAAGCTTCGGAAAAAAATGCCAAGGCCGGCAAATTGGTTGACCTGCCGGCCTGCAACAAGAAATGAAGGCAAAAGCCGACCCGGAATTCTGGCGGCGCTACAATGAATTGCCTGCCCGGATTCAGGAGCTTGCCCAAAAGAATTACGCGCTTTGGCTGGCCAATCCATTTCATCCTTCACTGCAATTCAAACAAGTCAGCCGAAGGCAATGGTCGGCTCGCGTTGGCCTCCACTACCGCGCCACTGGTCATTTTCTTAAGCCAGACATTTTTGTTTGGGATTGGATCGGCACGCACGAAGAATACAACAAACTTTGACGTGCGTTTATGCCCTTGCTCGAAGTCAAAAATCTGAAGGTGCATTTTCCGGTAAAACCCGGGGTGTTCAGCCGCGTCCGCGAATTCGTGAAGGCGGTGGACGACGTGAGTTTTTCCATCGAGCCGGGTGAGACGCTCGGCCTGGTCGGTGAAAGCGGTTGCGGCAAGACGACGCTCGGCCGCGCCATCGTACGCCTCGTTGAGCCGACGGCCGGCAGTGTTTTGCTTGGCGGCGAGGACATCACCCGGATGGGCGGCTCGGAATTGCGTGCGCGGCGGCGCAAGTTCCAGATGATTTTTCAGGACCCCTACGGCTCGCTCAATCCGCGCATGACCGTCGAGCAAATCGTCGGCGAGGCGCTGGACATTCACCAATTGACCGACAGCAAATCCGCGCGGCAAAAGCGAATCGCTGAATTGTTGAACGCGGTCGGTCTTGATACGGTTTACGCACAGCGTTATCCACATGAGTTCAGCGGTGGCCAGCGGCAGCGCATCGGCATCGCGCGCGCGCTGGCGGTCGAGCCGGAATTGATCATCTGTGACGAGCCGGTGAGCGCGCTGGACGTTTCCGTGCAGGCACAGATCATCAATCTACTCCAGGATTTGCAGCAGCAACGCGGCATCGCCTATCTCTTCATCGCCCACGACCTCGCGGTGATCGAACACATCAGCCGTCGCGTGATGGTGATGTATCTTGGCAAAATTGTCGAAACGGCCGAAGCGAACGCACTCATTCGTACGCCGCAACATCCCTACACCCAGGCACTGATTTCCGCCATTCCGGAAGTGGATCCCGAAACGAAACGGCTGCGCATCATTTTGCCGGGTGACGTGCCGTCGCCGATTCATCCGCCGTCAGGTTGTCCGTTTCATCCACGCTGTCCGATTGCGCAATTGCCAAAGTGCAAGGAAGAATTCCCCGGTTTGCGCGAAGTTTTAAAAAATCATTGGGCTTCGTGCCATTTTGCCGGACGAAATCCGTAACCGAACCGGCCGCAAGGTCGTCTTGGCTTATTGAGCGGCGGGCGGTTTGGCAACGGTTTGAAAATCGTGCTGGCCTTTGAGCGAACCTGCTTGGACGAGAAGCCGGTAAGTGACGTTTGGTTGGAGCGGTTGAGGCCGCGCGCCGGGCACTTCAGGCTTCATGCCGCGAATGCCCTGACCGTAAATGAAATATTTTATCGGCACGGATTTGGACTCGGAAACCAAGTGCCAGACGGGTTGGGCGAGTGGATTGGCTTGCAGCGCGGCGAGCGGAACGACCTTGATTTCAGTCAACTCGTAGTCCCCGCCAAGTCCGAATGCCAGCAGCGGAGCGGCCGCTTCGCCGGGGCGGTTGTTGAATCTGCCGGGGCGGATGGTGTGCGAAATATGAATCGTCTTCGGTCTGAACCACTGGGTGAAGCAGGCGACATAGACGCTGGCCATGACGAGCAGGATGACAATGAGGAATGAATTCTTTTTTGTCATAAAATAAATTAAAAATGAACAGGACGAACATTTGGTCCGTCGAATCATCCAATCAGACGCTCCAACGAATGGAATGGTTATGAAATTAACAAGCCGGCGGCAAAAAACCAGCGTGGAAAAAGGCTTCACGCTGATTGAACTGCTGGTGGTCATCGCCATCATTGCGATTCTGGCCGCCATGCTGCTGCCGGTCCTGGCCCGCGCGAAGGAATCCGGCCGCCGGATTTCGTGCCTGAACAATCTCCGGCAGTTGGGTGTCGCCTCTAAAATTTACGTGGACGACAATCAAGGCGCCTACCCGCCACGTAATGAAACCGATAGCTGGCCGAACCATCTTTACGACAACTACGGCAAAAACTTAAACATTCTACTTTGTCCCACCGACATAACCGTTCTTCTATCCAACCCGGCAACTGTCGGCTCGTCTCCGTCGAATAACGTGCCTGATGCTTCGCCGCGCAGCTATTTCATCAACGGCTGGAATGATTATTTTCAGAGTTCGAGCGACCCCCAAGGCCTGAACGAAGGAGACAGCATGAAGGAAGGTGCCATTGCTCATGCCAGCGACACGATTGTTCTCGGGGAAAAACAACATGATGCTGGTGATTTCTACATGGATTTATTGGAGAACGGCGGCAACGATTTTACCGGCATTGCTGAACAAGGACGTCACGACAACAGCGGCGTGACGAGCAGTCAAAACAGGGGAGCGGGCAGTTCGGGCGGCTCAAATTATGCCATGGCCGACGGCAGCACGCGCTTTGTGAAATTTCCGCAATCGGTTGATCCTCTGAATCTCTGGGCAGTCACCGATCCCAACCGCACGGCCTGCGCCATCATTTACTAGAAATTTGAAAACTGGAGCGGGCGATGGGAAATCGAACCCGCGCCGGACATTTCCGCTGGTCTTGACGTGTTGAATCGGGCTGTTTGAGCGTTTGGGATCCAAGCAGGTCAAACCTTGGTTCACCATCAAGGTTCGCTGCTCAAGCCGAGCCTGCGAGTCGGATCGGATTGTTTCACCGGGTCGTGAACGCGGTTTCGGTTGTTTTATGCCGTTTCGGCTTTGCGACTGTGCTCCGAAAATCAATCCTCTCGCTACGGCGCCAACCGCACGCCGTAGCAGCGCGCGGGAATGTCTGTCGCGGCACCGGGAACGAGGTCGGACGCCATATTATTGGTCGGGTGTTGAAGCCACTCCGCCGTTGGTAAAGTGGATATCATCCAACTCGATATTCGAGATCGGCCCCGTGGTGCTCAAAATCTCAAAGAATTGGCTGACCGCGGTAAGGTCAACTTCCGGGCCAAACGCGGACATTGGTATGTCAACCACATGCCAGTTACCGTCCCGAACAAATCCGTAGGGATCGCTGCCCGGCCCCCCAAAGGTGATCCATTTTTGCCCAACCCCACTGAGGTCGCCGCTCTGCATGCCGACCATGAATGGGGTGATGGAGGTGGTCTTCATGGCGAACTCCAAATTGCAACCCGTGTATTGGAACGCCGACAGATTGTATTTTATGTTCGGCGTAAAGGCCATCCCCGACCAGGTAATACCGGGCGCAGATACAAGACTGATATCCTGGGTGCCCTCATACGGGTGTTGTGTGGCGGCCACCATCGTGTTCGCCCAGACGAAGAAGTTGCCTTGAACACCCAGCGTAAATGATCCCGCGTTCATGTTAGATGCCGTCTCCGTGTAGACACCGAAATTGCCATTCTGAGGGGTTACCCGGGCTACGCTGGGCTGCCACCAGACATTGTCGATGGACAGGGTCAGCGGCACGGTTGGGTCGGTGGTGCTCGCAATCATGAAAAACTGATTCACGGTGTGGAAATCGGTGTTGGCGAATCGGTTCAAGGGCATGGTCATGGAATGCCATTGGCCGTCATGCGGGAACCAGAACTCCGAACTCGAGTCGGTTCCCACGGGAAGGTAGAATGCACCGCTATCGCCAGCCACGGAACTGGCGATTCCCACCTGCATGGGGGTGGTGTCTCCGGCGGTGGCTTGAATGTCAAAGTGGAGATAGCCGTCCGAGTAATTCATCATGTTCCGGAAATTAGGAACAAACGCTCCCATTCCGAACCAATTGCCCGCGGCGATATTGAACGACCAGCAGGAGGAACCTTCGGATGGCGCCGGCGGGCTGGAGTTCGTCGTCATGTCGTTCCAGAGGTACAGCGCGGCAAGGTTACTGTAGGCAAAGTTCGTTTCCAAGCCAGTCCCGTAGGTCAGGGAATCGTTGACCGGCGTGGTTCCGGCAAACACCCCGAAATTGCCGGTTTCCGCGGAATTATCGCCGAAATACAACTGCGTGTACCCATTGTCAGTCAACTGGATATAATCGACATACATCCTGGCCGGGAAGGGGGCCGTGACCGCGGCGGGACTGTACACCCCCGTATAGGAAGGATCATAGCCACCGATGGCAAGGTTCAGTATCAGAAACATCGGCTGCTGAAACATGGGGATGTCGGTGATATCCCAGGAGCCGAAGGGGACGTTGTCGAGAGAAAACGTGAGGTTCGTCGGCGTCCAGGACATCTGGTAGAGATGGTAATCTTGGGTGAGATCCACCGGGGCCGTGAGCCACGCCGCAGCATTAACAGCGTTGTTATTGGTATCCGCGTAGTGTATCGCGCTGTCGATCAATTCCTGCTGGATGTTCGAGGCGATCCCGGCGGCGGAGCCCAACTCCATAATGTCCAGCTCCCCACAGTTTGGCCAGGCGATGGCACCGGCGTTATTGCCCATCATCCAAAAGGCGGGCCACAACCCATTGGCAGTATTGGGGACTTTGATCCGGGCTTCGAGATTGCCGTACTTGAATGCGAATCGTCCCTGCGTGAGCATACGCGCGGACGTAAACGAGTTTCCCATATAATTGGTAACGTCAGCCTCAATCACAAGATTTCCGTTCGTAATGTAAGAATTCTGGTGCTGGGCGGTGTCATATTCGAATTGGCCGTTGCCCCAACCGCCGCCGCCAACGTCATAGGTCCACGTATTGGGATCGATCACGCCGCCAGTAAAGTCCTCCAACCATACGACACCACTGATGTTGGTGGAAACTTGAACCTGGATGGTGGCTGCGCTGCTCTGACCGTTGGGAGAGATCGCGATGATTGACACAGAATAGGTATCGCCAGACGTCAACCCAGAGATGACGGTGCTGGTCACAAGGCCGAGGTTGATTGAATTGGTCGTCGTACTGTTAGTATCAACGTAGAAGACTTCGTAGCCGGTCACACTCAGCGACGTGCTGGCGTTCCATGTCAGGCTGATGGCATTTGTGGTTCCCGACGGAACCTGTTGCAGATTCGACGGGGGCAGGACAACGACAGGCGGAATTAGCAAGCGTAAGAACGTCGCGCTGTTGGTCATCGGGGTCAGGAACGACTTGGTGGTGCCATCGCCCGTGATCATGGGATAGTTGTTGGTCCAGATGCCGACAGTAAGATTGGTGGTTGATTGGGGGAAATACTGAACGCCGACGGTGCTCGGCCAACTGATTTGGGCGGCCGGCAGAGTCGCCACCTGCAGAATGTTGGTTATCGGGGGGCTGCCGGGGCTGGGACTGCCGCTTCCGAGCAGGACATCATCAATGTCAATCGTGGCCGACTGGCTCGGAATGGCCGCGCCCGCAAAGTGGAAATAGATGGTCGCCGACGTCGCGCTGGCAGGAGCGGTGACAGAATTGGTGATCAGGGTATAGGTGTTGTTTCCGGGAGTATAAGTCTGGTAACCCGTGTCTCCTCCAGCATTCCACAGAATTCGCCACTGTACGCTATATCCCGCGCTGCCCGTCAGGGCGCTGGCGTAGAAGGTGAACGGGTAGGTCGTTCCTCCCGTTACCGGGACTCCGGCCTGGTTAAACTGCACCACCGGACCAGCGCCGGTGCTGGCCAGATGGACCTCAAAGTTAAACGAGCTGCTGTTGTGCGGGTTGTCGTTCGTGCGAACCCCATACACCGGGCCGCCAGCAGCCGTATCCACCGTCCAACCGGTGGCGGTGCTTCCGCTGCCGGTCTCAAATCCGCCGTTGGCAGGGATTGTGGCAGACGGGGGTGTGCCCGGAACAATTTCCAAGTCCTGATACTGTCGGGCACCTCTTGGAACCGGGTCAAAAAGTGTGTGGGTCGTTCCATCGCCGGTGACCGCCGCGACGAGATCGCTCCAAGTGCCCCCGGAACTGGGCGACCATTGCAGGTGATAGGAATTGGTCGTATTTGGCGTCGGCCAGTTCAACTGGACACCGGGTTGAATGTTGAGCTGCACTTGAGCACTACCTGCACTTGCGCTGATGATAAACAAGAGGGCGGCCGCTGCAAATTTGGAGGGGAGTGCTCGCTTCAGGGTGCTGTTCATTGTAAGTGATCTTTCGGGTGTGTTGTCAGCATCTTGGCCAACTGCCTCAGCACTGGCGCACAAAAGGAAAGACATCAAGTCTCAACTAATTTGAAGTTCCGAAAACACTGTAAACAGTATGACAGCTTGGGTAAGCGATTTCAAGCCAAACTTTTGAGAATCTACAACGCCAATCTGAGATTGGAGCGGGCGATGGGAATCGAACCCACGTGAATGTTCAGCGACGGCAAAAGAAAAGGCCGAACCCAAAATATTCTTTCGGGCCCTCGTCAGGGAGCTGACAGCAGTATCACTCGATAGAACTGCATCGGGGCCGAACCAACAGGCTGCAATGTGCTCGTCAGATTTCCAGTGGCGGTTACCTTGACGACATTCGTCCAAGTGGGATTGCTCAAACTGCTGGCCGACTGAACCTGATAAGAAACATTGGGAATACTGCTCCACTTGAGATTGATAGTGCCGCCCGTTAGCGCGACAGACTGAAAAACCGGCGCGGGAACGGGTTCCACGGTGACGTCGTCCAACCCAAATGCTCCCGGGTCGTTGTTGAAATCAAATTCGAGCGTTGTGCTCGTGCTTGTGGCAGGAGCGACGAACTGTAGGTTGGTCCAACCGAAAGCACTCAAGTTGGCCCGAGCGTAGAGCGCCGAGCCGTTCCATTTCGCGGCAAAGCTGCTTGGAGTGGTCGCGCCGTTGGTGTCGGGAACGGAAGTCAACCAAAAGGAAACCAGGTATTGTTGACCCGCCGTGGTGGCGACGGTCTGCGAGAGCGAACCTACCGCAGGTGGAACGGGCGTCAAATTCGGACTAGCCCACTCCCCGAGGACTGCGCCATAAAGCCCCGAATGCACAAATAACTCGTCGGGTTGGCCGGGCAATGCGTCTTTTCCAGCCACGTCCGCATCGTCGGCTGCCAAAGCATAAACAAGTTCTGTGCTCCCGACCAGGGTCCAGTCGGTCAAGTCACCGGTTTCAAAGCCGCCATTTCCGACGTAGAGATCAAATTGCCGGTTCTGGACCGTGCCATCGGTCTGGTTGGCAATCGAAACATCGGCACTGTAGTTGCCGATCAAGAAGTTGGCTGCTGCCGAATTGAGACTGATCGTGACCGTGGTGCTGGCGTCACTGCTCAAGGTGCCGGAGGCGGTGGAAACGGTGAGCCAACTCGAGGCGTTGGCCAGGCTCCAATTCAATGGCGTTGAGCCGATATTTTTCAACGTATAAGTTTGGGAAGTCACTGTGAACGGTCCGCCGCCAGGTCCGAAAGAGGTGAAGCCGAGGGGCGGCGTGACGACCAAGTGATCCGACGGCGGGGCCAGCAGCGCCTGCATCAGATTGCTGCCGATCATCGTGCCCCAGCCCGTGCATAGGTCATAACGGGGTGTCGCATAGTATTTAGTTGGACTGGAACTGTTCGTGTTGCAGCCGGTGGTGATGTCGTGAAAGCAGGACAGGTAGTTGGTGCTTTTTCCAATGGCGTAAAGAGCTGGATTGGCAAAGCCGATTGGGGGCTGGCCATTGGCGGCGGCCTGCTGGTTCACCAGCGCCATGAAACCAGCCCACAGCGGGGCGGCAAAGCTGAGACTGTCTCAAAAGTTATTTTATTGGATGGTGGCGAAGGCAAAGGGGAAACCGGTTGGCTGGACTCGACTCCGCTCGGCTGCCGGGACAATAGCTTCTGCCACCACCGCGCGAGTTGATTTTGGA
>Ga0208820_1000079_pt1 | contig 106474 bp, 100 predicted proteins | sample June2015DPH_16_5_FD_184713 | JGI IMG/M metagenome (GOLD analysis project Ga0208820, IMG submission 184713) | Peatland microbial communities from SPRUCE experiment site at the Marcell Experimental Forest, Minnesota, USA - June2015DPH_16_40... | ecosystem: Environmental > Terrestrial > Soil >...
GCAGATTGTTGAAGTCGTGGGCAATGCCACCCGCTAACGTTCCGATAGCTTCCATTTTATGCGCACGTTGCAGGCGCTCCTCCAGTCTTCGCTTTTCCTCCTCCACACGCTTGCGGTCGGTGATATCTCTGCCCTCGGCCAAAATAGATACGGGAATTCCATTCTTATCGCGGATGAAACTGAAGGTGCTTTCCGACCAGTATGTCGTACCGTTTTTGCGGTAGAATTCTAGTTCCAAAGTACGTATGGGTGAGTAGTTTGGATCTACCTTCGCTTTTACCAGCTCCTCTGAGAATACCGCCATTGCATTATTGAGCAACTCCGGCGCCAGGAACTTCTCCGGCGTCATCTGCTTAATTTCTTCATCAGTGTATCCTATCAATTTTTCAACCGACGGACTGGCATAAATGACATTAAGATTCATATTCATCAGCCATACCGCGTCGGTCATATTATCTGCAAGTAGACGGTAGCGTGCCTCGCTCTCCCGCAGCGCTTCCTCCACCCGCTTGCGTTCAGTGATATCATTCAGAAAACTCAGGGTAGCGGGTCTTTCCTTCCATTGAATAACAGCCGTATTAAATTCAACCCACTTTACGGTTCCATCTTGGCTAATAACCCTGAAAGAATAAACAAGGGGAACTTCTTCACCTTTCAGCCTTCTTATATGATAATCGACGACCATATTACGATCATCGGGATGGATAAAGTCTGTGAAAAATTTAGATGTTGATATGTCTCCGGAATATCCTGTCATGTCCACAGCAGCACGATTGGCAAAGACCATTTTCAAATCTTGTGCGATGATGATAGCTTCCTTTGCATTCTCTACGACCAGACGATACTTCTCTTCGCTCACCCGCAGCGCCTCCTCCGCCCGCTTGCGCTCGGTGATGTCCCGAGAAATACCCCGGAACCCAATCGGTTTGCCTTCTATATCCCTGATAAGAGATACCGACAATTCGGTAAACGCCATAGTCCCGTCTCTTTTCTTATATTCGAAAGCAAATCCATTAACTGGTTTCCCTGTTCTGTAAATTCCAATGAAGAGCTGATATAATTTTTTAGATTCTTCTTCACTTGTATAGTCCCTGTTGTTCATACCGAGCAATTGCTCTCGGGGAGTTCCGACATTTCTGCACTGCGCATCATTAACGAAGGTAAGCGTACCGGTAAGATCCACCTCAAAATAGCCGTCCTCTATATTTTCAATAATGGTTCGGTATCTCTCCTCGCTTTGGCGCAACGCTTCTTCCATATTTTTTCGCTTGGTTACGTCCCTAGAAACACCCCGGAAACCAATCGGTTTGCCTTCATTATCCCTGATAAGAGATACCGAAGTTTCGTAAATCGCTTTTGTCCCATCTTTCCTGATAGTTTCAGCTTCTAACGTATTTATCGGTTTGCCTGTCCGGTAAAGTTCTTGGAATGGCTGACGAAATTTTTTAGCGGCTTCTTCATCTGTATGCTGCCGGAAGTTCATCCCGACCAATTCTTCTTTGGTATATCCCAGATATCTGCAGTTTGCTTCATTCGCAAATGTATAATTACCGGCAAGGTCAAGTTCAAAATAGCCTTCCTGGATGCTCTCTAGAATGTTTCGATATTTTTCCTCGCTTTGACGCAGGGCATCTTCGGTCAGCGTGCGTAATTTTTCTTCGCTGTTCATTAATTTCTTTTTCGCCTGCCTGCGCTCTGTTTCCAATTGTTCCAGTTTCTGGATTCTTTTCTTCAAGACGGATATTTTTTCGAGCAGTTCCTGTTTTTTCATGGTTTGGTAGTTCATCTTATACCCCCCCTGTCGTGATAAACGATGCAGGCTGGAAACAAAAATGGGTGATATTTGTTGCGAGGCTTATTTACTAGTGTGAAAGTTACCGGATACTCATTGAGAAGTCAAACGGAATATAGTTCGTCAGAGGCTGCTAACCATTTGAAGTCATGTATTTTCATCAAGGTTGACAATTTACTGATTACAGCCAATAAGGAATACCATCTGAAAGATAGTATATCCGTGAAAAATTCTGAACGCTCACTTACAGGAAGAAAGGCTGATGTTACCACGTGCCGTCAAGATAACTTCGTCCTATAAAACTATACGTGTGTAATTTTTACCCATTACATCTTTGTGCCCGGCAGTGAAAGCCCTTCTATCCAGGGCTTTTCAAAAATGTCCAGATGCAAGGCGCACGAGCCGTGAGGGTATGGGCGTATTGTAAAGCCTTCGTCTTTTTCCGGCAAGGTAGGTGTTTAAACATGATTGCGCCTCCCTGCGGGAATACGCCCCCGGTCAACAGCCCTGTCAGTGTGCCTCGTCCCAGTTTGCCCCAGACGCAATCTCCACTTTTAACGGCACTTTGAGCTTAATGACTTCTTCCATTTCTTTTTTGACCAGCATCATGACTTCGTCTTTTTCTTCTACCGGCGCTTCGAGAACAAGTTCATCGTGCACTTGCATGATCAGACAAGCGGCAAGATTTTTTTCCGAAAGCAGATGAGCAATATTCACCATAGCGACCTTAATCAAATCGGCGGCCGTACCCTGAATGGGCGTGTTGATTGCCATCCGTTCGGCGAATTGACGCACGGAAGCTATAGGGCTTTTTAATTCCGGCAAATAGCGGCGGCGGTTGAGCAGTGTGCAGACGAAACCATCGCGGCGTGCATCTTCCAGAATTCCATCCAGATAGGTACGCACTTTTTTATAGCGTTGAAAATAGCCGTCAATATAAGCCTGGGCTATTTTCAGGGAGACGCCCAGTTCTTTGGCCAGACCAAAAGCGCTCATGCCGTAAAGAATGCCGAAGTTGATGACCTTGGCCTGACGGCGCATATCGGTATTGACCATCTGCGGAAATACGCCGAAAATATCGGATGCTGTGCGGCTGTGAATATCTTCATCTGAGGAAAAGGCATCAATAAGCGCCTCATCTTCCGAAAGATGCGCGAGCACGCGCAGTTCGATCTGCGAATAATCGGCGGAGATGAGTAGAGAATCCTTGGCGGCGATGAACGCCTGACGAATTCTTTTTCCCTCCAAAGTGCGAATGGGAATGTTCTGCAAATTCGGATTGCTACTAGAGAGCCTTCCTGTTGCCGTCACTGTCTGGTTGTACGAGGTGTGAATCCGGCCTGTCTGCGGATCAATGAGCGCGGGCAGTGCGTCCACATATGTGGATTTTAGCTTGCTCAAACTGCGGTAAGCGAGAATTTCCGCGGGCAGTTCATGGCTTTGCGCCAACTCCGTAAGAACATCCACATCCGTGGAAAATCCTTCCTTCGTTTTCCTTCCCGTGGGAAGCTTGAGCTTTTCAAAAAGAACGCTCTGCAATTGCTTGGGGGAATTAATATTAAATTTTTCACCGGCCAATCGAAATATTTTCTCTTCGGAGATGGACAATAATTGCCCCAGTTCCGTCGACATTTGTTTTAAGAGGGACGTATCCACCAGCACGCCTTTTTTCTCCATATCCGCCAGCACATACAAAAGCGGCATCTCTACTTTATGGAAAAGCTCGGCGGCGTTAATATCTTTTAATTTACTGGCAAGAAGCGGAAACAGGATAAAAACAGCATCGGCGCGCTGGCCACCATAGGCCGCCATTTTTTCCGGCGGCACCAGCGCCAGCGGATAAGTCTTTCCTTTGCCTCCGGCTACATCGTTAGGCACGGGAATCTGTTCATGCAGATATTCCCATGTTATTTCAGCAAGCTCGTAAGAATTTTTCGCGGGATTTAGTAAGTAGGCAGCTAACATAATATCATACCAAGGTGTATTCATTCGCCTACCTTTGTTGGCTTCGTCATCAGCTCCTCGACGTATGGTACTATACGACTGCGTCGCTTCTTCCTCGCCGCCTCGGTATGCTTTTGACTGCGACTTGGTATCCTTGCCCAATTCCACATTCACTGCAAAATTCTCCAGAGAAACCAGAGCTGTCTTTAAATCGTGGATGTATTTTTTTATTTTTGCGCTCACGAAAATCGGAGCCAGTGCATCCAATACATCTTTTTTCTTCAATTGCTCTTTGGCGTGGGTATGCCCCAGTGGTATATAAAAAGCATCACTGCCGGTGGCCAAAGCAATGCCGATTAAATCCGTTGATGGATTCTTCTCCCTAATAATCTCGAAAGAAATTTCACGGCAATCCGTAAGGCAAGCGACAAGCTCGGCCAACGCTTCCTTATCCAGAACTAATTTACAATCTTTAGCTATCTCTTTCGTTTCCCGCTTTATTTCCTGCAAAAGGGAGGAGAATTCAAATTCACTGAAAAGTTGGGCAAGAAGCTCTTTGTCCGGTTCTTTGCGTGCCGCATCCTGAATGTCAAAATCAAATTCGATATCTTTTCTAATGAGAGCCAATTGGCGGCTCAGCCTTGCCTGTTCGGCATATTTACGAAAACTCTCACGCAGTTTGACGTTTTTTAATTTTTCGGCATTTTGCAAAACAGCTTCGACCGAACCGTATTCTTCGATCAGCCTTTGCGCCGTTTTTGGGCCGATACCGGGCACGCCCGGAATGTTGTCGGACGTATCACCCATGAGGCCGAGAATTTCCACTACTTTATCCGGCCCTACACCAAAGCGTTCCTTCACCGCCGTGACATCATAAGTTTTATCTTTCATCGTATCAATCATGGTGACATTTTCGCCCACCAACTGCATCAAATCCTTATCCCCCGATACAATGACTGTCCGCCAGCCTTGCTTACTTACCCGCTGGGCTAAAGTACCGATAATATCGTCCGCCTCAACCCCCTGCTTTTCCAAGACGGGAATAGAAAAACCACGGACAATATCTTTAATAAACGGTATCTGCGGTCTGAGATCGTCGGGCATGGGTTTACGGGTTGCTTTATAATCGGCAAATTCCTCGTGACGAGTGGTGGGACCTTTGACATCAAAAGAGATAACAATATAATCTGGCGCAAGATCGCGCAAAAGCTTTAACAGCATGTTGGTAAAGCCGTAAATGGCGTTGGTGGGAAAACCTTTGGAGTTAGTGAGCATTGGAATAGCGTAAAAAGCGCGGTAGAGATAATTGCTGCCGTCAACCAGAGCTACCAGGGGAATTTTATTTTTTTCTGCCATGAACCATCACTTTAATGAATAAGCCCACCCATACTGCTGTAGACAGCGATATAGGTGGGCCAATGATAAAAAAATAATTCGGCTAAATTATTAAGCCTACCTATTGCGTGCGGCTTCCTTTCTGGCTTCTTCAATTTGCTTTAAGTATTGCCTATTTATTTCTTCAGCCGTCTTCCTATATTGTTCAGCAGTTGGCGCCATACTCCGGGCTTTGTATTCTAAGCTAATTCCAATCAACACCAAAACAGCACCGATGATTCCAAAAACCAGCCACGCTTTTTGTGAGGAAATATTATGTACCTGAGTGCTGGCAATGACTATAAAATAAACGTAAATGGCGATATTAATAATACCACCGACATAAGGGATGATGCTTATTATCGCGACAATGGGCGCTAAAGCCATCAAGTAAGCCCAGCAGCGATAGGAGGTTTCATAATTTTTCTGCGAGCCCATCAGTTTCCAAATTACAAAAATAATAGCGGCGCCGATAAAACTAAAAATAACAACGACAATCGGAACAACAATGATCCTTCCCAGACTTTCCGCAAATCCCACATGCGCATAACTTAAGCCAAGAATGTTGATAAGGACTTGGATAATACCGGCTATAATAGCCATTATTGCTGCAAAGATTAGAGGTTCAACAAATCCGCCGGTTTTTGGCATGCTTTTAAAAAATTCTGCCGGCGCTGTCACAACCCGCACCGCCGTTTGCGGCATTGCTGCAAAATTAATGTCTTTTGCTTCCATTTTCCCCTCCTCCTTTTTTAGTTTGGCGAAAAGTTAAAGTATAATTTTATATTTCTCACGAATTACATTTATCGTCAATATATTGTTTCCGTAGGCTATACTATTATTTATCTTACTTGGCCTTACACTTCAAAAGACGCGTTTATCTTAAAAGTTCTTACAGCCCTCATATCCAGAATGTCAGTGATTCCGGTTTTTTCTTTTAAGCCGGCCAGAAACAATTCTATCTCCTGCGGGCTTGCCGCGTTCACAGTAAACCAAACATTATATTCATTATCCCTCAGGTAATTGTGCGTCACTCCTTTAAACGCGTTTACGGTATCGACAAAATTTCCTATTTTTTCTTCCGGCACACGCGCGGCGCAAAGCGTAGAGGCACGGCCTAATTTTGCCCCATCAAATACCGCTCCAATCCGGCGAATGACACCGTCGTCTTTCATTTTTTGAATACGGCCCAGCGCTTCTTCTTCGGTGATGCCGCACCTTTCGGCAACTATCTGAAACGGACGTTCCTCCAGCGGAAATTCTTTCTGTAAAATATTTAATATCTTTTTATCGATTTCATCTATATTATTAATAATCATTTTCACCTTTTACCAGGCTGCTCAAAAGCGCTGAGATGCTAGGCGCGCAAAAATCACATCGCGAGGCGTATATTATCATACGTTGAGCGATGGGGGTTGTAGCGCAACAACGCAGATCAGTGCTTTTCAACAGCCTTTGGGCTGATACAAACACAGCGGCTCCGCCGCCAAATAATCGCCCGTTGCTTCATACGCCCGCGCGCGGCAGCCGCCGCATACTTTGATGAACTCACATCTTCCGCACTTGCCGCCGTATTTACTCAGGTCTCGTAAATTTCTAAATACTTCCGAATTTTCCCATATCCGGGAAAATTTTTGCTTTTGAACATTGCCGCAATTAAGTTCCAAATAACCGCAAGGCTGCACCTGCCCGACATGCGATATGAAGCAAAACGCACTGCCGCCTAAACACCCTCTGGTCATTTCATGAAACTGACCTGAAACCGGCTTCTTTTTTTGGCCTTTGTCTTTTTGCTGGTGAAGAATGCGGAAATAATGGGGCGCGCAGGTTGCCTTGAGTTGAATAGAACTCTGCAGGCTTTCCTGATGAAACCACATAAGCGTTTCTTCATAATCCGCCGCGGTTATCGCTTGCTCGGCCAAATCCCTGCCCCGTCCGGTAGGCACAAGCAAAAAGATATGATGCGCCGCGGCTCCCAGTTTTTTGGCTAATTCCAAAATATCTTTGATCTGTCGCAAATTAGCGGTTGTAACCGTTGTATTGATTTGAAACTCCATGCCGGCTCTTTTCATTGCTTCTATACCGTTCAGAGCTCCGCTAAAAGCGCCTATCTCGCCGCGAAAAGCATCGTGGCTTGGCGCATCCTTACCATCAAGGCTTACGCTTACCCTTTTAATGCCGCTTTTAATCATCTTTTTCACCGTGGACTCATTAACAAGCGTACCGTTTGTTGCCATAACCATACGTAACCCTTTTCCTGTTCCGTAAGCGGCGATATCAAAAATATCCGGACGCAACAGCGGCTCGCCGCCGGTCAGAATAATTACCGGCGATGACATGACGGCAATTTCATCGATAAGCTGAAAACACTTCTTGGTGGAAAGCTCTCCCGGATAAGGCCCGCAATTGGCGGCAGCCCGGCAGTGGACGCAGTTTAAATTACAACTGCGCGTAACTTCCCAGGCAATCATGCTTAAATTGTTAGATAATAATTTTGACGAAAGTTCCAACTTCATCTCCCATTAAAGTTTTGCAATTATCATTTATATGCTTTTGCATAGCTGAAAAATGGGCTCATGTAGAGCGAATCGAAGATTTTGGCACCATGCTCTCGCAGCTTTGCGACCGCAAACGCAATGTTTGAACCGCCGTGGTGGAGAGTTTTGCGTTTGCAGCTAAATGAGAAGATTGCATGGTCGAAAAAAGATTCTGAGCGCGAATGATACTATTTTTCAAAACTCTCATTTGTTCAACAATGCTGCTGCCTGCGGGGCAAAATAGGTTATAATAATATCCGCGCCGGCCCTTTTTATTGCTGTCAGCGACTCCATCATCACCTTTTCTTCATCAAGCCAGCCCATCTGCGCCGCCGCTTTGATCATCGCGTATTCGCCGCTGACGCTATATGCGGCCAGAGGCAAATCGAACTCCTGTTTGGCACGATAAATTACATCCAGATAAGCGAGCGCCGGTTTCACCATGATGATATCCGCGCCTTCTTCCACATCCAGCATGATTTCACGAATTGCCTCGTCGCTGTTGGCCGGATCCATCTGATAAGCTTTCCTATCACCGAATTGAGGGGCACTTTCGGCCGCTTCGCGGAAAGGCCCATAGAAAGAGGATGAATACTTTGCCGCGTAAGCCATAACCGGTATATCTTCCAAATTATTTTCATCAAGGGCTTCACGGATAGCCGCGACTTGCCCATCCATCATTGCCGAGGGGGCAACCATATCTGCGCCCGCGCGCGCATGCGATACAGCCGTTTCCGCCAGCACTTCCAGTGTCGCATCGTTTTGTACTTCTTCTTTTTCCAACACGCCGCAATGGCCGTGGCTGGTATATTCGCACAAACAGACATCGGTAATAACTAAAATGTCGGGCACTTCATTTTTAATTCGCTTTATCGCCTGCTGGACAATACCATCTTTGGCAAAGGCGCCGGTGGCCATTTCATCTTTTTTCTCCGGAATGCCGAAGAGCAGAACGGCGGGGATGTCAAGCTCCCGCGCTTTTTTTACTTCCTTGACTATGTTATCCACAGACATCTGAAAATTGCCCGGCATGGATTGAATAGGCTTTTTGAAATTTTTCCCGCTAACGACAAAGAGCGGATAAATCAGATCGTCGGTACTCAGTTTTGTTTCACGAATCAAACGCCGGAAGTTTTCATTCTTTCTTAACCTGCGGGCACGATATTCCGGAAATTGCATATTATCAATCCTCCTTAACGCTGATCTCTTTATCGGTGAGGTAGCAGGCGGGATCAGGCCCCCAAATTTCTCCCGCCGTTTCGGCTCTCGCCCGGAAATTGCCGGCGCAAATGTCCAACCAGCGGCATTGGGCGCAGCGTCCTTTTACATATTTCTTTTTGTTTTTCAATTTTGAAAGAAGTTCGTTTTTCTCGTCGAGCCAGATTTCACTAAAAGGCCTTTGGCGAATATTGCCGACAGGCCGGTTGCGCCAGAATTGATCGGCATAAACTTCGCCATCCCAGCTGACACAGCCGATACCGAGGCCGGAGCTGTTGCCTTCATTCATTTGCAGAAGCTCTAATACTTCCTTTGCCCGGGCGGAATTTTCTTTTTTCAACTTTAAATACAGATAAGGGCCGTCGGCATGATTATCCACGGTGAGAATTTCTTTCTGTTCGCCTGCATCAAAGAGTTCTTTCGTCCGCTTCATGATTAAATCAAGAAGCCTGCGGGTCTCTTCATGAGTCAAATCTTCTTTTCTGAGTTTGGAACCGCGCCCCGTGTAAACAAGATGATAGAAACACAATCTTTCGATTTTTTCCGTCGCGAGTAAATCGAACATCGCCGGCACATCCGGCAGATTGTGTTTGTTGACTGTAAAGCGAATGCCCACTTTAATTCCGGCATCACGACAATTTCTTATTCCAACGATTGCCGCGGCAAACGCGCCCTTCTTGCCCCGGAAACGGTCATGTGTTTTTTGTAAACCGTCGAGGCTTACACCCACATACGAAAGACCGATCTTCTGAAGTTTGGCTGCGATCTCATTGGTGATCAGCGTGCCGTTGGTGGAAATGACAGCCCGCATTCCTTTACCTACAGCATATTGCGCCAGCTCCAATAAATCAGGGCGCAAAAGAGGTTCGCCACCGGAAAAAAGAATCACCGGCGAACCGAACTGAGCCAGATCGTCAATGAGTTTTTTACCTTCTTGTGTGGTCAATTCATCGGGCGAAAAAGTATTGTCGGAGCTGGAATAACAATGGATACACTTTAAGTTGCAGCGGCGTGTCATATTCCAGACAACAACCGGCCTTTTATCGGCGGAAAACTGTAAAAGATGCGACGGAAGCGTACCGGAGTGACGTCCGTAGCGCAAAACATCCGAAGCCTCCACTGCCCCGCAATATAATTTGGAAATGCCGATCATTTTTTCTGCCCCTCTGATCTGTCGCGAACAATCTCCTTTTCAAAATAATTAATCAAAGCTCGAACCAGCCCCTCTATTGTATATTCTTCCTGATGGATGTCCACAGAAAATCCCGCTTTTTTCGCGGCGGCCGCAGTAACAGGCCCGATGCAGGCAATTTTGATCTTTGGCGGATAGAAAAAATCATTACCCATAATTTCCACGAAATTATCGACTGTCGAAGAACTGGTAAAAGTAATCACGCCCACTCGATTTTCATTAAATAGCTTTTCTATTTCTTCCTTCTTCTTCCCTGAACTTACTGTTTCGTAAGCTGTAACCACATCAACCTTAGCTCCGAGTTTTTTCAAACCCGCGGGAAGAACATCACGCGCTTTGGCCGCCCGCGGAATAAGTATTTTCTTTTTCCGCAAATCGATGCCGGCAAATGATTTAAGAATTCCTTCGGAAATAAAGTAATCGGGAACGAGATCAACTTTCATGCCTCTGTTTTCAATTTGCTTGGCCGTGGCCGGGCCGATACAGCAAATTTTAATCCCTTTCAGATCACGAATGTCTTTTTCTTTTTCCAGTAGTCTTTCCAAAAAGAATTGAACGCCGTTAGCGCTCGTGAATATCAGCCAATCGTAATTTTCCAGATTTTTTATTGCCACGTCAAGGTCATGCCAATCCGATGGAGGAACAATCTTAATTGTCGGAAAATAAATAGGATACGCTCCTTCTCTTGCCAGCAGTCGCGCTAATTCATCAGCTTGCGCCTCCGGACGAGTGATAACAATGCCCCGGCCCAAAAGCGGTTTTTGTTCAAACCAGGAGAGTGTCCGGTGCATATCGACCACTTTACCCACGACAAGAATTGCCGGAGGCGAAAAATTACGCTTCTGCGCCAGTTCGGCGATATTGTCCAGCGTTCCGGTGATGGTTTCCTGCTGCGGCGTTGTACCCCAGCGAATAAGAGCCGCCGGTGTTTCCGGCGCTTTGCCGTTTTTAAACAACTCCTCTACAATTTGAGCTATATTTTTCACGCCCATCAGGAAAACCAGGGTGCCCATACCGCATAAGGCCTTCCAATCGATATCGCTTTTTTCCTTTACCGGGTCTTCATGGCCGGTGACAAAAGCCACCGTGGAAGTTAGCCCCCGATGAGTGAGCGGAATGCCCGCATAAGCAGGAACAGCTATCGCGGAGGTAACTCCCGGAACCACTTCAAAAGGGACACCCTTTGACGCGAGTGTTTCTGCCTCTTCTCCGCCGCGTCCGAAAATAAAAGGATCGCCACCTTTGAGACGGGCTACCGTATTGCCGTCCAGAGCTTCTTTTGCCAAGAGATAGTTGATCTTGTCCTGTGAGAGCGTGTGATCGCCGCCTTTTTTCCCCGCGTAAATAAAGCGGGCATCACTCTTGGCGTATTTCAATAATTCTTCATTTACCAGATGATCGTAAACAATGACATCGGCCAAGCGCAGATAATCTAACCCCTTGAGTGTGATTAAATCCGCATCGCCCGGACCCGCGCCGATTATATAAACTTTGCCGCTTTTAGTTTTTTGCTTCATAAATAAACATTTTTGGCATTCCCGCGTAGGCGGGAATCCAGTAATAAAAGTTTTAAAAGCAAATGACGTGAAATACTATTGAACAATTTCATTATACAAATCGCTCCATGCGGGATTTTTTTCTTCTATTAATCTTAGTTTCCACTTTCTATTCCATTTCTTTATTTGCTTTTCTCTCAGAATAGCTTCCTCTACTTTACTATAATATTTATAATACACAAGATCATGAACATTATATTTCTTTGTGAATCCATCTATAAAATTATGTTTGTGCTCATACACTCGTTTTGTTAAATTACTTGTCACACCAACATATAAAGTTCCATTCTTTTGACTCGCCAAAATATAAACATAATATTGTTTCATAAACAAAATTTATTAAAATAAAATCCACTGGATTCCCGCCTGCGCGGGAATGACACTAATATTGGATATTGGTTTCAGTAACCCAATTCCAGAAACTTTTTGCCGCCGCGCTCCAGAATCATTTCCGCGAGTTTTTTGCCCAGCTCTTCCGCTTCAAAAATAGTTCCTTTCACTTTATCCCTGATTATCCCCGAGCCCTGAGGCGAAGCCACAAGCCCTTCCAGTGAAAGCTTATCACCTTCCAGTTTGCCTAACGCGGCAATAGGCAAACGGCAGCCGCCTCCCAAATAGCGCAAGAAAGAACGCTCCGCTGTTATTTCCGTATTAGTCGGCGCGTGATTAATTTTCGCCAGAATTTTTTTTAGCTCATTGTCACCTGTTCTTACTTCCAGTCCCAAAGCGCCCTGTCCTACCGCAGGCAGCATCAATTCCACCGGCAGAAATTGCGTAATTCTCTGGACAAATCCCATTCGTTTCATGCCCGCCGCCGCGACAATAACACCGTCGAGCTTTTCCGTTTCTATTTTTCGTAGCCTCGTATCCAAATTACCGCGCAGGGGAACAATTACAGCGTCGGGCAATATATCCAGAAGTTGAGCGGAACGGCGCAATGATCCCGTGCCAATTTTTGCTCCTTTGGGCATTTGTTCGATCTTCCTGTTATCCCTGGATACCAGAATATCCCTGGCGTCTTCCCGCTGGAGAATCGCGGCAAACTCCAAACCGTCGGGAATTTCCGTGGGCACATCTTTCATGCTGTGCACTGCAAGATCAACTGCACTGGAAAGAAGGGCGTCTTCAATCTCTTTGACAAACACTCCTTTGCCGCCGATTTTCAGCAGAGAGATATCCTGCATGATATCTCCGCTGGTTTTAATGATACGGATTTCGATAACCGTTTCTGGCATTATCTTTTTAATTTTTTCGGCAACGAAATCGGCTTGAGTTAAAGCCAGCTTGCTGCCGCGGGTTCCGATTTTTATATTCATACCAATCTATTCATACTTTTATCGGGTTGTTCCGAAGACTGCCACTACAATCGGCATTATCATGCGGGGCACGTTCTCTGAACGCGCCGTCAATTACCTCTCACTAATATCTGCTCCATTATTCATCCAAACGAAAGATTTGCCTTACCGTCGCCACTATGTCTGTGGAACCAACTTCGGAACATTCTTCTTTTAAAACACTAACCGGAGTATGCAGTATCTTGTTGACAATGGAATTGACCAGAACTTTTATTTTTTCTTGTTCCTCCTGATCAAATTTTTGCATCCAGTTAGACGCCTTCTTCATTTCCGCCTGCGTAATTTCTTCGGCCTTGCTACGCAGGGACACTATCGTCGGCACAGCCTCCAATTCTTTCAACCAGTTAGTGTAACGCATTATTTCCTCTTCCACGATCGCTTCGGCCTTAAGCGCTTCTTTTTTGCGGATATTCATGTTTTCGTCGACAATATCCTGAAGATTGTCAATGTTATAAAGGTAAACATTATCGATGGAATCTGCGGCGGGATCAATGTCGCGCGGGACGGCTATGTCAATCAGGAACAACAGGCGATTTTTACGTTGATGATGAATTTTACGGATTAAATCGGCAGTAACGATATAGTCAGGCGCGTCTGTTGAACTAATTACAATGTCGGCCTCGATCAGCTTTTCGCCCAAAGCGTCCAGCGATACAGCTTCTCCATGAAATTTCTCCGCCAGTTGCGCCGCGTGCGATGGCGATCTATTGGCGACGATTATATCCTCCGCCCCACTACTGATAAGATGCGTGCCGGTCAATTCGGCCATTTCTCCAGCCCCGATCAATAAAATTTTCCTGCCCGTAAGCGTTCCGAATATTTTCTTGGCCAACTCCACCGCGGCAAAGCTCACGGAAACCGGATTGACCGCTATCGCCGTTTCCGACCGGACGCGTTTGGCCGTGCGAAAAGCGCGGTGCATCAAGCGATTAAGAACGGTTCCGGTCGCGTTTCGTTCCAAAGCCCGGCGGTAAGCGTCTTTCACCTGCCCAAGAATTTGCGTTTCGCCCATCACCAGCGAATCAAGGCTGGACGCCACTCTAAAAATATGGCGCACCGCTTCCTTATCGCAATAATTGTAAAGACATTTTTCCGCTTCTTCCTGCGTCAGATTTCCATTTTGCGCCAAAAAATCAAAGAGGCTGCGGACAGTTTCCTCCTTCCCCTCGATGCTGGCGATAATTTCAATTCGGTTACAGGTGGAAATATGCAGCACTTCCTGCACGCCTTTTAAGGAAAGAAGCCGGGAAAAGAGGTCCTTTTCTTCCTCGCAACCGGAAAATATTTTTTCCCGAACAGCAAGTGGTGCTGTTTTATGATTTACGCCCAGTAATACAATCATATCTTAAATAAAATCATGTAAAGTTGTAAAACAAAATCTCACGCCAATATAAGATAACAAGAAGAGAATAAAGACGGCGCAGGAAACTACAGCCATCCGGAAACCTTTCCAGCCGATGGCGAGACGCTGATGCAGAAGAAATCCGTAAATAATCCAAGCGCTAACTGTCCAAATAATTTTTGGATCTGCGGGCCAACCTCTCTCCCAGGTAAATCCCGCAGAAACCGCTCCGGCAATAATACCTACGGTCAAAATGGGGAACCCCCAAAGCAGGCAAATATGATTAATCTTGTCCAGATCGCTAAGCGATGGCAATAACCTGCTCATGGAGCTCAGTTTCTTATGTTTCAGCAGGCCGTTTTGAATTATGAACATCGCTCCCGCGCAGGAGGCAAGGACAAATAAAACTTCCCCGACGATTGTTAAAGTTAAATGCGCCATAGTCAGCCAGTTTCGTAAACCCTCCGGCAGCAGGGATTTGCCTGTTTCCTGTCCGGCAGCTGCAATCATAAAAAACAAAATGAACGGAGAAATAAAAGCGCCCAACAATCTTGTTTTGGTTTTAAATTGCAGGGCAAGATAAACTCCACTTGCCGACAAGGCACAAAAAGAAAAGAAAGCGCGCGAACCGAGATTGTGAAATCCGGTGGAACTTATGACTGCGAGCAATAAATAAACAGTTAAAAAGACGAAAGCAATGGCCAAAATCCAGGTGGAAATTTTGGCCAGCATCACTCTCTTCACAAGCAAGGAAAGCAAATATCCGGCAACGGACAAAGTGCAGAGGGCAAAGACAATTTTAAATAAAATCAATCCTAAGCTAATTAAACTCAATTTCAACCTCCTTACCAGTGATTTTCTTTACAAGCATCTTCACCTTTTTCCAATCTTTTTCCTTTATAACATCCAGCATTCCCGCCGCCAATAAGGATGCAAACCAATCTTTGCCCACACGGGAATTTTTCGCCATTTTGGTTCTTAGTCTCCCTAAAATGTTGAGAAAAATTTCATATTCCTTTCCGTATTTAGATTCCAGCTCTTCGCGCAGATGCCGCGCCAGCGCCGGACTTTTGCCGCCGGTTCCTATAGCGATTGTCAGATCGCCTCGCTCCACAAGAGAGGGCAAAATAAAATCGCATTTTTGCGGGTCGTCAACAATATTTACGGGAATGCCCTTACTGCGGGCGTCGCTGGATATTGCCGCATTGGTTTTTTCATCATCTGTTGCCCCAACAACCAAAGCGGCTCCATAGATATATTCACTGGAGTATTCTTTGGCAATGTGGCTGATGATGCTTTCTTCGTTCAGTCGGGTAAGCTCCGGTGTCAGTTGGGGGCTGATGATAAACACTTCAGCGCCACTCTCCAGAAGCCTTTTTACCTTTCTTTCCGCGACTTCACCGCCGCCCACAACGACACATTTCTTGCCGGCAATATTCCAAAAAACAGGGTAATATTTCAATGTTTTCCTTTCCGCCACGGTACTGTTACGCTGGTCAAACCTGTTAGAGGAAACTACCACGAAGGGGGGTAAAATTCAAGCCGGGGTATTTGTGCAGAAACAGGAAACAAAAATAGTTTTTTGAGGAACCACATACAGTTGCGGCAGATGAATGCACATCATTAGGTATTAGGCTGCTTGAAATATTACCCAAAACAGGATATATCAATTTTCAACAGGGATAAAGGATTTTGCATGGCAAAAAAAGACCCGGAAAAATGGCTGAAAATGGAAATATCAGCTCCCGTGGAACTCATGGACGCGCTAGGAAATTTTCTTACCGAAACAGGCGCCCAGGGCGTGTTTCAAGAAACGCTGGAGCCTCAAGCTGCAGGCGACTTTCCCGAATCGAGAGATGAGGAATTACTCCAAGCCTATTTTCCTTACGACGCGCGCAGCGAAAAAAGAATTATCGCCGTGCAGAAATATATGGAAAGCGTGCGCGAAATATTCCCCGGTATAAGAAAACCGTCTCTGAAAACAGAAGTCATCAGCGACCCGGATTGGGGCGAGCAATGGAAAAAATATTTCAAGCCCATACGGGTAAGCAACAATATCATCGTCAAACCGACATGGGAAAGATATTCTCCTTCCAGCCGCGATATTGTAATTGAAATTGATCCGGGTATGGCTTTCGGCACCGGTCAGCATGCTTCCACCAGAATGTGCATGGAAGCTATCGAAGATATAATCATGAAAGACCGTTCGATTAAATCATGGAAAGTGCTGGACGTCGGTTGCGGTACAGGTATTCTAGGTATTACCGCTGCCAAGCTCGGCGCGCAGGATGTCATCTGCGTGGATATTGATAAAAAAGCCGTGGAAATCGCTCGCGAAAATGCGGCAATCAATCAGGTGGATGACCGCTTAAGATTTTTCAACCGTGATGTTACAACCATCAACGAACCGCGCAATTTAATTATCGCTAACCTTACCGCTAAATTACTCTTAACATTGAGGCCACATTTGACAAATTTACTTTTAATGGACGGATATTTGATCATCTCCGGCATCATTGAACAGGATACCAAAAGCATCGAAGAGAATTTTTCTGTCGCATCGTTCACCCAAAACAAAGTAATCACGGAAAAAGAATGGGTTTGCTACGTGCTCAGGAAAAAATCGGCAACTGTTTAACAGCGAAACTTTTTAAACTTAAACGCCTCTATTAAACAAAGGATAGTTAGCTTTGACCATTCCCAGAATTTATTGTCCTGATGCAGTAGAAAATAAAGAAATTTGCGAACTGGGACCGGACAATTATAAATATTTGAAACAAGTACTGCGCTTAAAGCCGGGCAATAAAATAAATGTGTTTGACGGTTTCGGTCATGAGTTCGCTGCTGTAATCAAAAATTTTTCGTCCGGCCGGGTTTGTGTGGAGCTGGGGAAAAGAATTCAAGCCGCCGGTAAAGAAATTCGAGTCTCTTTGGCTCAAGCCATACCCAAAGCAAATAAAATGGATTTGATCGTGAAGAGCGCTGCTGAACTTGGCGCAGATGTAATAATTCCATTCACGGCGGAGCGGTCAATCAGCCGGATTGCCGGAGAAAAAGCTCTTTTAAAAATAGCGCGCTGGCAAAAGATCGCCCGGGAAGCGGCACGCTGCTGCCGCAGCAGCCGAATAACAGAGATATCATCACCCCTGTCTTTTGCGAACATGCTTTCCCAGGCCAGCGGCAAATCCTACAAAATTATTTTTTGGGAAGAAGAATCGCAAAAAAGTATCAAAGACGCGCTCACGGATAAAAAATTTAATTTAATGAATGATTTTTTTGTTATTGTCGGGCCGGAAGGCGGTTTTTCCAAAGACGAAGTTATACTGGCAAAAAAAGCCGGATTTATTTCGGTTTCCCTCGGCAGACAAATTTTAAAGGTAGAAACAGCGGCGGCGGCGATAATCTCCATCATTCAATATGAAAAAGGAATTTTCAGCAATAGATTAAAGGAGGTAAAAAATGCCCATTTATAAATATGCCGGTTTTTGGCGACGTTTGGTGGCTTTTATGCTTGACAACACCATCATAACGATTGCTTTCTCTGTTCTTTTCATAATCTCAATAATAGCCTTCCTCTTTGGCGCGATGTCCGGCGACAGCAGCGAATGGCTTGCCGATTTAATCAATCCCACAAAATTTTCTGCAATGGCTATTTTTGTATGGTTCTTTTTTTTGATTATAACTATCGTCTATTTTACTTACTTCCACGGCGCGACAGGCCGCACTCCGGGGAAGATGCTGCTTGGCTTGCAGGTTCTTTGTGCGGACGGAACGCCGCTGTCTTTCGGCATCGCTTTTTTAAGGTCGGTAGGTTATTTTGTCTCGAGTATATTTTACCTCGGCTTTATCTGGGCCGCTTTCGACAAGAGAAAACAGGGCTGGCACGATAAAATCGCTGGAACAGTTGTAATTATCCGGGAGCAAGAAAGTACAACCGCGGGCATATCAATTCCCGATCAGCCTGCGGTTTTACCGGAGCAGCAAAATTATAGCGGACAAACTGAAATGTTTAAGGGACAAATTAACCAGCCGGGGAAAATACCGGAAAATAATAGTTAACCGGAGAGCAGACGGGCGCAAGCGGCCAAAAAAGACCTTGACAAAAGAAACCATATTTTATAGACGATTGCAGCCTTTGCCAGGTTAAATTAATCCGGCGGGTCGGTAGCTCAGTCGGTAGAGCATCGGACTGAAAATCCGAGTGTCGGCAGTTCAATTCTGCCCTGACCCACCATGAAACTGCAGGCCCTCCCTAAATAAGGAGGGCTTTTTTAGTCCATCATCTTGGGGGTGATGGAACTAATAAGTGTGTCCATGACAAAACAAAAAATGAAAATCATGCTGGTCAATCCTCCTAACTGCGGTAAGAGCATTCCCGAGGAGGAATACGGCATTACTTCGCTTAAGCAACTCTTCAAGGGAGAACCTTTCAATCTCGAAGTCCTCGCCGGTCCTTTGCACGGTCATGAAGTAATGATTTTTGATCTCAAGTGCGAAAGCGAAGAGGCTTTTTGGACTGCCTTCGACGCGTTTGCGCCGGACGTTGTCGGTTTAACAGCCGTAACCTGCGAGGCTAATACCGTCATCCGCATAGCCTGCAAAATAAAAGAGAAAAGCAATCCCGTTGTCATTATCGGCGGCAATCACGCCACTTACGATCCTGCTTATTTTAACCGCGCCGAATTCGATTATATCGTTATCGGTTTAGGGAAAAAAAGTTTCAGTGAATTGATCAGCCGTTTGGAGGAAGGCAAAAAAGGCGCTGGAATAGCCGGAGTGGCCCAAACCTCTCCCGGCAAACTGCTAGCCTATGTAACCAGAAATTATGATGAAACAGATTTGATGGATGACATCCCTCCCCGCTATGATCTGGTCGCCAAATATAGAAGCCAATATTTTCTGGAGCAATTGGGTCTGACGATGGGGTTTGTCATCACCGCCTACGGCTGCACGCATAAATGCTCTTTTTGTACTATCCCGGGAATGACGGGGGGAAAATACCTGAATCACTCTATAGATGCCGTAATTCGTGACATCCAATTGCTCGGTGATATTTCCTTCATCAGGATGGTTGATGCCAACACCTTCGGCAATACGTCATTATCGCTTGACCTTTATAAAAAAATCATGCAATCCGGTATAGAGAAAAGATTCTTCGCCGATGTCCGTGCCGATACGATTGTCAAACACCCGGCTCTAATGAAAAAATGGAAGGAGGCGGGACTCTACGCGGTCGTTGTGGGCTTTGAAGATTTTCAGGACGCGCGCCTTGCCGCCTATAATAAAAAATATCAGGGTCATGTAATTAATGAAGCTATAAAAATTTTGCATGAATTGGGCATCGTCATTGTCGGTGATTTTATCGCCTCTCCCGAATATGAAGAGAGTGATTTTGAAAAATTAGAAAGCTTCATTGTCGCCAACAAAATTGAAATCCCGGTGATATCCGTTTTGACGCCCATTCCGGGAACGCCGCTTTACAGAAAAATGGAACAAAATATAATCATTTCCGATTTGGATTATTACACTTTTACCAACGCGGTTACGGCGACAAAAATGCCCGAAGATTTATTTTACAGAACGTTTGCCGATCTGGTAAAAAGGCTTCATGATAAGCCGCACAGACCACAGTAACGGAGGAAAATTAGTGCTAGTTTATATCAACGATATTGCCGCGTTTCTGCCTAATGAACCGGTGGGCAATGAGGAGATTGAAGATGTGTTGGGGAAGATTCATGATAATCGCTCCCGAATAAAATCAATGGTTCTCAAAAACAACGGGATACAAAAACGCTACTACGCGATTGACCGCAAAACAGGGAAGCTTAATTATACCAACGCTCAGCTTACAGCGGAGGCAATCAAAAAATTAAAACCTTATGAAGGTTTTTCTATAAACGATATTCAGTGCCTTTGCTGCGGCACGACCATCGCGGATGTCATCGCTCCCGGCCACGGACTGATGGTGATGGGTGAGCTGGGGATCGGGCCCTGCGAGGTTATTACCACATCGGGAATTTGTCTTTCCGGCATAACCTCCTTCAAAGCCGCTTATGCCAATGTCGCCCTGCAATTGAGCGATAACGCCGTGGCGACAGGTTCGGAACTGGCTTCATCGCTGATACGGTCTAATTTCTTTGAGCACCTCAAGGGCGATCCTGATTTCAAGAGGCATCCTATTCTTGCCTTTGAATCGGATTTTTTGCGCTGGATGTTATCTGATGCTGCCGGAACGGTTTTTTTGTCCGGCAAAAAAAATGAAGGAAAAAAATCATTAAGAGTAGATTGGATCGAGCATGTTTCTTACGCCGGGCAAATGGATGTCTGCATGTATGCGGGCGGTGTGAAAAAGGAAGATGGCACTGTCGTCGGCTGGCGACAGCTCGATTCGCTTCAGGAAGCTCTGGCCGGAAACTTTTTCGCGCTCAAACAAGATACCGAGCTTCTGGGTGAACATGTTGTGCGGATTACCGTAGATGAGACGCTTTCGCGTACTGTGAAAAAAAGAAAGATTAAACCGGAAGAAATCGATTGGTTTTTACCGCATTACTCATCGGAATATTTCCGCGATAAAATTCATGACGCTATGGCGGGCATCAATTTCCGCATACCCTACGAAAAATGGTTTACCAATCTTACCTATAAAGGCAATACCGGCGCCGCTTCCATTTACGTGATGATGGAAGAGCTATTTCACTCGGATAAATTGAAGGAAGGCCAGAGGATACTCTGCTATATTCCGGAAAGCGGCCGGTTCTCCGTAGCCTATATGCTCTTGACGGTTGTTTGATCGTGGCTGTGTGGCTCATAACTTTTTGGATTTAACAAAAGGCATTCCATAATTCTCGCCTCTATTTTATATTCCTCTATAATACGACCCTATTATACAAAAAGTACTGACTTCAGTTAAGTTTTTGCGCTTATATAGTTATCGAATAGATTATATAAGTGATATATTTTAATATCATTTATGATTTAACTTGACAGGCGGAGTTATTTATTCTGTACTCCCGGTCATCATTTTGTAGAAGTTCATATTCAGGGAGATCGATAATGTCTGAAAATCCTTTGCAATTGCTAATGAATCCGAAATCTATAGCTGTCGCGGGAGCAAACAATACTCCGACCAAGATGGGGACAATACAGGCTCTAAGTGTTTTGAAAGATGGCTACCGGGGCAAGTTCTATCCGATTCATCCCACGGAGAAAACAATTCTAGGGATTACAGCTTATGCCTCGCCGCAGGATTTACCCGAGGTTCCTGATCTGGCCTTGTTGATAGTTCCCATAAAAGCTGTTGTATCCCTTTTGGAGGATTTCGGCAAAATCGGCACGAAAAGGGCAATCGTCGTCACCGCCGGCTTCAGGGAAACGGGAGACGCCGGCCAGGATATGGAAAATAAGCTCAATGAAGTTGCTCGCCGTTATGGGATACGTTTTGTCGGCCCCAATTGTCTGGGCGTAATTAACAGTCAAATTTTTTTAAATACAACTGTCTACCCCTTTCCTCAGAAGCCCGGCCTGCTTGGTTTTGCATCGCAGAGCGGCACTTATGTTACGCAAGTTCTTCCCTCTTTGAGAAAAAAAGGAATCCGTTTCAGTAAAGCCATCAGTTTAGGCAACGAAGCAAATATTGATATCGCGGATGCCTTGGAATTTTTGGGAGAGGATAAGCAAACCAAAGCGATTATACTTTACATTGAAGGAATTCGTGATGGACGAAGGTTTATAGAAATTGCCCGCAAAGTTACCCCACATAAACCCGTGTTGGCGCAATATGTCGGCGGTTCCGTATCCGGTGCCCGAGCCGGGATGAGCCACACAGGCGCCATGTCCGGACCAGATTTCCTTTATGATGGAATCTTCAAACAAGCAGGGATAATCCGCGTCGGTTCCGTGGAAGAGCTCTACGACCACGGCTGGACACTGGCCACGCAACCACTTCCACGGGGAAGGCGTGTCGGCGTCATCACCAACTCCGGCGGTCCGTCATCTTCCATTTCTTATACTTGCGATTTAGTTGGCTTGGAAGTCCCCCGTTTTTCCGCCGGCCTGCAAAAAGAAATCAGGAAATACTTGCAACCCCATGCGGCTTCGGCCAATCCGGTAGATCTGACTTTTGATACAGGCATGAAAAAACTGGCGATAACTATTCCGGAGATTGTAATCAAAAGCGGGGAAGTGGATGCTCTAATCATGCATGGAATAATGCATTCCGGTTTCCTGCGCGAAATTTATAGCCACGTTTTAGATTTTATCGGAGGTATTTCCTTTGAAGAATTTCTAAGTTTCACTGATCCTGTAATTAAAGAGGTATTTGAGTTGCCTCTTAAATATAAAATACCGTTACTTATCTCGTCCTTTTTCGGTCAGGAAGACTCTTACACTAAAGGTTTTCAAGAAAATAACATCCCTGTTTTTTATTCCCCGGAAAAGGCTGCCCGTGCGTTGGGTTCTCTTTATCACTACAAACTAATCAAGGAACGGTCTTTGAATAAAAAAATTGTCCTGCCCAAAGTAAATCCGCAAGCCGTAAGCCTAATTCAGCAGGCGCAAGAAAATGGACAAAAAGCTCTGGATGAACACGCGGCCAAAATTTTGCTTGCCGCTTACGGTGTGCCGGTTACAAAGGAAGCATTGACAAAAACGGAAAATGAGGCACTTTCCGCCGCTTCCAAAATCGGTTATCCGGTTGTGCTCAAAGCCTGCCACTGGGAAATCATGCACAAGAGCGGCAAGGGACTCATAGCCTTAAACATAGAAGATGCCTCTAAGCTGAAAACAGCGTTTCAAGATATTCAAAAAGCCGCGGGAAAAACAGTACCGGTGCTGGTTCAGGAAATGCTCGCCGGTAACCGGGAGTTTCTGGCCGGCATGACACGTTTTGCCGGATTTGGCGCGTGTGTGGTTTTTGGCCTGGGCGGAATTTTTACTGAGATTTACCGCGATACAACGATTCGGATGGCACCGCTTACCGCTGCCGACGCGCAAGAAATGTTTGCTGATCTCCGCGCCAGGAAACTTCTGGAAGAATTTCGGGGAATGCCGCCGGTGAAAATTGATGAGCTTGCCGGGATACTTCAAACAGTAGGAAATATTTCCTTATTGCACCCGGAAATAGCCGAAATTGATTTAAATCCCATTATCATCAGCGGGGCTAAACCTGTTGTCGCCGATGCTTTAATTGTGCTGGAGGGCTAGCTCAGAAGAAATTAAAAGAATGATTTCTTTCGCGCTCAGAATCTTTCCCCGACCATGCAACCTCTCGCTTTGCTGCAAACGCAAAACTCACCACCACGCTGGTTCAAACATTGCGTTTGCTATCACCAAGCTGCCAGGGCATGGTGCCCAGAAAAATCTTCGATTCGCGATTCAATGAAATTCATTTTTTAAGAAATCGGTCGGAAGAATATTCTAACGTTTTTTGCGTGATTTTTTGAATACATCGCCGAGAGTGCCCATCATCTCCGGCGCCTTGGCCATATAGCCCTTTAATTCTTCCTTTTCATTCGCGGGGTTTTCTTTTTCGTTTCCAGCAAGATCAAGAGAGATTCTTTTATTGGGCTGATCAATTTTTTCGATTCTTACTTCCAACTGCGCGTCCGGAGACAAAACATCGCGTGAATGTTTAATCTTCTTGCCGCGCGCCAGCTTGGAAATATGCAAAAGACCGTCAACCCCGGCTTCCAAGGTGACAAAAGCTCCAAAATCAGTCAGACGCGATACTTGGCCTTTATGGATACTTCCTTCGGGATATTTATTGCCGATTTCATTCCACGGATCAGGCAGAGTGTCCTTGAAAGACAGAGTAATGCGTTCATTTTCCCAATCAAGATTGATAATTTTTGCTTCTATTTTATCGCCCGGAAAATAGAGAGCCTTGGCATCTTGAACTCTTCCCCAGGCCATTTCGGAAACCGGCAACAGGGCTTGTATTCCTCCTATATCCACAAAAGCGCCGAAATTGCGGACGGCTTTGACTACACCATGGACAAGCATACCTTTTTGCAAAGAACCTTTGAGCGCTTTGATTTTTTCCTGTTCTATTTTTTCAAGAAGGAGACGACGGGAAAGAACTATTGTGCGCCCGTTTTCCGCATATTCGATAATCATAAAATCAAATTTTTTGCCGATATATAAGGCGACGTCATCGTTTTTTTTCGTATCTATCTGTGAGTAAGGACAGAAGCCGGCGGCGTTCGCGCTTATTTTGATCGCAAAGCCTCCTTTGATTTCTTTCTCCACGGTTGCTTCCAGCGGAATTTGTTTTTTGTAAGCGTTGAATAAATAATCGTCAACGCTTTTGCGTGTCAGCAATTTGGTGGTAAAGAGTTTTTCACCGTGCTTCGAGGATAAAAAATAGGCCGTGACGGGATCACCTTCCTTTACAGTAAGGTTGCCTTCATCATCAAGAAGCTCTTTTTTATCGAGATAGCCTTCACTTTTTGCCCCCAGATCGAGGAATATCCATTCGGAAGTGATTTTTACGACAGTCGTATCGACTTTTTCTCCCACAGAATAATGCCGGGGAGTGAGACTCGTTTCATCAAGTAACTCGGCAAAACTCTTTTCCTCTTCCATAGGTCTTCCCCCATATCAAGAAGTAATGAAGTGCGCACTTCGGGCACACGTCTTTGATAACATGAAAAAAATAATTTGTCTTTGAAAAAATTAGTGAGACTCCAATTCCGAAAGTGTAGCGCAGCGGAATTGGTAAGTCGAACTATCCCGTAAGCGTAGCGAAACGGGATTGATGACACCATTTGCTTTATTTAAAAAAATCTGGATATTTAAATAAATATGTATTATTAATGAATCAAGAATATCCAAGGAGTTAAATCACTTATGCGCTTTGAAATTGCCCGTGGCGGTAGCGGCTTAACTTATGAAATCCGCAATATCGTTCCGATAGCCGAAAAGCTCAAAGAATACGGGGTCAAGATTATAATGGAAAACATCGGTGATCCTGTCCAAAAGGGCGAGAAAATACCTAATTGGATAAAAGATGTCCTGATCAATATATTAAAAGAAGATAGTTCCTACGCCTATTCGCCGACTAAAGGAATGGATGAGACGCGTAAATTTCTTGCCGACCGTCTGAACAAACGCGGTAAGGTTCAAATCACACCGGAAGATATAATTTTCTTTAACGGCCTAGGTGATGCCATCGCTCGTGCGTATAGCTCTATTCAAGTTGACGCGCGCGTGATCATGCCGGAACCGACCTATTCCACACATTTTATGGCGGAAGTCCTGCACGCTTCATTTCCTCCCAACACATATCGTATGAATCCATACAGCAATTGGTATCCGGATATGAAGGAGTTGGAACAGAAAGTTAAAAGTCATAAGTCAATCGTCGGCATTTTGGTGATCAATCCCGATAACCCGACGGGTTTTGTTTATCCGGTGGAAACGCTCAAGCAAATTGTGCAGATTGCTAAAGAAAATGATCTTTTTCTTGTCTTTGATGAAACATATATCAATATAGTTTACAACGGCAAAAAAACCGTGCCGCTTTCCGATATTGTCGGCGACGTTCCCGCAATCAGTATGAAAGGCATTTCCAAAGAGCTTCCCTGGCCGGGTGCGCGCTGCGGATGGATCGAGGTTTATAACGCCGAAAAAGATCCGATCTTCGCCCGCTTCATCAACACAATCTTACATCAAAAAATGTCGGAAGTGTGTTCAACGACGCTGCCCCAAATAGCGATTCCCAGGATTATGTCCCATCCCGAATATCAGAATTATTTGGAGGAACGCAAACAGAATTACGAAAAGCTTTCCCAGATCGCTTACGATATTTTAAAGGATGTTCCCTGTCTGATGGTGAATAAGACCAACGGCGCTTTTTACATGACGGTCGTTTTCAATGAATCGGCTCTTAATAGCCATCAAAGCCTGCACATCAAGAAAAAGGAAATAAGGGAATTTGTGGAAAATTTAGTTAAAGACACCATCGAATACGACAAACGATTTGTTTATTATCTATTGGCGGCCACAGGTATTTGCGTTGTGCCGTTGACGTCATTCTTTACCCCGCTGCTTGGTTTCCGCATGACGCTATTGGACAAGGACGAAGCGGAATTCAGATACGTAGTCAAAACCATCGCCGAAAAAATCGTGGAGTATATTGAGTCGGGGAAATAAAAATTGCCGAAGGGATTTTGTAACGACCCTTCGGCAATTTTTTCACTTAAAGTTACAATCCCGATACACGTCGGTATCGGGATTAATTCGGCTAGCGCTGTAAACTTCACTCCGTTTGTTTTCAGCGAGTTTCATTATCCCAATGCGCTTCGCTTAGGGGATCAATTCGACTAACAAATTTCAGTGTACTACGTTTCTGAAATTTGAGTCTCATTGACTAATATCTGCCGCCGCGGTTTCCACCGCCGCCGCCACGTCCACCTGCACCTCTGTTGAATCCACCGCCGCCGCCGCCACGATTGGCGCCGCCGCCTCTTGAGCCTCCGGCGCCAAATTCCTTCTTTGGTCTCGCCTCGTTGACAGTAATTGCTTTTCCATCAAGCATACCACCATTGAACTTCTTGATGGCTTCGGTTGCGCCTTCTTCTGTTTTCATTTCGACAAAACCAAATCCTTTGGATTGACCTGTAAACTTATCCTTAATGATTGAAGCGGATGCAACTTCTCCCGCTTCGGTAAAGTTAGTTTTGAGATCATCATCTGTAACTTTATAAGACAGGTTGCCGACATACAAATTCTTGTTCATTTTAATCCCCTTTCTTGTTGACTAGCTTTTGTTTAACCTTCATTCCCCCGTGGGGCCCCATAAAGCATCAAAATCACCCCCATCCGTCTCCCGGTTGAGAAGGAAGGAAAAAGTGAGGGGCTTGTATGCCTTACCTCTTGAGCTTTTTTCAAGCTCACTACTACTCAAAGAAAAAACCACCAACACTCCGCAGAGCATGGTGGTTGTGTCTCGTTTATAAAGAAATTTTCAACATTCTAAAACATAAACACAGTATATTATGTATAATTTGGTCACATTACCGGTTAATAGTCAAGAAGGATTTTCTTTTCGTTTTCGTTTTCTTAGAAGCGCCCTGTATCGGAAATTTCGCTCAAAAAACACTAAATTCATTGTATTAATTTCAATGGACACCAATTAATTCGTTCAATTACTTTTTTTCTGATATAATCCGCTAAATTTCATTAACATATTTTTCAAAGCAGGAACGCCGCAAATAAGGAGGAGGTTATGTTTGATTACATGCTGACCAAAGAGCAAACCAAGATCAGGGATGAGGCTCGTGAGCTCGTGAAATGGACGCCTCGCCAAATGATTTTGGATATGGATACGGATAAAATTAAATTCCCCAAAGAATTCTTACAGGAAGCCGGCAGGCGAAATCTTATGGGTTGCCGCTACCCCAAAAAATGGGGAGGCCGTGAAATGGACTGGGTAACTACCTGCATGATTATGGAAGAAGTGGGAACGCTCGGTTATGAATTTGCCTGCGTTTTCGGTGTGGGGGCCGAATTGGTCTGCGATGCCATTATCCTGCACGGCACGGATGAACAAAAAGAAAAGTACGTAAAGCCTCTGCTTAAGGGTGAGCTTTTTGCGGCAGAGTGCCTTACGGAACCGCGGGGCGGTTCGGATTTTTTTGGAGCTACAACTAAAGCTGAAGATAAAGGCGATTATTATCTCTTGAATGGCCAGAAGCGTTTTATTGTCGGCGCGGAGGGCGCGGATTTTTTTCTCGTTTACGCCCGCAGTAATCCTGAAGCAAAGCCGCAAGAAGCAATAACTTGCTTTATTGTGGACCGCGGCCCGGGCGTGGAAGTGAAATATCTTTACGGTCTCATGGGTTGTCGCGGCGGTGGAACCGGCCGCATTATCTTTCGCAATGTGAAAGTGCCCAAGAAAAATGTAGTAGGAAGAATTCAGGGGGCCTACGCCGTTTTTAATACCATGATGATACCGGAGCGCTTAGGCACTGCCGCGATGACAATCGGCGCCGCCCGCCCCGCACTTGATATAGCGACTCAATATACATCGAAACGTAAAGCGTTCGGCCAAATTATCAATCAATTTGAGGGCGTAAGTTTCCAGATCGCCGACGCCGCCATGCTTCTGGATGCGGCCCGGGCAATGGCTTATGTTACAGCCCGCGCGGTGGATTTAGGTGCGGATATAAACCGCGTCCGGCGCATGGTATCGCAGAGCAAAAAATTTATCACCGAATCATGTCAGAAAGTTGTCCACAATTCCATGCAGGTAATGGGTGGTATTGCCTATACAAATGTCTTTCCGCTTGAACGCATTTACCGCGATGTTCGCCTGGCTTCAATTTGGACAGGCACCAGCGAAGTCATGTCCATGATCACGGCTCATGAGTGGTATCGTGAATATTTTCAGGAAAAGGCAAAGAGCAAAACCCGCGACCATGAACTCGATGCCCCGGAAGCTTTTGATGAAGAAAAAATCTATGACGATGATGATATGTGGAAAAAGGGCTGGTAATAACAAGTTGAGGGTATACGGCCGCCAGCGGGTGGCAATGAAAATGATTATATCGGAAAAAGGGCTGGTAATAACAAGTTGAGGGTATACTGCCTCTATGCAATTTTAAATTTTAGGTGCTTTGACCATCACTTATCAATTGCAGTTGTTAATTCGGGTATCAATTTCATCCGTAAGCGTTAATTGACGAATTCTGAAAATTATGCAACATTACAAACGTTAATAGTTGAAATAATGTGGTACCGTCGGAAACCCAGGTGGCTCAAGCAGAAAACAAATCATATAGAGGAGAGGTAACAGCTTATGAAAAAGTCATTAGGAACGATGGCAGCGATAATTTCGGTCGTTCTCTTGATAGTAATTCTTATTTGTTGTAGCAGACCATATACAGTAGAGCAGGCTACAACAGTGGAAACCACCAAGGACGGCCGTTTCATCGCCTATGACAACGGGACGGTTTTGGACACGAAGACGAAGCTGATGTGGGCAGCTAAGGACAATGGGAGTGATATAAAATGGCAAGATGCTAAGTTCTATTGTGAGAATTATCGCGGGGGTGATTATAAGGACTGGCGGATGCCGACGCTGGACGAACTGGAGGGGTTATATGATGCGAGCAAACCCCGTCCGGCAGCATGCTATGGTGGCAATAGCATTCATGTCGCAACGGAGTTTATTGATATTACCTGTTTCTATTCATGGACATCGGAGACAAGCCAAACTACAGCCGAGTCCGCCATCTTCGATTTCGGCCCTGGCATACGTTCTGCGTTCGCCAGTCAGTTGACCCGATTAAGCCGCGCACTTCCGGTGCGTTACGGCAAATAGGCTATTCGTGAAACTCCAATTCTAATGAAACTCAGATATTACAAACGCAGTGCAGTAATATCTGCGAGTTGAATTATCCCGCGTGCGAAGCTTAGCGGGACAATATAAATATTCTTGGTATAATGCCCCGCAGCGAGCTTTTGGGGTTTATACTCGTGATTTGGCCATGTGGTTCTTTGTTTATTTTCTTCTGGGTGCAGGGTAGCCCTGCTCGCTACAAAAAATATGCGTCCGGATTTTTGCCAGACATGACTTCCGGCCCAGTATAAGCACCTTCCCATTCCTCTTGATCGCCAAAAAACGGTTCGGATAAAGATCTGTAAAACTAATGACTATAACTGGAAATCATCACTTCAATTTTAAGTCGTTGCGTCTCAAGGGCGCCCGCGCGTAACGGGCGCCCTCAAGCAAACATTGAGCTGCTTGCCGCGCCCGGCCGGGTTGTCCTGACAGAGCCGCAATTCGCCCCGGCGATCACTTTTGAAAGTTGTAGATCGCTTGTATTGCTTCACTCTCAGTCTCCGTATACTCCTTTCCATCGGTTTCTAATAAGCTACCATCAGGCAGTTGTCTATTAACCAAAAACTTCATCGCATTTTGAATAGCAGTAATAACATTACTATCACTTGAGTTTATTTTCAGCAAAACCATAATTGCATAGGCTGTTGTCTCTATATCACTTACTGGGTCTTTTTCAGCTAAAAACTCTCCAATACCAGTATTAGTACCTTGGGTAGTAAGTTGACTTGCAAGTAATACAGATAGAAGTGCATCTCTTTTATCAAGATGCAGTCCTGTTGTCGTGAATGCCTCAATAGCTCCAGTTAGCCCAAGATAATAATCCATTTGACTAGCATTAGATATGTCAATAATTGGAGGTGCTCCAGAATAGAGTGAATTGTAGATTACCTCTGTCATTGCTGCTGCGTCCGCATCGAATCCTTGTCCTGGAAAATAATTATTCAATGTAAGTAATCCTCGAACATATATATTTATATCCCAGGAACTTCCAGCGCCACCTGACCAACCAGTGAGAACCCATGTTGCTATTCCTGCTGCTGACCCATTTCCAAAATTAGGATTAGCCACAGTCGCTTGATACCATGTCTTTGCAAAAGTAGCATATTTTGGATCTCCAGTAACATTGGAAAGATCCACCAAAAAATAAATATCGGCTCCTCTTATATTATTTCTTGTATATCCATTAAGTCGAGTAGTTTGTGTTGAGTTAAAAACTAGTAAATTGTATGTCTTAACGCATGAATTAAAGTAAGTACTGTTTTGAGTAACTTTATACGCATCCAGAACTCCTTGTGCTGTGACACTAATTGTATTAGGATGATTTGTTGAGACCGTATCAGTAGTTTTGCTTGGCCAATAGTATCCTCCATCAGTATCTTGGTTTAGCAGCAAATTATTTGCTCCGCTGATTATTGTTCCTATAAAAGGTATATCTGTTGTACTAACAGGTGGAGTCGTTCCTAAACTTTCTGTAGGTGCTTGTACTATAACAGCGCCAGTAAAAGAATTAGTAACCGTTACCGTCGTAGTTCCTCCAGAAGTAGTTACGACTACCGTTATCTGATCAAGTACCTTATCGAGTTGGGTATTATTTGCTACAAAGGGACTACTAATTGGATTAAGATTCTGAGCATTATTTGCTGCGAGAATAGGTCCTAATATAGTTTGTAAGTTTGTTATTGCTGTATCAAGCTCTTCATTTGTAACGGGATGTGCTGCGGGATCACCATAGACACTAGCCGGATCAATGTCTCCGGCTGCGGCCGCAACTATCACGTTTGTGAGCGGATTGATATTCGCAATACCGCTTGACGATGTAGTTACAGAATACAGCAAATAGTCGGTTGATCCGACATGTCCAACTGCAAGCAGATAGAACGGCGGCCTAAGACCCGTCACATTAAACGAAAATGAGCCGTCCGCCCCGATCGGTTCGGGCCCGATAACATGATTTGCGCTGTCTTTCAAATACGCGTTCCCGATGATCGGAGCGCCCGCCGCCGCAACGCCCGAAATGGTGGCGGAAGACAGCGAGCCCCCCGCTGCAACACCCGCCTCATCGCCGCTGCTGCTGCAACTAACCAACACAATGACAAACATGCTGACGATAGCAACTGCTACCGATAGATGATACAATTTTTTACAAGTTTTCATATGTTACCGTCTCCTTTTAATAAATTTTTTGAGCAATAATTGATATTAATAGGGATGATGGATAGGAATGTCAATAGCACGGTTTCAAAAGTCAACAGATCTTCAAAAAGTCAATAGAATTTTCTGCAATTTTTTCAAAAAAATCGTGGAAAACACCGAGGAAAAGAAAAAATAATCCGCTTGAGGCAAGATATCTTCTCGAAATAGCAGCTAATTTTCAGAAGCTGAAAACACTTTCATTAAGGCCAGGCAAGAAATTGCTTACACTAATGTTTTCCCCATTGAACGCATTTACCGCGATGTTCGCCTGGCTTCAATTTGGACAGGCACCAGCGAAGTTATGTCCATGATCACGGCTCATGAATAGTACCTTGAATATTTTCAGGAAAAAGCAAAGGGCAAAACCCGCGACCATGAACTAGACGCCCCTGAAGCTTTTGATGAAGAAAAATTTATGACGATGATAATATGTGGAAAAAGGGCTGGCAAGAAAAAGCTGTTGAGAATCTGCCGCCTGGCCGGCGATAAAATTTTTTAATGCGGCTATACAAACCATTTGACCAAATCCATTCATTTTATTATATTTAGCAACCAACAGTGTTGGCTTGGAGAATGTGCCAATATTTTGCTATGCTATAAATCATTATTAAGGGAGGTTCAGACTATGTCTAAATCAAGAGACGCAAAGAAGGATGCGAAGAAAAAACCAGCCAAAACAGCAAAAGAAAAAAAGGAAGCCAAAAAAATGAAGAAGGCAGCCAAAGCCGGAATATACAATCAGATTGACGGGTAACAATAATTTCCGCCTTAAAGGGCGAGCTGATTGGCATGCGGCCGGCTTTAAAAAAATAAATCGCTACTCCTTAAGTTAATGTGGATAGGAAGAGGAGGTTGTGCTTTTTTCAGAGGCGTTGGGCTGTAATTTGTTTTTTATTGCGGTTAATCTTGGCATAACGGAGTTATCGTGAAAATTAAATTTCTCGGGGCAGCAAGAGAAGTTACCGGCTCTTGTTTTATTATTGAAACGGATAAGGCAAGATTCGCCGTTGACTGCGGTATGCATCAGGGTAACGATGAAATGGAAAAACGCAACTGGGATGTCGACATATATGAACCTGAGCGTATTGATTTTATCCTGATTACTCATGCCCATATTGATCATTCGGGATTACTCCCCCGTATTGTGCAGAAAGGATTTCGCGGCCCCATTTACGCAACAGAGCCCACAGGAGACCTGGTGAAAATATTGCTGCTCGACAGCGCTCATATTCAAGAGGTAGAGGCCGGCTGGAAAATAAAAAAAATGCAGCGCAGCGGCGGAAGCCCGGATGTTAAGCCTCTTTATACGGTAAAAGACGCCCAAGCGGTGGCCCCTTTAATTAAAACCAAAACTTACGAAAGTATCTTTAGCCCCGGCAATGGAATAAAGGCAAATTTCCGGGATGCCGGCCATATTTTGGGAGCGGCCATACTGGAATTATTTATTGAAGAAAACGGCGCAACCACAAAGTTGGTTTTCTCCGGCGATATCGGCCGTCGCCATCAATTATTAATGGAAGATCCCAGCACAATAAGCGAGGCGAACTTTCTTTTTATGGAATCAACTTATGGCAACCGCAATCATAAGGGCGAGGAAGACAGTTTAAATGAACTGGCCGAAGCGATACAATACAGTTACTCCAGAGGTGAAAAAGTCATCATTCCCGCCTTTGCTGTGGAAAGGACACAGGAAATTCTTTATTCCCTGCATCTTTTGTCCATGGCCGGAAAGTTGCCTAAAGACATGCCTGTAATTCTGGATAGCCCCCTGGCAATTCAGGCGACAGAAATATTCCGCCGCTACCGCTCATACCTTGATGAAGAAACACAGGACCTTTTGAAAAAGGGTGAAGATCCTTTGGATCTGCCGCAGCTTCAGTTTTCATCGACAACCGAACAATCGATGCAAATTAATAAATTAAAGGGATCGGCAATTATTATTTCCGCCAGCGGTATGGCTAATGCCGGCAGGATTAAACATCATCTGCGGCATAATTTGTGGCGTCCGGGAGCCAGTATCGTTTTTGTCGGTTTCCAGGCGGAGGGAACCCCCGGCCGCAGGATAGTGGATGGCGCGAAGACAATTCGTCTCTTTGGTGAAGACATTAGCATAAAGGCCAAAGTATGGACCATCAGCGGTTTTTCCGCGCATGCGGGCCAGGATCAGTTGTTGGATTGGCTGGGACATTTTCAGAGTAAAAAAATGCAGATATTTTTAGTTCACGGTGAAATCTCCGTACAGGAATATCTGGCTTCTTTAATCAGGGAAAGATTTGGTTTTGCTGTAACAATACCGGAATATCTGGAAGAAATACGTCTAAAAGTCGGCGCTAAGCTGGAAGAAGTTAAACAGCCTAAGGTTGAAGAGAAGCGAATTGACTGGGATTTGTTATTAGGTGATTTGGAATCAAAAATTTCTCATCTCCAAGGCCTAAAGAAAAAGCTCCAAGCACTGCCTTTGAGCAAACAAATGGAAATCAGGGATACCTTGCGGGAAGCGAATCACAATATTAATGAGATGAAAGATGAGATTTAACACCTTTTATCCCCGGATGAAAAATTAGCGCCATTTTTTCGATTGCATCCACAATACGCGGCGATGCCCGGCTGATCAAGTCGGTATCAATAGGATAAATTCTATTATTATCTACCGCCGGTACTCCTTTGAATTTTTGCCAGAAGCTTTTTCCCGCCGCAAATTCTTTGTCTCCGGCCATCGGCGCAAAAAGAATTATATCCGGCGATGCTCCCATGATACCCTCCGCACTGTAGCGGGGATAGCGGGCGGTGTCGAGACCCGCAACATTAATGCCTCCGGCTCGCTCGATTACTTCATTGATTAATGTGCCTCTGCCGGCCGTAATAACGGGCTCCAACCCAATCTGAAAAAAAACCCGTGGTTTACTTTTGTGATTTATTTGCGCCGTGATATTGTTTAATCTCTTTTGAAGTTTTTCTACCAGTTTACTGGCGTCCTTTTCCCGATTTGTTATTTCACCGATATGTAAAATACTTTTCAGGATACCATCGGTATCGGAGGGATTGGTTACATAGACGGAAAGGCCGATTCTTTCCAATTGTTGTATAGTTTCTTTTCTGTTGCCGTCAGCGGTGGCAATGATTAAATCGGGTTTCAGGGAAACAATCTTTTCTATAGATGGATTGGTGAATCCGCCGACTCGTGGTTTCTGACGCGCCTGCGGCGGCCAATTACAAAAAGTGGTTACGCCCACAATTTTATCGTCAAGATTTAGCGCCCAAAGAGTTTCCGTTATTCCCGGAGCAAGGGAAACAATTCTTTGCGGAGACTCTTTAATATTTATCTTGCGGCCGATCTCATCGGTTACTGTCCCGGCCGAAGTTTCACTTACAAAAAAGAACGTCAAAATAATAAGTAAAGTATTATTAATAATTTTTAATTGTTTGCGCATTATTATTATAAAAAACCGTTTTTCTTCTTTCAGTTTCTTCTGCTTATTTTGGCTGGAGGGAAAAATTGTCAGTCCATAATTTTATACCGGAAGGAAGCCAATATATTCAAGCGCGAAAGGTTATATTGCTCCGGCAAGGGATCGAACGGCGCGGCGGCTTTGACTACGTCCAGCGCTCCTACATCGAGTTCTATAGCCCCGGAAGAAGACACAAGGGTTGTTGCGGCAAGGGTACCGCTGGCATCAATGGATAGTTTTACCAGAACAGTGCCCTCTTCATTTTTTTTGAAAGCTTTTTCGGGATATTTCCAAATCCGGAGAATCTTTTTTTTGATCTTAACCAAATAAGCGGCATACTTTACATCCACACTGCCGAGTTCAACGGTTTCCTCCCGCCAACCGTCATTGACAAGGACATCTTTCTCTTCTTTACTCTTGGACGGCTTTTTTTCTTCATCCTTTTTTTCTTCTTCTTTCTTCGGTTGTATTTCTGTTTCCGGCTCTTTGATATTTACGGTAATTATTTCCTCGGCGCTAATATTTTCGCGCAAATCAATCATGCCTGTCACTGTGATTAACACCAGATGCCCGACAAACGATATTAGCACCGGCCATAATATGACTTTTTTTGTATCCATATTATATCACTTTCGAGTAATCATATACGGCAATTGCCATAAAATCAACTATATGATAACGATGCTGAGAAATTAGATGTTAGAGAAAGCGGCTGTTAAATGCAAAATTATTATGCTTTCATGAAAATTGCGCTGGAGGAAGCCGAAATCGCGTACGGCGAGGGCGAAATACCAGTTGGCGCTGTATTGGTGAGTGAAGGCCGTGTTTTAGCGCGGGCACACAATTCACCCATTACGAAAAATGATCCTTCGGCGCACGCGGAGTTACTGGCCTTAAGACAAGCGGGAGAGACTACCGGCAATTACCGCTTGGTAGGCGCGGAACTTTACGTCACTCTGGAGCCTTGCATCATGTGCGCGGGCGCAATCATTCAGGCCAGACTCTCCAGAGTAATTTTCGGGGTACGTGATCCCAAAAACGGCGCCGTTGTATCATTGTATAAAATTTTAACCGATGAGCGACTGAATCATCAGGTAGAAATAACAGAAGGTATTCTGCAGGAAGAATGCGGGGCACTTTTGAGTAGATTTTTTCGCCAAAAGAGGGTAACATCCCGCCCGCTTCGGACAGATAATTAACCGGAGAAATACCGAAGTGGTCGTAACGGAACGACCCGCCCAGGCATTTCCAGCGTGCCGGACGAAATCATTCGTTGGAATATAATTTGTTGCATTAGAAATGTTTAATAAGATAAGTGGAGAGATACCGAAGTGGTCGTAACGGGATCGACTCGAAATCGATTTGGGGGCCACAAGCTCCCACGGGGGTTCGAATCCCCCTCTCTCCGCCAGAAATAGATATGGAGACGTAATACGTTACGCCTCTATGGTTAAAAAATATTGGAATAACCGGAGGGATGTCCGAGCGGCTTAAGGAGCACGACTGGAAATCGTGTGTATGCCCACAAAGGTGTACCGGGGGTTCGAATCCCCCTCTCTCCGCCAGTTAAAGCCGATTTTCAGTGGCCAAAGTCGTATTTTACTCGCCCCCGTCAGTAATAAAATCAAAAAAATTAGCCATAAACAAAACAGACCATGAATTATCTCTATATTGTAATATTATTTTGACTTAAAGAAGTTAGTTCGCTTATAATCGCGTCATATGCCATTGGCACACGTAAGGAGGTAGACAATGCCTTGGTGTGAAGTGTGGATAAATCTTACGATCAATTTGGCTGCTGGTGTCATAATTTTTTTGGTTGGATTCTTTTGGCCATTAATTCCAAAATCAGTCCGCACCTACCGGCTAAAGATGTTTTTCGGGGCTTCTGTTCTCTCAAGTCGTTTTGCGATTGTTTATGGTACACTGCAAGACACACGCCCTAGATTTGACTCACATGGTAATCCTCTTGCTCGTTTCCAAAAGCAGTTTCATGATGGGAGAGTCATTAACATTTCTGGGCCATTTAACAACATAGTAGGTGATTGTGAAATCCGCGCATCTAGCTACTTGGCTCAAAACATCGGAAAGGCCAAAGAAGAAATAATAGGTATTCTGAGCGACATCGAGGCATACAAAGATCTCAATTACACAATGATTGCCCTTGGAAGTCCCTCTTCAAATGACATTTCGGGCTTTGTGATGAGAGAACCGTCGAACAAGTTTTTCCAATTCGGTCAGACTGGGCCTCAGACCTTTATTGAATCCATGCAAGACAAGAAGCAATATTTGGGCTTTCAGCCACCAGTAATAAAGGATTGTGCGGTGATACTCCGAATTAGAAACGTCCGTTTCCCTAAGTACTTTCTTTTTGTTTGTGCTGGTCTGGGTGAATGGGGAACGTCGGGTGCGTCTTGGTATTTAGCGACACATTGGGAGCAACTCTACAAGGAATTCAAGCAGGATGATTTTGCAATCCTTGTTGAGGTCGATAGAAGTTCTGATACTTCCGCGAATAGAATTGTCAGCGCAAGATAGTTCGCGCCAACGGCATAAAAATAAAGTGGCTAGGTACAATTTAAACAATTTCAATTTGTGCGCACGTTTAGGATGAAAGGTTGCTTTTCCCAGATCACCAAGGCAAGAGGGTCACATCTGTTGCTGGATTCAGAGGCGGAGGAAATGCTGTAGGATAGGATAAAAGCAGACAACCTCGATTAGGTAAATACTAAAAAAATCAAAGGGAAAGTAGAATGGATTTTTTCAATGAGAATGAAATTAAACAGCTTTCTGAAATAGCCGGCAAAACTTATCATATTTCTAATACAAAACATCAAATAATTACTGATGCCCTAAAAAATGGACTATGGGATAAGACATATTTTTGGGCCGACGAAATATGCAAGAAGTTAGATGCGTTTTCGTTTATTTGTAAAAAAGTATGGAGCCAGAGAGGCTGGGAGGATGGTCAAAGAGTATCGACATTCAAACCTTATACATGGGCGAAGATTTTTAAAACAGGCGATGAAAGTAAGGATATTTATTTTACTGTAGGTGCTGATGGTGAGACGGAGGCCTTGGTTTATAAACTCGATTATCAATTTTCAGGTAATAAATACCTCACTGATTCACAAAAAGAGATATGTGAACGATTAATAAAGGCCTCTAAAGCTTCATGGATGCAAATCAATGCTGCTGATTTAACAAACTACAGCTGGAAAAAATTGATTAAAGAAACAATAAATTTTATTAAAGCGTATGAATCTTTCTATAATCAGGTGATGGAATATGTTTGGCCAACTGTGGAGAGAAGAGTTTCTCGTTTAGCATGGAATGCAAATGGATGGGTTTTACCTTCAGGCAGATATGGGAAGAGTACCAGTGAAGATTCGCACGAAGCAAAATACGGTTACGGCCATGAAGAATGGCTTTTTGATACGAGTAAAATCATAGATGGATATCACTATGGATTTTTAGAACCTATAAGAAAAGAACAGGATACCTATGCAAATAAAACTTATAACGTTTGGCTTTATACAATTAATGGAGTTACAAAAAAACGCTATTGGATTGGAATATTGAAAAACGTTGAAGTTATCAATGGTGTTTTGGCAAACAACATAAAAGAAATTTACACAAAAAAAGGCTGGTTGCAAGAAATGGAGGAACAGATAATTGCTTCCGGCGCTAATCATTCAGGTTTTTCTGACTGGAAAGGTATTGATTTGTTTAATATCCGATACAAGATAGAAAACCTGGACGTCAATGATCCCTATTACGAACTTTCCAATAATCACCCGATCTATGATCAATCGCGTTATGTCTTTATGTTTTATAAGGACAATTTTGGTGTTGGTTCAGAAAAAGGCCAAGCATTTATTTTCATTCCACCGCAAGATGAAAATCAATCAACTGATAATAATGAACCAGATAGAAAAACTTATATTCGTGAAGCAAAGGCAGTTGAAATAGAATATCTGCATCGAGATATTCAGAAAAAGCTTATCAAAATTTTAAAGAATAAATATGGCAGTAAAAATGTTACTCCCGAGCATAAAGTTTTGGGAACAAAAAAAGTTGATATTGTCGCTAAAGTTAACGACAGCTCATTAATATTCTATGAAATAAAAGCATACAATGCTGTAACAATAAACATCCGAGAAGCAATTGGTCAATTATTTGAATATTCGTATTGGCCTGATAAACATAATGCAAAAGAGCTGATAATCATAACTCAAAAACCTCCTGATTTTGAAGAAGCTGTCCAGTATATTCAGCATATTAGAAAGATGTTCAATATACCATTGTACTATCAGTGGTTTGATATACAGACAAATTCTTTGTCAGAAAAATATTGAAAAAAGATAAAGGGGACGAGTACAATTTCAATTCATTCGTTTATAAATAAAGCTATACATTATTGCGCAAAAGGGATGGACTGAATGAGAGAAATATCCGCTATTTTATTTAATGACTTTGAAACTCTCGATGTATTTGGTCCGATTGAAATATTTGGAAGATTAACAGAACATTTCCATCCGCAATTCTATTCTCAAAATGGAGGAATAATTACAAGCAGTCAAAATGTCCAGGTTGTTACAAAACCTATGTCAGAAATAAATTCAGATAATTATATTCTTTTTATACCGGGTGGAATAGGCACAAGAGAATTGATCAAAGATGAAAGCTTCATAAATAATTTAAAGTTACTATCACAGAAAGCGGAATATATATTAACTGTCTGTACCGGATCTATATTATTCTCCAAAACCGGATTATTAAATAATAGAAAAGCAACATCCAATAAAAGAGTATTCTTCTGGACTACGAATGAATCGCCCGAAGTAATTTGGATAAAAAAAGTGCGTTGGATAAGAGATGGTAATATATATACCAGCTCCGGTGTTAGTGCCGGAATGGATATGACATTAGGATTTATTTCTGATTTATTAGGTTATGAGATAGCGAAACAACAAAGCATAGAAATTGAATATGATTGGAAAGAAAATTCGGCGTGGGATCCATTTTCAGAATTGTATTAATGTAATCTTTGCGGCACTGCGTACAACATAGCGTATGTGCTTCGCTTTTAAAGGTATATAAAATGATAGCTTTATAAAAAATTATTGTCTTAAAATATGAATGTTAAATTTCCAGGAGAAAGGAGGAATTTATGTTATTTTTAAAACATGTAGAATACGAAATTGACGATAAAGCCAAGTTGAAAGGTTTGCTGGCACATGCAAAAGAAACCATATCACAAGTTAAAGGTATCACATATAAAAACATTTATTTTGTGAAAGATAAAAAGGAATTTGTATTATTTTTGGAATGTGAAAATGAGGCAAAATATCTAGAATGGAGAGAAATATGCCCTCCCCCACCAGGAGCTAAAGATTGGCATGAAGTTTTATTAACAAGAAAAGAATATTTCTCTAAGTAGAGTTGGCTTCGGGCAATTTCGCACAACAAAGTATAGCCGCTTCGCTTCCTGACGGGGCACTTGGCACATCAACCTTAGGGTGGAGTCGGCTATGATTGAGACGTGTGCAAATAATGCGTTTTAAATTTATTTAAGGAGGGAACATATTATGATTCTTATGCCCATTCCCGACATTGATTTTGATCCCAGTGAAACGAGCATTCCCTGGAAAGTATTGCATGATAATAATATTGACATAACTTTCGCCACTCCATCGGGACAACCGGGCAAAGCTGATCCGAGAATGTTAACTGGAAAAGGGCTGGGGATTTGGAAAAAATTGTTGATGGCCAATGATGATGCAATAAATAACTATGCTCTGATGGTAAAAGACAAAGAATTCAATAATCCTATAAAATATGATGACATTGATCCGAAAGACTTTTCAGGAATAATACTTCCGGGCGGTCATGCTCCCGGTATGAAGACATATTTAGAGTCAAAAAAATTACAAAATATTATTGTCAGATTCTTTGAAAAAAATAAACCGATAGGTGCAATATGTCATGGTGCCTTATTGGTTGCACGAAGCATTAATCCCAGAACCGGAAAATCCGTAATATATAATTATAAAACGACATCATTGCTAAAATCACAGGAATTGTCCGCCTATTATCTTACATTTATCTGGCTGGGGAGCTATTACAGAACATATCCGGTAACGGTTGAAGACGAAGTTAAATCTTTTTTAATCGATAAGAATAATTTTTTCAGGGGTAATTCGGGGTTAATCAGAGATTCAATTAATGACACAAGCCATAGTTTTTCAGTTCGTGATAACAATTATTTATCAGCTCGTTGGCCGGGTGATGCCTACCATTTTTCCTTTGAGTTTTTAAAGTTAATAAAATAACACAGATCTACCACCGGTTATTCATCTGTTGAAAGTTTTTGTCCAACTGGGCTCTGGATGCCTTGATAAATCCTTCCGACATTCCATAACCTATTTCGAATACATCGTTTTGGAAGCCTTTCATTACCGCGGCCACAAATTCCTCAGGCGTGAGACCCGCTTTAAAATTGCCTCTTTTGACTCTTCCCTCCGGGTTTAATTCCGTATCCACCGCCGGGGGAACCATCTCAAAAACTTTGATCGCTTGATTTCTGAGCTGATGCCTGAGAGCCAGGGAAAAAGCGTGGAGCCCGGCTTTGGTCGCGCTATATACCGGCATTCGGGCCATAGGCACAAAACCCAACCCGGAGGAAACATTAATGATGGCCGCTTTTTTCTTTCCGGTCAAATACGGAATAAACAGCCCAGATAGAACTATCGGCGCTTCCAGGTTGATTTTGATTTCACTTTCTCCGGCCATAAATTCGTCAATACCTTTCGTGAGATCAATATCCCTTTGGACGCCGGCATTGTTAACCAGAATGTTTAATTTTTTAAAATTAGCAGTTGCCCATTTCACCAGTGTCTTGCGGTCAGCTCCATCAGCAACATCACATACCTTGATATGGAGATCAGGATGTTTCTTTTGAGCCTCGAGAAGTCTTTCTTTCCTGCGGCCGCAAATGATGACTTCATTTCCCGCTTCCAGGAAAGCTTCGGCCATCGCATAACCAATACCTGTTGCCCCACCCGTAATTAATATGGTATTTCCTGAAATCTTCATTGGCAATTTCCTCCATTATTTTTTAACAGGATAACCAACTGTCTGAGCAAAGAGTATCCGCTGGTGAGCACACAGATTTAATTTTGCTGCCAGAGCGGATTTATTGCAATTATGGAACCATGAGGCAAGCCCCAGAGAAGCAGCAAACAAATAAACGTTCCCGGCAATGAGGCCTGTATCGACATAATAATATGACTTTTGAATTTCCGGATCTTGCAGTCCGGGTTCCTGAAAGCCGGATGTATGGGAAAGTTTATTAACATCCACGATATAGATAAGACGAACCGGAGCCTTCGCTCCAACGCTAGGCTGGCCTTGACCCAGCGCCATGGGGCGCAGATCACCAGCAACAACCGGATCCAGCCGATGATGAAACGCATCATACAAATAAGTTCCTTCCTGCAGAGCAACATAAAGATCAATTTCCTGGGAGTTACTTGCTGACGCGGCAGTTCTTCCGGAAATTCCAATTAGGACTTTTTTACGATTTACTCCACATGCCGACCAGAGGAGATTGGAAAGCACTTGCAAAGAAAGTTTTTTATCACTTATTTCACGGATAGTTTTTCTTTGCCGTAATGCTTTTAATACTGATTTACCGTGATTATATGTCGGTCTTGGCAGTTTGATCGGTAACGGCGTCTGTGCAGAAGTAGGACATCCAAGTATAAAAGCGGTTCGAGATTCGTTTTTCTTTCTTTTGTGAATCATCAAATCCTCCTTTCTATTTCAGCATACGGTACAATGAATAAAGAACATAATAATTAATTGTTATTTTTTCAAATATAAATTTTGCACTACCAATTAATCAGCCGGTATTACTGAAAATACTTAAAATTCATATCCTGCTGTTATTTAAGAAGAAAATAATAAAAGCTGATTGCATAATGGTCGTATGTGATAATTATAATGCCTGCGGAAAATCTACCGAAAAAATTTGAGTTGATTCCTGTTCATTTATCAATTAAGAGTTTTGCTGAAGAATTTGTTTTTGTAAAAAACTATGGCTGGGTCCCGTACAATGGAGGCTTGTGAACCCCGTCAGGTCCGGAAGGAAGCAGCGGCAGCAATGTTCCGCCGTGTGTTGCGGTAAACCTGGCCACCAGATATACCAATTCTCTTTTTTTGGCTAACTTTGTTGGCTGCGTCAGTCGGCTTCCTCAACGTATTCGTAATACGCCTGCGGAGCCTCCTCCTTGCCGCCTTGTTATCCTTTGAAAGCGAACAGGTATAAATATAGAGCGACTTTGCAGTAAATTTAGGAGTTCAATTGGAATATCTAGTCTTAGCCCGAAAATTCCGCCCGCAGTCTTTTGAGGACGTCGCCGGTCAGGAACATGTCGTGAAAACTCTGAGAAACGCTATTGCCCAGGGTCGCGTTGCTCATGCGTTTCTTTTTAGCGGGCCGCGCGGCGTCGGCAAAACCTCGGTTGCGAGAATCCTGGCTAAATCGCTCAATTGCGAAAAAGGCCCGACGGCTATTCCCTGTAATGTCTGCTCCAATTGCCGCGGAATTACCGATGGCTCTTCATTAGACGTGCGCGAAATTGACGGCGCTTCCAACCGCGGAATTGACGAAATTCGGGAGCTGCGGGAAAATGTCAAATTCGCTCCGGCGGCCTCCAGATACAAAATCTATATTATCGACGAAGTACACATGCTGACTCGCGAAGCTTTCAATGCGCTTTTGAAAACACTGGAAGAACCGCCGTCCCATGTAATTTTTATTTTTGCGACAACCGAAAGCCACAAAGTTCCCGCCACCATACTTTCCCGTTGCCAATGTTATGATTTTCGTCGAATATCGCTGAAAGAAATAATCGCTAATCTGGGCAAGGTGGCCGCGGCGGAAGGAATTCAAATAAGTTTGGCCGCTCTTACCTGGATTGCCGAAGCAGGCGACGGGAGTATGCGCGACGCGCAAAGCATATTTGACCAAATCATTTCCTATGCCGGAACAAATATTAAAGATGCCGATGTGGAGGAAAACCTGGGGCTTACAGACCGGAAATATCTATTCGTCCTTTCCGAATCCGTTTTACAGCACAATGCGGGTGCTTGCCTGAATATCCTTGAAGAAGCATATTTAGCCGGTATCGACATGAAGCATTTTTATCAAATGCTGCTCAAGCATTTCCGAAATTTGCTGTTGGTTAAAATTGCCGCCACTGCCAGTTCTTCTTTTGATATCGCGCCGGAAGAAATTGAAAAACTGAAAAAGCAGACCAAAGACGTATCACGTGAAACTTTACAGCGCCTGGCGGAAATTTTAATCGCCGAAGAAGAAAGTTTTCGCCGCAGTCAGGAGTCGCGGATGAAATTGGAAACTGTATTGGTCAAAATGGCTTATCTGGAACCGATAATTCCCCTGGGTGAAATTATGGCTACAATTGAAGCTATCGAACAAAAACTTCGCCAGGGTTTGCCTGCAGCTGCCGGCAATATGGGACCGCAACTGGCAACAAATAAACAGGTAAAAGAAATACCTGCGGATTACGGTGCTAAAATCAATATTGCCGATGAAAAAAATAATGAGGATAGCTTGCTTAGTCAGAATAAGCCCACCGATGATCTGAAAACTCTTTCCGATAGTTTGAAGAAATTTATCAAAAAGGAAAACGCGATACTTGGAGCAAAAATCGAGTTCGCCGAAATTTTAAGTTACGAAAACAACTGCCTTACGCTGGGATTTCCTAAAGGCTATATATTTCTGGAAGATATTCAAGGAAAAAAGCAAAAGGACCACCTGGAGCAAATCGCCGGGAAATTTTTTCAGGCGAATGTGGCAATAAATATTGCCACCACCGAAGCTCAAAAAGTAAATACCAACGGCAACAATGGGCGCGACAAAACCAATAGTTTAAACGACATGAAACGTGAAGCGATAAACCATCCGCTTTTGCAGAAAGTTATGGACGAATTTGCCGGCGCCGAAGTAATAGAAATTAAAGCACGGACAGATAAATCCCGTTAGAAATTCTCGGGAAAATATTTTAAAAGAGGCAATACCCATCGTAGAGCGAGATGTAATATTTCTAACGGGGTAAAAAACAGGGAGGACATAAAAGAGTGCAGAATTTCGGCAATATTATGAAACAAGCGAAGAAAATGCAGGAGCAGATCGGCCAGCTCCAACAGGAATTGGAAATGAAAACCATTGAGGCACAGGCCGGCGGCGGTATGGTGCGGGTTGTCGTGGACGGCAAGTTTAAAATAGTTTCCATAAAAATTGAAAAGGAAGCAGTCAATCCCGAAGATATAGAAATGCTGCAAGATTTAATTTCCGCCGCGGTCAATGAAGGAATCCGCAAGGCACAGGAAATGGCTTCCGCAGAAATGGCAAAAATCACGGGAGGACTGGGTATCCCCGGCATGTAGGTTAATGACACCGCCAAAAGTCCATAAGCTGCGTTGCGCTTCATCTTTCGTCACTGCGACCTACGCAAAGGTAGGCCTCACTCCTCAAGATTCGTGCGCCTTGCTTCTGAAACTTTTGGCGGTGTCATTCTGAATGTGATCGTTTAGCGACTTAATTAAGATTCTATTAGGCTGTATTTATGAAAGCATACGCTCAACCCATAAAACGACTGATCGCCGAACTCGGAAAACTTCCCGGTATCGGCGAAAAAACAGCTGCCCGTCTGGCTAACTATATTTTACGCGCAACAGCGGACGACGTAAAGAAACTTGCGGAAAGCATCATTGAAGTCAAAAGAAAAATCAAACTCTGCCGGATTTGCTTAAACCTGACCGAGGGAGATGTTTGCCATATTTGTCACGATGTGACGAGGGATCATGGCGTGATTTGCGTTGTGGAAGAACCGGATGCCATGGCGGCAATTGAAGAGAGCGGAGGATTTCGAGGGGCTTATCATGTCTTGCACGGACATCTAGCGCCTCTGGACGGAATTGGCCCGGAAAATCTGCGGTTAACCGAACTTCTCCAACGAATTAACGGCGGCAAGATCAAAGAAGTGATTATCGCCACAAATCCCGATGTCCACGGCGAAGCGACTGCTTTGCTGATTATCAGGATGCTCAAAGAAAAAAAAATTAAGGTAACGCGCATCGCTACGGGCGTACCGATGGGCGGTGACTTGAAATACATTGACAAGATGACTATTTCCAAATCATTGGAATTCCGGCGCGGCATATGATACCAATTTGCTTTCTTTGGCTAACTTTGTTGGCAGCGTCGTCGGTTTCCTCACCGTATTAGTAATACGCCTGCGGAGCCTTCTCCTTGCCGCCTCGTTATCCTTTGAAAGCGAATTGGTATGATGATGGCAATGTTGCGCGTAGGAGGTGTTCGATGCGATTAAATGTATTATTGTCTATATTGCTAATTTTTATATTTACTTTGGCTGCTAATAATGTACTTGCGGAAGAGAAAAGTTGTTCTGTAACTGAAGCCATGGCAGCAGAAGAGGAAGCGAATTCTTTAAAAAGCTGGCAAGATATTTATAATTCCTACAAGAAATATAGTCACCGTGATGATGGTGCCATCGCTGAAGGTTATTCTAATTCAATTACCATATTGCTGGCAAACAACTGGGGATCATTGAAAGATTTAAAGAGACTTGTTAAAGTTGATAAAGATTCCTTAAAATTCATATTGAGACATATTGACGCAACAAATGATTCTAAAGAAATTCGAAAAGTTTATGATAATGCAAGCCAACGCTGCCCTAAGGATTCTAGCAATCTGTGCTCATTAATAAGAAAAGCAGCAGAAGATGCTCTGAAAGAATTATAGGAAATGTGGTTGTAACGTGTAGCCCAACAATAGTACACAAAGTCCCCAGCGCTGAAACCGTAATGGCATAGTGTCTTTGACGGATTTTAAATTTATGAATATGGAAAAGAAAACGAAAAAAACAGCGAAAGTGCGGCAGATAGACTGTAAGCTAATTACCACGACGGTAAAAAAACTATTTATCGAAGCCAATACTTCTCTGGGCAAGGACGTTATCGAAGCGTTACGCAAATCGCTCCCCCAAGAGGAATCGGCAACAGGCAAAGAGGTGCTGGTAAAAATAATGGAAAATGCGGATATTGCCTGCCGTAGTAAAATGCCTATGTGCCAGGATACAGGACTGGCGGTTGTCTTTCTCGAAATCGGCCAGGATGTTCATATTGTCGGCGGGAATCTACGGGAAGCAATTGACGAAGGTGTTCGGCAGGCCTACGCGGAGGGCTATTTACGAAAATCAGTTTGTGATCCGCTTACCAGAAAAAATACACAGGATAATACACCAGCGATAATTCATGTTGATATTGTCGCCGGCAACAGGCTGAAAATAATTGCCATGCCCAAAGGCGGAGGAAGTGAAAACATGAGCGCGGCGAAAATGCTTACACCCGCCGCGGGCAGCGATGGTATTAAGAAATTTGTTCTGGAAACGGTGGAGCAAGCGGGTGCCAATCCTTGTCCGCCCATTATGGTCGGAGTAGGCATCGGCGGCTCCCTGGAAGAAGCCTGCATCCTGGCCAAGAAGGCACTGTTAAGACCCGTGGGCGAAGCTAACAGTAAAGATGAGCGTTTGGTTCAAATGGAAAAAGAACTTTATACGGGCATTAACGATCTGGGTATTGGTCCGGGAGGACTCGGCGGAAGGGTCACGACGCTGGCGGTAAATGCCGAAATGATGCCCTGCCATATAGCCTCTCTGCCCGTAGCGGTAAACATTCAATGCCATGTGGCGAGGCATAAGGAAGTTATTCTCTAAGTAATGTCATTTAGGGGAATTATAATGACGAGAAATCTTATTTTGATTAAGATGTTTAGAAATAATAGGGCGCTGTTCCTCATTTCGATCATAATCCTGTATGGGCTACTTTCCACCCAAGCTACTGCCGCGAGTTTTGATTGTAAGAAGGCTGCCAGTTGGGTGGAGAAAACTGTTTGCTCTAATCCAGAACTCTCCAAACTCGATGAGGAACTGGCTAAGGCTTATCATGATGCCTTGGCCAGTTTATCTCCCGAAGGTCAGAAGGAAACTAAGCAATATCAGAAGCAATGGCTTAAAGACAGACAACCGTATTGTGAAACCAGATTGAAACTGAAAAACAGGCTTGATGATAACATTCAAAAATGTCTGAAAGAACTATATTCAGGCAGAAACGAACAGTTATTCTTCACTTTAAAAAAATTTCCCTACCGCGTATTTAGAAATGTTTATCTTCGCCATTGGGGAATTCTGAATTTTAAAGAAATTGACGCACCGGATGAAATGGAAGACAAAAATATTAGCTATCTGCAGATTGAAAATCCGTGTGATGAAAATGAGAAATTATGGAACAAGGTTGTTTTGAAAAAAGCACATGATGATTTTAAAATTGACTACGATAATGTGGAATATACCGTTAATTTTAGTAACAAACATTTAATTTCTCTTCAAATATTATCATATATGCATGGCGGCTCACATGGACTGAGGGGATTTGAATCTTTCTCCTGGGTGTTGAATGCCAAAAGGAAATTAAAAGCGTCAGATTTATTCGATAATAAAACTAATTGGCGCAAAGAACTTACAGCATTAGTATTTAAGGATCTAAAAGAAAATGAAGAAGACTTTGATGAACTTATGATTAAACCGTCTGCAATTATGGATATTGTAACCTCCGCCGATAACTGGTCAATTTCGGAAGATGGACTAGGTATTCAATTTGGTGAATACCTCTCGGGTCTAGGACCTTACACCGCAGGCGCACCATTAATTATAATAGATTGGAAGACTCTCGATCCTTACCTCAGCAAAAATGGTCATTCTCTAATCTCTGATTGAATACATAGAAATAGAGAAGTTTATATTTGATGTAAAGAAGGAAGATTAAATTTGGAAACACCACGAAAAATTAAAACACCTCTAACTGAAGAAGTTATCGCTTCACTTCATGCCGGAGATATGGTCTTGATCAGCGGCGAGGTTTACACGGCACGAGACGTCGCGCATCGTCGCCTCTATGAAGCGTTGCTGAAAGGCGAAGCTCTGCCTATTGATTTACCGAAAAGTGTTATATTTTACGCGGCTCCTACACCCACTCCGCCGGGTAAGGCCATCGGTTCAATCGGCCCAACAACAAGTTACCGAATGGATTTCTTCACTCCGAAGCTAATCGAAAACGGTCTTAAGGGAATGATCGGCAAGGGCAGCCGTTCGCCGGAAGTTATTGCAGCGTTGCAGAAATACGGAGCTGTTTATTTTGGCGCCATCGGCGGCATTGCGGCTCTTTCTGCCCGATGTGTTCAAAAAGCCGAGCTTATCGCCTACGAAGACCTTGGCCCTGAAGCCATCAGAAAGTTGATCATCGTTGATTTTCCGGCAATTGTCATTAATGACACTTTGGGAAATGATTTATATGCCCAAGCGCAGAAAAAATGGCGCGTAAATCGTTAGCCTTTTAAAAATTATATGGCGAAAATAGTTGACATAAAAATTCAAATATAATAGAAAAGCGCCTCACTTTACTTCGTAACAATTAATCCGGCAGGAGAGATTACAATGATAGAAGTTAGATGGCATGGCAGGGGTGGCCAGGGTGCGGTAACATCGGTGGAATTGCTTGCAGTGGCGGCCATTAGCGCGGGCAAGTACGCTCAAGGCTTTCCCAGTTTCGGCCCGGAAAGAAGAGGAGCGCCTGTTGCTGCTTTCAGCCGTATAGATGATAAAAAAATCAAGGTACGTTCCGGCATTTATCAACCGGACGTGGTTGTAGTGCTGGATTCCAGTTTGGTCGGCATGGTAAACGTAACTGAAGGTTTGAAGCCTAACGGCATATTGATTGTCAATACGCCAAAATCACCGGAGGAAATGAAAAAAGAACTTAATTTCAGCGGGACGACTGCAACTGTCGACGCGACAGGCATAGCGCGCAAGGAAATGGGAGTGCCCATTGCCAATACAACAATGATTGGCGCTTTATTAAAGATGATCGGCATAATGGACCTTGATGCAATGAAGGAGTCGGTGGAGCATAGGTTCGGTAGGATTGCGCAAAAAAATTTAACCGCCATGAAAAGGGCTTACGAAGAAATTAAAATCAGTAATTAGAAATTGAGGTGTTAAGATCATGACAAAGAAAAAAGGGCCTGATACCTGGCAGGAAATAACTACGGGATGCGTCGTTTTCCAACCGGGCAGCGCCAGTGAATATCATACGGGAAGTTGGCGGGCGCAAAGGCCGGTTTGGAATAATCAAAAATGCATCAAGTGCGGCATTTGTTATATCTTTTGTCCAGAAGGATGCATTCAGCAAAGCGAAGATGGATTTTTCCAGGCCAATATGGACTATTGTAAGGGATGCGGCATTTGTGCTCACGAATGCTGGCCGAGGGCAATAGCAATGACGGAGGAGGGATAAGGCATGGCTAAACGCGCGGGAATGGAAGTGGCAATGGCCGTGGCCGAAGCCGTGGGACAGTGTAATATTGACATGGCGGCTGTTTATCCCATTACGCCCCAATCGCATATTGCGGAACATCTTTCCGAACTGATAGCGGACGGAAAAGTGGATGCGGAATTCGTCACGGTGGAATCCGAACATTCGGCAATGAGCGCGGTTATCGGCGCTTCAGGCACCGGCGCGCGAGTATATACGGCAACAAGCTCTCAAGGCTTGATGTTAATGCATGAACTTTTGCCCATTGCTTCGGCCATGAGGCTGCCGATAGTGATGGGAATTGCGAACCGCGCGGTTTCTGGCCCTTTAAATATATTAAATGATCATTCCGACATTATGCCGCAGCGCGATTCCGGCTGGATTTCTATCTTTGTGGAAAACGGCCAGGAAGCGATTGATTTGTCGATACAGGCATTCAAGATTGCCGAGCATAAAGATGTATTACTGCCGGTATGCATAAATATCGACGGATTCCAGTTGACGCACATGGTGGAGCCGGTCGAATTTCCCGAGCAGGAATTGGTGGATAAATTTTTGCCGCCGCGTGAGCCCTATGCGACGCTTCATCCCGGTAAACCGGTTACTATGGGCGCTTTCGCCATGTCGGATTACTATCCGGAAATGATGAAAGCAAAAAATGAAGCTATAAAAAATTCCAAAAAGACAATTCTTGCCGTCTGGGAAGAATGGGCAAAAATATTTGGCCGTGCTTACAAGCCGGTGGAAACATATAAAGCCGAAGGCGCGGAGATTTTACTTTTGACGATGGGGTCGATGGGCGAAACAGCGGAAGTGGCGATCGATGAGCTTCGTGCCCAAGGAAAATCAGTCGGTTTGGTAAAACTCAGACTTTGGCGGCCATTCCCGTTTGAGGAGTTGAAAGAAGCGGTGAAGGAAGCGAAGAAATTAATTGTTATCGACCGAGCTGTTTCTTTCGGCGGGCCGGGTGGACCGGTTTTCTCGGAAATAAAGTCTGCCCTTTATCATGAAGAGGCGCGTCCGATGATATGCAATTACATTATCGGATTGGGCGGCCGCGACGTAGCTGTAACAGACTTTACCGGAATGATTACAAGAGTCCTCCGGGAAGACTCGAAAAAGATAGCGGACACCTGTGAATTTTGGGGAGTAAGAGAACGATGAATATTGTAGAGAATTTTGATTTATATGCCCCACGGCTGGTAACTAAAAAGGAATTGTTTTGCGCCGGTCACCGTGCCTGCCAAGGCTGCGGCGAGGCCTTGGCCGTAAGGCTCATGTGCAAAGCTCTTGGTGAAAATACCGTTATTGCTTCAGCGACCGGCTGTATGGAGATAGTGTCGAGCCTTTATCCGACGACGGTGTGGGAGGTGCCCTGGATTCATGTGGCCTTTGAAAACGCGGCGGCTGTGGCGTCCGGTGTGGAAGCCGGTCTCAAGGCGCTGCACAAAAAAGGCAGGATCGACGATCGCTATATAAAGGTTGTCGGCATGGCCGGTGACGGAGGTACAATGGATATCGGTCTACAAGCACTTTCGGGAGCTATGGAACGCGGACATGATATGCTTTTTGTCTGTTTCGATAACGAAGCCTACATGAATACTGGTATTCAGCGCTCCAGCGGTACTCCTATGGGTGCTTCCACAACGACTGCACCAGCAGGTAAAATTAGTTACGGACAAAAGACTTGGAAAAAGAACATGCCCGAAATAATGGTTGCCCACAATATTCCTTACGTGGCAACGGCCTCGCCCAGTTATCCGCTTGATTTCATCCGCAAAGTGGAAAAGGCCAAAAAGATCAAAGGACCTTCTTATATCCATTGTTTCTCCGTGTGTCCGACCGGATGGCGCTCTCCTTCCCATTTGACTATCGCTTTGGGACGCTTGGTTGTGGAAACCGGCATATTCCCCTTGTATGAAGTGGAAAACGGCAAGTATAAGATTTCCGCGGAAATGCCAAAAAAATTAAAGCCGATTAAAGATTATTTTAAAACACAGGGACGCTTCCGTCATTTGGGAGAACACGAAATCAAAATGATTCAACAAAGAGTAGAAAGCGAATACAATAAGATCTTGGACAAAGTCAAATGTCTTAAAGCATGGGATTGATATAGCGGGGAAACCCTGAAAAATTCTGAGGTGATTTACGCATGAAAAAAGCCACAACTACTATAGAGGCGAAAACAAAAGAAATTATAAAAAAATATAGTCGGGACAAAAGTTCCGTAATTGCTGTTTTGCAGGATATTCAAGAACAATATAATTACCTGCCTAAAGATGCGCTGAGAATAGTTAATGAGGAAATGGAAATTCCGGCCAGCCGCATTTATGAGGTGGCTACTTTTTATAACTCTTTTAGCCTCACACCGAGAGGCGAGCATGTCATAAAGCTTTGCCAGGGTACAGCCTGCCACGTCCGCGGAGCAGCCGCTATTCTGGACAAGCTGGAAAGAACACTGGGAATAAACCCGGGTGAGACGAGCAGCGATCAGAAATTTACCCTGGAAACGGTTAACTGCGTAGGGGCCTGCGCCCTCGGTCCCGTTATGGTAGTCGATGGAGAATATCACGGACAGGTAAACATGGCTAAAGTAGATAAAATTATCGGGCCGCTGAAGAAGGGGACACAGGTATCATGAAAATAATTGCCGACGCCAAAGCCTTGCACCAACTCCAAAAGGAACTGAAGGAAAAATGGGATCCCCAAAAGCCGATGGTCACGATCTGTGCCGGTACGGGGTGCCGCGGCTACGGGTGCGTTCGTGTCAAAGAAGCACTCGAGACAGAAATAGAAAAACAGAAACTCAATGTGGGTGTCCGTGCCACGGGCTGTTTCGGCTTTTGCGAAAAGGGTCCGCTGGTTGTCATCCATCCGCAGAAGATCTTTTACCAGCAGGTTAAGTTAAGCGATGTACCAGATATTGTTACTAAAACTGTAGCAAAGGGCGAGATAATTGAAAAACTTCTCTACCGCGATCCGATAAGCGGCGAAAGAATACTGAAGGAAGAGGACGTACCCTTCTATAAGAAGCAGAAGCGACTTATTTTCGGTTCCAACGGGCTCATCGATCCCACGAGGATTGAGGACTACCTGGCCATAGGGGGTTACTCCGCGCTGGCCAAAGCTTTAAGCGAAATGAGCCCCGAAGGTATTATCAGTGAAATCAAAAAAGCGGGGCTCAGGGGACGCGGCGGCGGCGGTTTTCTTGCCGGCGCCAAATGGGAAAGCTGCCGCAAGGCGCACGGCTCGCCCAAATACATCATTGCTAATGGTGACGAGGGAGACCCCGGAGCCTATATGGACCGCAGCCTCATGGAAGGCAATCCTCACAGCGTCATCGAAGGCATGATTATCGGGGCTTACGCTATTGGCGCTAATGAAGGTTTTATTTACGTGCGCAATGAATATCCCCTTGCGGTTATACACCTCACCCTGGCTATCGCCAGCGCCAGGGAAGCAGGGCTTTTGGGTAAAAATATCTTGGGCAGTGGTTTTAGTTTCGACATATCCATCAGTAAAGGCGGCGGCGCATTTGTTTGCGGCGAGTCTTCGGCGCTTTTTGCCTCCATCGAAGGGCGTGCCGGTGAGCCTCGCGCCAAGTACATCCATGCTGTGGAAAAAGGGCTCTGGGATAAGCCTACCGTGCTCAATAATGTGGAGACTTGGGCCAACGTTCCTCTGATCATCAATAAGGGAACGGATTGGTATGGTTCCATCGGTACGGAAAAAAGCAAGGGCACCAAGATATTCTCTCTCGTGGGAAAGATAAATAACACCGGGCTGGTGGAAGTGCCCATGGGCATGAAACTGCGCGAAATCATCTATGATATGGGCGGAGGTATCCCCAAAGGCCGGAAGTTCAAAGCTGTGCAGACCGGTGGACCATCGGGCGGCTGTATCCCGGAAAGTATGCTCGATTTACCGGTGGATTTCGATAAGCTATATGAAGTGGGCTCCATGATGGGCTCGGGCGGAATGATTGTCATGGACGATCGCTCCTGCATGGTGGACGTGGCCAAGTATTTTCTTGCCTTTCTGCAGGACGAATCCTGCGGTAAATGTGTCCCCTGCAGGGAGGGAGTCCGCCGCATGAGAGATATTCTGGAAGACATCTGCGCCGGAAAAGGAAAGGAAGGGGACGTAGAGCTGCTGGAAACAATGTCGCAGGCTATCAGTGACGGCTCTCTCTGTGCTCTCGGCGGCAGCGCTCCGAATCCGGTGTTGAGCACTATTAAATATTTCCGCCAGGAATATGATGCCCACATCAAGAAAAAACACTGTCCCGCGGGTGTCTGTAAGGCGCTTATCAAATACAGTATTAATCCCGAAAAATGTACCGGTTGCGGTATGTGCGTAAAGGTATGTCCCACCGCAGCCGCCAGTGGAGAAAAAAAGAAGCCCCATACTATTGATAATGAAACATGCATTAGATGCGGCGCCTGCATAGAGAGCTGCAAATTTGATGCAATAAACGTTGAATAAAGGCAGGATATGTATGATGGTAAATTTGATTATTAATGGCAAAAAAATAACGGCACAAGAAGACACAATGATCTTGGAAGCTGCCCGTGCCGCGGGCATTGATATACCCACTCTCTGCGCTCATGAGTCAGTCTCCCGTTCAGGCGCCTGCAGGCTTTGCGTGGTGGAAATGAGAAAGGGAAATAGATCTAAGATCGTAACTTCTTGTCTTTATCCGGTGGAAGAAGGCATTGTAGTGGAAACAAAAAATGAGCGGGTCTTAAATGTACGCCGTTTAGTACTGGAATTATTATTAGCCAGGAACCCGGAATCCGATGTCATTGCCGATTTGGCCAAAAAACTTAGTGTAACGCCTCAACCCCGATTTACTATGGATACGGATAAAGGCAAATGTATTCTCTGCCGATCCTGCGTGCGTGTTTGCGAAGAAGTTGTCGGTGTCAGCGCGATCGGTTTATCCCGCCGCGGCTCGCAGAAGACAGTAGGCCCTCCTTATAATGAGGAATCGGCAGTTTGCATCGGCTGCGGCGCATGTGCCTTTATTTGTCCAACAGGTCATATTGAAATGGAGACAACTGAAGATAAGAGAATAATTTGGGGACGCACTTTTAAGATGAAAACCTGTGACGTTTGCGGCCGCTATTTTGCCCCCGAAGATCAGTTGAAATACATCAGTAAGATAACCGGAGTCCCGCTTAAAGAACTGGCTGTTTGCATGGATTGCCACTAAACTTTTTGCGTTTCTCTGTAGATTAATCAGGTAGCTTCCGCAGCGGATTAATTATCGCCGCAGTGGTTTCGGTAGCGGCAGACCGAGAACCCAATTTCCAATATTTCATCAATAATCCCGTCTTGACACATTAAGCTCACCTTCCTATACTCCCTGAGCATCAAATAATATTTTATCATAAGTAATTGAAGGAATTTGTCATGGTCTCTTTATTTTCTCCATTTTCCATAAAAAGTATGAAGTTGAGAAACAGAGTGGTATTCCCGCCAATCGCCACCAACTACGGATTGCGCAATGATCGGGCTTGCCACTATTACACCGAAAGGGCGCGTGGTGGAGCGGGACTGGTGATAATTCAGGGAACACCGATAGAACTGCTGACCTCTCCAAAATGGATAGCTGGGCTAAAACCGGTTGTTAATTCGGTACATGGACACGGAGCCGCGATAGGCATTCAACTATGGATGGGAAACGAATTGCCCGATGGGAATAAGGTGTCTCCTTCCCCCAAACCCGGCTATCGGGAAGTCAGTGCCGCGGAATTGAAAACGGTGGCAAAAAGATTTGCTCTTGCCGCCCGCGCTGCCCGAGATATTGGCTTCGATACTATAAATATTCACGGCGCTCACGGCTACTTCCTGCATCAATTTTTTTCTCCACTCACCAATCAGCGTGAAGACAATTTTGGGGGCTCACTGAGAAAAAGAATCTCTTTCCCTCTAATGTGTGTCCTGGCGATTCGCGCGGAAGTGGGTGAAACTTTTCCCATAATGTACCGTCTTAGCGCGGTCGAGTTTGCCCCGGGAGGAATTGCCCTGGGGGATTCTATATTTTTTTCCCGGGAATTGGCGGAAGCACGAGTCGATATTATCGATGTCTCCGCCGGAGGACAGCTCGATGGTCTCAATATAACCAGCCCCGATGCCAAACAGCCTGCGGGAACACATGCTAATCTGGCGGCAGCCATCAAGCAGGCTGTCAGCATACCTGTTCTGGCCGTTGGCAAGTTCAATAATCTGGAAATTTGCGAAGATGCTTTGAAACAGGGAAAAGCGGACTTGATCGCCGTGGGACGACAGCTTCTCGCCGATCCTTTCTGGCCAAAAAAGTTGCACGAAGGGCGCCAGAATGAAGTCATCGCGTGTAAATCGTGTAACACTTTGTGCGCGGGTAACTACAGAAAAAATAAATCAATTGAGTGTGTGGTCAATAAAGAGCTTGGCCGGGAATATCTTCGGTACGAAAAATAACCGACAACCGTAAAATTGGAACAGGCAAGGTCTTTAATTAGAATTATCCTCGATTTTTTCCTGACTTCTTGTCTATCTTTTTTAATTTCCACACAAGAACAGACGTCTTCGGTAATTTTAAAAAGTCACTGTCTCCACATTTTCACTTGAAATACCCAGGTAACCTTACTATAAGCTTACAGTCTTTTTTACGGGGAGGGTTAATAATGAAATACCACTCTTATGATGAGGCGTACAGCCGTTCAATGAGTGATCCGGATGGATTCTGGGCGGACGCTGCCGAAGCTGTTTCCTGGGTTAAGAAATGGGATAGTGTTGTTTCCAGTCCCAAACCAGAATTTTATAGGTGGTTTGAAGGCGCAGAAATGAACACCTGCTATAATGCAATTGACAGGCATATCGAAAGTGGCAGGAAAGATCAGATTGCAATCATTTACGACAGTCCGGTAACAGGTGTTGTAAAGAAAATAACATATGGCGAACTTCTTGCCGATGTTTCGCTTGTTGCAGGTATGCTTAAAAAATCTGGTGTCGGAAAAGGCGACCGCGTAATCATTTACATGCCCATGATTCCTGAAACACTGTTTGCCATGCTCGCCTGCGCCAGGATAGGAGCTATTCATTCGGTTGTGTTCGGCGGATTTGCACCGAATGAGCTGGCAGTAAGAATTGATGATGCCAAGCCAAAGGTCATTCTTTCTGCAACATGCGGTATTGAGCCGAAAGGCGCTATTGCTTACAAGCCGCTGCTGGACAAAGCAATAGAGCTTTCCACACACAAACCTGAAAAATGTTTTATTTTCCAGCGTCCACAGGTTAAGGCTGAACTGATTCCAGGCAGGGATGTGGATTGGAAAGAAGCTCTACAGGGTGTCAAGCCAGCGGGATGCGTTACGGTAAAGGCAACCGACCCGCTTTATATACTTTATACATCAGGCACAACAGGAATCCCTAAGGGCGTTGTGAGAGATAACGGCGGTCATGCAGTAGCGATGATGTGGAGTATGAAGAACATTTACGGGATCGAACCCGGTGATGTCTATTGGGCTGCGTCAGATGTAGGCTGGGTTGTAGGTCATTCCTATATCGTCTATGCACCGCTTCTTTATGGTGCCACGACAATCATGTACGAAGGTAAACCGGTGGGAACACCTGATCCCGGCGCTTTCTGGCGCGTGATTAATGAATATAATGTAAAGGTTCTATTCACCGCTCCTACCGCATTTCGTGCAATAAAGAAGGAGGATCCATCCGGATCTTTCATTAAAAAATATGACATTTCCTGCCTTAAATATCTTTTCCTTGCCGGTGAGAGGCTCGACCCGGATACATACCACTGGGCGGTAAATTTTCTGAATATCCCTGTCATTGACCACTGGTGGCAAACCGAGACAGGCTGGGCGATTGCCGCTAACTGTATGGGCATCGAGCAGTTGCCGGTAAAAGCCGGTTCGCCTACAAAGCCTGTGCCGGGCTATAATGTCAAAGTGCTTGATGAGAATGCTGTGGAGCTTCCGGACGGATCGGAAGGTACAATTGCAATAAAGCTGCCGTTGCCGCCGAGCTGTCTGGCCACGCTCTGGGAGAAGGATGACGCTTATGTTTCCTCGTACCTGAGTACATTTGAAGGCTACTATTCAACAGGAGACGGAGGTTTCAAAGATGAGGACGGATACATTTATATAATGGGGCGTGTCGATGACATAATTAATGTGGCAGGCCACAGGCTATCGACCGGCGGAATGGAGGAAGTCGTTGCAAAACACACCGATGTTGCCGAATGCGCGGTCATAGGTGTTAATGACCAGCTTAAGGGGCAGGTACCCGTCGGTTTTGCTGTATTAAAAGCAGGTGTTTTAAGAAATCATGCAGATATTCAGAAAGAAATTGTCGGGATGATACGCGATCAGATTGGTGCATTGGCCTGCCTTAAGGATATGGCAATTGTTGCCAGACTTCCAAAAACGCGAAGTGGTAAGATTTTACGTTCGACTATGCGCAAGATTGCGGATGGGAAAGAATATAATGTGCCGTCAACAATAGAAGACCCGACAGTACTCGGGGAGATTCAGGGCGCGCTCAAAGGTGTGGGTTACCCGAAACAGTAATAACAGCGGCAAAATCGGTAACGATAAAATGAAAAAGATTGTATTGATAAAAAGATATAGTCCTCTTAATAATTTCTTGAATAATAGACAATGGGAATATGCCTTATAAATAATGTTATAAAAAAGCAGGTTGAAATATCAATAGGTGCCGGGATATATGTCACACTTGGATAAAGGTCTCGAATAAGAGCAGCTCAGGCTATCCCTATTTGTTTTTATGATAACCATAACAATCTGTTATTTTGCAAGACGTCGCTGAGGTAGAAGTTTAGCGAAATGCGCATATGCCTTTTAGTATCCAAGAATTAACGTTTATATAAACGATTGTATTGACAAGCAATCAAGCTTTTGTTAAACTGCGTCATGCTTTTGAAATAAATATTGGTTGGGAGGGGTGTATTATGTCTTCAGTCAAACCGGATTTTATTGAGTATAATGGGAAAAAAATTCTTTATTTGAATTTTGCTAATATGGCTAAGCAGGACATACCCGTTTTTCTGGAGGAAGCAAAAAAATTAGTCCTGCCAAATCCTCCCGGTTCGGTTCTCTTTTTAGCCAATGTATATAAAATGAGCTTCGATAAAGCGACTGTTAAAAATTTTGTGGCTTTTTTTAAATTTAACAAACCATTTTCGAAAAGAACAGCTGTAATCGGTTTGGATTCTATAAAGAAAATGTTGTATGAAGCCTCTCTGGTTCTTTCCGGTAGGGGATCCGAAAATACCAGAGTATTTGACGGCCCTAATGCTGAATCAAAAGCGAAAGATTGGCTGATAATATAATCCAGAATTTTCTTTTAATGGGCTGAAGTAGAAGAAAAACCTCTAATCAAAATATTTTTTTATATCTATTTTTGCTATGTTCGGATCAATGGTGCCGGAAATGGAGCGCTTGTAGTTTCCGCCCATAGTTTCGACAAGACTCACAACTTCACCGGTTTCTTTTTCCGATCCATCAAACCTGGTAAGGATCAGAACACGAGGACGCATAAGATCAAGCGTCTGATGCATAACCAGCCCCACCTCGTCCGTATCAAGTTTAAGGAGAGTGCCGATGGGGAAAATACCGACCATGTTAATAAAGGCCTGGAGCAGAACGGGGGCGCACGTAATACCTCTATTCTTTAACAGTATCCGGATCGCAGCATCCGGCGATACATGGTTGGCGTAGTAAACACGGGAGGACGTAATCGCTTCGTAAGAATCAGCCAGCGAGACAATCTGTGAAAACGGATGCCTTTTATATTTACCTTCGAATTCAGGGTAACCATTCTCACCATACTGATGGTGTTCAAATGCCGCCACCATAGCCAGTTTGGATACACCACTGACATTGGAAAGCAGCAGCGCTCCGTCAATCGGATGTCGTTGAACCTGATTACACTCCTCGTCAGTGAGCTTCCTCTGTCTGCTGATGATCTCGTCGGGAATTGTTACTTTACCGATATCATGCATGAGCGCCGCAACACCCAGATCGGCTATCTGTGGTTTATCAAGGGACAGATATGTTCCCAGAGAAACTGATAGAATCGCCATGTTGACGGAATGGGCCAAGGTATATTCATCGTGCATCTTGATATTAGTCAAGCCCATAAGAGCGTCTTTATCGTCCAAAACGCTATCAACTATAACCTGAATGATAGAGTTCACTTTGTTCATGCTGAATGCCTTGCCAACATAAACGGCTTGGACGATTTCTTTCAGCGCCTCAACCGCATCCTTAAAAATATCGGAGGCTTTTTTCTTCTCTGCCTCGATGGCGGCGCCGGCCTGTTTATCCACAAGCAGCGCGCGGTGAAGCGTGACATGACCGATACCTTCTTTCGCTATAAGTGTATTGACATCTTCTTTACCGACAGGAAACGCCGACTCTTTGCTCACCATGCAAGCAAAACGAATGATTTCCACCGATGCGATTCCCGGTTTAAAAATGATTCCTCCTATATCCCTGCCGGCGAATTGTTCCATAATCGGCGAAAAGCTCTGGTCTATCGGCACGGAAAGGGTTTCGAAAAACAGTTCGCCGCCAATCAGATAAAAGGCCGCTTCTTTCCGACCTTCCAAGAGCTCTTCAATCTTGCTCAGAAGCTTGTCCGCCGCCGCCAAAAGTACCGGATGTTCTTCGGGGTAAAATGTTACGTTCTTCAAAACAGCCGAGAGCAACTGAAACGTCGTTCGGGCCGAATCAATCAGCTTTTGCTTCACAAAAAAAGACTGCTTCATCTCTGTCCTGCTATCGCTTTGCTCGTCAGCCATTGCTGCGTCTCCTTGTGATCTCTTTTATGGCGGAAAGTGCCGCAGCACGGAGTTCCTCTTGTAATTTTCGCGATTTCCACCAGCGGATACGGGTATATTTCTTAAGAAATTCTTCTGTATCGCGGCCGCCAATCTTTCCTAAAGCTTTTATCGCCTCCAGGGTAAGCCCCTGCTCTTTTTTCTTCAGTGGCTGCTCCTCAAGAAAATCCACCAGAGGCTTTGCTTCTTCTGCGCTGATATCCGGAAAACTGGAAAACGCTCGGATCGCTGTTTTTTTTACTTCATCATCCTTATCCTTAAGGAACTTTGCCAAAACGCCGGCGGCCTTTTTTCCGCCGATGCTGATCAGTCCATGGATCACTTTCTGCCTGACCATGACATTCTGATGGTCGGCGACCTTTAGCAGAAAGGCTATTGCTTGGGGCGCCTTACTTTCCCCGAGAATGTTCACAACGTTGCATACAAAGTACCAGCGAGCATCCGCAAGATGCTTTTCGAGTAAGGCTATCTGGTTCTTACCAATGTTTTTTACCAGGTCAAGATAGAAGATACTCGCTGCCTTGTCTTTTTCTTCTGCTAGGAGTTTTAAAAGAGCTTCCGTGGACTCCCGTTCGAAGGCGAATAAATAGACATAAGCTGAATGGTATTCAGGAGAGTCCTTGGGGTGCTTGCGTATTTCATCGATCGCCGCAATGATGCCAGACTTATCCGCTGTTTTCTTCAGGGCTTCCATCATCCTCGGTTTGAATGCAGGCTCCACCGGCTGCTGAAAGACATTAATGATGCGTGTCGCGCATTGATAATCCTTTTTCTTCAGAAAATAAGTCAACATGTTTTCCAGCTGATTGATAACGCCGGAAAAATTAGTAATGTCCTTTTCTTCCGGCTTGGCATGCTGGGGATTCTTCACCAGCTGGATAAGAGAGATAAGTGTATGCACAGACGATCTTGCAGTATCCCATTCCATTCCCGCATCACCGAGCGCCTTGAGCTCTTCCATATCTTCAGCACTATACATAGTCATCTCTTGGGCAATCGTGACGAGGTCCTGTGCTATAGGCGTTGCTTCTATTTCTGTGGGATAGTTAGGCTGAATAGAGGATGTAATCTGCTCTGAAACTGTTTTTTTCAGGAGCGTTGCCACCTGCTGCACGGTCCAAGTATCGGAAAAACGCTCTGCCTGAACTTCATGAATTGCACTGGGTAACTGTTGATCAGCTTTGATGCTCTCTTCTTCGGCCATTACGGTATCAAGTTTGCCAGATAGCTTGCCTGCAATAAATGCGTTGCGGTATCGAGGATCAAGAGAAAGGACGGATCTGGCCAGACCTTCATACAGGGTCTCGCGCTGAGATGGATCCTGTTCATCGATCTTGCGTCCTGCTTCCTCATATAGAGCGAAAAGCCGGTCTTCAACAGTTTCATGCTCAGCCTTGGTCTGTTTTGCCTCTTCGATCATATTGGCGCTGAATTCAACGGGATCGGTCATCAAGTCAACAAGAACAAGCGTGCGGCCGGGGAAGCCTATCGGCTTTTTTGCAGAAGACTCCTCGGAATCTACAGCTAGTGCTGCGGTTTCAGTCGATATTTTTTCCTCCCAGCCTCGAGTTGCCTGGGACACAATAACATCATCAAGTCCTGCTTCGGTCACCTTAATGTGCAATGCTCCCTTTTCCCGGAGGATTGAAGATACGCCACTTTTCATATCCTGCTCTTCAGCCGATAGAGCCAGAGCTAGATAAAGATCCAATAGTTCTGCCTCTGTCAATCCGCTGGTAAAGATGATCTCACGAATCCCTTTCGTAAAGAGGTCCTGCGTAATAGGCATATTCAACTCTGCATCTTTTCCCAGCGGCGTATTCCTGAAGGTAAAATAGGTCTTGTATACTCCGATATGATATTGTGCTTCTCTCCGTAGAAAATTATCCACCGCTTCAAAGGATCTTTTCACTGACTTCGAGTAAACCGGATTATTGGGCGGATAAAGCTTTACAGCGCGGATAGCCGAAACAATGCTCCTCATCACCTCCTGAATTTCGGGGGATATAAATTCTTCCTGTTTGAGATCTTTCTGCATACTTTAGCGGCTCTAACTAACCTACTGCGAATTAGACGGTGCACACTATTTTTTATAAAGCATCATCACGCCCAATATGGTGCAGACAGCACCGGCAATCAAAAAGATCATGGTTTCATTTGATGATGATCCAGAGAAAGTTCTGGCTAGTTTATTGCCGAACGCGCCATAAAGATTAATGCCCCAGAGGAGAAGGCCGATACCTACGACCAGCAGGATTATGCCTATTTTACTGGAGTTCTTTTTTGCCATTTGATTCCTCCTATAAGTTAATAGTCATAGATAAAACTCAACGAGGAATAATCGGTTGTAAAAAACTACTTAGGATTATACTTAAAAGATACTCTCAATTTTGCCCGATATTCGACAACTTTGCCTTTTTCTATTCTCATATCAAGATCTTTTACTTCGGCGACTCTCAAGTCCTCCAGACTTTGCGCCGACAATTCGACGGCCTTTTTAGCTGCATCTTCCCACGATTTTTCACTACTGCCGATAATTTCAATCACTTTATAAATGCTGCTCATATGTTTCTCCTTTCTTTTTTGCCAATAAATTCAAAATAATTAATTACTTAACAACTCGATTTATCCCGATACCTGGTAGAAAGTATAAGAAGAATGGCCCTGCCTGTCAATGAAAAAAACAGGCCACCCTACATAGTGAAGATAATTAAAAAAAATTGTTTCAATAAACGGAATTGCTGTCGATTGTTTACAGTGAGCCGTCCAGATCATCGGCCACCGGGGACTTGCAGTGCCGGCAGCGCTGCGCTCCTCTAAACAGGGGCTTGCCGCAGGAAGGGCAATGGTAACGCTCGCATACCGAACGCGCCCATTCAACACTGCCCTTCTCGTCACCGAGCAGAGAGACCTTTTCGCGCCAAACGGGGATAGAATTCTTCATCACCCGTCTTCCTGTAGCGAAACCGAAGTTCTCGATTATGTTGCAGGGCCAGTCCGAACACTTATGGCATGAATAGAATCCTTTTGATCGGACACAATTCCGTATCGAGCACATCTGGCAGTAACCGTATATCTCTTTCGGCGGTTCAGGTTGCATGCACCCTAAGCACACGGTCTCTTCCGGTTTGGTCCCATAGAGATTACCCATGACTTGTCTGAATTTTTCGTTCTTATCCCGGGTAGCGAGGTACACACCGCAAGCGCCGCAATACAAACCGCATGGCGCCATCAGATCATTGTTCCTGATTTCGTCCTCGGTCCATCCTTCCATATCACTTACTCCTTCTGGTTTATGGAAATTGCCGCATGCAAATATTTTTTTATTTCTTTTCCTTAATGCCGACCAGATCCTCGTACATTTCGATAACCGGGGAACCGTCGAGCAGGGGGCCGAGCTTCCCGAAAAGTTCCGCGAAATGAGGAGTTGAGCTGTGTTCTTTCAGCGCCTCCTTATCTCGATACTTCTCATACATGAGAAACTTTCCCGGCTCTTTTTTCGCCCGATGAAGGGTGTAGGCGAGAGTGCCTTTTTCCGCTTCCACCTTGGAGATTATCTCTCTCAGTGCTTTTTCCATCTCCTGCTCCATTCCTGCCTTTGCCTTCATAACTGCAACAACTACCAGCATTTTTGCCTCCTTAAATTAGCCTGCTTAAACTCTTATCGCCAGCACCGGCTTATACGCCTTTGTCCAAAAGCGATATAATTGATATCCGATAAGATTTTTTACTTAAGAAGAAGTATAGGAAGAACGGACTTGCATGTCAATGAAATTATGGCCGCAATAAGTGGTGTATTAATTTATTCCTGAATAAGAAAAAGGCGGCTGATAATAATCGTATCAAACCGCCTTTTTCTTGTCTGCGCTTCCAGTATTACAAATCCTAATTTTACATTTTCATCCCGCCGTCGCAGAATATAATTTGTCCGGTAATAAATGAACTCTCGTCGGAGGCGAGAAACAGCGCCAGGTTAGCTACATCCAGCGGTAATCCCTTGCGATTCATGGGAACGATGAAAGGCAGCATGGCATCCATTTGTTGGATTCTCTCCGGGGGCATATTCTTCATCATATCCGTCCAGATCATGCCCGGAGCGATGGCGTTGACATTAACGCCCTTTGCCCCCGGTTCCTTGGCGGCGGTCTTGGTCATCCCGATAACGCCGGCCTTTGACGCGGCATAGTTTATTTGTCCGGCGTTTCCCAGGGCGCTGGTCGAAGAGATGTTGATGATCTTTCCGTACCCTTTCTCCCGCATGACCCGTGCCGCGCACTGGATCCCGTAAAACACGCCGGTCAGGTTGACGGCGATAACCTGGTCCCACTGCTCGTCTGTCATCTTATGAAGAATGACGTCACGGGTGATGCCTGCGTTATTGACGATAATATCAACGGTACCGAATTCTTTAATCGCCGTATCTACCAGGCGCTGGACTACTTCCCGAGAGGCCACGCTACCGATAACAGCCACAGCCTTGCTACCGCCCTTGGACTTGATTTTCTCCACAACAGCTTTTGCATCCGATTCATTGACATCATTGATGATTAATTTCGCGCCTTCCTCGGCAAAGCGCAAAACAATTCCTTCCCCGATGCCGCGTCCGGAACCAGTCACAATGGCCACTTTGTCTTTCAATCTCATTGTCAATCCTCCTTAAATATAATGTATTCATTTTTTCTAAAATATCACTCAAAAGAGATATTGTTTTCTTTGGATAGGCGCCTTTTTAAGGTTCCACCTTTTTTTGTTTTTAAATCTAATCGCCCTCGATTACACCTAAAATTTAGAGCCGTCCACTAAAAAATATTTTGTTAAAGTGCGCTTTCCCGCTACAGTGCAAAGAAAACAGATGCGCTTATCACTTTGTCTTTCCATTAACTGTCTCTTCAGTATTGTTTCCCTGTAATAACTATGATATGTTATATTATACACCAACAAAAAGTCGAAGAAAGGGATAGAAAATGAATCTCTCACAGTTTTCTCTGGAAGGAAAAGTAGCCCTGATAACCGGCGGGAGCCGCGGCATAGGACGTGCCAGTGCACTTGCCCTTGCCGATGCCGGCGCCAGTGTAGTGGTGAGCAGTCGAAAAATTGCCGATCTCGAACCGGTGGCCGAAGAAATAAAAGCCAAGGGCGTCAAGTCGATGGCGATAGCGGCCCACAACGCCAAGAGGGAAGACTCCAAGACATTGATCGAACAGGTCATAAAAGCATTTGGGAAAATCGATATTCTCATGAACAATGCGGGAACTAACCCCTACTACGGCCCGCTTATGGACCAGGATGAAAAGACTTATGACATAACTATGAATGTCAATCTGAAAGGTCTTTTCTTTCTGAGTCAGCTGGCGGCAAGAATCATGAAGGCTCAAGGCGGAGGATGCATTATCAATACAGCGTCCATCGGTGGTTTAAGGGCCGGCGAACTCGGAGTTTATTCTGTGACGAAGGCCGCCGTCATCATGCTCACGCAGGTTATGGCCAAGGAGTGGGGACAGTACAATATCAGAGTCAATGCCATTGCACCGGGGATCATCAAGACACGTCTCAGCGAAGCTTTGTGGAAAGACCCGGCGGTTAATGCGAAAGCGATTGCTCAGATTCCCATGATGCGGCTCGGCGAACCGGAAGAGATAGCAGGTGCGGTCGTCTTTCTGGCCTCCAAAGCGGGAAGCTACATCACGGGAGAAACGATCGTGATCGACGGCGGTCGCGTCCACGGCGAACCGGCGCACCGGAAAAAGAAATAGTCTTGATGTAGATATTATAATTTTTTGAAAGGAGTAATCGTTATGGTAATTAATAAAACGGTCCAGAAAATTTTAGATAAGGGAATTGAACTATCAAAAAAAACATATGAAAAAGCGAAGGAATTGGGAGAAATAGGGCTTATCCAGGTTGAAATTATAACGCTGCAACACAAAATGGCAAAAAAAATCGGCCAGCTCGGAACACTAACATATAATCACTTATTAAAAGAAAAAGCGGCTCTAAGAAAAGATACAAAAGGAGTGCCCGCCATATTGAAAGAAATAAAGGATATAGGACTAAAAATTAAGCAAAAAGAAAAAGAATTAAAAGATAAAAACGCTGAATAATATTCGTTTACGTTTTATTTTTTCCGGCACTGGATTGCCCGGCTGGAGCGGGTAATCCAGTGCCTTCTTGAGCCGCGTCAAAAAGATTCTACTGAATTAAAACTATATCCCGCGTTTTGAGCGAATAGCCTATTTTTTTTAAGGCGGTTTACATATCAGTAACAGAAATACCGGACCTTCGCAGCTTGTGCCGGAAATCGATAACCACGTCGTCGTGATAAAACCAATCAAGCGGCATTCCATATATATTTATTATTTATTCAAAAGGGAGATTTGCGAAAATGTTTTAAAACGCTTGCAGTACTTTGCGTGCGGTGAAACTACGTAAAAAACCAACCAGTCGAAAAGACAGAAAAGGAAAGTCTGTAAATGGGAAAACCGGCAGGGCGAAAATATCCTCAGGTAAATACCATTACCGATCAAGTTCGCATCGGAATGGTCAAGGAAATATTCTCCACAATCACAGGGAAATATGATTTCTTAAACCATCTTTTGAGCCTCCGTCGCGATGTTGCCTGGCGCCGTTTCGCGGCAAGAAAGATGCACTTTTTTAGGACCAACAGATATCTCGATGTTGCTTGCGGCACAGGTGATTTAGCAATTGCCGTTGTTAATGAGCACCCCAAGACCACCGTTTCGGGTATCGATTTTGTAGTCGAAATGGCGCAGACGGGAAAAGCGAAAGTGGAAAAGATGGGCCTCACAAACAAAGTGATGCTCATGCAGGGAGATGCTCTAAATATTCCTTTTGATGATAATACCTTTGATGTTACAGGAATGGCTTTCGGCATTCGCAACATTCCAGATAAAAAGCGGGCGATGCAAGAAATGCTGCGAGTCACAGTGCCGGGTGGACAGGTGATGGTGCTGGAGATGACCTTTATCCGGAATTGGTTTTTTAAATTTTCGTATTATATCTATTTGCATTACTTGCTTCCGCTTTTTGCCAAAATATTTTCGACCAACCCGGCTGCTTACCATTACCTGGCCGATTCCATCATGAATTTCCCGACACCGGATAAATTTGTCGAAATCATGGAAGAAACAGGCATGGTCAATGTCGAAAAATATCCGCTCACTTTCGGCGTGACCTGGCTCCATATCGGGAAAAAACCTGAAGCAGACTTACTCCCCCACCGAACTTCCGTGAAGAAATAATTAATTAATTGCCCAAAACGACTTTTCCCCCTAACAAGGATGGCTTACCCAAAGTAATCTTGAAATATTCCAGCATCAGTTCTTCAACGATTTGTTCTTTAAGAATGTTGGCATAGGAGTCTTGTTTTTTTATTTCATTTGTTTTGATTTTACCGCTCAGAACGGCCAGGGATTGTCGGGCCTGCTGCAAGGCGGTATATTTTTCAATTAAATCATTTTGGGGTAAGGCTGAAAGCCGTTGATAAGTAGAGACTATCTTATTTGGAGCGGGCAAGTTCGGCGATTCCAGGATTGTTTTTGAATTTTTGGCATATCGTTTCATTCCCTTGATGATATGCCCCGGTTGGACAAAATTGATCCCGGACCAGCCAGCCCGAATCCATTGAAAAATTCCGGCCCTGACCATAGATGGCGAAGCGCCTGATTCGACATGGACTGACACCGAAAAATAGTCATAGATGTATGATTTAATCCAGCCCAGGCCTGCTTTGGTCGAGCCGGGTAAGCCCGAATAATAGTAATTCCAATCGTCATCGTTCCCCAAGATGACGCCCTTTTTACCGACGTCGGATTTATCAATTTGTTTGGAAATGGAAATAAGCACCTGCCGGCCCTTATAGTTGAGAAGGATGAGAGTTCTTTTTAGATTGTATTCATAGTAGGCGCCGGTAGTGAGGTCTGGAGTGATAGCTTCGCGTTGTAATCCGCGAATGATGACAGGCGGACCTCCTGGCGGGACCAATTTCCAGCTACTGGGCATTTTTTGTGCTTCCCCTTGGAGGCCGGCCCATAGGGAGTAGCGTATAGAAGATGGGCTCGTGAGAACCGATGGAATTTGGTGGCTATAGGAGTATCGCAGAAAACTCGCGAAGTTGATCCTGGTATCGAATTCATAATAGGCTCCCGGGGCTTCCTGGAGTTTGGGGAGATCGGCTTCCTTACTTGATTTAGGCCCGAGAACATAATCCACGAGGGTAGCGACGGCCTGGGCATCGAGCCCAGCTTGGGGATCAGCGCAGAACTGAACAAGTTTCATTGCCGCTATGGGGATAGGACTGGAACCGTCCGAGAGAGGAAGGGCCAGGGCCGGTTGATGCTGAAATATTGTCAGCAGTAAAATCATCAAGGCTATCGATAGCCATCGGCAGCCAGAAGAAGGGTTTGTTATCTTAATTTTCATCATATGTTTTGTTTAGTCGAGTAAGCCGGTTTCTCCTAATATTGTATGTTTATTTATTACACTGTTCAGCACCCGACTATCCGGCGATGCCGCAGTATTTCCATCATTTATCCGTTGCCGCTGATTATTTACTACAGGACTACAGATGACCACATTTGTATCTTCCATAGCATAATTATTTAGTAAATACCATCAATAATTATGATACGGAAATCCTGCACTTACGGCAAAGTTGACGATTTCCCCAATGAAAACTATTTCAGCCCCCTGAAGATTTCAACTTCTCTCTTCAACCAGTCGATCCAGCCTTCGATTCCTGAGCCTGTTTTGCAGGACACTTCCATGATGGCGATGTCTGGATTCAAAGCCAGAACCCGTTTGCGCAGGACCGCAATGTTAAAATCGCTGAGAGACAGATAATCGACTTTATTGATGAGCAGTAAATCACAGATAGAGAACATCAGGGGATACTTAAGGGGTTTGTCGTCCCCCTCGGGAACGCTCAGGATCATCACGTTTTTGTGGGCGCCTGTATCAAACTCGGCGGGGCAGACCAAATTCCCTACGTTTTCGATGATGACGAGATCCAGATCACTCACAGCCAAGGCATCAATACCCTGGGTAACCATAGTGGCGTCGAGATGACAAAAACCTCCCGTCCTGAGCTGAACGGCGGGAATGCCCTGGGCGGCAACCTTTTCCGCATCAACTGTGGAATCAATATCTGCTTCGATCACGCCTAGCCGCAGGCTGCCCTTTAGGTTGGCGATCGTTTGAATAATCAGGCTGGTCTTACCTGAACCCGGTGAAGACATCAGGTTCAAAAGCATTGTTTTTGTCTTGCGCAGGCGTTCCCGAATCTCTGCCGCTTGTTTGATATTATCGGCCAGAATTTCCTCCTTGACCTCGATGAGTCTGATATTCTCCACTACTGCACCTCCATCTCTTTGATGTAGTACTCCCTTCCGGAAAGAAGCGTGCCGGCCCTCCCCCCGCAGGCGGGGCAGACAAGATCGCCCAATTTTGCCATCTCCGCTTCATAAGAAGCGGAACAAGTGTTACACTGCACCATGATCGGCGTCCGCTCGATTTTGAGTTTTGCCCCTTGGGCCACTGTGCCTTTGCTCAGGTAATCAAAATAGCGCTGAATCCACTCATCTTCAAGATCGCTGAGCTTGCCTACCTGCAGATGAATAGCCATCACCTGCCGGACGTTGTTTGTCTCGGCGTGCTTCAGCACAATCTTCAAAATACTTTCGGTAATCGGCAGCTCATGCATGTCGATACTTTATCCTTTGTTCATTAAAAAATATTCCGGATCATTATGCTTTCATCAATTTTTTCTCGATGATTTAACATTTTTTAAGTATCCGGAAAAGTAATTTCGGAATGCCCGGAAAGGTTCGATGCTTTTTACAACCTTCATATGCAGGACAGCTCCTTCGAATCCATGAAAAATGAAGCGTGCCGTATCAGCTGCATTCAGACTGGCCGGTAGGGACTTGTCACGCTTGGCTTCCTTCAGGCATAACTCGATTTGAGCAATGAGCGTTTCGATAACTATTCCCAGATGTACGCGTAATCGTTCATTAGTGTCGGCAAGCTCCAGCGAAAGGTTCCCAATAGGGCAGCCCAGGGCAGCGCCGTTTTTTTGAAAAGCGGTTTCGTAATATTCAAATAGTTTTTCCAACCGTCTCATTGGCGGTATTTTTTTGTCAGCCAAATAGCGCGTGAAGATTCCGCTGATCATTGCATTGAAATAATCGATAATCTCCAGCCCAAAATCTTCTTTGCTTTTAAAATAAAAATAGAACGAACCCTTGGGAACGCCCACAGCCTGAAGAATCTGCTGGATACCCGTGGCGTTAAATCCTTGCGCATGAATAAGTTCAGCGCCTTTGCGGATGATCTCTTCATGGGTATTGGTTCGCGCCATTGTTAATTCTCCTTAATATAAGGACATATCAACTTTGCATAACCTTCAGGAAAGCGTCAAGCCTTCCTTTTTCCTGAAGGACCTGGGCCGCCATTTCCTTGATCGAAGCCGGCACTGAGGGCAACTGTTTCCTCTCCATTAGTTTAATAGCTTCGGCTGGGCAGCCGGTCACACACAAGCCGCAGCCGATGCACTCTAATGTATTGACAACGGCTACATCATCCTTGATCTCAATAGCCTTCATCGGGCAGCGTTCATCGGCACAAATAGCACAGCCGGTGCATTCATCACTTTCGACGTGTGCTTCAAAACGGCTGGGTTCAAAGGCGTGAGGATGCTTTAACTGTGTTCTTCCCCGCAGAACCGTACAGCAGCAAGGGCAGCAGTTGCAGATCATATTAGCGCGGTCAGCGCTGTTATTGCTTGTATGAACCAATCCTGCCTCTTCTGCTTGATTCAGCACCTTCATTCCTTCTTCTTTGCTGATCTTGCGAGCAAAACCCCGCTCCACAAGGAATTCAGCTATTTCACCGAAGATAAGACATACTTCTTTGGGTTTATCGCAACCGGCCAAGCTGACTCTGCAGGCGCATTTGGTGAGCGCGATGTAATTGGCATCACTGATGAAATTTTTGACCTCTTCATAGGGATGCACTCGGTCTTGGGCTGTAATCGCTTTTTCCACAGCAACTACTCTCATGAGCGGCGTCGGTTGACCGGCAAATGAAACACCCAGCGCGTCATGATGATACTCTTCCCATAGCTGGCCCAAACGCTTGTGCATGGGTGTTCCACCGCCTTTCATAAAGGGAAACTCAAACACACCGGGAATCAGCGGCAGCAGACCATAGAATTTCTCTCCCTCTTTATTCTTGGAATAAATAATGCCTTTGTCCGCCATTGATTCCAGATTTTTCTTTGCCTTGCTGTCCGCAACTCCGGCCGCCTTCGCAATACTGGAGACACTTTTAGTTTTATAGCTCATATTGACGGCAAGAGCCGCTTCCTCCGGCGTGAAAAGTGTGCGCAGTATCTCATCAATCGATTTTGCTTTTGGCGCCGTTGCCGGATGGGCATTCAGAATTTCCCTTAATTGTTCATAAATCTCCATGAGTTTCCCCCTTAACTTTTGACTTAACGCACAATATAATAGACCGGTCGTCTACAAGTCAAGAGATATTTATTTCCAAGCATAAACAATGGAAGTGTATGGCTTTGCGCAATATTGCCTGCTTGGCTCTTGACACGAAGGCCTTTATTTGTAAAACTCCAATTCTAATGAAACTCAGATATTACGAACGCAGTGCAGTAATATCTGTAAGTTGTAATGAGTCCCAAGTTTCAGAAGCGAAGCGCGCTAAAACTTGCTGGTCGAATTATCCCACGTGCGAAGCTAAGTGGGGCTATATTGTAATGAGACCCAAACTTCAGAAATGAAGTGCACCGAAGTTTGCTGATCGAATTATCCCGCGCAGCGGAGGGTAATGAGACCCAAGTTTCAGAAACAGAGTGTATAACCTAAAGGTCACGCGTTGTACATACGTCGAGGAAGCCGACGACGCTGCCAACAAAGATAGCGCTTTGAGTTAGAATTGGTATTAAATATTGAGTAGGAGGATAACTAAATGACAGACACGAAACTTTGCCGGCAACTGGCGGAAGCGGTCGGAGCAGGGAAATCTCCCTTGATCCCGAAGATATTTGAGGCGCTGGTCAACGATGATGAGGCCAGAGTATTGCTTGTCGCCGCACCGTCGGCAACAGCCGAAGAACTCGCCCAGAAAACTGGGCTCTCTGCAGGCACGATTACAACCATGATGGAAACATTATTTAACAAAGGGCTTATATTCAAAGCGAAAAAAGGCGGGGAGTTAAAGTTCTATCGTGTTAAGAACATTCCCCAAATGCACGATTCCACGTCTCTTACCCCCGGAATATCGAGGGACATCCTTAATATCTGGAAAGAGTATATGGAGAAGGAATGGCCGGAATATGGACGGACAGTCATGGAATTTGTGCCCGGTTCCATCATGCGGGTCGTCCCCGTCAACGAAGGCATCGAGCCGGAATCACGGATTCTTGCCTATGATGATGTGGTGAAAATCATCGAGAATGCCAAAACCCTGTCCGTTACCAGGTGTTCATGCCGCGTTATCGATGGCGCTTGCGGGAAACCTCTGGAAGTCTGTATGCAGGTGGATCGCGCCGCCGAATACAATATAGAGCGTGGTACGGGGAGAGCTATATCCAAGAGCGAGGCCATGAAAATAATGAAAAGGTGCGAGGAAGAGGGACTCGTTCATGTCGCCGATAATCGCCAGGTTGTCGGCCACGTTATTTGCAATTGTTGTAAGGACTGCTGTTTGAACTGGTCTGTCATGAAGGGGCCAAAAAAATGGGTTGCTCCCAGCCGCTTTGAGGCCGTAGTTGATCCTGATTTGTGTTCGGGCTGTGAAGCCTGCCTGGAGCGTTGCTTTTTCGACGCCCTTTCCGTGAATGACGATCTGGCCTTTGTCAATGTGGAAAAGTGTCTCGGCTGCGGCGTCTGCACTGTTTCGTGCCCCACGGAAGCAATAAAGCTCAAAGAAGTTAGAGCGGCGGATTTTGTTCCGATTTAATTTTACTTATCCTTACATTTTTCCGCGTTCTCTGGCGATATTCATGTAGGTTTCCACGACATTGGCCGGGGGCGTCCAGCGATCTGCGGGCGCTTTTTCTACAAGGTGTATGGCTTCAAAGGCGCACGAAGTTACACAAAGACCGCAGCCGATGCAGCGTTCTTTTTTTATCTGCGCAATATCATCGACCACGATGGCTTTCATCTGACAGCAATCCAGACAAACCCCGCATCCGGTGCAATCGTCAGCGGATACTTCGCCGTAAAAATTACTGTTCACCGCTTTAGCAGGCTCCTCAAGGTTGTTCAGATTTTTCAAGACCTGGCAGCAGCATCCGCAGCACATGCAGATGGCGGCCGGTCTCTGAGAATTTGCGGGTTGGAGAACTAGACCTGCCTCCCTGCCCTTTGCCAGAATTTCGAGCGCTTCTTCCTGGCTAATATTTCTTCCCAAGCCGTTTCCTTCGTAATAATAAGCCTGAGTACCGAATGACAGACAGACTTCAACCGGCCGATCACAGCCTTTACCAGCCATTTTGTGTTCGGTTCGACAGATACAAGGTGCGACCACAATTTTGGATTGGTTTTTGATAATTTGTTCGGCTTCTTCATAAGGCATGGTGGCAACATCTGAGGAAAGACTCTGCGAAATCGGAATTACCCGCAGCTGTTTGGTTTTTGGTTCAACCCAGATTTTGTTCAGCATGTAAGGGACATATTCGTTGAAATCCTTGATCAGATCCAGATTCAATCTCTTCACCTGAAATTCCCAGATTCCCACCACAAACTGAGCATTCATGTAAAGTGGCTGGCCGGGTTTGCCGGCTCTGAAAATGAGCCCCTTCAGGGACATATCTTTCAGAATAGTCTCAAGCTCTTTTTCATCCATTTTCAAACGCTCGGCAATGGCCGCAGCCGTCTCCGGCATCATCCCGAGACTCGCGGCAATCTCCGCTTCTTTGGGGGTAAACAATCGTTTGAGGATCCGAATTTCCACGCCGGTTTCTGTCGCCGGAAAGCCCGCCGGAAGGTTATCCAGATGCCGGGCAAGGTTTTGATAAACGTCTTTCATAAAAAATCTCCTTCAAATATTTGCCACTATTTAAACTTCTTCACATCTCTTTTTTGTTTCATCTTTGGAAGGTTGGACTGTTTTTTACGATTTGTTTTTATTGCAGGCATCGTGTAAACTGATTTCGCCGTTACCGGAGTTCCGGTTACAGAAGGAAGCGCTGCAACAGGAACTTTAAACCAGAATTTGGCTCCTTTGCCCAGTTCGCTTTCCACACCGATGGTACCGCCATGCGCCTCTATCGCCAGTTTACAGAACGTCAAGCCGAGGCCGCTGGAGTGCATTTGTTTGTGCTTATTGCTGTCGACCTGCCAGAACTTCTCGAATATTTTCTCATGATACTCCGGTGCGATACCCGGACCGGAATCCGTTATCATCAGCCGACCGAATGAATCATCGCGGGAGAAAGCAACGTGAATTTGTTTTCCTTTGGCCGAAAACTTTATCGCATTGGCCAAGAGATTAACAACCACACGTTTTATTATATCATGGTCGCATTCAACAAAAGAATCATATCCAGGCTCATCTAAAAAAATTTGGTCATTAGCCGCCAATGAGCCAATTTCTTCCACTGCCTCTTTGCCCAAAAGCACCAAATCATGAACCTTCTTGTCGAGAGGTAACACCCCGGCCTCCAGCCGGCTTACATCCAACAGCGAATTGATCATGGTCGCCAATAGCTTGGACTGGCTCACAATATCTTTTATTTTCGCCTTATTTTTTTCACTCATCGTCGGTTTGTTGAACATTTCAAGGAGTTGAGCAGAAGAAAGGATAGCCTGCAACGGGTTGCGCATATCATGAACGATCATGTTCGTCAGGTTATCCCGTAGCGCCTCCAGGCTTTTCAATTCTTGGAGGTTTTTGTTCAATTGTACAAGCAGTTTGCTTTTCTCTTCATTGGCGAATTCTGAAGTCTGTTTTGCCTGAAGAATTGCTTCCTCCGCACGCTTTCTCTCGGTGATATCCCTGATCACGACAACAACACCCTCGCGCCCCTTGAGCGCTGCGGTCATAATCTCCAAGGGGAAAGTTTCGCCAGTGCGTTTCTGGCCAGTTGCCCGTCCGATGTGAAAGCCAACCTTATCAATAGAATCGCGTATCTCGGTGGGACGGTCTTTATCCACCCGGCGGTCGAGGTAGAGTAAATCCGTCGTCTTTTTCACTACCTCCTCTGGAGAAAAACCAAAAATATTTACACTTTCATTGACCATCTGAATCCGGCGGTAGGAATCAACGACCATGATAACTTCCGTGCTGATGCTTGTCAGAATATTGCGTAATTCTCTTTGCCGCTGGACTGCATTGCGCCAGCGCCGGTAAGTAATCCATAACAGAGCAAGTATCCATAAGAACATCAGGTTGCTCACCCATTGAGCGTATTGATCTGAGATATACTGTAAGGACAAAATAATATTGAAGAGCAGGTGATATACACCTATGGAAATGGTAATAGCAAGCGCCACCCACAGGTTTCTCGTTTCGCGCTTCTGAATATCGGTTTCGATCATAAGAAAACCATTGCCTACCTGAAATAAATCAGGTCTTTTGCCAACAGCCGATGCATTAGAAAAAAACAATTGGGCTTCAGACGCTGGTGATTACTTGATTGATATTTTCGGCAATCCCCGGATTTGTTTCCCAGCTGAAATGCATTTTATTATACTGCTGATTCACATTTTTTTCCAGAAGTTTATTCGTAAAGACCCGATAAAAACCTAAATCAGAGATATCTTAAAACTGATCTATCCCGGATACTTGTACCACATCTTAAGTGGAAATTCCGGGTGTTCTTGATTATTTCAGATTGAAATAATGTGCGAAGGTGCTGGATAGAAAAAAACAATTTCAGGAAAGACATTAATGCTCTTGTTGCCGCCTACAAGTTAACTGAATAAAATGTTTTGATGATTTGCAAGTCGGAAGCATATGCTGGGCGACCTTTGCGTATCAATGAAATGTTGTCGGCGAAGGGACGTTCCCATTCCTCCTTTATCCAAAAGGAAGCAACAGGGCATCACTTTTTGTTAATGCAGAAACGGCACTCGGAACAGCAGCAGAAAGCCGTTGAGTGTAATGAGGGAACCGAGCACGGCTGCACCAATCGAAAAAAAGAATGTCTGCCGCGAGTTGGCTATGATCGCGACAGATGACATTACTATAGCTATCTGCAGCAGCGCTTCACCGAAATCAAAATAAGGGTCCTTGGCCCTGTTTACGTCGCGTTCGTGTTCCTGCTTTTTTGCCTCTACCAATATTGCCTGTTTGTCTTTCGATAGCCTGGCCTCTTCAGCCGATACCTTTTGTATTTCCACCTTGTAGTATTTGAGCGCCGCCGGTTTCATGGTATTACCGCGTTCCACTATCTGTGTCTCCAGCCGGTCCTTTTCTATTTTGTTCAGATATTCCCTGATATTCTTTGCCTGATAATATGCCCATTGATTGCTGGCCTCCTGCTGGGCGAGCAGCATTGCCTTCATGGAGTTGTTACCGCCCAGGGCGCATATTGCGAGAATAACAGCATAGATTGCTGTGAAAAGAGCGACCTTTTTGCCGAAAGAATTGCGACTTTTTTCTTCGAGTTCTTCAGGATTGGGTAGTTCTATTTCTGCCATGTTCTCCTCCAGTTTTTGAAGTGGGAGTATATATTATGAAGAATGGTCTTGTGTGTCAATGAAATACTAACCACAAAGGTAATACTTTGTGTGCGGGAAAACTACGTAAAAAATAAACAACAGCAGGGAAAGTTCAAGATGGCGAAAATTTGACGTGCATTCAATTATCAATTGTCAAGAATAAAGATTTGATCTCTATTTATTCTTGCTGAATACACCTACGAGTCAATAGATTCATGAAACGGGGAAAACTGAGCATTACCAATTGAAAGAGAGTAACATTAAAATCAACCGCGAGTATAACGAGTCGGCTGCATTGCCTTGCTGAACAATAAATTGATCTTTATTACCTGTCTCGTGTCAATGGTGCACCCCTCAGCCTCTCGAAGGCGACCCGGACTTTTTTTACCCTACCGTGATTCTTCCACCTTGTCGAATTTTCTCTTAGCCTCCTTGAGGATGGCATCGATATCTTTCTTGAGACAGTTAATCTGATATTCAAACTCAATGATGGAATCGCAGTATGGCGTTAAATAAATACGTTCGGGCTGTAAAGGAAAATCCCCCTTCATGGGGCCAGGGTCGCGTTTCTTAAGATATAACCATGCACAGGAAGGGCCAGCAAGAGTCTCCTTTGGCATTGCGCGGAAGTCAAGACCAAAACGTAACATTTTCTTCGTTTTCTTCGTCATTTTTTATTACCCCCATTGGATGAACCCTATAATTTTGAAAGATGATATTTGTAAGGGTCAATCTGCCTCCAAATGATTTTATCTCCTGCCCTTATACCTATTTTTTCATAAAATTCACGAGTTTTTCCTCTTGCTGATAACATATTACCTGTTATCTCGGTTGAGAAAGAGAACCCCACCGAAGTTTCGACAAAGAATGATTTCCCGTCGGTGGGAAGGAGATTATTTTTTTTCATTTTGGTCAGTGGTAAATAATTTTGGCTTAGAGCACCTTTGGTTATTTCCACTTCCACTGATTTGCCTTCCAAAGGAAGGACTTGAGGCGCAGAAATAACTTTTTCAATGCGTTCTATCTCCTCTTTTGCTTTTTTCAGTTCCTGACCCAGAATACCAAGATTAGTTACCTTCGCCCAATCCTTTCCTTCCTGAGCAAATTTAATTTGCAGGCCGATTTCTCTTTCAAGTTCATCGATTCTTTTCATGTTGAGAACCTCCTTTATGTATGTATTACTAAGTATGTTAAACACACATTCTGAAATTTGTCAAGAGAAAAATCATTACCTCTTACAAAGCAGGGGGCTTGGATTTATGAACCGTTCAAAGTGGATTTTATGTCTGGATGTATTCATCCCAAGAGTATTCAAGGCCTTGATAAAGGTGATAGTCATTTATTTCCGAGTGAAATGTTGTGTGAATTGGGAAAATAAGAAAAACAACCTTACAGGAAGAAATGTTTGCTGAAAACATCTACTACTGTTCAGAAGTGAGCAGTTGTCAGAATTAAGGATTACGGATCAAAAAAGAGTAACGTAAAAAGCAGCAGCGCTGAATCGGAAAAACAACATTACAGGAGAATATTTGCCAATTTTAATCAGGTGATGAAATTGAAAGAAGACAATTTCCTTATTGGAGTTGCCCTTACATTATTTGCCGGTGTCACTTGTTGGTGTTTGTATTTCAGTTGGTGATTTGGTTGACTTAGCCGACTTATTATTAGAATCAAATTTCGTTTTGCTTGTTATTTCCCTGAGTCTATAATTTTTTGATATTTGTGTACCTAATCTCCTAGTCGATTCGCGTAATGCCTGCATTAATTCATTCAACTTTCCTTCAGTCGCGAGATGATACCAAAATGTCGTAGGACTATAAAATTCATCACCTAGGTAGGCTACATCTTCAAGTAAATCAGTTTTCTCAGATGGAACATATATTTTTACGGATATTGTGGATTCTGTTTGATACAAACCGACAAAGGGAGGTATAGGCAATCCAAGAAGATTGAAAAAAACCCACCATTCTCCCCCAACGATGTAACACAAATTCCATGCAGAGAAGCTACTTTTGAAATATAATCTCTTGATTTCTCCCGCCATGATGGCATCAACACCATAAATATTTTGAATATTACTATCTTTATTATCAATATAAATAATCTCTGTGAAAATATTGCTTCTTTGCAAATCTTCCGCTAGATACTGAGTATATTGCTTTGCCAATTCTTTGGTATTAAGATAATCATCAAAGTTTTTTTCATCATCCGCTCTTTTATCTTCAAAGTTCAGTACTCCTAATTTCATTTTGTAAATGGGTTGGATTGCTGTCCATTCATTGTGTGCTAGTTTGAAATCCAGATGCACACAACCTATAGTCGAAATAAAAAAAAGTGCTAGAATGGAGATCAAAAGGACATTAGAATACCGATTGATTTGCATTGGAGTAGCTCCTTAATTTTATGCTGTTTGAAATTTTTCGCAATTAGTCCTGTTCATGGGTTACCTACCCTCGATATTTGTACCACATGTTAAGTTAGAGTTCAGCAATTTTTTAATTATTTCCGATTGAAATGTTGCGTGAATTGAGAAAATAAGAAAAACAACATTTCAGGAAGTAATTAATTATTTGTTTCAGGCCATTTATAGCTACCGAACGGCGATTTTATCGCCTTGTCGAATCATCCGGCCCTCGACAATACCGATATTTGAATTGATTAAAACATTGAGTGGCGTTCCGGTTTTCTTGGATACCGTCCAGAGCGTATCGCCCTTTTGAACGGTGTAGTACTCTTGGGGATTGTTAAGTTTCTGACCGCTCGCTTTGGCCAGTTTTATTTGCCCTTTGTAAGTCCTTCGAGCGAGTACATGTCGGCGGGGCCGCTCGTACAAATCCGCATACATGGCCTCCTTGATGTTCTGCCCCTCTCGGAAAGGCAAAACCACTTCTTGATTTTTAGCGATGCGCGTGCTGGCCGGACAAGAATTAAGATCTTCGAGCACAGAGGGTTGTATCCGGAACTTTTTGGCTACCTGGGCGACGGTTGTTGCCGACTTCGGTCTGTATTTCTGAAAGGCACTCGCTGTGAAATTTTTATTCTCACGGCACTGCTCATAAACAACTTCTGCTCCGACAGGAACTTTTAAGCGGTATTTTTCAACATAGTGAGGAATATACCAGCGCAACAGTTCGGGATTGAGGAAATAAATATCTTCCACATCTATCTTCAATTCATGCGCTAAGACCACGAGGTCGGTTTTGGCCGGCACATCTATCTCGGCAAAATCTAGCGGCCCGTGAAACTCAATATCCTTGAAACCAAAGGAGTTTAGATTTTTGCCCAAAATTGCCAGGGCCATAATTTTCGGAACATAATTTCTGGTTTCGGACTTGAGGTAACGCTTTTTCGTTAAATCCCAGAAATTGTCCGTTTTATAGCGCACCATAGCCCGGTTCAGCTTAGCCTCACCGGCGTTATAAGCTGCTGCGGCTATTTCCCAATCGCCAAATTCTTCGTAGAGTTTCTTTAAGTAGTTGCTTGCAGCAATCGTCGATTTAATGGGGTCGCGCCGCTCGTCGATATACCAGTCGATCTTCAATCCGTAATTGCGGCCTGTCGACGGAATAAATTGCCACAGTCCTACAGCCCGGGCATAGGATTTCGCTTTCGTCTGAAATCCGGATTCGGCCATGGCGAGATAGATGAGGTCGCGGGGCAAACCGTTATCTTCGAGCGTTTTGCCGAGCAGGGGCGCGTAACTGCCGCCGCGCGCACTGTAAGTCTCAAAATAATCCCGGGCTCTGTTTGAATAATAATGAATCCACTTTTTGACAGCGGCATTGTAAACGACCGGGATATCGAAATAGTAGTTCTCTAAATTTAATTCTTCGGCTCCCTCCAGCAAATACGCTTTCCGAGTGTGGTTGCCGGACTTATCTATACGGGCGCCGCCGACAATGGGCGTAGCGGTCTGTTGCTTAACTTGTGGTTCAGCGTCCATTGCCCGTTGAATCTCGGGTAAAGAATATGTTTCCCTCGGCGGTGTCGACAAATGTGAACAGGAAGAGGAAAAGAAAACTACAACGCACAGTAACACGAGGGCTGAATATCTCATCATCTTTGCAACTTTTTCTCCTTAACCCAACAACATTACCATCATAGCAAAAAAAACAACGCCGCCTGGTTCCCCGGCGGTGCCTAAATATTTTCAATATTATCGTTTGTAATATTGCATATTTCTTAAATTTTATCAACTGAGGAATAAAGGAAGAAGTTAGCATGCCAACAGCTTTTCTCAATCTTGTGTCTAATATTTGTTTATTTCATATTGAGTTTCGTTTTGAACATTTCGACAAGAGGGCCATCCTCGCGCCAGGCGCGGCATGTATTGATAAGAAATTCTAAAATCATCTTGGCACGATCAGGATCGAATACTGCCGGCTTCTTTGATTGGTATGCTGCATATCCCTGGATGGCAGCCGGGGCCATTGCCAGGAGGAGCTCCACCAGGTGGGTGCAGCCCTTATCGCCTCCGGCCAATTTTTTTACTTTTGCCGTAAAACCTTTGGTAATGGTCAGACCATTAATGGAGGCAAGGCACCGGATAGTTTCACGGCACGCTTCCCTCGGAACAGCTATCAGATCAACATCAATATCTTCAATCAAAAGATTAGAACAATTAACCAGCAGTCGTATGGCCATGTGATGAATGACACCACTCGGAAACTTTTCTCCGGTTATTACACGAGATTCCTGGAAACGATCATCTTTGAGGAAGCCTTCTACAATTATTCTTTGCCCGTCATAATCGTATGTCGTTATTTCTATATTTCGTGTATGTAACTTTTCTCCTCTTGATTTCCAAATGGATTGCATTTTATTTTGATTCTCCTAAAAATATTTTAGCAAACTTGGGACGTTCGCTTTCTCCGTTTACCGTCTGACTTCCTGCGATGTCGCGATACTTCAGGCATTACCGTTTGTACTCTCGCATGGTTCTCGAAATCAGTCAAACAGTGAGTTCAGGAAGAAGTAAATACTGCATCCACTTATCAATGTTTTTCGGTTTAGAATTGAAGTGAGGATTACCACTTATAGTCATTAGTTTTACGTGCCTGTATCCCATCCCTTTTTCTGGCAATCAACGGAAGGTAATATGCTCATGCTGGACCATAAGTCACGCCTGGCACAGATCAGGATACATATTTTCTTTAGTCGGGTACAGGGCGCCTGCCCTGTACCCGAAAGAAAATAATCAAAGAACCAAATGACCAAATAACCTATTTGCCAGAACGCACCGGAAGTGCGCGGAGGTTGTAGCTGATGTCCGACTGGGAAGACCATTTCCGTTTGCCATCGTAGAAAAGGAAGTAGGCGGCTTGGGAACCGCGTGTTTCTGAAGCCCAAACCCATCCACACCTAAGATGAATCAATTCTGTTAAATGAACATCATATACATCTCCACAGTCAGACTTATAAGTTTTAGTCTCATCATACAACCCCGCCAGCTCATCCTGCGTCGGCATCCGCCAGTCCGTATATCCGCCCCCGCGATAGTTTTCACAATAGTACTTGGCCTCTGCCCAATTTATAATCCTTCCATTGTCCCTATCTGCCCACATCAAGTTCGTCTTCGTGTCCAAAACCGTCCCGTTGTCATAGACGATGAAACGGCTGTCCCTGGCGGTTGTAGCACGCTCTGCTGTATAGGGCTTGCTACAACAAGTAAAAATTACTATCGAGAGAACCACCACAGTTGCCGCTACCATTTTTCCTAATGTCTTTTTCATGATCTGTTACCTCCTCCTTTATTAATTTGTTGTTACTATTGTTTTTCGAACTCTTTTACTCCGAAGAGTTCATGCCTTTCGGAGTCCTGTTTGTGGTGTATCATGCAACTGCAGCCAAGGGCACACCGGTGCAGGATACGCCGCTTTCACTACTTCCCAAAAAACTTCTTGACCTGACCGACCTTTTCCTGAACGTATCCGGCTATCTTTTCGCCAGTACCTTCGGCTTTCAACTTTGGACTATCGCTTAGTTTCCCGGCGATCTCTTTGAGCTTACCCTTTACTTTGTGAAACTTGCCTTCCGCTTTGTCCCTAATGCTCGATTTCATGGTATTCCTCCTTTAGGATTTTGATTTAACTGCTGGGCTGGCATCCCTTCTCCATTCTTGTGGAACCGGACAGTGAAGTAAACGTCTGTGACAACTCTATACGCTTTCCAAAAAGGACCTTCATTCGTATAATGACCAGCATCATACAAATAGCAGTTGCAAGTGGCTTGCCAACAAGCGAAAGAAAAATCAGAAGTGTGGAATCGTACCTTAATAATAGGTAGTTAAATTAATAGAGAGAGCAGCAGAAAAGTATGAAATGATTCGTTTGGCCTCAACATTTGGTGGAACCTCAACATACTTAGGGATACTTTGAAGGGAGATGGACAGTCTAATCTGGTTCTTTTGTCTCTGGCCGGACTATTCCGAGCTTATGCCTGATCTGTCTCACCATCAGACAGATTTCATCGTAAAACTATTTTTATTGACGGAGACTACCGGACAAGGAGCCTCCAAAATAATATGTTGGGCGTTGGAACCGAAAAACAGTTTCCCGACCTTGGATTTTTTTTCAATTCCGATGAAAATCTGGTCTACATTTTTATCCCTGGCAAACTCGACTATATCTTCTCCCGGGGAAAGACCGCGAATCAGCAGGTGGGTTTCGCAGAGAATGCCTTCCTTTGTAATAGAAGCTTTTAAGGTCTCCAAAATACGTTCAATCTTGGCTAAATCATCAACTTCCTTTTCCGATGCACCTTCCATTGAGTTGACAATATAAAGGGTGGCGTTAAAAAGTTTAGCATTTTTCTTGGCCAAAGCTAAAACAGCTTTATCCATTTCAGTCCCTCCGGCATACGCGACTAAAAATTTCATTCTGACCCCCTTGTAATAGATGTTAACTATCTATTTGATTATGCTGTACTTGCTTTAAGTTTGAGTATAGGGGAAACCGCTCATCTATGTCAACAAATTTCTAACGAACCAAAAAGCATTATATGCCATGATATTATAAATACTTGTGTGGGAATAATATTCTATTATTTTATTATGGACTATTCTTTTATATTTTCTAGACCAGCCGAAAAGATTCGATCCAATATCCTAACTTAAAAACTGGACCATTTTTCGGGGGGCAGGTCAGACGAGGAGATTGAAACGCTCCAAAAAGAAGGGATCGTTCTTATCGCCGGCACATGACATTAACGTCCCGGACTATTTCAAAAAGTTGATAAAACGAAAGGACAGGCAAACCCTGTCCTTTCGTTACACTTCAAAAATAAGTCTGTTTCTTACTTTTCTTTTAACCAGTAAATTGGATTCTTTTTTACGGCGGATTTCTTTTTTATAGCTTTAAATTCCTTTTTTGTATTAGGCCACCAGCAGTAAAGAACTGATGGATTGGATTTGCCACTGGTAATTGTTTGGACTGAGGCCAGAATATGCATACGTCCGGTCGGGGTGATGCCAAATACTTCATTGGGGAATTTATCACCCAGCAACGGTACTGACAGCGCCTTGGGGAAAGCGGCTCTGATTTTATAGACATCATCAACGGTCCCTGCCGCCACGATGGCTCTGGCTAGTGCATGCATACCCGTATAATTCAGGGCGCATTCCCAGGTGACCATTCTATTATAAGTCTTTGTATACCTTTCATCGAAATTGTTGCCTACGACGGGAATACTCAGAACACCCGCTGTTCCGACCAGGTTACCCATCACTTCGGTGCCTTTGAGCAGTTTGGCTATGTAATCCTGTTTGGCCTGGTCAATCATGATGAAACCGCCTTTAAAGCCCATCCCGCGAGCCTGCTCAATCACTAAAGCCGTGGTAGCCGAAGGGCCACCGATGAGCATAACGTCCGGCTTAGTTGCCAGGGCTGCGGTAAGCGGCGAGGAAAAATCGGTTTCTGTATAGTAGTTTGCGGGTTTATCAGTCGTGATGGTGCCGCCTTTCTTTACCCAATATTCTTTGAATGTACTTCTCCACTCGTCACCATAGGCTCCGAAAGTTACGACCATAGCGCATTTTTTCCAGCCTTTCTTAAGAGCCCAGTCGGCAAAAACTTTTACGTAGGTAGTAAAACTAACTGTGGTAGTCACCGTCAATTTATTGCCCAAAGTGTCGACTTTGGGAGTGCTGGTATAGGCCATCATGATGAATTCGTTGTCCTTCTCCTCGTTTATCTTCATCATGGGAGCGATCGTATTGAAAACTCCGTTGAAAACGGCGATGGCTTTATCAGCCTTGAAACGCCTGGCATTATTGACGGCCTGAGTAGGATCAACGCGATCATCGAGTTTTTCCAGTCTAAAAGTGTAATTCTTCTCGTTTACCTTTATACCTCCAGCGTCGTTAATTTCTTTGACAGCCATTTCAATACCGTTAAAAATGTCCTGGCCATATTCGGCAGCCGGGCCACTGAGCGGTCCGGTATAGCCCAAGACAATTTCCTCAGCTCTACTACTCCCTGTCCAAGAAACCACAAAAACAGCGGCAATCATGCAAATAATTACTTTCAAATAATTCATTTCTTTGTTTCCCCCTTTTTTGTTATTTTCCTTTTGATCGTGTGAGCGAAGAAAAAATATCCGGTGTAAACTTGTGTCCGTCTAACACTATTAAGATAACAAATGATCACGATTAATAATAGCTTGCCAGCATTAAATGGAAATGTCAAACGAAAGTTGACCATCTGTCGGAAACAAGTAAACGGTCCTGCATTGTTACACGTAATCTGAAACAAGCGTTTTGCCGTCGTGCTCCGATAAAGGTCATGTCGGTATTTGGGCATTTCCGAACGGAACACATGGATTGGAACGCGAAGCAGTATTATTCATGGTATAAGCATGGAGGAGTTATATTTGGGTAGAGAATACGCCGCACCGGATTTTTTCTTGACAAATAGATTCGGATATTCTACTTTTAGTGAGTCGATATCTTCTATGTAATAATCATAAATAATGATAAGTTTTAACCCGTTTTTCACGATTCATTATCTACGATAATCACAAATTTTACGGAATGGGTATCGTTCAGAGAGTATTGAGGTTTAATGGATCTATTCTTACAGCAATTGTTTAACGGAGTTATGCTGGGCAGCACATATGCGCTCGTGGCGTTGGGACTGACTTTAGTCTACGGCATATTGCAGATTCCCAATTTCGCGCACGGTCATATGTATATGCTGGGAGCATATGTTTGTCTTTTTTTGATGGGCGTGCTCGGGCTTGGCTACTGGCCGGCGCTTATTGTCGTGGCTCTTATTATGGCGGTGGCCGGCGTTATTTTAGAGCGATTGGCCTACTCCCCTTTACGTAACCAGAGCCCCATGGCCTCATTTATTTCCGCTTTGGGCGCCCTGTTCGTCCTGGAAAACAGTGTAATTGCCATCTGGGGTCCACAGGGCCAGCGTATTGGCAATCCGTATCCCGACATTGTTGAGGTGTTCGGTATAACGATGTCCGTGCAGAGGCTTTTGGTTATCGGTATTGCCTTTCTCTTAATCGTGCTGGTGCAGCTTTTTATCAAAAAAACTACATTGGGCAGCACAATTGAAGCTGTGGCGCAAAACCCGGAAGGGGCAAAGCTGGTGGGAATCAATATCAAATTGGTTTCTTCGCTGACCTTTGCCATATCCACGGGACTGGCGGCACTCGCCGCCTGCCTGGTAGCTCCTATATTCATACTGTCTCCGAGCATGGGTTCTCTCTTGGGAATGAAGGCGTTCGTTATCGTCATCCTTGGAGGTCTGGGAAGTGTTCCCGGCGCGATAGTTGGCGGTCTTATTCTGGGATTGATCGAAGCCCTGGGTGGCGGTTATCTGTCGGCAGCGTATAAAGATGTTTTTGGCTTTGGAGCTCTGGTGCTGATCCTGGCCATCAAGCCTACTGGTTTATTCGGTAAGGAGGTCCAGGGTCGGTGATAAAGTTTTTGAAAGAAAAATGGTTTTATATTGTTATACTGTTAATTGCACTTGCTGTGCCCTTCATTATTCCTAACAGGTATTTTTTTCAGGTCATTATTACGTGTTGCCTTTTTTCCATCGGGGCTCTCAGTCTGAACCTTATTTTAGGTTATACTGGTCAGGCCTCGCTGGCGCATGGTGCTTTTTTTGGTATCGGCGCCTATGGAGTGGCAATTATGATGCAAACGCTGGGTTGGTCCTTCTGGATTGCCCTTCCCCTGTCGGCTCTGATGACGGCCTTTATTGGGTTTTTAGTCGGCTTTCTCGCCCTCAGGACGCGCGGTGCATACTTTGCCATCGTTACCATGTGTTTAGGGGAAATTGTGGGGCTGGTGATCAGTAACTGGGTGGAGCTGACGGGAGGCGCAAACGGTATTAACGGTATTGCCCCTCCCGGCGCCATTTCTCTTCCCTTTATCGGTCAAATTAGTTTTGAGGGACAGACGCCTAAATATTATCTGATTCTCGTCTTCTTGATTTTTACGCTTTTTTTCATGCACCGGTTAGTAAATTCTTTAAAGGGATTAACTTTCATGGCTTGCCGTAACAATGAGCTCTTGGCCGAAGCAGTGGGAATTAATACGTTCAAAACGAAATTGCTTTCTTTCGTTGTGTCCATTTTCTTTGTCTCCATGGCCGGCGGGCTTTATGCCATCCTGATGGGCAGCATCAGCCCGTCTGTCGCTTCGCTGGGAATAACATTCAATTTCCTCCTTTACGTTCTTCTGGGCGGCGCAGCAACATTGGTTGGTCCGGTACTCGGTAGTTTCGCCCTGCCCGTATTGCAGGAGAATTTGCAGTTCCTCCAGGAGTACCAGATGGTACTCTTCGGCGTCTTGCTGGTTGTTGTAATTATCTATGCCCCCAGGGGTCTGATGGGAGTAATAACTGCTCTGCGTAGCAGGTTTAATCGTAAGAAAGTAGGTACGTAAAGTGCTGTTAAAAGCTGATAATCTGGTCAAGAATTTTGGGGGCACAATAGCCGTCAATAATGTAAGCTTCGAGATAATGAAGGGTGAAATTCTCGCCATTATCGGTCCCAACGGTGCGGGTAAGTCGGTTGTTTTCAGCCTGATCAGCGGATTGCATCTACCGACATCGGGAAAGATCATTTGTCAGGAAGAGAATATTACCAGTTTAAAGGCCAATGCCATTTCCCGCAGAGGCATCGCCCGGACATTTCAACTTACTGCGCTTTTCGATGAGTTGAGGGTCGTGGATAATCTGGCTCTCGGTTTTCAAAAACTCGCCGTCAGCGGTTTCTGGGGAACTATCTTCCATAATGCGCAATGGAAAGCGGATAAGGCTAAAATGGAGGCCAGGATCATCGAAATGCTGGATTTCGTCGGCTTGGGAAATAAAGCTTTTGATTTTGTATCGACTCTATCTCAGGGCGAACAGCGGCGCCTGTCCATCGGTATCGCTTTGGCCAGCAACCCCGGACTGATCCTTTTCGATGAACCCACAGCAGGTCTCATTCAGGAGGATACTAATGAGATTACCCGGTTAATTAGGAAAATTAATCAGACCGGAATCACGATTTGCCTGATCGAACATAAGATGCGGATGATTATGGACTTGGCCAGCCGGATTGTTGTTTTAAACTATGGACGAAAAATTGCCGAGGGACTACCGGCGGAAGTTGCAGAGAATCCCGAGGTTATCGAAGCATATTTAGGAAGAAAAAAGAATGCTTAGACTTAAAAATGTAAGCACTATGATCGGTGAGCACCAGGTAATACATGACGTCTCGCTGGAGATTGCAGAAGGTGATTTTGTGGCACTGCTGGGCGGAAACGGAGCAGGAAAGACTTCATTGCTCCGCACAATTGCCGGTGTTTTGCATCCTCACCAGGGAACAATAGAGTTCAAGGGTGAGTCTATCGGCCATATCCCGGCTTTTAAGATTGTGGGAAAAGGTTTGTCTCTCTGCCCGGAAGGCCGTCAATTGTTCCCGCAGCTTCCGGTATATAAGAATCTGATGCTCGGCGCTTTTCGTCGCAAAGACAAAAAAGGAATTCAGGAATCTCTGGAACAAGTTTACACCCTGTTTCCGATTTTGAAGGAACGGTATAAACAAATGGCCGGAACATTCAGCGGCGGCGAGCAACAAATGCTGGCTGTGGGGCGGGCGCTCATGTCGAAGCCGGAGATGCTGCTTCTGGATGAACCGTCAATGGGATTGGCACCGTTGATCGTCGAAAGTATTGCCGAGGTTATCACCAAACTCAACAGCATGGGAATTACTATATTCTTGTCGGAGCAGAATGCCCTGATTGCTTTGATGATTACACGGCACGGTTATGTTCTGGAAAATGGACACCTGGTACTGCAAGGCCTGAGCAGCGACTTGCTGCATAATGAGAAAGTAAGAAAAGCATATCTGGGTACATAGAAAGCGGCGTCTGGTCAGAGCATGCTTTTTTCGATTTTAACTATTTTCTGGATGCCACCTTACTGAAGAATTTTTTAACTCAACCGCCTTACGAATGATCCTTCTTTTAGGATCCAGCTGTCGGATCCCCAGTCATTAACCCCAATTAATCTACTACCTGCACGCGTGTATTGGCGAATATTTGTCACTCCCCTTTTTTTCTAATCTTTATCCCTGCCCGAATCAGCAACTGGACTGCACCCCCAAGTTGGACAAAAGTGTTTTACATTTCGCTTCGGATACAGACTACTAATTCCATTTCTAAATCAAAGATGATATCGCGGCGGCCAGGAGGAGGCGACGAGGCGTATTGTGTGTACATACGTTGAGGAAGCCGACGACGCCAACAAAGATAGCGCTTGATTTAAAATTGGAATAACACTCCCTCTTGTTTGATTTGAGTACATAATAGAATACCCCGCCCAGGGAGGGCGGGGTATCAAAACATTTAAACAATTCTAATTTTCAAGGTATTTTTTTTACTACTAAGGCTCTTTATTACTTTCGATAGTCCTCTGCTTCCATCCATACCCATTCCACAGGAGGAATATTAGGATCCGTTGATACTCCTAATGTTCTCTGACCTAGCTTTACTACAGCATTGAATTCCTTTTTGGTCTTTGGCCACCAGACTTCCAATATCGGCCTTTCTAATTTTCCGTCCTGATTAATCGTCTGGGTAGAACACAGCATAAGTTGCCGCCCATCAGACGTGAGCCCGTGAACCTGCGCCGGAACTTGGTCGCCGAGGAGCGGATAAGCCTTCGGGAAAGCTTTTCTTATGGCCAGAACATCAGTTGAGCCGGCTGCCTGAACCGCCCGGGCGACGGCCAATGCGGCACCGTAATGCAAAGCGACTTCCCAAGTATACATTCCTTTATAATTTTCTTTGAATGTCTTTACAAACCAGGGAGTGATAGCAGCGGGAAGATCTACCACCGTACCCACGGCTATACTGTTATACATCAGCTGATAGCCCTTGAGGACGTTAGCCATTTGGTCTATTTGTGCCTGATCAATAAAGCAAAATGCACCTTTATATCCCAGGTTTCTGGCCTGTTCGACCATGAGAGCCGACGTTGCCGAAGGCCCACCGACCAGCATGACGTCGGGCTTGGTGGCCAATATGGCGCTAATTTGCGCAGAAAAATCCGTTTCCGTATACATATTAGCGGGCTTTACGGCTGTGATCTCGCCTCCCAATTTTGTGAAGTATTTCGAGAAGAAGTCCGTCCATTCCACGCCATAAACTTCATTGGTCACGATAACGCCTGCCCGGCGATAACCCTTGGCATAGGCCCATTTGGCTTCGACCTCCGCATAGATGCTGAATGTCGGCGGAATAGTGACTGTCAATTCATTACCCTGTTTTGATAAAGCCGGGGAGCTGGTATAAGCCATCACTATGAATTCATGACCTTTTTCCCGGTTGATGGTCATCATGGCATATTGTGAAGCAGTAATAGGGCTGAATATGGCGACCGCATGATCTTGCTCCTGCAACCGTCGTGAATTGGTGACTGCCCGAGTGGGATCCATCCCGTCATCAAGCTTTACCAGCTTTAAATTATACGTCTTGCCTTTAATCTTGATTCCACCGGTCTTATTAATTTGTTTGACGGCCATATCCAACCCGCTCGCACAATTCAGGCCATATTCCGCAGCCGGTCCACTTAAAGGGGCAGTAAAGCCAATAACTACATCCTTGGCCTGACTACTGTTACACCAAAAGAACAACGCTGCTACTAATACTGCTAAGCAACCAACCATCTTAAAAAGTTTCATGTTCCCTCCTTCTTTGAATTGAATGTAACTTCATTTTAATATAAAAACCTATGTAATAATAATTAGGTGCTGTCAAGTTTTTTGTGTAAAATTTAATATCGTCAACTGTATGTTTTTAAATGGTTTTGGACAAATGAGGTCTGAAATGACCTGCCTCTGATATTTGTACCACATGTTAAGTTAGAGTTCAGCCATTCTTTATTTCTCAATTCAGGTACGCCTCTGGTGCTGGAGGACGGTAATTTAAAGAACTGTGCGGCCTGAACGTGTTGTATTCCAGCCCTGTCTTTAATTATTACTATTAAAAGTCCTGCCTGTTAATCGAATTCGAAAATTTATTGATGAGAGGTACTACGGATTACCATAAGAAACAATCGAGTCAAACGAAGTCTAATTGCTCTCAGGAAGCCGCCTTATCTTGTGTGTGTTGAAGGCAGCGTAAAATATAAGGTTGCTACTCCCGGTTAAATGTTTTCCTTTTAAAAAGGCGGTCAATAATAGCAAGGCTTACGAGGAGTCGGCGACGGAGGCGTATAAGTAACATACATTAAGGAGACGATGACGAGTCCAACACAGAGAGCGCTTTGATTTGGAATTGGGACTAGTATTCGATTCCCGCTCGGTCTTTAATGCCCAGACTATAATGATGTTTCACTTCTTGGACTTCGCTGACGGTGTCAGCCAGCCCAATTATTTCCGGCGGGGCGTAGCGGCCGGTTAAGATGAGGTCGAGTGTGGGTGGTTTATTTTTAATCAACTCGATGACATCTGGCAGAGCGATAAGTTTAAAATCCAGCGCCACATTGATTTCGTCGAGGATGACCATGTCATATTTGCCACTGTTGATTGCTTTTTGGGCCGCAGCCAGACCTTTTTGCGCCAATTCGATATCAATGGCCGCGGGATTATCGCGCATAACGAAGCTATCTAAACCGGACATGCGGATGGTTAAATGGGGAAGATATTTTTCCGCGGCGATGAATTCGCCGTATTTTCTTCCCTTCATAAATTGCAAAACAAAAACTCGATAACCTTGCCCGACCGCGCGCAGCGCTTGGCCGAAAGCGGCAGTTGTTTTTCCCTTGCCGTTGCCTGTGATAACTATAACCAAGCCCTTAGCTGTTTTAACGGCAGTCTTTTTAACTTTTTTTACGACCGGAGATTTCTTTTTCCTGACCGTTTTGGAAACAGATCTTTTTTTGCTTTTTGTGGTCTTCATTTTTTACCCTGCTTTTTAAAAAACTTTTGAGTGATTTCTTCCGCCACGGAATAAGGATCGGCTTTTCTGTTTCTTATTTTTTCGGCAAAGCTCTCCAGTTCACCGCTGCCGGCAAGCGAGCTTAAAACCGGCTCCAGAAGACAGGCGCTCAGCGCGTCGTTGATTTCCGCCATCGCTTTGCGGTGCATCCTCTCTGTGAGCTTGCCGCTTTGTTGTAGATAAATATGGTGCTCCTCGATTTTTTGCGCGAGCTCCGCGGTATTCTCGGCAAATGTGGCCGGCTCAAAAGCATCGCCAATCATCACAATAGGCGGCCGCCAGCCGGCGGCGGCTTTGGACGATAAATTGAGCATCGAGGTCAATTCCATTTGCAATTGTTTAGCGCCGGCGCGATTAGCTTTGTTCACGACAAAGACATCGGCTATTTCCATTAATCCGGCTTTCATCGTTTGAATTTCATCGCCCATTCCGGGAACAAGAACGACAACAACGCTGTGCGCGTGATTGATAATATCGATTTCCTGCTGACCGATACCGACGGTTTCGACAATAATTATATCTTTGCCCATTGCTTCCATAACGTGAATGGCATCGCCCGCGGCCTGGGATAGGCCTCCCAGCGCGCCGCGTGTAGCCAGCGACCGGACAAAAACTCCGGGATCTTCGGCATGGCGCTGCATGCGGATTCTATCGCCCAAAATCGCGCCGCCGGTGAAGGGGCTCGTCGGATCGACGGCCAGCACGCCGATGGTTTTATTTTTTTTGCGCAATTCGGTAATGAGAGCATCGGTAAGTGTGCTTTTCCCCGCTCCCGGCGCGCCGGTTATTCCAATGATGAAAGATTTGCCGGTATACGCGTAAAGCTTTTTGATTTTTGCCTTGGCTTCCGGAATCTTATCTTCAATATCCCTGATGAGGCGGGAAGCCAGACGGACATCGCCGCCACAGATTTTTTTTATGGTAGCATCCATATTTAATTGCCGTTTAAAAGGAGCTTCTATACCAATTTTAAATCAAAGCGCTATTTTTGTTGGCGTCGTTGTCGGCTTCCTCAACGTATGTAAAATACGTCTCGTCGCCTCCGCCTAGCCGCCTCAATATCATCTTTGATTTAGAAATGGTATTAATGCGGTTTTATATTTGTCTTAATCCATTCTACAATGGAATCAAGAGAAGCGCCGGGAGTGAAAATTGCTTTGATGCCGGAATCGTAAAGCAGGGAGAAATCCTGTTCGGGAATTATGCCGCCGCCGATAACGGTGATATCGGACGCGCCTTTTTCGCGCAAAAGTTCCACAACCCGCGGGAAGAGCAGGCGATGCGCGCCGGAAAGACAGCTCAAACCCACCAAATCAACGTCTTCCTGAATTGCGGCCGCCGCGATTTGTTCCGGTGTTTGATGACAGCCCGTATAAACAACTTCAAATCCGGCATCACGGAAACAGCGGGCCAGAACGCGGGCGCCGCGGTCATGGCCGTCGAGCCCCGGTTTGGCAACCATCACGCGAATTTTTCTTTCCGGCATAGGAATTCTCCTAAAAATACACTTTATATTAATAACCCAGCAATAAATTAACCCTACACTGTCATGCCGGACTTGATCCGGCATCCAGTTTCTCTCTGGATTCCGGCCTTCGTAACCTGAAGGTCACAAGCCGGAATGACGAGATGGAGTATCATCCCGATGGCCTTGGCCACTGGATCAATTCAACTAGCAGATATTACCGCGCTTCACTTGTAATATCTGAGTTTCATTGATTCCACTAACAGATATTGCTGCACTACGCTTGCAATATCTGAGTTTCATTATTATTAATACAATCCCGGGTCGCGATACTCTCCATACACTTCGCGGTAGATATCGCATATTTCCTGCAGGGTAGCCAGATTTTTTACCGCGTCGATGCAGTGCGGCATGACGTTTTCGCCTTTTTTGCAGGCATTTTTTATATTATCCAGAGACTTTTTGGCGGCGCGGCTATCGCGTTTGCGGCGCACATCCTTGAGCCTTTTTATCTGTTCCCCGCCGATTTTCTCGTCAATCTCCAACAGGGGAATGGAATGTTGATTATTGGTAGAATATTTATTGACGCCGACCATGATTTTTTCACTGGTCTCCAACTGCCTCTGAAATTTGTAGGCGGACTCGGCAATTTCCATTTGCGGAAAACCTTTTTCTATGGCGGCAATCATTCCGCCCATATCGTCAATTTTATGAATGTAGTCCCACGCGGCTTCTTCGATTTCATTGGTCAGGGTTTCAATAAAATAAGAGCCGGCCAGAGGATCGATGGTATTGGACACTCCGGTTTCTTCGGCCAGAATTTGCTGAGTGCGTAAAGCAATTTCCGCGGCATGTTCGGAAGGCAGGCAGAAAACTTCATCTAAAGAATTAGTATGCAGAGACTGAGTGCCGCCCAGGACAGCGGCCAATCCTTCCACCGTTGTGCGGACAACATTATTATACGGCTGTTGGGCGGCCAGCGAAGATCCGGCAGTTTGCGTATGGAAGCGCATCCACAAGGAGCGGGGATTTTTGGCATGGAAACGGTCGCGCATAATTTTTGCCCACATGCGGCGCGCCGCCCGCAGTTTGCAGATCTCCTCAAAAAAATCGATGTGCGAATTGAAAAAGAAAGATAGCCGTGGGGCAAAATCATCAACACTCAATTTCTTGCGGCGAACGACGTCCTCCACATACTCTATGCCGTCGCGGATAGTGAAAGCCAACTCCTGCACGGCGGTCGAACCTGCTTCGCGAATATGATAACCGCTGATGCTAACGGTGTTCCAGCGTGGAACAAATTTTGTGCCGAATTCGACGGTATCGCTGATGAGCTTTACCGAAGGCTCCGGCGGGCACATGAATGTTTTTTGCGCAATGAATTCCTTGAGCATATCATTTTGAATGGTGCCGCCTATTTTGGTAAGCGGCACGCCCCTGATATCCGCCGCTGCGCAATACATCGCCCACAACACGGTCGCCGGAGGGTTAATCGTCATGGAAGTGGTAACTTCGTCCAGAGGAATGCCTTCCATAAGAGCCAAAAAATCTTCCAGAGTATCTATGGCCACGCCGCACTTACCCACTTCGCCGAGGGCTTTGGGCGAATCGCTGTCGTAGCCCATGAGCGTCGGAAAATCAAAAGCGGTGCTGAGCCCTGTTTGTCCTTCGCGCAGGAGCATATGCCAGCGGTGGTTGGTATCCTGCGCGCTGCCCATACCGGAAAACATGCGGAACGTCCAATGGCGTCCACGGTAACCGGTGACTTGATTGCCGCGCAGATAAGGAAATTCTCCTGGAACACCGATATCTTCGGCAAAATTAATATCTTTTATGTCTTCCGGAGTGTAGAGCCTCTTGATGTTCGTATCTGAAACCGTGGAAAAGTGCTCCTTTTGATCGGGATTGTTCTTCAGCGCTTTTTTTACTTCATCCGTCCATTTTTTGGTGAGCTTTAATGAAGCTTCCTGCATTTCTTTGGAGAAATACACTATCGGTCCTCCTCACATTATCATACGGAATAATTAAGAATAATTGCTTACAAAAACTAAGAGGCAGTAACTCAAATCCCCGGTTTTTGTCAAGTTATATTCATGTTATCTGGGCTGGATTCTCCCGGCATCCGCCGGATATGTTCTACATATCGGGGCAGGGACGATGGGGTAGATTATATTTGTTGGATAGGAATAAAAAAAGCACTCCCGCGCAATTTTCATGTACAGGAGTGCATCTTTTTTTCAGTAACGCTTATACAGCTTTAACGTTTTCCGCTTCCGGGCCTTTTTTGCCCTGCTTAACATCGAAGCTTACATTCTGACCTTCATTCAACGTCTTGAAACCACTGGCCTGAATAGCACTGAAATGAACGAAAACATCGGAACCACCATCTTGTTCGATGAAACCAAAGCCTTTGCGCTCATTAAACCACTTTACTTTACCTTCTGACATAGCATCAATCCTCCTTTCTCAAATTTCCAAGTCGAATTGGCACCATGACAGAACTAAAAAAGCCACCAAGACTCTAAAGAACATGGTGGCTTGCCTTATGTACTTCAAAATGTCTAAATTCAACTCTTGTTTCGTACTCTACTTGATCCAATAGTGCAAATATACGAAACTGAAAGAAATCCTATATGCAATATCAAGTAAAGTCAAGACATATTTAAATTTATTTGCATGAACATAAAGTTAAATTGGGGAATGTTAAATATCAAGACTTAATTGCCCTAGACACAATGAAGATATATTTTAGGTGTATATAGATCAGAATTTAAGACTAACCCCCACCATCCCGTTGATTCCAAGCATCGGATAGTCTTTCATGTAAGCATAACTCACGTTTGTTAGATTTTCACCGGCCAGGAAAATCTCACCAGCTAATTTCGGCGTCAGATCGGTCGCTACGAAGAAAACGGGTTTGACTTCAATGATAGTATCTGCCATATTTCCTAGGTGACACTATTGCCTATGAATGCAGCGAAAGGAATGAGTTGATGAAGATATTATACTATGATTGTTTTGCTGGCATAAGCGGCGATATGAATCTGGGTGCGATGCTTGATCTGGGTGTTGATCAAAAATATTTATTGAAAGAGCTAAGCAGCCTGCCTATCGATTCCTATAAAATCAAAGTTTACAAAGATAAGCGCGGGGGCATTACCGGCACAAAAGTTGATGTAATTGTTCCACCTCAGAAAAAAACTTCTTCCCAGCATACTCTGAACAAACAAACTTTCGGTGGTATCTCCCGGATGATCAAGCAAAGCGATTTATCCGCCAATGTCAAAAAGATCAGCCTTGATATTTTTACCCGCCTTGCCCAGGTGGAAGGAAAAATCCACGGACATAAAATTGATGATGTGCACTTTCATGAAATAGGTGCAATCGATTCGATTGTCGACATCATCGGAGCGGCAATCTGCCTGGACTATTTAAAGGTCGACAAAGTTATCTCGTCACCCATACAGGTTGGTTCCGGCATAATTAATTGCAGTCACGGCACACTACCCGTCCCGGCGCCGGCCACGGCGGAAATTCTTCAGGGCATTCCCATTAAAACCGGCCTTGTTCCTTTTGAAGCCACAACTCCTACAGGAGCGGCGATCATTGCTTCAACGGCAACATCTTTTTCGGAGAGAATTGCTTTCACACCGCAGAAAATCGGTTACGGCCTGGGCAGTAAAGATTCACCTATACCAAATGTCCTGCGCTTATTTTTAGGCGAGATATCTGATAATGCAGCAAAAGCGGATGATCCGAAAACCGGTGAAGCTTTAATTATCGAGTGCAATATTGATGACATGAATCCGGAACTCTATGATGCACTGATGGAGCGCCTTTTTGACGCTAGCGCACATGATGTATTCCTCACACCAATCATTATGAAAAAATCCCGTCCGGCGGTAACGGTATCCGTCCTTTGCAATGTCAGTCAGCAAAAATTAATTGAAGAAGCCTTCTGGCTGCATTCATCCACCTTCGGCCTGCGTTCTTACAAAGTTGCCAAGTCTATGCTGCGGCGGGAAATAGTGAAAGTAAAAACCAAGTATGGCGAAATAACGGTAAAAAATGGTTACTTAAATGGACGCATAATCAAGTCCAAGCCGGAATATGAAGATTGCAAGAGGCTGGCAAAAGAAAATGGTGTTTCCATTCAGACTATTTATGAAAGTATCCGCCTGACTGAAAGGAGCAAAAAATGAACATTGATGGATTAAAGGTTCTTCTGGAAAATATCCGCGACGGAAAAATCGACGTCGAAGCCGGCATCTCCAGGTTGCAGAATCTGTCTTACATTGATTTGGGCCACGCTAAACTCGATACACACCGCGAGTTACGAGTAGGTTATCCGGAGGTCATCTTCTGCCCGGGCAAAACTACAGATCAGATAAAAACTATTATACAGGCTATGATGGCCGGAGAGGCCAACATTCTCGCCACACGCGCCAGCGAAGAAGTTTTTGCCGCAGTCAAAAAAGTTTGTCCTGCTGCTGTGTATCATCCGCTTGCAAGGACTATTACGGTAGAAAGAAAAAAACTGTCTCTGCCCGAAAGTTATATAGCGGTTGTGACAGCAGGAACATCCGATTTGCCCGTGGCCGAAGAAGCAATCGTTACTGCCGAGATTTTCGGTAATCGTGTGGAGCGAATTGCCGATGTCGGTGTGGCCGGTGTTCACCGTTTATTTGACCAGTTGGATTTAATCCGTGGAGCGCGGGTAGTTGTTGTGGTTGCCGGAATGGAGGGCGCTCTGCCCAGCGTTGTGGGTGGTCTTGTAGATAAACCGATCATCGCGGTGCCTACGTCTGTCGGTTATGGCGCAAGCTTTCAGGGAGTGGCTGCTTTGCTGGCGATGCTGAACAGTTGCGCCGGTGGAGTATCGGTTGTGAACATCGATAATGGTTTCGGTGCAGGTTACATAGCCAGCATGATCAATAAACTGAAATAAATCCGGCACATCATTTCATTTAAGTATATTTTGTTGCGTATCGATCACTTCGTTCATGCTGCCGGTGCGGTAACCTTTAAGATCCAAAGAAGTATAGGCAAAACCAATTTTTTGGAATTGTTTGTATATATTGTCCATCAGTTCCAGATCAAAAAATTTGAGCCGTTCAGCTTCCGCCACTTCAATCCGCGCTGTATCACCATGATGGCGTACCCGCACCTGTTTGAATCCTAAATTGAGCAGATATTGCTCAGCCCTGTTCACCATCGCCAGCTTATCCCGTGTTATTTTCACACCATAAGGAAAACGTGAAGCCAGACAAGCAAAAGCTGGTTTATCCCAGGTGGGCAATCCCATCTGTCTTGATAATTTTCTGATAGCATCCTTCCCTAAGCCGGTATCTTTAAGTGGACTGATAATTCCCAGTTCTTTGATGGCCTGCATCCCAGGGCGATAATCACCAAGGTCATCGATGTTTGATCCTTCGGCAATGTATTTAATATTGTATTTTTGAGCCACTTCCTTAATTTTGGAAAATAATTCGTATTTGCACAAATAACATCGATTAGGCGGATTATTAGTAAAACCTTCAATCTCCAATTCCTCTGATTGAATGACAATATGCTTAATTCCGGCACTATGGGTAAATTCTGTTGCTTCCTTAAGCTCTCTTTCCGGATAAGTTGAAGACCGCGCCGTTACAGCGATAACCTGGTCTTGTAAGACATCATGAGCAACCTTCAAGAGAAACGTGCTATCCACGCCGCCTGAATAAGCCACAGCCAAAGAACCCATTTTTTCGATATGACGCTCAAGTTGTTTTAATGTATTCTGAAGTTCCATAAGCATTATTATATAACACAAACAAACACTCAATGCTGCTGAATTTATTTGAGCAGCAATCAGCCGCTACTATACAAAAATATTAATTTTTATCTTATTAAATATGTTTTCCAACACAACATTTGACAATACATCCATTTAGTGATATTTTTTTAGCAATTGCTAAAATTTACCCACTGCTCGGTTATAATCGGACTATCTATTCATACTCATTTTATGCTTAAGCAAAAGAAAGGAGCGTACAAATGAACAGAAGAGAGTTCTTGAAGGCTGGTTTGATAGGAACTACAGCAACTTTAATCGGGACGAGTGATCTTGCCCACGCATTGCAATATGCAGCAGCGGAACCTGTGGTCTTTCCCACACCTGTTTATAGAACCCTTGGCCGAACAGGCCTGAAAATTACGGTCGTAAGCTTCGGGGCGATGCTGACACCGGAGGCGGAAGTGATGGAAGTCGCTTTTGATCACGGTATCAACTACGTCGACACGGCGCGCAGATATATGGGTGGCAAGAACGAGGAAATTGTAGGTCGAGCGTTAAAAAGCAGGCGCGATCGCGTTTATCTCGCAACAAAAATTCAGCCTGCTTCGCTGTCCAAAGAGGCCATTTTCAAGGATGTGGAAACGAGTCTGAAAGCGCTGGAAACGGATTATATAGACGTGATCCAACTGCACAACCTTACCGACAGGGTCAGGATTTTTGATCCGGAGATCAGGGAAGCACTGGTCAGACTAAAAGAGCAGGGAAAAGTGCGTTTCTGCGGGGTGACCACACACACGAACCAGGTGCAGGTGCTCAATGCCTTGATGGAAGATAAAGACCGTTTTTTTGATACGGCTCTTGTAGGCTATAATTTCAAGAGTGATAACGATTTGAAGGAAGCTATAGCGAAAGCCGCACAAAAAAAAATCGGCATCATTGCGATGAAAACTCAAGCCGGCGGTTATGTAACGGATGCACTGGGCCCGATTAGTCCTCACCGGGCAGCCCTCAAATGGGCGCTTCAGGATAAGAATGTCACAGCGGCAATCCCCGGCATGCGAGACTTGACTGAGCTTAGAGAAGATATGGGGGTGATGGGTCTAAAATTAAGTTATTTCGACGAACTCATTCTGCAGCGCTATGGCGCTGCTGTAAGTCCATACTACTGTCACTTTTGCGGGAAGTGTGAATCCACCTGCCCCAATGGTGTAGCAATCAGTACGATCAACCGGTGCATCATGTATGCAGAAGCTTACAAGAACATGGAGCTTTCCCGTGCTACCTATAGAGAAGTTCCGGTGATTGCTTCAGCCTCCAAATGTCTGGACTGTCAGACCTGTGTGGCAAGGTGTATCAATCGTCTTGATATTCCCGCGAAGATGGCACGGGCCAGAAAAATATTGGTTTAGGGGAAATATGCACGATAATTCTCATACCAGGTCGTCTTTTCTTTTTATTTTTTTTATATTAATCATGGCTGTGTCGAATCCGGTCCGGGCTGCCGACCTTTCCATCAAAGACGTTCTTCCCGGAAAAAGCTTTGCCCAGGACTGGGTAATCGAGGAAAAAGCGAAGCTTTACGACAAGGACACCCTGTTCGATCATATCGATGGAGAAGCCGAGCTCTACTTCCCCTATGGGTTTGACGCTCTGGCCACAGCAAGTTATGTAAATAAGCAGAATCCGGATTTATCCATTGTCGCTGATGTTTACAGAATGGCCTCTGTGCTGGATGCTTTTGGAATTTACTCCAACTACCGCAAGGCAAATAATTTGTGGGTTACAATCGGTGCCGAGGGATTTGTGTCTTCTTCCCAATTGATGTTCTACCAGGACAGATATTTCGTTCGGCTGCAAATCTCCGGAGCAACGAGCCTCCCAAAGGATACATTCCTGGCATGTGCCCGGGCTATTTCCGGAAATCTTCCGGCCGGCTCCGGTCCGCCCAAAGAACTGGAGGTTATGAAGATCCCGGCGCTTGTGCCAAAGAGCGAACGGTATCTTGCGCAAAGCCTTCTGGGGTATGTCTTCTTTCGCAGGGGTATTATAGCTGATGCCATAGTGAAAGACGAAAAGATACAGATTATTGTCATCCGTGAGGATACTCCGGCCGCTGCCCGCAAGACTTTTGATCAATACTATTCTTATCTGAAGGCGGAAACGCAGGGCATTCAAATTACCGAGAATCCGGCTCGCATGCGAGTAATCGCCGTCGATCCTTTGTATGGCGGAGTGTTAGTAGAGCAGTCGGGACGCTATATCATCGGTGCAGTCAGGGTCAAAAATACATCTGTAGCCAAACAGCTTATCGAACAGCTGCGCGGACGCATCAGTGCAGACGCGGGCAGTTGATACAAAAGGTATTAATTTCAGGTGAGGAACTTTTACTAAAAGTTTTTAGTGAGTGTCCGATGGATCGAAGGGATTTTCTTAAAACCACTATTGTCACTGGTATAACCTTTGCCATACCGGGTAATGCAAGTTTATTTATCAAAGCGCTGGAAGCTGCGGAGAAGACAGACCTCGTTGTCGCTCATGGCCTAACACCTGCTGGGATAACAAAAGCGGCCATTGATGGCTTGGGTGGCATCAGAGCTTTCATATCAAAGGGAGATATTGTTGTCGTTAAACCGAATATCGGATGGGATAGACTGCCCGAATATGCGGCAACAACAAATCCGGAAGTGGTGTCAACAGTGGTTGCTTTGTGTTACGAGGCTGGGGCAAAGCAAGTTAAGGTTTTTGACCATAGTGTTGTGGATCCACGGCGGTGCTATAAGCAAAGCGGCATTTCCGAAGCAGCCACTGCCGCTGGCGGAATAGTCAGCTATGTAGATGATAGAAAATTCCGTGACGTAACATTATCCGGTGTTGCCCTGAAATCATGGCCTCTTTATACCGAAGCTATCGAAGCAGACAAATTTATTAATATCCCTATTGCCAAGACCCATGGCCTTTCCACTCTTACCCTGGGGATGAAGAATCTGATGGGAATCATGGGCAGTTCACGAGGCAGGATACACCAGCGCATTGATGATAGTCTGGTAGATCTCGCCATGGCCGTCAAACCCACACTGATCATTCTTGATGCGGTGCGCATACTGACTGCCAATGGACCGCAGGGAGGAGACCTTGCTGATGTCAGGCAGCTCAATACGGTTATTGCGGGCCGGGATCAGGTGGCCGTTGACGCTTTTGGTGCCACCCTCTTCGGCTTGAAAGGGGCAGCCCTAGGCTATGTCGTGGCAGGACACAAAGCGGGACTGGGAACCATGGACCTCTCCAAATTAAGAATCAAAAAAATTAATGTTTGATAATTTTAAGAGCGACCAATCCTGGTGCTATGCATCGGGTTTATTAATGAAAGAAACTTTTTTCCCAGTCACGGATTTTCCCCCTTTTATAAAGGGGGATCAAAGGGGATTTTTCAGTTGATTCAATTACATAAAATCTCCCCTAACCCCTCTTTACAAAGAGGGGAATTACTCAGTGCAGGTAAAGCTTTCATATGATCAGAAAAATTCGCATAGTCTCGCAGGGATTATTTTTGCTGACTTTTTTGTGGCTCTTTCTGCAGACTGAATCCAAGGGGGCTGATGAACTCGGCTATCCTGTTAAAATATTTTTAGATGCTGATCCTCTGATTTTCATCACCACAATCCTTTCCAGCCGTGCGTGGCAGCAAACATTTTTCCTGGCCATTTTGGTGATCATTGCTACGGTAATTTTGGGGCGTGTTTTCTGCAGCTGGGTATGTCCTCTGGGAACGCTAAATAATATGGTTGGCGCTTTGCAAAAGAAGCGTGCCCCAAGAGCCCCGTTAAACTGGCATTGGTTAAAATATTGCATCCTGATTTTTCTTATTACTTTGTCCCTTTTTTCTTTGCAGTTCACCGGCATTCTTGATCCTATTTCACTTCTGATTCGTTCATTCTCGTTGTCTGTTTATCCGCTGGTCGTCTATGCAACAAAGGCCGCATTTGACTTGTTCTATAATTTGAATATCCCTTTTCTGGTTAATATTTCTGAATTCATCTATACGCTTTTTAAAAAAATCTGGCTTCCCTTCCAGCAACCATTTTTTCTTCAAAGCGTTTTTCTGGGGCTATTGTTCTTCGTCATCATGGGCCTGAATCTTCTGGAGAAACGTTTTTGGTGTAAATATCTCTGCCCGCTGGGCGCTCTTCTGGGCCTGCTTTCCCGCTATGCATTTCTGCAACGATCGGTAAGCGAAGGCTGCAATTCCTGTGGAGCCTGTGATTTTGCCTGTCAGGGGGGTGCCTCTCCTGATCAAAAAGAAAAATGGCATAATACGGAATGCATGGCTTGTATGAACTGCGATGATCTCTGTCCGCAAAATGCAGTCGGGTTTGGATTTTTTAAGAAGACGCAGACAGCATCCATTGACCTCGGAAAAAGAAGAGTCATTGGTACGATCTTGTTCGGTCTGGCTGCTGTCCCCCTGATGAGGATTACAGCGATCAACAAACAGGCGAGCGCAGCGGAGCCCAGATTAATCCGGCCACCGGGTTCCCTCGATGAAAAACAATTTCTAGCCAGGTGTATAAAATGCGGTGAATGCATGAAAGTTTGTATTACCAACGGCCTCCAACCGGCATTTCTGGAGGCCGGAATTGAGGGGATCTGGTCACCCGTTCTTATTCCGCGCATCGGCTATTGTGAATATCGCTGCACTCTCTGTGGCCAGGTCTGCCCGACAGGTGCGATAAAGAGATTGGAGCTGCCGGAAAAAGAAAAAGTAAGAATAGGGCTGGCTATGATTGATAAGGGCAGATGCCTGCCCTATGCCCATGCCACGCCTTGTATTGTTTGCCAGGAGGTCTGTCCTACTCCCAAAAAAGCAATCTGGCTGGAAAAGGCAAAAGTGATGAACAGAAACGGGAGCGCAATGAACTTAAATCAACCACACGTTGATCTGGAGCTGTGCATTGGCTGCGGGCTCTGTGAGGCAAAGTGCCCCATTCTTGGTCAACCGGCAATTTACGTTACCAGTATTGGAGAATCGCGATCCAAGGAAAATCAATTATTGCTGTCATAAAAAACTATCGTTAAGAGATCGTATAAACTCTTAAATATATTTTCTAAAAAATACCGGTTAATTACAAATTGTTTCCCTTTTGTATGTCATATTAAAAATATACTTTGCAGGATTTAGAGTATTTCTTCCTGTAACAAAGCATCTGGTGATTTTTACAGGCATGCTTTGTTTCAAACGCTATTCAATATTGACTAAAGTCAAATATCCGGCTATTTTGATGGGCATTAGGTCATTTTAAATGATATATGTTATTGGACTGAACTGTTTATTCCCTAATTCTAGGGCGCTATACAACTTTTCCCCCTGAAAATTAGCACAATTCTGAAAACTAGACTTTTCTGGGCTATAGTATCATTAATTTGATTCTCTCTTCCCTGCATACTT
>Ga0208820_1000082_pt1 | contig 105236 bp, 86 predicted proteins | sample June2015DPH_16_5_FD_184713 | JGI IMG/M metagenome (GOLD analysis project Ga0208820, IMG submission 184713) | Peatland microbial communities from SPRUCE experiment site at the Marcell Experimental Forest, Minnesota, USA - June2015DPH_16_40... | ecosystem: Environmental > Terrestrial > Soil >...
GTTGAGCTATCTCAAAGGGCTCTGACAAGCTTCCGTTTTATGCCGCATCAGGGAAGTCGGTCGCCCAATCAAACCGGCTTAAATCGCAAACCATGCGGCATAAAACGGGATGCGGTATAACTTCCGTCTGCGGCTCGGCGACGGCGTTGCGCTCCGGCTCCGTTCCCGCCGTCTCTCCGCCTGCGCTACACTTCTTCCGCTCGCCGACCGCAGACCGAAGCCTCATCAAAATTGAGGAGCAACAGAGTCTCGCTGTTCATATCAATCTTGGGTGCGTGGTTCTGTCCGAAGTGGTAAAATGACGGTTATGAATAACACATTAATTGACAGATCAAAAACGGCGCTGGTGGTCATCGATCTCCAGAAAGGCATAGTCGGACGGCAAACCGCTCCCTATGCGTCGGACATCGTAGTTAAAAACACGGCGGCGATTGCCGAAGCGTTCAGGAAAAATGGCATGCCGGTTTTTTTAGTGAGGGTTGCTTTCTCCTTGGACGGAAAAGATGCCCTGCGGCCCGTTGTTGACGCGCCATGGCCAGCCCAAACCCCTCCGCCGGGCTGGGCGGACATTGTTCCGGAAGTGGGACCGAAACCGGGCGATTTCGTGATCACCAAACACCAGTGGGGCGCTTTCTACGGGACGGAACTTGATTTGCAACTCCGGCGGCGCGGCATGGCGACAATTATCCTGTGCGGCATAGCGACAAATATCGGGGTTGAGAGCACGGCACGGTTTGCTTATGAATACGGGTACAATCAGATTTTTGCGGAAGATGCCATGTCTGCCCTGTCGCTGGAAGAGCACACGTTCACAGTTACCAAGATATTTCCCCGCATTGGTTTGGTGAGAAAAACCGGAGAAATATTATCTGATCTCTTGCGCGATTGATTTCCGGCCACCGGATCATCGGCTTATTTCAAACAGTCGAATTCCTCAATAAAGCCGCAGTTTTCTCTTGGCGGTTGATTTCTGACCAGCTTTAATGCGCCCTCAAAATCAACGATTAACAAACAAAACAAACTAACCGAATTATGGCAAAAGCTCTGACCAAATCCCAAATTGCAGATGAACTCGCAACCAAGAGCAACATCACCAAGAAAGCGGCGGTGGAGATTCTCGAATTTATCGCGGAACTGGCCTACAAGAATGCCCAAAACACCTTCACCCTGCCCGGTATCGGCAAGCTGGTGCTGGTTGATCGCAAGGCTCGCGTCGGACGGAACCCGGCCACCGGCGAAACGATCCAGATCAAAGCCAAGCGCGTCGTGAAGTTCCGCGTGGCCAAGGCTGCCAAGGACGCCATCCTCGGTGCGAAATAAAAAACGGCCCTCTTTTGCAAGACGCTCTGAAATAAACAGAGTGCTTGGTATGTGTTCCAAAGTTATTCAGTCGGCGGCGAGGAGAAATCTTCAATCTCCCCACCAAGGTGACGCAGCATTCAAGACATAGAATCGTATCCGGCTGGGGGGACACGTCTAGCGCGGGCCGCTGGAGCGAAACCGGCTTCCCGGCGGATTTGCATCGAATTTCCAGACCGGGAGCATGTGAGGCTGGTGTTGCCCTCAAGGAACGCATGAAGATATTGTTACCTGTGGGATGATTTTGGGTTACCTTGTTTCGATTAAACCAATATGGAAATCAAATCAAGCCAGCGCCTTCGACTGTCTAAACTGTCGTCCGGCACAAAGCACTGGTAATCATTCGCCATGAAAACACGCCGCGACAGACCTGTAATCCGCGCCAGCCACGCCTCGCGGTGGTTGAGCATGTTTATTTTTGCCGCTGCAAGTTTTTGCTGGGCAACGTTGGTTTCCGCCCAATCGGTTCCCAATAGATTCTGGCAGGCGCAAAGCATTTACCAGATCATCACCGACCGTTTTTACGACGGGGACACGAACAACGACAATGCGGAAGGCACTTATGCCCCATCCGGCAACGGCGGCTCATCGGTGCATGGCGGGGATTTCGAGGGCATCGAGCAGAAATTGGACTACATCAAGGCGCTGGGGGCAACGGCCATTTGGATTTCGCCGATCGTGCTGAACACAGAGGGACAATTTCACGGCTACTCCGCTTGGAATTTCTACGAGGTGGCTCCGCATTGGGGCTCCATCTCCAATCTCCAGCACCTGGTCCAGGCGGCGCACGCGCGCGGGTTGCTGGTGATTGATGATATCGTCGTGAACCACGCGGGCGACCTTGTCACCGGCAGCGGGTCGGGTTATCCAAACTTTAACTACCCGGCTGGCTATACTCTTAGTTATGTGAACAGTTCGAAAACGTACCCGGCGCCCTTCAATCTGACAGCGACAAATCCGTCCCTCACCAATTTGTTCCACAACTATGGCAACATCCAGAATTTCAACGACACCAATCAGGTTGTATTGGGTTGGTTGGACGGCCTGAATGATTTCCGGACGGAAACGCCCTACGTTCGCTCGAACATGGCGGCGATTTACCAATATTGGATCAACCAGATTGGCTTTGATGGATTCCGGGTTGACACGGCCCTGGAAGTTGACATGGGGTGCTGGCAGAGTTTCTGTCCGGCGATTCATTCCTACGCGGCAACCAACGGCAATACCAACTTCTTCATGTTTGGCGAGGTTGATAACGGCTCGGAGACCATCGTGGCTCCCTATACGGGGACGGAAGATGGCGGGCCGTTCGAATTTGATTCAGTTGTGGATTACCCGCTTTACGACAACGCAATCCAAAGCGTATTCGCCACAGCCACCGGCGCCACCTCCTTGATCCAAAATCATTACAACTCTGTTGACGCCCTGTATGATCCCGCGTCGCGGATGCAACTGGTCACCTTCCTTGACAATCACGATAATCCCCGTTTTTTGAGCACCAGCGAGGCGAACAACAACACCAATCGGCTGGAAGTGGCGCTGGCTTTTCTTTACACCTCGCGCGGCATTCCGTGTCTGTATTACGGCACGGAACAGGGTTTTGATGGTACGACCGACCCGAATGACCGTGAGGATATGTTTGCCGGGGAATTCAAGGACGGCCCGGGAGGCACGGTTTTGCAGCTCAGTTCGCCGGGCGCGGATAATTTCAACACGACCCACCCGCTGTTCCTGTGGGTGGCCCAATTGAACAATTTTCGTCGGTTGTATCCTACGCTCACGCTCGGCTCATACGTTAATCAGGCCGACAATTTCACCGGCCCGGGATTATTTGCCTATTCCCGCGTGCTGAATACGCAGGAAGTGTTTGTGGTTTTCAACACAGCCAGTTCCAGCCAAACGTTGCCCGCGAGCACGCTGACTTATGCCGCGGGCACCGTGCTGGTGAATTTACTGAACACCAACGAAACCTACACGCTGACCACCGGCTCGCAAACACCCGCTATAACCGTGCCCAGCACCACCGCCAAAATTTTTATTGCGCAATCGCAGTGGCAGCCGCTTGATCCGGTGGTGATTAGCAACTCGCCCGCGCACTGGACAACCAATGTGCCGACTTGGTCGCCCGTGGTCTTGCAGTTCAGCAAACCGATGGACACGAACAGCGTTCAAAACGCCTTCAGCATCAGCCCGGCGGTCGGCGGCGCGTTCAGTTGGTCGCCCGCGAACGACACGATGACGTTTACCGCCGGCGGCGCGGGTCTGGCCGGGCTGGCCAACAGCGTCGTGCGTGTCACCAACTCTGCGGTGGACGCCGTTTCCGGCAATGCGATGTTCGCGCCCTATGAATTGAAATTCACCACCGCTGTAAGCGGCATCCACGACGTGACACCACCGTTCATTTCCCTGCAAACGCCAACGAACGGCGCGGTGATCGCCGGCAACCTGGCCATTTCCGGCATCGCCACCGACAACATCGCCGTGGCCAAAGTGGAGTTTCAATTTGACAACGACGCGTGGCAGACCGCGAGCGGCACGACCTCATGGAGCGCGAGCCTGAACAGCTCGAATTTTCTGAACGGTCCGCACCAAATTTCCGCCCGCGCGACTGATTCGTCGGGAAACATCTCCACGACGAACTCCGTGGGTGTCTGGTTTTTCAACGTGCCGGGAAGTTATCTTCAGCGTGTCAGCGGCGGCAACCCGGCGAACGTCACCGACTGCACCGGCAATGTCTGGCTCAAGGACACGGCTTATAGTTTTGGTTCGTTCGGCTATTCCGGCGGCACGACCGGTTACCTGGCCAACAACATCAGCGGCATTTGCGCCGGTGCGCAATCGCTTTACCAGCGGGAGCGCTACAGCACGTCGAGCGGCGGGTTTTATTACGAGTTCGATTGCCCTGAAGGCATTTACCAAATAACGCTGCTGGAGGCGGAGACCTATTGGAGCGGCCCGGGAGAACGCGAGTTCAACGTCTTCATCCAAGGCCGGCAGGTGCTGACCAATTTCGACATTTTCGCCGCCGCCGGCGGACAGAACATTCCCATCAGCCTTGTTTTCACCAACGCGGTGACGAATTCCCAACTGCAAATTTTATATACTCCGGGGGCTGCGGACAACGCGCGCATTTCGGGAATTCAAATCCTGAAAATCGCCGACGTGTTCAGCGACACGGATGGCATTCCCGACTGGTGGCGGCTGGCTTATTTCGGCCACGCCCTCGGCGAGGCAGCCGACAAATCGCGCGGCTCGGACGACGCGGACGGCGACGGCGTGTCGAACCTTACCGAATATCTTAATGGCACGAATCCGCTGAATCCGGCATCCTATCCGACTCCGCCGGTTTTCAACATCACGCACATTTCGGTGACAGCATCCAATGTCCAAATAAATTGCTCGACGGTGACCAACTGGAGTTTCCAGCTTCAGTGCCGCAACACACTTGACGCCTCTTCGTCCTGGACCAACATCGGTTCCGCCCTGCTTGGCACGAGCGGAACAATGGTATTGAGCGACGGCGGCGGTGCGACCAACTTCACAAGGTATTACCGCGTACAGGCGCGTTGAAATGTATCCGCCGCTCGGTCACGCTTGCACAAGCAGGCTATGGATGTGGGGTCGAGTTTTGATTTGCTTGAAAACCAAAAATTTCAAGCGGCGCGGGCAACAAGATTCTGTTTGGTCGTGGTCGCGGCCCAGGCCGCTGGTGTGAACTTTAGTCTGAGTGATCTTGGTTAAAGCAGCGCCAGTTGTTGTTCATTCGGCTCGCGCAAATTGCTGACCCCAAGCCCCAGCAGGCGCAGCGGCCGTGAAACCAGTTTCTCCCGGCCCAGCAGGAAACATCCCAGCCGGTAAATGTCAGCGATCTCGGTGATCGGTTCCTCGACGGAAAACTGACGCGTGAGAGTGGTGAAATCGCTGTAGCGCACCTTCACCTGGACCGTGTGCGCTCCCAATCGCCGGTGTTTGAGCCGTGACGAAATATCTGCTGCTTGTTCCTTCAGGCAGGCGCGCAGCACCTTCCGGTCGTCGGTGTCCTTGAGAAATGTTTCCTCGCCGCTGATGCTCTTGATCTCGTCTCCGAGTTCCAACGGGCGGTCGTCTTCGCCGAAAGCGAACTGTTTTAGTTTCGGCCCGAATGAGCCGACCAACGCACGCAGATCACCTGGGTAGTCCTGCAAGTCTCCGACCATGACAATGCCCGCCCGGTTCAGTGTCTGTTCGGTGACCTTGCCGACCCCGTAAAGCGCCCGCACCGGCAGCGGACGCAAAAACGACACCTTCTCCTGGTCGGTAATCACCGTGAGTCCATCAGGTTTTTTGTGGTCGCTGGCGATCTTGGCCAGCAGTTTGTTGGACGCAATGCCGATGGTGGCAGTCAACTGGCGTTCTAACAGAATCCGCTGTTTTAACTCCCGCGCCAGCGGCACGGCCTTGATCAGCGAGGCGTCCGCGTTCTCCGCCTGACAGATGGCGGACATGTCGAGATACGCCTCGTCAATGGACATGGGTTCGATGATCGCTCCGGTCTGGGCGACAATCTCCATGATGTGCCGGGATTCTTCCCGGTAATGATCCATGCGCGGACGCACGAAAATGCCCTTGGGACAAAGCCGCCCCGCCGTCGCGCTGGGCAGGGCCGAACGCACCCCAAACTTCCGCGCCTCATAGCTGGCAGCGCACACCACTCCGCGTTGTGTCGGAGGTGCGCCAACGATTACCGGCCGGCCACGCAGCTTCGGATCGTCGCGCTGTTCCACGGAAGCGTAAAATGCGTCCATGTCCAAATGGAAAACCACACGAAACATCACGACAGGAGTTTACAACGGAGGTTGGAAAGCCAGAAGACCTGTCACCTTTTTGTTTGGTTGGTACGTGATTCGGATGCTCATTTGTCAACGGCAGAATGCGTCAAAAATATCAAATACGTAACTGACCCGCCGGGCCGGTGATGTCAACCGCGAAGGAGGAACTGAAAGCGCCAACCGGCGCTGGCTCCAGCCAACAACTGCAATTGATGGATCGTCCCAGCCGGGCCTGGGTTACAGTGAATTCTTCCCCTGAGCCTTGGCTGTCTTCCAGCGCGCCCTGGCTGCCGCCGCAATTTTCGCACGGCCCGCCGCACTCATTTTGCGTCTGGCCTTCTTGACCGGTTTTGCGACTGATTTCCGTCCCTTAACTTTCGCCCACCGTGCTTTTTGCGCGGCAGCAATCTTTGCCCTGCCGGCTGCACTCATTTTGTGTTTTTTCTTCGGAGCAACCGCAGCAACGGGTTTTATCGAAGCACCCAAAATCCGACCAAGCTCATTTTCGAGCGATTGAATTTTATCCTTTAGGTCGGCGGCGCGACGCAATTGTTGCGATGATAGACTTGTCAGTAATGAACTCATGGCGGGCAATTAAGATTTTTGGCGGGGAAAAGTCAATGCGTGATTTTTTACTGGTCATGCTCCGTTAGTGAGGTTGCTTCGAATTGAGTGATCTGCCGCGCCAGGTCCTCCTCCATCATCCGGCGGAGTTCTGCCGCCGCCGCGACCCGATCCGTGCTCTCTATTGCCGATTCTTTTTCCGGCGCCAAACCCATCGCCTTGAGTTCCCGGGCGTGCGTCATCGCGATTCCCGCACCGAGCACCAGGTGCTTGGAACGGTGCGTCCGGAGCTTTCGCGGCCGCAAGCCCAAACCACCAACGTGCGTGTAATGCCGCGTCATGGACGGATGCTATGGCCGAAGGGCGCTGAAACCCAGCAGGATGCGGGTTGTTGGGGCACACGGTGGGGTCAGAAATATCTGCGTTTTAACTGGCATATAACTGACATCACGTTATACTGATTACCATGTTTTCTCCGGTTTACAGGATTACGCCCGCCATCACCAAGGCGCTCATGTCCATTGAAGCGGATCGCCAAGTGGTGTCAGATTTGCCAATTGATGTCACGGTGCTCGCGAGCCTGCGCGAAACGGCGCGGTTGGTTTCAACCCATTATTCAACGCAGATCGAGGGCAATCGCCTCACACAAGCGCAGGTGAAAGAGGCCATTGCGGGGGCGCGCTTTCCGGGCAAGGAACGCGACGAATTGGAAGTGCGCCATCATTACCGCGCCCTGGAAGAAATGGAGAGGCTTGCCGCTGCCGGAGAGCCACTGGCTGAAGGGCAACTGCGACGGCTTCATGGTCTGGTGATGACGGGCCAATCCAAGCCGACACCATATCGCGATGGACAGAACGTCATTCGCAACAGCCGCACCCAGGAAATCGTTTATATGCCGCCGGAAGCCAAAGCGGTTCCGGGTCTGATGTCAGATTTGGTAGAGTGGATCAACCAACAGCTTAATGAAGGGGATTTGCCCGTGCCGGTGATTGCGGCCCTGGCGCACTATCAATTCGCCACCATTCACCCCTACTATGACGGAAACGGCCGGACGGCAAGACTGCTGGCCAACCTGATCCTGCACAAGGCGGGTTACGGGTTAAAGGGCATCTATTCTCTTGATGAATACTATGCCCGCAATCTGGCGGGGTATTATGCCGGGCTGACGATTGGGCCTTCCCACAATTACCACCTTGGGCGCGCGGAAGCTGACACGACAGGGTTTCTGGATTTCTTTTGCGTGGGAATGGCGGACGCGTTCAGTGCCGTGCGCGCTCAGGCGGCAAAGGCGGCGAAGCGTGGCGCTCAAGACCAGAGCGGGCTTCTGCGCAACCTCGACCCGCGCGAAAGGCGACTGCTGGAACTTTTCCGTCGGAATGGAACAGCCACCGCTGCGGAAATCGCAAACCACCTCAAGCTCAGTCACCGCACTGTTGTTGGGCTGTGTCGGTCTTGGTTGAAAACAGGATTTTTAGAGCTACAGAATCGTTCGCGCAAGAACCGCGCCTATCGCCTGGGGCAGGCTTATTTGACCTTGATTGAATGACAAAGCACACACGAAGCCATAGACATGGGCTTGGGGATCGAATGGGGGAAATGATCGCAAGGTGTATGCTCCCGGACATGAACAATTCAACAGAACTCCAACAGTTGGCCGATTCAATTTCTGGCCTGGTTGCCACCATCTACCCTTCATTTCGAACGAGAAGGCATATCGGTCAGCGTCTCAATCGGTTGATTCAAATTTCATCTAAGCCCTTCACAGCTTTCACCCGCCAGCATTGCCAGTAAAGCGGCTTTTTGCTTGCGCCAGTTCTTCGCGGAGATTGTTTTCGCAATGGCTTGGATTTCGCGCAAGATTTCGCCCTGCTCGCGTTTTGCCGGCTCTGGCGTGGCTTCACCCATCACGGATGGCAATAGGGCAACGGCGCGGCCAGCGGCAAGCTCGCCAACGTGCGTGTAATGCCGCGTCATGGACGGGTTGCTATGGCCGACGATGCTTTCCACAACGGCCAACGGGGCGTTGCTTTCGCGGCAGAGCGAAACGAACGTGTGGCGCAGGCCCTTCAACTTGCAAGCAATGTCCACCGTGTGAAAGTTGGACGACTCGCAATTGACTGTCATCGCAGGGCAACGCCAAGGATTAGCAACTTGCCGTGCCGAAGCACGAGTGGCGCAGGCGGGCTGGTTCAATTCGTGGCAGCGGGCTACGGCTCGGCAAGCCAGCCTTTTCCTGGCAGAGAGTGAAGGCTGTCGCGCCGAAACGTAGTGAAGGCGGACGCGAACCAATTTTCCAACCACAAACGCTCCAAGCTACGGCCCGGCAGGCCAACGCCTTCGATTTTCGACTCCGCACGCGCGGAGCGATGTTGCCGATTTGCGATTTGGCAGCCGGTGGCCCCAAACTTCAAATGAAATCCAGTGCGAAGGATGAAGTAAAAAAGAAAGAGGCCGGACACTACTCCGGCCTCTCAATGAGAACTAAGCGCTTAAATCAGCGATTCGCAGTTGCGCGACCGCGAACGTTTTGTTGGATGCGGCGCCGCAGACCACGCCTTACTTCACACACAGAACACTGCGTTTCTGCATACCAACAATGGGATTAAAATACCAGAAACCGTGTCCCCTGCCAGTCACCAGTTCTGGTTACACGCAAACCCTTGAAAACAAAGGGAAACTGCTGAAATCCGGTCAACGGCGGAGAAATTTGGTCACGGCTTCGGTGCGGGTGCGGACCTGTAATTTTTCGTAAATGCGGCGAATGTAGGTATGCACGGTTTCATAGCTGATGCCCAATTTCTCCGAGATTTCCTTGTAGAGAAGTCCCTGGCTCAGGAAATCAAGCACTTCCTGTTCGCGCGGGGAAAGATGTTCCGCAGGTTGTGCCGTGGCCGCCGTTTGTTGAAATGATTGCACGACTTTGCGCGCGATGTGCATCGTCATCGGCGAACCGCCCCGGTGGACTTCCTGAATGGCTTCCAGCAATTCCTTGCTGGAGGTGCGTTTGAGCATGTAACCGTTGGCACCCGCGGTCAGCGCGTTGAAAATATTTTCCGTGTCTTCATAAACCGTGAGCATCATGACTTGGATTCCCGGCATCAGCGCCTTCAATTGCCGCACACATTCGACGCCGTTCATGCCGGGCAAATTGATGTCCATCAGCACGACATTGGGGCGGAGCTGGGGCAGGTCCTTCAGCGCGTCCTCGGCGCTGGCGTATTGGCTCAGGCAGCGGAAACCGTCCGACCGGTCGAGCAGGCGGGCCAGCGTCCCACGCAGCTTGTCATTGTCTTCAACGATGGAAACGGTGATGGGCATAGCGCTGATTTTTAAACCATTTTTCCAAAAGGAATGGCCAGGCACACAATCGTTCCGCCCCCGGTTCCGGGGCTGATCGAAAATTCTCCGTGAACATCTTCCATTCGCTTGCGCATGTTGCGAAGTCCGTTCCTCGTCGGTGTCGCATTTGCGTTCCGACCACCCAGGCCGCACCCGTTGTCTTCAATGTTCAGCGTAAAATTGCCGGGCTGCAATTGCAATCGCACCCGGACTTCGGACGCTTGCGCGTGTTTGACCACGTTGTTGACCGCTTCCTTGAAGGCAAGGAAAACGTTATGGCGGACTTCCGGAGGAATATTAACCGCCGGTAGTTGGACCGGCACCTCAACGCGGTAACGCAACCCGGCCAGCGCGAGATATTCCTGCGCGTAGTTGCAGACGTAATTGACCAGGCCTTCCAGCGTGTCGTTGGAAGGATTGACCGCCCAGACGATCTCGTCGAGGGAACGGGTTGTTTCGCGCGCGGTCTGGGAAATCTGCCGGGCGTGTGATTCAATTTCCGCCGGGGAATGCTTGTCCGCTTCCGCCATTTCGCTCAACAGCGCCACTTGCGTGAGATTCGCTCCAAGCTGGTCGTGCAGGTCGCGGGCGATGCGAAAACGTTCCTTTTCCAGCGCCTCCTGTTGTTCGAGCAATTGCAGTCGGCGCCGCAGCTTTTGCGTGGAAAGATAACGCACCACGGCAACGACGATTCCCACCAGACACAAGCTTGCGGCAGTGCGAAACCACCAAGTCTGCCAGAACTGAGGCTGCACCGTCACGTTGAGAACCCCGCCGGTTTCGTTCCACACACCGTCTTCATTGCCGGCAATGACGTGAAAACGATAATTCCCCGGCGGCACTTTGTTGTAATGAGCCACGCGCGTGTCGCCGGCTTCAGTCCATGCGGTCTCGTGGTCTTCCAAACGATATTTGAACCGCACTTCCCGGGGTGCGGAAAAATTCAAGGCCGTGTAATGAATTTCCAATTGTTCGTGACCGGGCGGAATCATGACGGACTGACGCCAGGCCGGACCCAACCGATTTGTTTTTTGTTCCCGGCCCTCGACGAGCACGGATTCAATCATGACCAGCGGTGGCTGGCGATTGGGCCTGAGGTTCGCAGGGTTCACTGACACCAAACCTTTGGTGGTGGGAAACCATAATATGCCATCCAGTGTGCGACACGCAGCGGGTTGTGAACCGGCCGAACATTCGCGCGTCGGCAGTCCGTCGGTTTCAACGTAAGTCCGGCACGAAATGAGGTTCGCCGTTTCATTGGCAAAATCGTTCAGCGATTGTTTTTGAATTCGCATCAATCCCGCATTGGAGCCGATCCATAAACAACCCCCGCCGTCTTCGATGATGTAATCAATGCTGTTGCTGGCGATCCCATTGTCCGTCGAATAACGAGTCCACCTTCCCTTGTAAAAGCGGGCCAGACCGTGTCCGGAGGTTCCAACCCACAAGACGCCGTCCCGATCCAGATAAAGACAGGAAATATCGTTGCCGGGCAATCCCCCATCCTCTTTTTGATAGGAAATAAATTTCCCGGCTTTGAAAAAATCCAGTCCGTGGCTTTCCGTTCCAATCCAAAGGTTGCCTTCAGCATCCTCCACGATGGCACGAACCACGAGACCATCCGGGGTCGTGTAAATCTTCCAGTCTTCTCCGTTCCAGCGCGCCAGACCGTTCTGGGTGCCCGCCCACAGCCATCCCTGATGATCTTCGAACAAGGCGAAGATTTGCGGGCCAAGGATTTCCGCGCCGGGCGCGGGTTGAAAATGGTTGGTTTGAAATTGGAAAAGTCCTTCATCCATGGTTCCAACCCAGACCTGTTGCTGGCGATCCACCAATACGGTCCAAGCACTTTGATGCCGGCTGACGCCAAAATCTTGCACGGAGTTTGTAATCCAATAAGAGACGCCATGTGCGTTGAAAGCCATCCACAAACCACCGGATTCGTCCCCGGATATCGATTGGACAACCCACGAACGATGTTCGGATGGGGTGTTGAAAATTTTCCTTTTGATTCGATCCAGACCCTCGCCGTCGGTTCCCACCCACAGGGTCCCTTCACGGTCCGTGCAGAGCGAAAGCACGAAGGCCGACGACAATCCCTGCTCCGTCGTGATGCGCTGATATTTTCCATCCGCGTCATACCAAAAAACGCCCTCGCCCAGTGTGCCGACAATCAAATTTCCTTCCTGGTCTTCACAAGCGGAAGTGACGGTTGAATTGCCCCACGGATACGGTCCGAAATCCCTTTCGGGTTGTGTGGCGTTCCATTTCTGGATTCGTCCGTCCATCAGCCGCCACGTGCCGCCGCGTTGCCCGGCAAGAATAAAATCGAGCCGGCGCGACTGGAGGGACTGGTCAATGACGAGGGTTGGCGGATGAAAATTGGACGACCGAAATGAAAATATCCCCCAGTTTTCGCCGATCCAGAGCGGGCCGGATTTTTCGGCGATGATCATCTGGCCAATCGCGGGCGAATTGAAATTAAAGTCCAAGGTTTCCAGCTTCCCGTTCTGGTAACGGCCCAGACGGGCGTCCGCCGTGTAGAGCCACACCGCGCCGGTGGCATCTTCACAGGCCGACACCAACCGGCCGTCATGGCCGGCACGCCCGATGTCAAAACCTTTGATTTTTCCATCCTGCACCAACGCCACACCCGCCGTGTCTGTTCCGATCCAAAGATTCGTGTGACTATCCTCAAACAGATGAACAATCCGGTCGCTGTTCAAACCCGGCGTGTTGTTTTGATTGAAAACGGTGAAACGGTTTCCGTCAAAACGCACCAGGCCGTTGAGCGTGCCGAGCCAGAGATAACCATCCCTGGTTTGAATCACGGAGATGACGGCGTTTTCTGGAAGCCCTTCCTTGCTGGTCCAAACATCCACAATGAACGGCAAACCGGACTGGTCGGTCACGGCCGCTGGCGCGGGTAAAATGAAGGAACCAACGCACAGCAACAGCCCTGCGAAATCCAGCTTCCAATGGGTCTTCGGCATATTTGATTGTTCGAATGATGCGAACCGGATGTCAGGATGTTTGAAAAACAATACGAACCCAATACTGAAGATGGAAATTATTTTTCCAAAATCACTTGCCAGACCGCCGCGATGGGTTAGGTTTGCCCTGCCCGATGAGAACTGGGCGCGTGGCGGGTGTGGGCGATATTAAATCGTGTGTGATTGCCCCACCCGCCCGCTTTTTGACCCAACTTCGGGCGGAGGGTTCAAATCCGCCCGCCGGTCGTCCTGACAAAATAAAAATCCCACGGTCGTTGGCTGCAGGAGCGGTTCTGAAAAATAAGCCGCTTAATTACTGACGATGATCTTGCGCGGCTTGACGCGTTCGGACTTCGGCAGGATCAGGGTCAGCATGCCCTGCTCCATCTTCGCCGAGATTTTGCTTGTATCAATCGCCGGGTCGAGCTCAAACACGCGCAGGTAATCCGCCCCGGAACGTTCACGGAGCAAAAGCCCGCCGTTGACCGGCTCCGCCGCGCGCCGCCCCAGGACGGTGATTTCATTGCCTTCGAGCGTGATTTCCAGGCCGTCCTTGTTCACGCCCGGCATTTCCGCCTCGAGGGCGTAGCCGTCCCCGGTTTCAAATATGTTCACCACCGGCACCACGAATTCCTGGTGCTCCGTTCGTTCGGCTGCTGCCTTCGGTTCTGCCTGTACAATTGCTTTCATGTTTTTCCTTTGGTTGAAATTGGGGCCGGGCGCGATGAGGACATCACGCTCCGCTTTTTTAGTTCACGTTTTCGTCAATTTGTTTCGGTTTCGCCGCTTCGGTATTTGGCAGGGTGATGATCAGGACGCCGTCCTTGTATTGCGCCTTGACCTTGTCTGCCGCCACCGGGGCCGACAATGTCACCGTGCGCTGGAATTTGCCAAAGAAGCGCTCCGTCCGACAGACCTCGGCTTCCTCATATTTCTTTTCCGCCTTGCGTTCGCCGGAGATGCTTAACACCCCGTCGTGCAACGTAACGTCAATCTCCTCCCGCTTCATGCCGGGCAATTCGGCCTGGACAACAAAGTTGTCCTTGTCCTCGTGAACGTCGAGTGCCGGAATCCAGCCGCTCAACAGTTGTGAGGTGCGGGCCAGATCGGCCCAAGGCGGTTCAAACAGTCGATCCAGTTCATCGCGCAAGCTCGACGGCCGCCCGAAACCCGCCCAACCCAAATCAGGTCTTTGATATCGCGTCAGATTCATACAGTTATCCTTTCGTTGATTGTTCAAATTGATTTCAGCTTCAAAAATGCCAGACGGAATAAAAAGTCACATGATTCTTATTGAAAACAACTTGCAAACATTAAAATGAGAAACGCCGTTGAATAAGCAGGGTCATATTGGCACAAACATTGTGTCAAAGGTGACAAATTTGCGCCACGATTTACATTCGTGTTGCCTCTGATTTTGAAAATAAAAAAGCCCCAAGCCGGCCGGCTTGGGGTGTGGTGGAGAATCTGAGTTTTAGTCAAAGGCATGACCGGCGCAGCACAGAACATCTTTGACTTTGTGCCGGACCAAATCCTTGACATAGGTGCGCGCCGGGCCGAGGTATTTGCGCGGATCGAATTCCTTCGGGTTTTCCGAGAAAACCTTGCGGATGCCGGCGGTCATGGCCAGACGCAGGTCGGTGTCAATGTTGACCTTTGTGCAACCCACGCGGCGCGCGACTTCGATGTCGGCTTCCGGCACGCCCTGGGCGTCGGGCATCTTGCCGCCGTATTTGTTGATCTCGGCCACGAGATATTGCGGCACGCTGGAAGCGCCATGGAGCACCAGCGGGTAATCGCCGAGACCGGCATCCATAAGCGCCTTCTTGATGGCCTTGAGACGTTCGAGATCCAGATGCTGTTCGCCCTTGAATTTGTAAGCCCCGTGGCTGTTGCCAATGGCGATGGCCAGTGAATCCACGCCGGATTCCCTGACAAATTTGACGGCTTCGTCCGGGTTGGTGTAATGACCGCTGGTGGAATGGCCGCCGCCTTCCTCGCCTTCGTCGAATTGCGCACCGACCAGGTGGCCGAGTTCGCCTTCGACAGAGCAGTTGAATTTGTGCGCGTAGTCCACGACCTTTTTACAAATCTCGACGTTTTTGTCAAATGGCTCGTGGCTGGCGTCAATCATCACGCTGGTGAAACCTTCATCAATGCACTGTTTGCACAGTTCGAAGGTGTCGCCGTGGTCCAGGTGGACGGTAATGGGGATGTTGGACAGGCTGACCGCCGCCTCAATGAGTTTTTTGAGATAGACCGGGTTTGCGTATTGACGGGCGCCTTTGGAAATTTGGAGGATCAACGGCGCCTTTTCCTCTTCACAGGCCTCAACGATGGCCTGGATGAGTTCCATGTTGTTGACGTTGAACGCGCCAAGGGCGTATTTGCCTTTCAACGCCTTTGCGAACAGTTCTTTGGTATGTGTCAGTGGCATAAGTTTTGGAATTTGATTGTCGTATCAACCAACCGGGATTTCCCCGATGGGAAGGTATAATAATGCAACTTTTCCGAAAGGAAACAAAAAACGCGGCCTCCCACCAACCAACCGCTGCCAAAATTTGGCGATAAATTGCCTTGCGATTTCGCGTCTTTGCGCGAAAAGAAGTCCGTGCAAGCGCATTTTCTCCTCGGTCCGGCCGGCAGCGGCAAGACGTTTCGCTGTCTCGCGGAAATCCGGGTTGCCCTGGCGGCATCGCCGGAAGGCCCGCCGCTGGTTCTGCTCGCGCCCAAGCAGGCGACGTTTCAACTCGAACGCCAGTTGCTCGCCGATGGCGCTCCGCAAGGGTACACGCGCTTGAATATTTTTTCGTTCGAGCGGCTCGCGCGGTTTGTCCTGGACGCGCGCGGCGTCCCGATGCCAGCGGGATTGCTCGCCGAGGAAGGCCGCGTGATGGTGCTGCGCGCCTTGTTGATGCGCCACGAGGACAAACTGAAATTGTTTCGCCCAAGCGCGCGCCGCCCCGGGTTCGCCCGGCAACTCAGCCAGTTGCTTGGCGAACTGCAACAGCATCAATTCACACCCGCCAAGCTTCGTTCGTTGTCCCAGCGCACCGGCTTGCGCCACGAACTTCAGGATAAACTCCACGACCTTGCGCTCCTGTTCGAGGCCTACATCAACTGGCTCGCCGAAAACAAATTGCAGGACGGAAACCGATTGCTTGATGCGGCGACGGAAAGTCTCAAGTCCAACTCCGCTGTCGCGCGAGCGGGCGCCCAAAGCCCAAAATCAGCCGGCAATCCGGGCGCTTCGCCATCTTCCATCTTCCATCTTCCATCTTCGCTGCAAATTTCCAACTTGTGGCTCGACGGCTTTGCGGAAATGACGCCGCAGGAACTGGATTTGCTCGCCGCCGTCGTCCCGTTTTGCGGTCGCGCGACACTGGCGTTTTGCCTGGAAAACGAACCCGAAGCCGAAACTTCATGGCTCTCCATCTGGTCGGCCATCGGCAAAACCTTTCAACAGTGCCGCCAGCGCCTCACAAACATGCCGGATTGCGAAGTCAAAATTGAAATTCTCAAGCGCGACCCAAAAACAAGCCGCTTCGCCGGGAATCCGGCTTTGCAGCATCTTGAAGCCAGTTGGAATGCAATCCCCGGGCTTGGAGTTCCGCCTTCAGGCGGCCAGGCACCGTTGACTGCCAACCGCCTGAAGGCGGAACTCCAAACAAAACGCATCCGGATTATCGCGTGCATTAATCCCGAAACCGAAGCGGCGTTCGCGGCGCGCGAAATTCTCAAGTTCGTCCGTGGTGGCGCGCGTTTCCGCGACTGCGCGGTGGTCGTGCGCAATCTCGACGGCTATCACAAACCGCTGGAGCGCGCGTTTCGTCGCTGCGGTATTCCGTTCTTTCTCGACCGGCGGGAATCTGTGGCGCATCACCCCCTGGCGGAACTGACCCGCAGCGCGCTCCGCACGGTCACGTTCGACTGGCCGCATGATGACTGGTTTGCCGCGCTCAAGGCCGGTTTTTCGCCGGTGGACGAAACCGAAATTGACCGGCTTGAAAATGAAGCGCTCGCCCGCGGCTGGCATGGCGCAAAATGGCGCAAACCCATTCAAATCGCGGAAAACCCCGAATTGTCCAAGTCCCTCGAACGGCTGCGCGAAATAATTTTGCCACCCTTTCAAAATTTTGCCGGACAACTCGCGCATTGGGAAAACAAGCCGAACGGCGGGCAACTAACCAACGCCCTGCGTGAACTGTGGAATGAACTCGACGTGGAAAAGACCCTGGAACAATGGAGCCTGGCCAATGCGGAATGCCTTCCATCACTCGTCACTCGTCACTCGTCACTTCACCTGACCGTCTGGGAACAAATGAATGCGTGGCTCGACAATGTCGCCCTTGCGTTTTCAGACGAGGCGCTGGCGTTGCGCGATTGGCTGCCGATTTTGGAGGCCGGCCTCGCGAACTTGACCGTCGGCGTCATTCCACCCGCGCTCGATCAAGTGCTCATCGGCGCGATTGACCGCGCCCGCAATCCTGATTTGAAACTGGCGCTTGTGCTCGGCGTGAACGAGACGATTTTCCCCGCCGCGCCGGCTGCGCCAACGATTTTGACGGACGCCGACCGCGACGAAATGAGCCAATACACTGGCGCGCCCGGCCCCGATTTGCGCGAACGCCTGGCGCGCGAGCGTTATCTCGGCTACATCGCCTGCACGCGCGCCAGCGAAAGACTCGTTGTGACTTTTTCGCGTCACGACACGGAAGACAAGACGCTGAATCCATCGCCGTTCATCGCGCATCTGCGGCGGATTTTTCCCGGACTCGACATCGAAGAATCCAGCGGTGAAATCAAATTGGCCGCTGCGGAACACGTGAGCGAAATCGCGCCGTCTTTGATGGCGGTTTGGTCGTCGGAACAGGAGCGCCGGCCTCCGGCACGGCATGATACAAATGATGGCCAGCAACATGCCGTGCCGGAGGCCGGCGCTCCATCGCGGTTCACAGTCGTAAACCCTGCGGCTGGGACTGTTAAACACTGGGATGAATTGCTCGCACTTCCAACTCTGGCTGAATTGATGAAAAGCTTGCGCGCTTTGCGCGAGCCGGATTCTACGGAAAGTTTATCACCCGCGCTGGCGGAAAAACTTTTTGGTCCGACCCTGTACTCCTCGGTGAGCCGGTTGGAGGAGTTTGCTGCGTGTCCATTCCGTTTTTTCATTCATTCCGGGCTGCAGGCCGAGGAGCGGAAGGTTTTTGAGCTGGATGCGCGCGAGCAGGGGAGTTTTCAGCATGAGGTGTTGAAAATGTTCCACGAGCAATTGAGCGCCGAAGGCAAACGCTGGCGCGACATCACATCACCGGACGCCCGTGAACGCGTGGGCAAAATCGCCGCTGTTCTCGCGTTGAATTATCGCGACGGCTTGTTGCGCGCCGGCGAGCAAAGCCGGTTCACCGCGCGCGTGCTGGCGGAGTCGTTGCAGGATTTCGTCGAAACACTGGTGACCTGGATGCGCGGGCAATATGAATTCGATCCGGCGGTGGCCGAACTCGAATTTGGTTTCGGCGCCGGTGGCGCGCCCGCGTGGAAAATTGATTTGGGCGCCGGACACCGGCTCGCGCTCCGGGGCCGGATTGACCGCATTGATTTGTGCCGTGAACCCGGCGACCGCGCGTTGTGTGTGGTGATGGATTACAAATCCGGCCAGCGAAAACCCGACAAGATTCTGGTCGAACACGGCGTGCAATTGCAATTGCTGGCGTATCTGGCGGCAATCCGAAGCTGGCCGCCGGAAGTTTGGGCGGAATTGAATCTGCCTGCCTTTTTCTCCCTCTCCTCCCTGAAGGAGGAGAGGGCCGGGGAGAGGAGGCCAATAGTTTCAAAATCAAATCCCCTCGCCCCAGCCCTCTCCCCGCTTGGGCGGGGAGAGGGAGAAGAACCAAAACAATTTGGCGCGTTAAAAATCGCCCCCACCGGGGTTTTTTACGTGAACCTGCGCGGGCAATATGAAGGCGGCGGCACACGCAACGAAGCGCTGGCGGACGCGGACGACGCGCGCAAACGCGCTTATCGTCACGCCGGACGCTTTGACGCAAGTTTTTTGGGCAAGTTTGACAACCGCCCGAATGTGCCGTGCGGCGACCAGTTTAATTATAACCGCAACCACGACGGCTCGCTGCGCAAAGGTTCGACTGAAGCGCTGCCGCGGACGGAATTTGAAAAGTTGCTCGACCGCGTTGAAGCGCAGTTGCAGGAAATGGGGCGGGCGATTTTTTCCGGCGCGGCGCAGGTGGATCCGTATCGTAAAAACCGCGAAACGCCGTGTGAATTTTGCGATTATCGCGCCGTGTGCCGGATTGATCCGTGGACGCACCGGTATCGTGTGTTGCGTCCGGCAGCGGAGAAAGCCTTCGATAACTCAGGCGTTTCATAATGCGGACAAGGCGCCGCCGTTGCCGGTCACCAAGCCCCGACTCCGCCGCCCGCTCAAATGTAGCAGTTCATATTGTCATTGGCGCACAAAAGTTCATGGGGAAATCTCGAGGACAGTTCGTCTGCTGGTAAAGCGCCAGGGGACTGGCGCACTCCAAGACGCTTCGCGTACTTCAGGAATCATCGTGTCGCGCACAGCGTCTTGGACTGTCCACCCTCCGCAGTACTGCTACGCCCGTCCTCCGCAGTAGCCCTGCTACGGAGGATGGAGAGGACGGGCGGCGGCCCTCCGCCGCTTTTTCCAGAGGTATGTCAAACCGTGCCATTGTTAACTGGAACTGCCATAATATGACAGTCGTATTTCATCCCTTGCGCTTTCCACTTGTTGGAGATAAACTGTTAAAATGAATACTATGAATACAAATAATATCATTACGAATTTTCTGACCACCGAGCACGCCGTGTTTTGCGAGTTGTTTGACGAGATTGATCATCTCCTGCCTGACGTGCGGACAGTGGCCGAGGTGCGGTTGCTCAGCCGGCTGGTCGAAGGGGTGCTCTCCCGCCATGCCGATGTGGAACAGAACCTGGCCTATGCGGCGCTGGACCACGCCTTGGCGGAAAAGGGCGAGATGAATCAGTTGTACCAGGACCATGAGGAGATTGATGCGTGCCTTCACCACGCCACGTTGGCGACGGAGTTCGTCGAGGCGGTGCGGTTCCTGCGGGCGGGGCTTAAGGCTTCCCGCGAGCATTTTCGTCGGGAGGAGCAAACGATTTTTCCGCTCTTCGAGAAACTGTTCGATCCCGCGGCTCTGGAAGCTTTGGGGGTCGGGGCATCCGGCAGCGTTTCGCCTCAATGGCCACACGGCTTCGAAAACGCACTGCGTGGCCGATTGTGGAATCCAGAGTATCACTATCAGTCGGCCCCACCGGCTGCGCAACTCCAGCGCTACAGTCCCCGGCGCGCTGACCTTCGCCACCGCAAAGGAGCCACCCATTAGCAATTCAGCCGCGTTTGACAGCGTGCCGGACACGAAGCACTGTTTGTTCGAATCATGAAAGCGATGTTTAACTTGTTCGCGCTCGGCGCGTTGATTTTGGCTGTGGGCTGCCACGCCTCACCGACGAACAACATCGCTGCCAGGCCGGCAACCGCCAACTCAACCACGAATCAAACCATGAAATTCCCAGTCACCAAAACCGACGCGGAATGGCGCCAGAAATTGACGCCGGAACAATATCGTGTGCTGCGTCAGGCCGACACGGAACGCCCGTTCACCGGAAAGTATTGGAACACCAAGGAACCGGGGGTTTACCGTTGCGCGGCGTGCGGGGAAATCATTTTTACTTCGGACACCAAGTTCGACTCCGGCTGCGGCTGGCCGAGTTTTTATGATCTGGCCGCGGAGAAAAAAGTAATCCTGCGCGAGGATGACAGTCTGGGAATGCACCGCACGGAAGTGATTTGCGCGCATTGCGGCAGTCATCTCGGCCACGTTTTCGACGACGGCCCGAAACCCACCGGCTTGCGCTATTGCATCAACTCGGCATCCCTGAACTTTGAAAAAACCAATCCGCCACCGCCGCGTCCGGGAGAGAAAAAGTAGAACATCGCATTCATCTGATTTCGGCGCGACGAGTTCATTTTTGTTTCACATCCTCCCTCATCCCGGCCTTCTCCCCAAGGAGAAGGAGAATCGTCTGCCGTTCCTTTGAAAATACGTGCAACTGGATTTGCCGGACAATCATCCGCAAACCAAAACCGGCCAGCAGCTATTTCCTCTCCTGGGGGAGAGGATAAAAGGTGAGGGCGGGTGTAAAACATAAATTTCATCCGCCAGGCTTATCCATCCCGAAATGATTTTAGGAATTCGTGTCCCCTTCCGCCTTCGCCGTTTTTGGTATGCGTACGAGCGGCGGGCAACGGAGTGCCCGCCCTACCTCACCTGCGCCCGGGCGGCGCGGCGAATGAATCGTCGGCAAAAATCTGGCGCGGATTGGTTTGCAAATAGGTGGCGATTTCGGCGAGAAATGCATCGCCAAATTCGCGCAGTTTCTTTTCGCCCACGCCGCTGATGCGCGCAAACTCGGGCTCGCGTTCCGGATAATCACGGGCCATCTGCCGCAGCGCCACGTCGGAGAAAACGATGTAAGCCGGCACGTTGCGCTCGTCAGCCAGTTGCCTGCGAAGTTTGCGCAAGCGGTCGAACAACACCTCGTCGCACGCGATTTCGCCCGCGCGATGCACTTTCGATTCCGGCGCAGTCACGGGTTTGGTCAGGGTCACTTTCCGGCGTTGCTTGAGCGCGGCCAGCCCGTCATTTGTCAACTCCAGCACGCTGAATTTCCCGGACGTTTGCCGCAAATGGCCCAGCCGGATCAACTCCCGGCCAATGGCCGCCCATTCCGGCCGGCTGTGTTCACTGCCGATGCCGTAGGTCGAGAGTTGCTCGTGATTCCACTTGCGAACCTTCTCCGTGTCCGCGCCGGTCAGGACCTCGATGACGTGGTTCAAACCGACACCAAACCGGGTTTTCTCGCGGATGCGATAAACGCAGGAGAGAAATTTTTGCGCGGCAATCGTGCCGTCAAAAGTGGCGCGCGGTGAAAGGCAGTTGTCGCACGCGCCGCAGTTTGGAATGCCGGCCTCCGGCACGGCATGATGCGATTGTGCGGTCTCGCCGTGCCGGAGGCCGGCGCTCCAATCCTCGCCGAAATACGCCAGCAATTCCCGTCTCCGGCAACCCGAGCATTCCGCGTAATGCACCATCTTCTGCAATTGTTCGCGCGCAATCTGTTGTTCCTTCGGGTCCGGCTTTTCGTCAATGAACCGCGTTTGCTTGATCACGTCACCCGCGCTGAAGAGCAGCACGCAATCACCCGGCAGACCATCGCGGCCCGCGCGGCCGGTTTCCTGGTAATAACCCTCGATGTTTTTCGGCAGATCGTAGTGCAGGACGAAGCGGACGTTCGGCTTGTTGATGCCCATGCCGAAGGCAATCGTGGCGCAAATCACGCGCACGTCGTCGCGCAGAAAAAGTTCCTGATGTTCCGACCGTTCCTTCGGCGTCAACCCGGCATGATACGGTTTGGCTTTTACTCCGTCCCCGTTCAAACGCAGCGCCACGCTCTCGGCGGATTTTCGCGACTGGCAATAAACAATGCCGCTTTCCTTCGGTCGCGAGCGGACGAATTCCAATACTTGATCGTAAGGTTTGTTTTTGGCCAGCACGCGATAGGTGAGGTTCGGACGGTTGAAGCTGGCGACATAGCAACGCGGCTCGCGCAGGTTGAGCAGTTTGATGATGTCGGCGCGCACGCGTTCGGTGGCGGTGGCGGTGAGCGCCATCATCGGCGTTTCGGGAAAAAGCTTTCGCAACTCCGCGAGCTGGCGGTATTCCGGGCGGAAATCGTGTCCCCACTCGCTGATGCAATGCGCCTCATCCACGGCCAGCAAACGCACATTCCAACGTTGCAAATCCGAAAGAAATCCCGAAAGCATCAGCCGCTCCGGCGCAACGTAAAGCAGACGGAACTCGCCGTGGTGCAGGCCGCGCAGCCGCGCCCGCGATTCGTTCTGGCCGAGCGAGGAGTTGAGAAATGTCGCCGGAATGCCGCCGGCCTGCATCGCGTCGACCTGGTCTTTCATCAATGCAATCAGCGGCGACACCACGACCGTCAAGCCGGGTTGTGCCATCGCGGGCAGTTGAAAGCAGAGCGATTTGCCGCCGCCGGTGGGCAACAGCGCGAAAACATCCTTCCCGGCCAGCGAATCGCGGATGATTTCCTCCTGCAACGGGCGGAAGGAGGTGAACCCGAAATATTGCTTGAGCAAGGACAACAACGGAGCGGCCCCGGATTTCATTGTGGCCAAAGTAGGACAAGCGCGTTGGAGTTCAAGCTTTAGCTTGTTTGGAAGTGCGGCGGCTGAAGCAAGCTGAAGCTTGAACTCCAACTCAGAGATATTCCTGCAACGTCTGTACGCCGTAACCGCTCTTTTTCAACGCGGCGATGCCCCGGGCGGCGGCCTTGGCCCCGCTCAAGGTCGTCATGATGGGCGTGCCGGTATAGACGGCGGTGGTGCGGATTTTCACTCCGTCGGCCAGGGTGGTGGCGCCGGAGGGTGTGTTGATGACGAGCTGGATTTCCTTGTTTTTGAGCAGGTCAATCGCGTTCGGCCGGCCTTCGGCGAGTTTGAAAATGCGCTGCACCTTCAGCCCCGCCTTTTCCAGAACAGCCGCCGTGCCGCTGGTGGCGGCCAGCTCGAAACCCAAATCCGTAAATTGTTTCGCCACCGCCGCGACCTCCTTTTTGTGCGCGTCGCTGACACTGATGAAAACTTTTCCGCCGAGCGGCAGCGGTGAGCCGGCGGCCATCTGCGACTTGGCGTAGGCGATGCCGCGGTCTGCGTCGAGTCCCATGACCTCGCCGGTTGAGCGCATTTCCGGCGAGAGCAAAATGTCCTGCCCGTGAAAACGGTTGAACGGAAAAACGGATTCCTTCACCGCCCAATACTTCGGCCAGATTTCCCTGGTGAAACCGAGTTCCTTCAAGGTTTTTCCGGCCATGACTTTCGCGGCGAGCTTCGCCAGCGGAAAACCAATCGCCTTGCTTACGAACGGCACGGTGCGCGACGCGCGCGGGTTGACTTCGAGCACGTAAACCTTTTCGCCCTTCACCGCATATTGAACGTTCATCAGGCCGATCACTTTCAACTCGCGCGCCATCGCGTGCGTGTGGTCGCGAATCGTCTCGATGACTTTCCTGGAAAGTGTATGCGGCGGCAAAACCATCGCGGCATCGCCGGAATGAACACCGGCAAATTCAATGTGCTCCAGCAACGCGCCGATGACAATGTGACCCTTGGCCGGATTGTCAAAATGGCCGACATCCGCGATGCAATCCACGTCCACTTCGGTCGCATCTTCCAAAAATTCATCCACGAGCACCGGGCGTTCCGGCGACGCCTCCACCGCAAAACGCATGTAATGCTGAAGCTCGGCGTCGGAATAAACGATCTGCATCGCGCGTCCGCCCAGGACGAAGGACGGTCGAACGAGAACCGGATAGTCCAGTTTTTTAGCCACCGCGAGCGCCTCGACTTCGTTGGTGGCGATGCCGTTGGGCGGCTGGGGAATTTTCAACTTGTCGAGCATCGCGGCGAAGAGCTTGCGGTCCTCGGCAATCTCGATGCTTTGGGGCGAAGTGCCGATGATGTTGACGCCGTTTTTCTGGAGGCCGAGCGCCAGGTTCAACGGCGTCTGCCCGCCGAACTGCGCAATCGCCCCCCAGCATTGCTCGCGTTCGTAAATGTGCAGCACGTCTTCGAGCGTGAGCGGCTCGAAGAAAAGTTTGTCGCTGGTGTCGTAATCGGTCGAAACGGTTTCGGGATTTGAATTGACCATGATGGTTTCAAAACCGTCTTCCTTGAGCGCAAACGCGGCATGGACACAGCAATAATCAAATTCAATTCCCTGGCCGATGCGGTTCGGCCCGCCGCCGAGAATCATCACTTTCTTCTTCGATGTCTTTTTGACCTCGTCATCGCCGCGGTCGTAGGTGGAATAATAATACGGTGTGTAAGCCTCGAACTCGGCGGCGCAAGTGTCCACCAGCCGGTAGCTGGGCACCAGGCCGAGCTTTTTCCGCAGGGCGCGAATTTTGTCCTCAGTGGTGCCGGTCAAATGGGCGATTTGCCGGTCGGAGAAACCAAGCGACTTGGCCTTGGCCAGCAATTCGGCGTTGAGTGGCGGCATTGGCGTAACAGTAGGCCGGAAAATTTTCCGCGTGTCCAGCGGGGAGTGGATTCGGTAATGATGCAATTCGCCCCACCCAACAAGTCACTACCATGGTTTCGCGCTTGCTGGCGGCGCGGCTTTGCGTTACGAAAATGGCGATGAAACCAATCGGGCGCGCGCTGTTGTGGCTGACGTTGTTCGCCCCAATTTTCGCATTCGCACAAATTGATCCGGTCAAGCGCGACCTGATCCAGCTCGGCTACAATCAGGCGCTGGAAGGCCACGCGCCGTTCACCGGGTACGTGTTTTTCTATCACAACCAGCCGGATTTCCTGCGCACGAACCTGACGCTGCGGCTGGCGCTCGCGCCGGTGTATCTGGATTCCGAATTCGGCTTTGTCCACGGGCTGGGGCCGAATACGGACTTCGCCATCGGTCTGGCGGGCGGCGGTTTTGCGGACAGTTACAATGAAATCCACGGCGGCACCTATTATCCCAGCCAGTCTTTTGAGGGCAGCGGCGGTGAAATTTCAGCAAGCATTTATCATTTGTTCAACCCCGCCGACCAGATTCCGTTGAATTTGGTTTTGCGCGGAACGGCGCACTATTCCACTTTCGACCGCGCCGACAGCACGTCGTCCACGTTCCAACTGCCGGAGGATCGCGGCGAGTTCAGCGTGCGCACCGGTTTGCGCTGGGGTGGCATCGAACCGACGCTGTTCCCCGCGCTCGCGATGGAATTGTCCGTCTGGTACGAAGGCCAGTTTCGCACCCATTCCGGGACGTATGGCATCAACGGCGACCGCGAAGTCGAAGAGCAATCGCATTTGTTTTGGGCCGAAGCGGCACTGTCCTACACGCTGCCCAAGAGCCAGCAGAATTTTTATGTGCGGCTGACGGCCGGCACGAGCGTGGACGCCGACCGTTTCAGCGCGTATCGCCTCGGCGGATATTTGCCGCTGGTGGCGGAATTTCCACTGTCGCTGCCCGGTTATTATTTCCAGGAAATCAGCGCGCGGCAATTTGTGCTGTTCAACGCGAATTACCTTGTGCCGCTCGATAAAAGCCAGCGCTGGAATCTGGGGGTCAACGCCTCCAGCGCGTTTGTGGATTATCTGCCTGGCGAGGAGCAACCGGGCAACTGGCTAAGCGGCGTGGGCGGCGGCATTTTGTATCGCGCGCCGTCCGACCGTTTCAAAATCATGCTCGACTATGCCTACGGCATTGACGCCATCCGGTCGCACGGTCGCGGCGCAAACAGCATCGGCGTGCTGATGCAATGGGATTTGAGGCCGACGCATGGCGAAGGTTTCCACCCGGCGCATCCCGATCGCTGGCGCGGCTGGCAATGGTTGTTGGGCGACTAAAAAGAGCGCGCGAAAATTTTTGCGCATGCCCGAGCCGCGCACACAGGATTCGATTCAACTTGCGCAAAGTGCCGCCGTTTGGTTCATTATGAAGGCGGGTGCGCATATGGTGGAATTGGCAGACACGCTACTTTGAGGTGGTAGTGGGGCAACCCGTGCAGGTTCAAGTCCTGCTATGCGCACCAAAAATTCCATTTCCCCCGTGGCCAGGCATCAAACACATCGGGGCCTCGCCCCTCAGGACGAGCGGCTCTTTGCCGCCCGGCAACTTCCCGCACTCCGCGCCGCCGCCGATGATCTCTGCTGGCTGCTCGACCGCGGCTACGCCTCGCGCTCGGCCGTCGAACTGGTGGGCAACCGCCACAACCTCACCTCCCGCCAGCGCATGGCCGTCTCCCGCCACGCTTGCGCTCACGAAGACGTTCAACGCCGCCAAAAACTCCGCGTCGAACCCGGCCGGCTTCAAGGCCATGAACTCTGGCTCGACGGCTACAACGTCCTGACCGTTCTCGAAAGCGCGCTGGCCGGCGGGATTGTGCTGCTGTGCCGCGACGGTTGCTGCCGGGACATTGCCGGCATCCACCGGCGCTATCGCAAAATAAATGAAACCATTCCCGTCCTGCGCCTGATCGGCGAAACCGCCGTGGCCTTGGGCACCAGCCGCTGCCGCTGGTGGCTCGATCAGCCGGTCTCCAACAGCGGACGCCTCAAGACCCTCATCCTTGAAACCGCCGCCGCCGCCGGCTGGAACATGGAAGTGGAATTGACCTTCAGCCCCGACCACGTCCTATCGCATACCGCCGAGATCATCGCCACCTCCGACGGCATCGTGCTCGACCACTGTCAACGCTGGGTGAACCTCGCCCGGCTGATCATCGCCGAACGGCTTCCGCAAGCGCGGCTTCTGGATTTGTCATGGACGGGCTTGTGACGCGACTCGACGGATCTTGAGGAATTTCCGCGCTTTCCAAAGTACATCGGGAGCTTGAGCTGGTGCTACAAAACTTTGTCCCACGTGGGACAAAGTTTTGTAGGGTCTTTGGCGGCGGTTTATGAAAAGCAGGGCTGGAAAAAGCATTGCCTTCCGGCTCCGTTGCGCGCAAGAGAAGGGCATGGTTTATCAAAAACAAATCCTGCTGGAAACCCGGGGCCACCGCCCGAGGCACGACCTGACGGCAGACGTGGCGCGGAGCGCAGCGGCGACGGCGCTTTTGCAGGACGTGACGAAATCAAAATCTTTGCGATGTTCGTTCGCAAAGCGGTGTCGCGCTACGCTTGCCACCACAGTCCAAAAAGTCGCAGTGCCGGGAAAACAGGAGACGGTTGGAAAGGCTGAGAGCGGCCTGCGAGTGCTGGTAGCCGTGCGTCAGCACCAGGGCTGATGCTTCGCACACAGCCGCGCTACGGAAGGCAAGGCGCGTTGCAACCCCTGGCTGCTCTGCCGCAGATGCATTTGCCCGGACACGGTTCAATCACCCAATCTCAAGCCCATTGCTTTGATCGATTCGGTTTGTGTAACTTCCCAACTGGATGAAGACAAAAATACCTGCAGAATTAACTGGCAACGTGCCGCAAACCAAATGGGGCAAAATCCTCCTCGCCACGCCCGTGGTGATGACGGTCATTGCGACCTTGCTCGCCGGGCTGGCTTCGAGCGAGATGACCCGCGCCCAATACGACCGCGCCCTCGGCGCGCAACTCCAGTCCAAGGCCGGCGATCAATGGGGCTACTTCCAGGCAAAGAAACTCCGGGGCGCGATGCAACGAAACTCACTTGAACTTCTCACCGCCACCACCGACATCCATCCGATAGACAACCCCGTGCTGGAAAAAGTTCCTGCTCCCGCTGCGCTCAGCGTGGATTCAAAAGTCGAAGCTGCGCTGCAAGCCATAGAAAAGGAAAAGCCTGAAACCGGGATTGCCGACCTTTTGAAATCAGTGGATGACAAATCCCTTGCGGCGGCCCTGCAAACCGCCAAAGACAACGCCCTCGCGTTCGACACTGCCCTTGCTCCGGCCAATCAAGCCCTCGATCAACTGGGAAAATCCCTGCCTACTGGCGACAAAGCCGCCGCCCGTGACCTTACCGCCGCCAGGATGCGCTACAACGCCGAGCGTTATGATACAGAGGCGAGATTGAACCAATCCATCGCCAACCTTTATGAATTGCAGGTGCGCAAAATCAACGTCTCGGCGGAGCGCCATCACAAACGCAGCGGGAAGTTTTTCTTCGGCATGTTGGCCGCGCAAGCCGCGGTCATCGTTTCCACCTTCGCCATCGCGGCGCAGAAGCGGAGCTTCCTTTGGATCCTCGCGGCGGTGGCCGGTCTCGCTGCCGTCATCTTCGCCATCTACGTCTATCTGCGGGTGTAAATCCGCAGCACGGGGAAAACGGGGAAGTTTTACCGCGACCTGCGAGTGCGGGTGGGGCTTTGCACAAGACTGCGCTTGGTCGATGGAGGGAAAGCGGCGGTGAACCGCGCGCAGTCCAGACGCTTCGCGAGGTTCGGAGACGGTCGGAAAACGCGATAGCATATCGGAGTGCGCCGGCAAAGCGCAGCGGCGACGGCGCTTTCGCAGGGCGTGACGTGATCAAACGGCTTGTGACACACCAAAGCGGTGTCGCTCCCGCCAGCGCGGGATTGCCACCGCAGTCCAAAATGCAGCACGAGGGAAAACGGGAGACGGTTGGAAAGGTTGCGCGCAGCCTGCGAGTTCATGGGCAGTCCTGGTTTCAATCCTCCTCGCAGAACTTCTTCACGGCAAATCGCTGGATGCGCACCGGCTCGAACTCGCCAATGCCGCCCTTGAGCCGCGCGGTGATGAGTTGTTGCCCGACTGTTTTGATGCCTTTGACATCAGGCAGCAACACCCCGCGACGATTATCTTTGGTGGCCAGCACGACGCCGTAACGCCGCGGGTCCAACTCCGCCGTCGAAGTGACTTCCTCCAGCGGGAAAAGCACGCTGACCTCGAAGCGCAAATGCTCCAATTCGTGGGCGCCAACCGGCGCAAAACGACCATCGAGAAAGGCGGCATCGCGCGCGACGCGCCACGTTTCCTCGGCGGTGTTCGCAAAGTGTGGTGTCAACGTGCCGACGCAGCCGCGCAACTTCCCTTGCCGACCGCGGATGGTAACGAAGACGCCGTGCTGCTCGCCCAGGATGCCCGCCACCGCGATTGCCGGTTCTTCCGTATCGCCGCGGAACGCGGCTTCGATCGAGCGCCGCGCGATCTGCGAAAGCGCCTTTCCAGTTGCTTGGCCTTCGGACTTGTTCATTTTAGTGTTCATTTGGGTGGCGCTGCCGAACCCGTGCCTCTATTCACCGGCAAAACAATCTACTCCCAAGTGAAGCTTTAGGGAAGAACCTGTGTTCTGAATCTCCGTCGCGTGCGATGGAACGGTGGAGTCCGGAATTTTGGAAACGGCCCATGCCAACCCAGAGCGGAGTAGTGCAACCGAAGTCTGTGACTGGCATGCACACCAATCGCAGCGCAGGGAAAAACAGGAGGCGCTTGGAAAGGTTGAGCGCGGCCTGCGAGTGCGGGCGGCCGTCCGCAAGCAACACCTCAAATGAGTCATGGACTTCCTCATCGCCATGAACGATAATGACCGTGCTCCCGTTTAGCCAGGCCGGACCAAGGCCCCGTTTCCGGCCAATATTTTTATGACCAAGAAACCAGCAACCAGCAAGCCAGCGCCTGACCAGCCCCCGGGCGACGAAACCAAACAGCAGCAGTTCGAGCGCATCCTGTCCCGGGACCAGTTCAAACCGCTGAAAGCCATCCTCGACCAGTTGCGCCGGGATGGTGCCGTGATGCACGGGGCGATTGTCACCACGAATTCCTACCCGAATTTCCTGGGCATGCTCGGCTATCGGGTCATTCTCGTGCCGCAAATCCACGAGCAGGACTGTTACTCGCGCCTGGGACCGGCCGGCGGCATCCGCGCCGTGCTGCCCCATCACGACATAGCCACCTACAGCACACTGGTCACGCTCGTGAACTTCGATTCCACGCTGACCACCACGCCCAAATCCGTGGACTTTTTCAGCGACCAACTGGCCGAATTCAAGACCCAGTTGATGAAATAAGCCGCCGGCTCGCGATTCAGCGGGGTGGAGATTCGGAAACGGAGCGCGACTCGATGAGCCGCGGCGCGGGGAAAACGGGAGACGGTTGGAAAGGTTGTACGCGGCCTGCGAGTGCGGATGGTTTTCCCAGAATCCGGGCTAAGGAGCTTGCGATTTTAGCTAGGGTGCGGGAGCGGCGCTCGCTGGTTGGCCGTCGGTTTCCTTGAGAAAATTATCCAGCACACTCAGATAAGCATTGATAGAGTCGCCGGCGTCGGGACCAAGGTCGCGCTTGAGCTCCCGCAACTGGTCCGCGGACGACTTTGCTTCGCGTCGAAGGTCATCCAGGTTCAGCTTTCCGGTCATCAAGCCGCTGACCAGCTTGTCGTAGTTGCTGGCCGCCTCGGAATTGCCGGCGAGCATCTGCTGGCGAATTTGCCCGATAAAATTCGTGTTCGCGCCCAGATTGCGAAACGCAGCGGACAAATCCACGTTGGTATTCGCCAAGGCAGCCGCAGGAACCGCGGCAGGAAGATTCGTGGACGCGGAGACTCGCGCGATATTGGTTGCCGTGTTCGGCGTGGCGGCGTTCGCGCCAATCATCAGGGTCGCCACCTTTTTGCGCGGCACATTGATTTTGCCCAACACTTCGCTCTCCAACACCACGGTGTCCGCGGACACGGACAACACCTTGCCGGAGTAACGGTCGCCGTTTTGCATTTCCACCAGGTCAGCGCGCAGCCGGGGCGCGGCGACGAACATGAAAATCATTCCAGACAAGACAAACAGCAGCTTGAACCTCATGGCAAGACGGTAGCCTATCGGCAAACACTTCGCAAATTAAGCCGGGCACGCAGCGCGGGGAAAATGGGAAAGTTTGGAAAGGTTGAGCGCACCTGCGAACGGAGCGCGACTCGATGAGCCGCAGCGCGGGGAAAACGGGTGATGGTTGGCTCTGGCGGAAATTTGCCGCCGGCACCAGGCTCGTTGCGAACGAAATCCAAATCGACCCGTGCTGCAATTTCATTCCGGTGGAATAGGACGTGCCAGCGGCTGGTTGCCATCGCCTACCAGATCGTTTTCATCGGCCAGGCCTGGATGAGTTTTGCGGTGGCAGAACCGCCATCGGCGTGAAGTTTCAAATTGGCAGCGGCGGCGTGCGACGGAATTGTTTTGGTGATACAAACTGTTTCGTTGGCAAAAACCTCCAACACGGAACGATCCAAAAAAATGCGTAAATTCAATTTCCGTTCGCCTGTCAATGTCAGCGGAGCTTTGACATCCATCACTTGAAGTTCTGTGCCATTGAAACTAACGACAATTGGCGACGTATTTTTAGAATCGCCGATTTGCATCTCAAAATTTTTGGCCGTTGGCATATCAATTTCCGCTTGGATTTCGATTGTGTTCGTATTCCATATTCCCAGAAAAACGCCATTGTTTTTCAATGGTAATTTCATTCCTGCCATCCTCACCGTTTCAGTGCTGTTATCCAAAAGAATGTTATGGAATTTGACTGCTTTGCCGCGAAGTTTAGTTAGTTGTGGCGCGGGGTTTTGCCGGAGTTGGCCGTCACGCGACAAGGTCAGCAGGCGCGGCAAGGACAGGCAACCGTTCCAGCCATGCCCACCGGGAAACCCACCCACCCAACCCCAGACGAGGCGGCGGCCATCGGGAACCTGCATGGTGTTTGGCGCATAAAAATTCGGCCCATAATCCAGGCACCCCCGCGTGCGCGCCCGAAAGCGGCAGGTCTCCGCGTCGAAATCGCCGACGAAGTATTGCACCTTGCCATACGGCGACACGAAGAGCACCCACTGGTTGCCGAGCTTGAAAAAATTGGGGCATTCCACCGTGGGCGCTCCGGCATCGGGATGTTGAAACATCACTCCACGATATTTCCATTTGGTCAGTTCGGGGTTTTCAGCTTCATAAATATTCACCGCCGCCCGACCTTCTTTCGCCATGTGGCCGCCCGTCACAAGGAAGGTATTTTTCTGGTCGTGAAAAATAAACGGATCGCGCCAGTCATAGATTTTCGTCCCGCCGTTTAATGCTTCGGACAGCACCGGGTTGCCGGGCGATTTGCGCCACGAGATCAAATTATCATCGCCGATGGCGGCCCATTGTTCGGCGTGGTCAAAGGCCGGTTTGCCAGGACCGATGCTGGTGTAAAAAGCCATGGGCTCACCCAGTCCATTCACGGTGCAACAACCGGACCAGACTTCCGTTTCACCCGCCTCGGCGGAAGGCCAGAGCGCGATGGGTAATGGTTCCCACTTCACCAGGTCGCGACTGCGGACATGCCCCCAGTATTTCGGCCCGCTTTCATCGCTGAACGGATGCAGTTGATAAAAAAGATGGTAATAACCTTTGTAAAAAATGGGGCCGTTGGGATCGTTGATCCATTGGGCCGGAGCCGTGACGTGAAAAATCGGGTGGTTGGGATCGGCCTGGGCACGCGGCATGGCAGCTTGGACGGCAGCGGTCGCACGAACCATTGCTTCGTTCGTGACTTCACCTCGCGAGCCAGGCGGCAGAAGCAAAAGCGCGAATAAGGTTAATGGCAGAGTTCGAAGCGTAAAGCTCACCGGACCTCCAGCCAGCCGCGGTTTTTCATCCATTCCGTTGCGCGGTCAGGCCAGGTGGTGATCGGCTCTTGCGTGCGGCGCAGGCCGTAGCCATGTCCGCCGGTGGGATAGACATGCAACTCGAACGGCACTTTCGATTGCTTCAGTGCGAGCGCGTAAACCAACGCGTTTTCCACCCGGGCAGGATCATTCGCCGCCATGACGATAAATGTCGGCGGCGTGTTGGTGGTCACGGCAAGATAGGGAGCGATCTTCCCGGGTTTGTCCCCGTCCATTTGAACAAGGCTGCCGGGATAGATGAGAAATTGGAAATCAGGCCGGCAACTGGTGGCATCGGCTTCGTCCACGGCGGGGTAAGCTCGCTCGCTGTCATTGGCGCAAAGGTTGGCGCAAAGATGGCCACCGGCGGAAAACCCGAGCACACCGATGCGCTGCGGATCTATGCCAAATTCTTTTGCGCGATGGCGCACTAGACCGAGCGCACGCTGGATATCCTGCAACGCCCCATTCTCCTGCTTCGGCACCCGATACTTGAGCAACACGCCGGTGACGCCGATGGAGTTGAGCCACTCGCAGACCTCAGTGCCTTCCAGGTCCCAGGCAAGGATGTAATAGCCGCCGCCGGGACAAACGATCACCGCCGCGCCGGTATCCTTGTCGGCGGGCGGACGATAAATCGTGATGCTGGGTTGTGACACGTTGCCGAGGCGGATGACGGGTTTCCCTGCGATAAGTTCACTGCCGGGCTTGCTCGTATCGTGTTCGGTCGAAACCGTATTGGTTTCACCCGGTGCGAGCCCCGGCCACAACGGAATGGGTTTGATTGGCGGCGCCGCCCAAACGTGCGCCGTGAAAAGAATTCCACAACCCAGATTGAGCCAGCGAATACCGGTGAATTTCATGCGCGCAGTAAAACGAATTCTCCGGCAAGCGTCGAACGTTATTCTGTGAAACCCCAGTGGGACCCGCAACATCACCAGGGGCGCGAGAGATCGGGACGCCTTTTGCGGACAGGCTGAGCGCTTACTTTCTGACCGGTGGTTGCCAAATCATCGGGTGGAATCACGGCCCCCGGCTGCGCTTGTTCCGACTCAGCCTGTATGACAGTCATCGCCTCGGCGATTACTCCGAGCAATTCCTCCCGACCATGCTTCGCCATCGCGGAACAGGTGAAGATCGCCGGCAGCTTCTCGAACCATCCGGAGATGCGGGCCGTAAACGCCGCGATGTTTGCCTGCACCGTGGCGGGCGTTACCTTGTCCGTCTTGGTGAAGACGAGGACGAACGGGACGGAGTTGCGGGCGAGCCAGGCCACGAATTCGACATCGATTTCCTGCGGTGGCAGCCCGGAATCGAGCAGCGCAAAAACACAGCAAAGGCTCGTTCGATGCTTAAGGTAATCGTCCACCGCATGGTTGAACTTGAATTTAGCCTTACGCGCCCCGGCGGCGAACCCGTAGCCCGGCAGATCCACCAGACGCCAGCATTTGTTCATCGTGAAAATGTTGATGAGCTTGGTGAACCCCGGAGTGGGCGAGACCCGGGCCAGATCCAGCTTGCCCGAGAGCAGGTTCAGCAGGGAGGACTTGCCGACGTTCGAGCGGCCGACGAAGGCGAATTCAGGCAGGGACTCGTCCGGACACGAATCCAGGTCCGGAGCGCTGCAGTCAAAAATGGCGGATGAAATGTTCACGTTGAAAACCAGCAGACCACTATCGCAGCAAATCTGCTTCACTGATACACCTATTTTCCGAGAACGATCCCTGTGGGAGCAGTTGCGCGCCGTCGCGGAATGAAAGCGGTGGAGGGCCACCGCAGATTGAAAATTTCCTCGATGGTGAAGCCGGGGCGCAAGGCGTGCCGGATGAAAAACACCCGCCCGGCATTCGGCACGCTCAGTTTGCGGCGGGTGATATCCTTGGGCAAAATGTCGCGGTCGCCATAGACTTCCGTGCCGATGCGCCAAGGCCTGCCGTCACCGCCCAGGCCGCTGCGGGTGAGGGCACGCGGCTGCACCCCGGCTTCGAGACGCCCGCCCGCCAAGCGTGCCGATCATTTTTCCGTCGGCGAAAAAATCGTCTTGGCGCCGGCGTGTCGCGGACCGGAACCCTTTGTGCAGCGATGATTTTGATTTTACGGCGTCACGACAACGCGATAAAAGCGCGCTGAATTGGTGTCGGCGACCGGGTCGGTGATGAGAAACAAAGTTGATACCGCGGTGAAATTCGTCAGCGTGGTCCACGCCGGAGCCGCCAAATCATTTTTGTATTCGAGGCGGTAATTCAAATTCGGCTGGGTCACGAAACTTAAATTAAATCCGCTGGCGCTGTTGAAATTGAAACTGGTAAAGCGCGGCAGGTTTAGGATCGCGCCGGGCGAGCCGATGTCGCCGTTCACCGCAGCCACAAACGCGCCGCTCTGGCCCGCCACACTCAAGCCTCCAAACGTGTTGGACACGGGATCGTAGCCGAAGGAAACCCCCCGCGTGGCTGCAGGAAAGGTGACACTCGCAACAGTATCCGTGAGGGAATTGGCCGCAGCGTTCCATAAATACACGGCATCCCCGGAAGAACTGAACCCGATGCTGGGATAGGTGATGATTTGGAGCTGGGCGGGAAGATTTTGCGGCCCCCACCAGGTGCGAAACTGGTCAGGTGTCATGTCTTCGGCCAGAATAATGGATTCGCCGGGCGCAATGGTCACGTTGTTGGTGAGGGTGTCGGCATCGCTGAATGAGTCGTGGTCGTCGTCAAAACGATAGCCTTGCAAGTTCACCGGAAAATCTCCGAGATTGGTCAATTCCCACCAATCCAGGTGATCGAGGGTTGAATTGATCGTGCCTTTGGATTCGCTGGACATGGCTTCCGTGATCACCAGATTTGGCTTGGGCGTAACGGTCAAAACAAATGAAGCATTGGTGCCGCCGGCCAGATTGGTGACGAGGATTGAATACGTTCCTGTTTGGTTTGTCCCAAGGGATGTCAGCGTGAGTTGCGAGTTGGTCTGGCCGATGAGGTTGGTACCATTAAATTGCCATTGATATGTGGGCGCTGGACTGCCGCTGGCCTGCACGGTGAACGTCGGGCTTTGGCCAACGTAAGCCCACAAATCCGCCGACCGTTGCGTGATGACGGGCGCGAACACCAGGACAAAATTTTCACTCGCCAGCCCCGACCACGGGCTGGACAGCGGCGGATTGTTGGCACCGGTCAAATTGTGATGACTCGCGTTGTAGGCGCGGGCCAGAATCGTCACGTTGGTGGTCAAGGCGATGGCCGAACTGTAAACCAGCGCGTTCGAGAGAACGCCCCCGCCGGACACGCGCGGGTCGGCACCGTTGGTCGTGTAATAAATCGTCGCGCCCGGCGCGGTCAGGACGAGCGTCGCGCCATTCGTGATGGCGCCGCTGGTGTTGCTGTAAAGGGGCTTGGCCAGAAAATTGGTGTCCATGAAATAAAGCCGGTCCGCATACCATTTTTTCAGAAAGTTCACTTCGCCCTGACACGTGCCGGGGAAGGTATAGCTGTAACCTGAAATCGTGATCGTGCCGGAGCGCGGCGTGGTGAGCGTCGGCCAGCGCGCAATTTCGCGCGGCTCCTCCGCCTGCACCTGCGCGACGAGCGCGTCAATGTCCGCGTAGATGTGGTTGGTGGACAGCACGCCGGCGCGCAAATCTTCGTAGCGGTCAATCCACGCCTGCCAGAAATCAATGTCCGTGAACATCCGGCCCCACCAGGGATAATTAAAAAAGTCCGTGCCGTAATCCGGGATGGGCGCGCGCCAGTAAAGCGGGCTGAAATCGCGTCCGTCCGTCGAGCCTTGGGAGCGGTCAAAATCCCAAATCGGCCCGAAAAAGAGTCCGTTCGTGCGCTCCTTGTAAAAATACGCGCTCAGCCGCAACGCATCCACGTTGAACGCCATCACGTTGAGAATATGATGGTCCAGCCATGACGGCACATCCACATAGGCGCGAAAGCCGTTGGTGAGATTGGTGTAACTGGCGCCGTTCAACGCCGTGCCGAACGCATTCATGTAGTTTTGCAGATACTGCTGCTGCGGCGCCCGCTGCGGCGTTTTGATGTCCGCCTCTTTCGGCTCGTCATAAACAATGGTCTGGCCGGCGGCGCTGAAACCGCTTTCGCCCGGGCCGAGCCGGTCAATTTTCATCAGATAACCGCCGGTGACGTTGGGCGACGTGTTGTCCTGCGGATGGAGGTTGTCCACGGAATGAATTTTATCAATGTCCACGCGGTTTTTGTCCCACTTGATTTTTTCCTCAAGCACATAGATGCCGTTGTAACTGGTGGCGGTCACCGGCCCGGCGGTGGTGACGAGATAAACTTCCACGAGCCGCGTGCGCGGGGCGTAACGGCCGACTTCGTTGCTCAACTGGTAAATCAGCGGATTATGAATCAGCACCGGCTCGAAATTATCCGGCGCATACAAAACAAAATCCGATTCCGCCGGCAAACCGAGCGGCGAATAATCCGCGGAATTGTTCAGGTCGTCCCAGAATTCCATCGAAAATGCTTTTTTGGGCAGCGACTCCGTGCTGGAGCCGCGGACAATCAGACCCGCGCGCGCCGTCAGCGTGGGCGCGTTCGTGAGCGAAGTGACGCCGTTTAGCGGCTCGTAGATGGACACGTTCACGAATTGATCGGTGGCGCCGACCGTGTCGTTATACGGCACGCTGCCGGCGCCAAAATTGTAAAGGACAATCGCCGGCAGGTTCGAATTGGTGCTCACGAGGCTGGAATCCAGTTTCAGAAAGGTCTCGCTGTGCAGCGGCCCGGGCATCAAGCCCGACCCAAACGCCCGCGCCCGCACTTGCACGGAGCCGGTAATCGAAATCGAGCTGCTGTAAACCGCGGAGTCCGATGTGGGTGCACTGCCGTCCAGCGTGTAATGAATTGTCGCGTTGTTCGAAGCCGTCGAAAGCTGCAAAGTGAACGGCGCGACAAACGTGCAACCCGTGCGAGAAAACACGACCGCCGGCGAAAAATTTGTGCCGCCGATGAAATTGGCGTCGCCCGGCGTGGCTGCGGGAAAATAGCCGGCCAAGTTGGGATTGAACGGATCAAGCCCATAGGAGACATCGGGCTGTTGCGGCGGATAAGCACTAAAAACCGAAACGATGTTCGTCTTGGCGTCCACCAGCGCCAGAAAACCGCCGTTCACCGGCAGTTTGAAATTGGTGTGCAGCTCGGCGGTGTTGTTGGTTCGATTTTTTCCGGACGCGAACACGACCAGAAAATTATCCGACCCGTTGGCGTCCCCCGCGTCAGGGATGACGACATTCGGAAAAAGCCACTGCCGGAGATTATTCGTATCATCCGTCAGCGACCAGCCGCTGAGACTCACGTCGTTCGCCGTGGGATTGAAGATTTCGATCCAGCCGGAAGGATCGCCGTCCGCGTCCAGCACCGTGCTTTGGTTCGTGGCCATGAATTCGGAAATGCCCACCGCCTGCCAGGTGAGGTTGGTTGACGCGGAAAACGCCGCCAGCGGACTCAAAAAAATCGCGGCGGCCAAAAGCGAAAGAGATGAGAAATTTTTCATGACTGTGGAAGATACGAAAGCCGAACACGCATGGGACAGTATTCAGAATACAAACAACGGAACCGGATGGCAAGCATTTTATTTTCGGCAAAGCGAGTTCGAGTTGAACCAGCCGGATTTCGATCATCAAAACGCACAGGAATTTTCGGCCAAAGGCTCATTCAAGAATTTTAAATTCCCCCTTGATGGCGCGCGGTCAACGTGTCTAAGCCCCCCGCCATCGGAATTGTTATGGGCACTCAGATTTTTGTCCCGCCCGGCAGGCCCGCAACACCATGCCGTTAGAGGGTGGCCGGTTCTTCCTCAAAATCCACAATCTCTTTGATCTGCGTCAGGAACGAAGTTGGTTGAGAGTTCATGGTTGAGGGTTGAGGGGCAATCAGTTTTTGGCCGAGGCAAGCTCTTCTTCGAAATCTACGATTTCCTTTATCTGAGCCAAAAACCACCTGTCAATTTTGGTCAGACCAAAAATCTCATCAATGGTGAAGCCGGCGCGCAAGGCGTGGCGGATGAAGAAGATGCGTTCGGCATTCGGCACGCTCAGTTTGCGGCTGATGACGTCGCGCGGCAGGATGTCGCGGTCGCCATAAACTTCCGTGCCGATGCGCCAGGGTTTGCCGTCGCCGCCCAGGCCGCTGCGGCCAATCTCCAGCGAGCGCAGGCATTTCTGCAGGCTTTCCTTGAACGTGCGGCCAATGGCCATCGCTTCGCCCACGCTTTTCATCTGCGTCGTCAGCGTCGGGTCGGCCTGCGCGAATTTCTCGAACGCGAACCGCGGTATCTTGGTGACGACGTAATCAATCGTCGGCTCGAAGCTCGCGGGAGTTTCGCGGGTGATGTCGTTGCGGATTTCGTCGAGCAGGTAGCCGACGGCGAGCTTGGCGGCGATTTTAGCGATGGGAAAGCCGGTGGCCTTGGATGCCAGCGCGGAGCTGCGGCTGACGCGCGGGTTCATCTCGATGATGACCATGCGACCGTTGTCCGGATTCACGGCGAACTGGATGTTCGAGCCGCCGGTCTCGACGCCCACGGCGCGGATCACGGCGAAACTCTGGTCGCGCATGATCTGAAATTCCTTGTCGGTGAGCGTCTGGATGGGCGCGACGGTGATGCTGTCACCGGTGTGGACGCCCATGGGGTCGAAGTTCTCAATGGAGCAGATGATGACGCAGTTGTCGGCCTTGTCGCGCATGACCTCCATTTCGTATTCCTTCCAGCCGAGCAGCGATTCTTCGATAAGGATTTCACTGACGGGCGAGAGGTCCATGCCGCGCTTGGCGAGTTCCTCGAATTCATCGCGGTTGTAGGCGATGCCGCCGCCGGTGCCGCCGAGCGTGAACGCGGGCCGGATGATGACGGGAAACCGCCCGATCTTTTCCGTCACGGCGCGGGCTTCATCCAGGTTGTGCGCGGTGCCGGAAATCGGCACATCGAGGCCGATGTAAAGCATGAGGTCCTTGAACACCTGCCGGTCTTCGCCGCGTTCGATGGCTTTCGCATTCGCGCCAATCATCTCAACACCGTGTTTCTCCAGCACGCCGCTGCGGCAGAGGGCCATCGCGGTATTGAGCGCGGTCTGCCCGCCAAGCGTCGGCAACAAAACCAGTTTGCCCTTCGCCCCGAGCTTTTTCATCTCCGCCTTCTCGCGGACGATGATTTTCTCGACACACTCGGGCGTGATGGGCTCGATGTAGGTGCGGTCGGCAAACTCCGGGTCGGTCATGATGGTGGCCGGATTGGAGTTGACGAGGATGACGCGGTAGCCCTCCTCCTTGAGGGCTTTGCAGGCCTGGGTGCCGGAATAATCGAACTCGCATGCCTGGCCGATGACGATCGGTCCGGCGCCGATGATGAGGACGCTGTGAATGTCAGTGCGCTTGGGCATAGTTCAAACGGTGGAAGATTGAACACGAATCAGGCGCAGAACGAAAGAAAATTGCTGGCGCAGTTCAAAACGGGAGCAAAGGGACTCCATATCTGGAGCGCGGCTGTCCCAGCCGCAGCAGATTGAAAACCCGGTGGCGTTTAACTCAATTCCACCGCATTTTTTGGTTCGTGCGTGCTGCGCCTGAGACAGGCGCGCTCCGTCCAGGCAGTCGCACAGATACATTGTTGTTTTGCACCCGTTAAAACACCGGCGCGAACCCGGATCAACCAGCGATCTGTCCGAGCAAGGCCGGGCGGGTTTCCTTGTGCGCCGGCAATTTTTCGGAAACGCTGCTCAAGAATTCAATCTTCACCTTGTCGCCATCGAACCGGCAGGTCACCGTGTCGTGATGCGGCGTTTCGTAAAAATGCCAGGTCATTTGAAAGGTGTTTTCGTCTGCCCAGGTGCCACTGGCCATGACTTTGGAAACCGGTCCCAAAGCGCCCACAGTCAGTTTCGGCGGAGTTCCGGGCATGTCAGTTTTGCCGTTGATCCATTTTTCGATGCCGCACGTGATGGGATGTGCGCCTTTGGCATCCTTCAAGGTGAAGAGGCAGGAACTTTTCTGAAACTTGAACGACACGCTCTGAACATTGGCGTCGTTCCCGATCTTGAAACTTTTGCCGGATATTCCAGCCGCGACCGGTGAAGTTGCCTGCGCCTTCGGCGGCAACAAGGCCAGGGAAGAAAGTTTTTGTTTCAACCGGGCCTGTGAAATTTGGTCCGGCGGCAAAACGGTTTCCTTCATCGCGGGCAAAAGATATTGCCAGATCAAATCAAATTCGCCGGCCATGCTGGCGCTTTCACTGGTGATGCAAATCACGGCGTCCTGGTCGGGCATGATGATGGTGTATTGCCCGAAAGCCCCGTCGGCGCGATAGGCATTGTGCCGCGTGCGCCAAAATTGGTAGCAATAACCCTGATGCCATTCGCTGGTTTTCTTGGCGTCCTCCAGGTCCTTTCCAGCCTCGGCCGGCTGCTGAATCTTGAATGTTGTCGCCTCCTCAACCCAGGCCGCCGGCAAAATCTGTTTGCCGGTCCAGGCGCCTTTTTGCAGATACATTTGCCCGAATTTGGCGAGGCCTTCGGTTTGAATGGCCAACCCCCAGCCACCGGTGTTGATGCCGCGCGGACACGTCTCCCAGGTCATGCCTTCGATCGCCAGCGGCTGGAACAAACGGGGCCCCAAATAATCAATGACCTTCTGGCCGGTCAGCTTTTGGACGATCGCCGAAAGCATGTAGGTGGCGCCGCTGTTGTAGAGAAAGGCGCTGCCCGGGGGATTTGCGACGGGCAAAGCCAGAAATACTTTCACCCAATTATCCGTTTGCTCGATGATCGGCGTTGAATCCTTGGCGTGACCGACCGACATCGTGAGCAGATGTTTCACCCGCAAAGCCGCGAGATTTTCACTGACGCTGGCGGGCAGATCGTTGGGGAAAAAGGAAATCACCGGATCCTCCACTTTCAACCTTCCTTCCGTCACGGCAAAGCCAATGGCGGTCGAGGTGAAACTTTTGCTCAGTGAATACAGCATGTGATTCAAATCCGCCGCATACGGCGACCACCAGCCTTCGGCAATGACCTGCCCATGACGAATCATCATGAAGCTGTGAAATTCATGCTGGCTTTTGCCAACCGCCTCCAAAAAGTCCAGAATCTCCGCTGACGACACACCCTGCGCTTCGGGCGCGCTGCGCGGGAGCCGGGGATGAATGGTTTGTTGCGCCGCGAGGCATTCAGGAAAAGAGGAGACCATGCTTAATCCAACGGCACCGAGGCCGAGTTGTTTGAGAAATATTCTGCGATCGGAGGTCATGGATTTGAGCCATTTATTAAAAGCGCCGGGGCCAACGCAATGATTGAAGCAAACCGGGCTGATTGTTTTTGCCAATTCGCAGGCCGGGTTTCATGCAGTTCAACTGCGTCGCGACGCGGCCCCCCATGATGAGGACGCTGTGAATGTCAGTACGCTTGGGCATAATTTGCGACGACGGATTGAACACGGATTGCGCGGGAAACAAAAGGAAAAAGCTGCCTGCAGCGGCGTCTGGATCAGCGCTGCGCCCCGCCGGTCATGGGCACGAAGCGCACAGGCAGCACGGCGTGCTTCTCCAATTGTTCTCCTTGCTTGCCGAGCAACACCAGTTCCTGGTTTCCCAAAGGCCCGACGGGAATAATCATCCGCCCGCCGTCCTTGAGTTGTTCGACGAGCGGTTGCGGCACTTGTTCCGGTGCGCAGGTGACGATGATGGCATCGAACGGAGCGGCTTCCGGCCAGCCCTGGCAACCGTCTCCGGCGCGCACATGAATGTTTGCATAACCGAGACGCTTCAGGTCGGCCCCGGCGCGTTGGGCGAGCGGCTCGATGATTTCGATGGTATAAACCTCTGCCACAAGCTGGGCGAACACTGCGGCCTGGTAACCCGAACCGGTCCCGATTTCCAACACGCGGTCCGTCGGCTTCGGCTCAAGTTTTTCGGTCATGAAGGCGACGATGTAAGGTTGGGAAATGGTTTGGTCATAGCCAATGGGCAGCGGTCCGTCGTTGTAAGCCCGGTACCAGAGTTCCACCGGGACGAATTCGTGGCGGGGGACCTTGCCCATGGCGGCCAGCACGCGCGCATTGGTGATGCCGTAGCCCGAACTGGATAATTGTTCTTTCACCATGCGCCGGCGTCCGGCGGCGAAATGATCCTCCTCACCCGCCGGGGTGGCGTTGGTCTGTCCGCGTCCTTTCCGGGGCAGGATTGACAGCGCCATGAGAATCGGCACCGCAATATTTTTCACGTGCTTCAATGTAATCCCGTTTGCCGGTGCCCGCCACAGGCAAAATGACAGGGTGCCGGACCGGGGCAATTTCCGGTTCAATGAGCCGCAGCTACTTCCACGCGCGGTTTGATGCGCAGGTCTTCGGCAATGCTCCGGACAATCGCGCCCAGGGTGCGCGCCAGTTTCACGGCTTCGCCTTCAATTTTTCCGCCGCGGCCAGTTTGCGCTGGCTGGCGTCGAAGGTCAGGAATTCCCGCGCGCCCAGGTGCAATGCCGTCGCCACATGCAGCACGTCAAACGCCCGGGGTCCATGCGCGCCGGTAGGTCTGGCCGAAAGCTGTTCCGCAAGGCGACGCGCGGAAAACGGTTGCGCAAATCCCTGACGGTTGCTGTTTTCATCGTGAGACTAATTTGTATCACAGCCCCGAAGAGGTCAAGGGCGGTTGTCCGAAAACCGAAATTGGCAGGCGCGTAACGCTAAAACAATTTCGACTGATTTCCCGTTGCCGGTTTCAACCCAAGCTTTTTGCAGCTCAACCCCGTCGTTGCCAAACGTCAGCTCTGATTTCCTTGATTCAAGCAGTTTGCGTTCTTAACATCGGGTCATGAATCCAAAAGGACGTGATTTTCCTGGCGCCGGGTGCGTTTCAAGGAAACGCTTTTTACTGGCTTCGTTTCTGGCGATACTTTGCGCGCTGCTCACGGGCTGTCCGCATAACGATTATACGGTCGAGCTGAAGCCCAAAACCAACGGCGTTGAACGCACGCTGATTTTTTATCGGGCTGACGGAATCAATTCCAACGGCGTTCCTGATTATCAAGCCTTCCCTTCAAATGAACTCGCAGCCATCACCCGTGTTTATCCTTCGGAGGCGGTGAAGCTGGATGGGCAGCGGTATCTTGCCCGGGGCGAATTTGCCGGCCCGCTGCCCAATGATGTTGGCGGCGTTGGTTCCTACACCAACCTGGTCACGAGCCTCGGCGACGCCGGATTTTACATGGAACGATTTCGGGGCAACGATGATTTGGCGGCGAGAACAACCCGGCAACTTGCCGCCGCGGACAAAATCACCGATTTGATCATCGGCTGGACCCGCGCAGAATTTGGCCGCGAGCGCGGCTATAAAAAGCTGCGCAATTTTCTGGACGAGGACTTCCGCCATGACCTCAAAAACGCGGGGCTGTATTACCAGTTCGGCGCGGCAATCACCTTGTCCGACACCAACGCGCCGGAGGAATTCATGGCCCGGTTCGGCCAGTATTTGCTGGAGCGCGGCTACCTCCGGTTTTCGGACGTGCCGGAATTGTATTCGAGCGACGGTTATTCTGCACTCTCACTGATTCAACGGCTGGCGGCGGAAAAAATGGGGATGCCAGCCAACGGGCCATTGCCAAAATCCTTCGCTGTTCTGGCTGATTATGCCGCACTGGAAAAATCGTGGACAAATTATCTCGCCATGACCGACCTTTATCGCGCCAAGGTGAAAGACTGGGAGCAAAAACGGAAAGCGGAGCCCGGTCTCAAAAAGCCAGAGCCGTCCAATTTGGCGGGCGATTTGTTTGAAGATTTGCTGGAACCGTTCGAAATCTTCGGCGACAAAGAAACGGATCATTTGACCGTGAAACTTGCGCTCGGGCGCGCTCCCAACCATTTCAACGGCCAGTGGCGGGACGGATGGGTGGTTTGGGAAACCGACTTGAATGCGAATCGCGCGCTGCCCGTTTTGTGTTTTGCCAGTTGGAGCAGTCCCGCGGTTGGGTTTCAAGAAGCGCATTTCGGGCAGGTTATTCTTGATGGCGATGATTTGACGGAATACTGCCTCTGGTTTAACAGCTTGAGTGAGAAACAAGCTGGCGAGTGGGAAAAAATCTTGGCCAGCTGGCAGCCCGGCCAGGGTTTCAAGGGTAAACTCGACGCTTTCAAGCGCAAAATTCAATTGGACAACGGATGCATTCTGCAAACCAATGCCCCAGCGGAAGAATCAGGGACAAATTCGGTTTCAAAGTAAGCGGTCCTGATTCCCTGAATTGGGACGCAACCCCAGCTTCTTGTAACTCAACTCCGTCGCGACGCGGCCCTGCGAGGTGCGGTTCAGGTAGCCTTCCATGATGAGATACGGCTCATAGACTTCCTCAATCGTGTCCGGCTCCTCACCCACGGCCACCGCCAGCGAATTCACGCCCACCGGCCCGCCGCCGAATTTCACGATGACGGCTTCGAGAATGCGCTTGTCCATTTCGTCGAGGCCGTTCTGGTCAATTTCCAGCATGGCCAGCGCCTTGTCCGCGACGTCGGCGGTGATGCGGCCATCGTGCCGGACCTGCGCGTAATCACGCACGCGGCGGAGCAGGTTGTTCGCAATGCGCGGCGTGCCGCGGCTGCGCCGGGCGATTTCATGCGCGCCGGTCTCGTCAATCTCGACTTTCAAGAGGCGCGCAGAGCGAACAATAATTTTCTCCAAATCTTCAGTAACGTAATAATCCAGTCTCTCGCGCATGGGAAAGCGCGTGAGCAACGGCGCGGTGAGCAATCCGCTGCGCGTGGTCGCGCCGATGAGGGTGAAGCGCGGAAGATTCAGCCGCACGCTGCGGGCGTTCGGCCCCTGGTCAATGATGATGTCGAGTTTGAAATCCTCCATTGCCGGGTACAGATATTCCTCGATGGTTTTTTGCAGGCGATGGATTTCGTCAATGAACAGCACGTCGCCGGCTTCGAGGTTTGTCAGCAGGCCAGCGAGGTCGCCGGCTTTCTCGATGGTCGGTCCGCTGGTGCTTTTGAGGTTCGCGCCCATGGCCTTGGCGAGGATGTAAGCGAGCGTAGTTTTGCCCAGGCCGGGCGGACCGCTGAGCAGGATGTGGTCGAGCGCTTCGCTCCGCTGTTTCGCCGCTTGCACGGCTATTCCGAGGCGTTCCTTGACCTTGGGCTGGCCGGTGAATTCGGAAAACAGCGACGGACGCAGCGTCATTTCCAACGCCACGTCCGGTTTGTTCAAAGTGGAAACCGCGCGTTCGGGCATCGCCTCAAAGATGCGAAAACGTTCCGCGAGCGACAAGGTCAAATGCGCCGGGCTGTATTTTGTCGCTGGCACCAGACAAGAGTGGTCGCCCGTTTGGAGTTCCGCCTTCAGGCGGTTGGGTGGTGGTGTTTGTCTGAACCGCGTAAACGCGGAACTCCAAACGGGGGCAGTGGCACGATGCTCCGGAAGGGATGAAATCATCAAGTTTCGGCACAATCCAGTTCAATTTTTGGAGAATTCTTTGCCAAATATGGTTGGCGGTCAGGGGGAGCTTTGTTAGCCTCCGCTGCGACAATATTTTATGAAAAAAACTAAAATTTTATTGTGGGCACTTGCGACATTCTGTTTGTTCGGCCTTGCAACCAATGTGTTTGCCGGTGAGGCGGACATCAAAATTCCTTCCCTGAGCGACGTCAAATTCGCCGGATTGGGCGGCATCAGCGGCGAAATGCTGATGTATCTCGGCATCTTGCTCTGCGGCGTCGGCGCCCTGTTCGGCTTGGTGCAATACAAACAGACCAAAGCCCTGCCCGTCCATGACAGCATGGCCAGGGTGTCCCACATGATTTGGGAAACCTGCAAGACCTATCTGTTCACGCAAGGCAAGTTCCTTGCCATCCTCTGGACGCTGATTGCGTGCTGCATGATTTACTACTTCAAAGCGCTCCAGGGAAATTCCGTAGGCCATGTGGCGGTCATTCTCCTCGCCTCCATCCTGGGCATCATGGGTTCCTACGGCGTGGCCTGGTTCGGCATCCGCATCAACACCGTGTCCAATTCCCGCACCGCTTTCTCCGCGCTCAAGGGCAACCCGTTCGCCACGCTGGGCATCCCCCTCCGCTCCGGCATGAGCGTCGGCCTGCTCCTGGTCTGCGTCGAATTGTTCTTCATGATCTGCATTCTGATGTTCCTGCCGCGCGAACTCGTCGGCCCCTGCTTCATCGGGTTTGCCATCGGCGAATCGCTCGGCGCGAGCGTGCTCCGCATCTGCGGCGGCATATTCACCAAGATTGCCGACATCGGCTCCGACCTGATGAAAATCGTTTTCAAGCTGCCCGAAGACGACCCGAAGAACCCCGGCGTGATCGCGGACTGCACCGGTGACAACGCCGGCGACTCGGTCGGCCCGACGGCGGATGGCTTTGAGACCTACGGTGTGACCGGCGTGGCGTTGATCGCGTTTCTCGCCCTGGCGCTGGCGGCCAGTCCGACCATTTGTGCCACGCTCATCGTCTGGCTGTTCACCATGCGCGCGCTGATGATCGTGACCTCGCTGGTGTCCTACTTCATAAACGAAGCCATCAGCAAGGCCATGTTCAGCGGCAAGAAAGACTTCGACTTTGAAGCCCCGCTGACCCACCTCGTGTGGCTCACTTCGTTTATTTCTATCATCATCACCTTCATTGCCAGCAAACTGCTCCTGGGCGACTTCACTGACGCCACCGGCACCGCCCAGCCCGCGCTGTGGTGGGTGCTCTCGATCATCATCAGTTGCGGCACAGTGGCGGGCGCGCTAATTCCCGAATTCACCAAGATATTCGTTAGCACCAACTCCCGGCACGTCAAGGAAGTGACCAACTGCTCCAGGCACGGCGGCGCGTCGCTGAACATCCTGTCGGGCTTCGTGGCCGGCAACTACTCGGCCTTCTGGATGGGGCTGTGCATCATGGTGTTGATGGCCACCTCGTATTTCTTTTCCCAGAATCCGGCGCTCCTCTCGCTCATGCCGGCGAAATTCCTGTTCGCCACGCCGATCTTCGCGTTCGGCCTCGTGGCCTTCGGCTTCCTCGGCATGGGGCCGGTGACGATTGCCGTGGACAGCTACGGCCCGGTCACCGACAACGCCCAGTCTGTCTTTGAGTTGAGCCAGATTGAAGGCCGCAAAGGCATCAAGGAAGAAATCAAACGCGACTTCGGTTTCGACGCAGACTTTGAAAACGCCAAGTATCAACTGGAAAAGGGCGACGGCGCGGGCAACACCTTCAAGGCCACGGCCAAGCCCGTGCTCATTGGTACCGCCGTTGTCGGCGCGACCACGATGGTGTTCGGCATCATCATGCTGCTCGAAAACATGTTTGGTGATGTGGTGAACAAGCTCTCCATCGTGCAGCCGCAGATCATCCTTGGCCTCATCATGGGCGGCGCGGTGATTTACTGGTTCACCGGCGCTTCCTGCCAGGCGGTCGTCACCGGCGCGTATCGCGCGGTGGTCTATATCAAGGAGCACATAAAACTCGACTCCACCACCGCCTCGGAAAAGGACAGCAAGGAAGTCGTCCGCATCTGCACCATCTATGCGCAGAAGGGCATGTGGAACATCTTCATCGTGGTGTTCTGCTTCGCGCTCGCGCTGCCGTTCTTCAACCCGTATTTCTTCATCGGTTACCTGATTGGCATCGCGTTCTTCGGTTTGTTCCAGGCCATCTTCATGGCCAACGCCGGAGGCGCGTGGGACAACGCCAAGAAAATCGTCGAAGTGGACCTCCGCGAGAAGGGCACCGAACTGCATGCCGCCACCGTTGTGGGCGACACCGTGGGCGATCCGTTCAAGGACACCTCATCCGTGGCGATGAATCCGGTGATCAAGTTCACCACGCTGTTCGGCCTGCTCGCTGTGGAAATTGCGGTGACGATGAAAGACCAGGCCGTGAAGACCGGCATCGGGGTGTTCTTCTTCGTAGTCGCGCTGGTCTTCGTCTATCGCTCGTTCTACTGCATGCGGATTCCGGAAGAAAAAGCGGTTGGCAAGTAACTGCTGAGTTTTCCCCACCGCCCTCCGGCCCGTACCGGAGGGCGGTTTTGTTATGGGCGGGAATCAACGGGGTTTTCAAATCCGGTTGTGCCCTTTCGGAGCGCCGGAGACGCGGCATATTTGTAGAATATTGAAATTAAAAATGAACCAAGCTCTGTAGGAGCGAAATAGTCAAGGAATATGCCGCTCCTACGGAGCTCGAGACATTGTTTGGTTTGGGTGCTACAAAGATTTCGCGCCTACGGCGCTTGAGGTTTGGTTTAAGGCAAAACGTGGTCGGTAATCGAACAAGTTGGTGCTTCGCCAACCTTTCCAATGGTGTAAATACCACCTGCCGGACATCTCGGAATATTTCCTTTTGAATCAAGTTTGATGTAAGGCTTGATGTCGTTTTCGGTGCAAACGACGCCATTTGTTTTTCCATTCTCCAAAGCCCATTCTCTCTTTGCTGCGTCAAGCTGACGTAAATTGTTAATGCAATCCAAGCGTAGGGAGGGAGCACGCGCAGGAACAAAATTTGAAAATACAAACCAAGCGATGAAGCCAATTGAGGTGATAACCGCCAGCCAAGCAAGCGTGTCGAATTTAGACGATTTGTTTTCTGACTCGCCCATAACAATTAAATCAACACCGCACAAATCGCTCCGTTTCGCAGCGTATGCGTTGGAGTTCACGCTTCAGCGTGTCAGGAACAACCTGAAGGTTGAACTCCAGCTTCTACCTTCTCCGTCCGCCGGGGGCGAAGTGGTAGCCGCCGTGGACGCGCCCGCCGCGGGTTTTGCCGGCGTAGCCGGCCTTGGGCTGGCCGGGTTTTCCCTCCTCAAACAGCATGGTGTATTTGTAATTGAAATTCTCCAGCTTCACGCGCGGGATTTTCTGGCTGATGAAACGTTCGATGGCGAAGACGTGGCTGCCATCCTCGGCGGTCATGATGGTGAAGGCGTCGCCGTGCGCTTCCGCGCGGCCCGTGCGCCCAATGCGGTGGATGTAATCCTCCGGATGCTGCGGCACGTCGTAGTTGATGACGTGGCTCACGTCCGCGATGTCCAGCCCGCGCGCGGCGATGTCCGTCGCCACGAGCACTTCGTAGCGGCCGTCGCGAAAACCGCGCAACGCCTGCTCGCGTTCGCGTTGGGTGCGGTTCGAGTGCAGCACGGCCACGGCGTGATTGTTGCGCTTGAGCAAGCCCACGACGCGATCGGCCCCGTGCTTCGTCCGGCAAAAGATCAGCACCGAGCTGTAATTCACGCGCTTCAGCAGTTCGAGCAGCAGATCGGATTTCTGCGAATCGGAAACGGGATAAATGACGTGCTTCACCGTTTCGGCGGGCGTCCGGCGCGCGCCGATTTCAATCGTTTCGGGACTGCGCATCGCCCATTGAATGAGCGTTTCAATTTGCGGCGGAATCGTCGCTGAAAACAGCGAGGTGTGGCGCTGGCGCGGGCAGCGATCGACGATGCGGCGCACGTCGGGCAGGAATCCCATGTCCAGCATCCGGTCGGCCTCGTCGAGCACAAGAAATTGGACCTTGTCCAGACGCACCGTGCCGCGTTCGAGATGATCGAGCAAACGCCCCGGCGTGGCGGCGAGAACGTCGGTGCCCGCGCGCAACTCGTCCAATTGCCGGCCGTAACCAACGCCGCCATAAACGACGGTGACTTTCAAATTGGTGAAGCGCGCGAAATCGCGGATGGCCGTTTCCACCTGCGCGGCGAGTTCGCGCGTCGGTTCGAGAATGAGCGCGCGCGGACCGGGCGCGTGCCGGTCCAGTTTTGTGAGAATGGGCAGCGCAAACGCGGCGGTCTTGCCGGTGCCGGTTTGGGCGCTGCCAATGATGTCGCGGCCAGCGAGCACGAGTGGAATGCCGCGGAGTTGAATCGGTGTGGGTGTGATGTAACCCGCCGCGCGCACACCTTCAAGAGTTGCCGGAGAGAGACCTAACTTTGAAAAAGCCATAGGGCAGTTTAGCAGCGCACAGGATTAAGGAAAGCAAGGATTTATCCTGTTAATCGTAGTCACGGACGTTAGTCTGCGCTGATCAAAAGGAAATTTGCGCCGACTGACGTCGGCGGCTACGAAGGCGACGGGTTGTCATCGGCTGCCGGTTCACTGGCAGGCGCATTGGCGGTAGGTTCGGCCGGCGCGGGTTCGGCCGGAGCCGGAGTTTCAGCCGTTGCTTCCCCGGCTGATTCCGGCTCAACTGCCGGAGGCGGTTCGTTCGTGGGAATTTCCGCCTCGGTCAAAACCGGGGCTTCTCCCGCTGGATCAACCGAGGTTGTCGCGGTTTCACCTTCCGCTGCTGGTTTTTCCCCGACAGGTTTCTTTTCCGGCTCTCGCCTCGGCGAAGCCTCCGGCGCAGCCTGGGTCGGCGGCCTGGGCGCGGGCTTTTTGGCCGTGTCCATCCGGCCGTCGGCAAATTCAAGGACGTGACCCTGATGCGCGAGCCAGTGCAAATCGGCAATGATGGCGGTCTGCTCCGGCGTCGGCTCATCGGACACGGGCGGCGCGGGAGCTGCCGGAGAATCCTGCGGTGCAGCGGCGGCCTCGGTTGCGGCGGGCGCGGGCGCGGCAGCCGGCGGTGCCGCCGGTTTAATTTCAATGACCGTTGGCTTTTTGGGTGACGGCGCGAGGGCTTCAATCAATTGCCGCCGCGTGCATTTCGGATGCGTGTTGATGTGGCCGACGATGCGCTTGATGCTTTCCGAAACCGGCGTGGTTTCAAGATCGAGAAATTGCGGGCGGGCGACGGAAACGTGCGTGAAGGTCTTGTTGACCTTGAAGAAATGCAGGCCGTGTGTGGCGAATTGCCGGCTGAGGCCGGTAGCCAGTTGCAGCGGAAAATATTTCTGCCGTTCCCAATCACTGCGCACCAGCCGCTGCAATTCCCGGCAGCGCAGGTTGCGGCTCAACACGCCGCCGACCGTGTGCGATTCCGCCGGCTTGATGATGTTGTCCTTGTGGACGGCGCGGAAATGTTTCTCCACTTCCTCCAGGTTTGGGAGTTTGAGCGGCTCCGGCACGTTTAAGCAGGTGTATTCGATAGTGAAACTTTGCTCCTCGATCCATTTTTTGACGACTTCCTCGTCCCGCACAATTTTGACGCGCGATTTGAAGACATCGAACGGCATTTTGGAAAACCGCTCGGCGTGGAGCTTGCGCAACTGGTTCTGGTAATCGTGATAATTCGGCGGACCGAGAATGATGCCGCTCATGCCGCATTGCGCCACAAAGGTGTATTTGCCTTTCGGCGGTTCGGTGGCCGTGCGTTCGGCCTGGTAAAACGTGGCGAAATGATTCTTGAGCATGTGCGCCACCGCTTCGTCCTCGCTCAACCACGGGGTGTCGTCCAGCGCGCAAATGAACAGCGGTTGTTTGACCGTGCCATCGGCGTTTTTCTTCACTCCAAGCTGGACGGCGTAACGCTCCGGCTTTTGTAAAACGATCTGCGCAATCTGGAACAGCGGATACGCGCGGCCGGTCACCTTGATCTGGCGCGCGAGTGATTCGACACCCATTTCATCCGGCAAAAAGGTGACAGTGATTTCCGGCAACGGTGCGGGCGGCTCGAAACGTTCACGACGTTCGCCCCGGTCATCGCGCTGGGAAAATCCTTTCTTGCGGTCGCCAAATTTTCCACCGGTCCGCGGCGGACGGGGTCCGCGGCGCTCGCCGAACGATTCCGGGCGCGGTCCTCCGCGCCGGCCTTCGCGCTGGCGGTCGTCGCGTCCGGCGGGTTCGCCGGCGAACTTCGCGTAGGGGTTGGCGGCCGGTTTTCCCTGCGCCCAGGCGGGCAGGAAAAGCTTTTCCAGATCAATTTCGACGTCAGAAATACTGCTCATGTCAAATCAACGCCCCGTCATGCGGGGCCGAAAATCAATCATAGGATGGATTGGTGTGGTTTGGAAAGCAAGCGCAGCTTAGGGCAGTCTCTCAGCTTGTGGTGCGACTTGACTCAAATTAAATGTTACCGGGGCTGGGGGGTGGACGAGGCGTCTGCTGATACGTTGACTCATATTCATGGTTACCGACACCCTGACTATGAGTTTGTCATCCAAACGCGAGTATCTCGCCAAAATCCATGGCCGTTATCAACGTGCCGGTCGTCCACACAAGAGCCGCATTCTTGACGAGTTTTGCCTCAACTGCGGTTACCATCGCAAAGCCGCCCTGCGGCTGCTGCACCATCCGCTGGCAGGCAGGATCCGCAAGCGATCCGGCCCCAAAGTCACCTATGACCCGGCGGTGCTGTTGCCCGTGCTCAAGGCGGTCTGGCTGGCCAGCGATCAACTGTGCAACCAGCTGCTCAAGCCCGCGCTGCCGGAATGGCTCGAACAGCCAGGGCCTGAAAGAAGCGTTTCTCGCCTTGCGCCAAGCGGCAGAAAGCGCCGATTGATCCGCTTTAATCCCTGAAAACAGCGTCTGACCTTCAAGAAACACTCCCTGACCGTCTCGCGAACGATTTCCTCGGCTTTTTAACTGGTAGCGGGCGCGGCGTTACGTTTCGCCAAAATGGCCTCGACAATCTTTTTGGCCAGCGCGGGTTTTTCGGCCATCGCCTTTTGTGCGGCCTCCTTGCCCTGGCCGATCAACTCGCCCTCGAATTGCAGCCACGCGCCTTTTTTGTCCACGACCCCGGCTTCGATGCCCACGTCGAGGATGCAGCCTTCCTTGTTGATGCCGTGATTGTAAATGATGTCGAACTCGGCCTCGGCAAACGGCGGCGCCACCTTGTTCTTCACCACTTTGACCCGGACATGATTGCCGATGGCGTTGCCCGCGTCATCCTTGAGCGTGTCCTTGCGGCGGATGTCGAGGCGGACGCTCGCATAAAATTTCAGCGCCTTGCCGCCGGGCGTGGTTTCGGGATTGCCGAACATCACACCGACCTTTTCGCGCAATTGATTGGTGAAAATGCACGTCGTCTTGGACTTGGCGAGGATGGCGGTGAGCTTGCGCAACGCCTGGCTCATGAGCCGCGCCTGCATGCCCATCGTCGCCATGCCCATCTCGCCTTCGAGTTCGGCCTTCGGCACGAGCGCGGCGACGGAATCAATCACGATGACATCGAGCGCATTCGAGCGGGCGAGTGTTTCACAAATGGTCAACGCTTCTTCGCCGGAGTCCGGCTGCGATACGAGCAAATCGTCGAGGTTCACGCCGAGTTTTTTCGTGTAGCCCGGATCCAGCGCGTGCTCGGCGTCAATGAATGCCGCCAGGCCGCCGGTTTTTTGCGCGCTGGCGATGACGTGCAGCATGAGCGTGGTTTTGCCCGACGATTCCGGCCCGAAAATTTCCACGACGCGGCCGCGCGGAATCCCGCCGACGCCCAGCGCCAGGTCCAGCGCCAGCGCGCCGGTCGGAATCACGTCAATTTTGACCAGCGCCCGCGCGTCGCCGAGGCGCATGATGCTGCCTTCGCCGTAACTCTTGGTGATGGTGGAAATGGCGGCGTCGAGTTCGCGCTGGTGCGACGCGGCGGCTTTGGTTTCAGCGGCGGGCTTTTCGGCAATTTTCGGCGGCATAACTTTCGGATCCCTTTGTTGTTGGTTTTACGGAATGCGACAGTAGTGAATCAACTGAAAATAGTCAAACGCGGATGCGCATCAGCGGGGATCTGCCGGAGGACCGTGTTGAAACCAGTTGTGAACAAGCGCCGTAGGCGCGGAATATTTGTAGAACTTGGAAACAAATTACCGAGCTCCAGCGGAGCGGCATAACCCTGATGCTGCTTCTAGCGGAGCTTGTGTTTGCGGGGTGATGGAACTACAAAGATATCGTGCCTACGGCGCTGGCATGGGGGAAATCTGCCGCGCATAGCGACGGAAAATACACCAATGAATCTGAAATGGGCAACTGAGCGTGGGGCTGAATTGCTTGGACGAATTCCGTTTGAAGCGGTAAAGCGCAAGCATAGGCGGCATGCAGCACCTCACAAAATTGAACGCTTTCAACTGCCGTTTCGTCAGTGGGACGGTCCGATTGGGGCAGATTTCGGCAAAGGTCGCGGGCAGGTATATTCACTTGATGGGCGCAAACCAAATCGGAGTTGTAACGAAGTTGAAGTTGCAAAGATTCTTCGACGAATTCGCGATCATGCGTTTTGGTTCAGCGCATATCCCACCGTCAAAATGCCGGAGACATGGCGCCCTTGGGTTTTGTCAACGTCCGAGCTGCCTCATTGGCTGAAAAATTTGGACTCGGCAATTCGTGAGAGAATAAATTCGCCGGGTGGAGGCATGCCAGACATCGTCGCGTGGAATGATGGCCATCCTTCGCGTTCAGCTTTGTTCGTCGAGTGTAAAGCCGCAAAGGAAGGCTTTGGAGAAGCGCAGGAGGATTGGCTATGGGCTGCTCTTTGCAAGGGAATTAAAGTTTCCCAATTTGCGGTTTCGATAAGAGCTTTCTAACTTCGCAGCCATTGCAATTCATCCCGGAAAGAGGCTGTCCTTCGTTTGAATCAATCCACAGGGGTTCCGCCCTGCTCGTTTAACCCCCAATGATTGCTGCCGGGTTCTTCCTGAAACTCATTCAGCCTCGCCGGCCATGGGGCCGCGGAGGCCTCGATGCTCGTGTCCGGGAGCGGCGGCAGCAGCGGCAAAAAGTCCATTCGCAGCCGATGAGCGGCAAACTGCAGCCTGGACAAAAGCGCCCCGACGGCCGGGCCCGTAACCGGGGGTTCCGTGACGATCAAGGCCAAAGCGCCTTCCGCCTTCGTTCGGGTCTGGACGCACGTGTCCAGCCACTGGCTGGTCTCCAGAGTCAGATCATGGGCTGGCAGGGAAAATAATATGATGTCCGCACGGGCCACAGCTTCCGCCGCCCAGTGGGCCGATACCGGATCATTCAAATCTTTGACTTTCCAAAAACTGAAGGCAAACGCCAGTTCAGCCCCAAAGCGGGCCATCACCCCGCCGCAAACTTCCATCGCCAGGTCGTGAGCAACGGCATCCTCGTACAACACCAAAAAATGGCACGGATTGGCGCCTTCCAGTGAAAGTGGTTCCTGCACTAATGTTGCCATGCTCATGCTCAATTTTTTTTGAGACTTGCTGGCAGTCGAGCCCCCAAAACACGGTCACCAGCGGAAAGACCTGTTAATGGTCTGAATTACAGTGCTATGGGTAACAGGTCGTACCCTTTTCCGCCGGATTCAAGCACAAGTTGTTCGCCTCCATTCACAAGTTGTGCACATCTTGTTCGCGCATCGTCAAAAGCGACCGGGAAAATTCTTTTATGGCCGGAGCTCCTGGATCGCCGCGGAATGTCTGTCACGACTTCGCCCTTCGGCTTCGGCAATCTTCGCGCCGGCTCGCGACACCGACCTTGTCGCGTGCTCGCGGAAACGGAGTTTATCGGAGTTGATCGGGTCGGTGCCGAAGTCGGTTTTGCAGCGGACGAAGCAGGCGAGCCTTGTTTCAGAATGAGCCATGGTGTGCCGCATAATACCACCACGCAGCCAGACCAAGCGCGGCCAGGGCGGCGAGCAGCAGCAGCATTTTAATGATGAACTTGCCGACTTTGAATGCCAGGTAAAGCACGACCAACGCCCCGATGCCAATGCCGACGGCGCCGGGTTTGGTCACCGTGAGTGCTGCCAGAAAAATCGGGTTCATTGCCAGAATCCTTTCACGCCCGCCGCTCGCGTATCGCCGCCAAAATATCCGCCACGACTTCACCCTTCGGTTTCGCGCCGATGTTGCCTTTGCCGTGCAAGCGGACAGAAACCGCTCCCGCTTCCATGTCGCGGCCGCCGATGACCAGCATGGTGTGGACCTTCGCCTTTTCGGCTTCGGCAATCTTCGCCTTGATCGGGTCGGTGCCGAAATCGGCGCTGACGCGGACGAAGTTCGCGCGCAGTTCATTCACGATGGGCTTGGCGTAATCCAGCAATGCCGCATCGTCGTTCAACGTCAGCACGCGCACCTGGTCGGGCGCGAGCCAGAGCGGGAAGTTGCCGGCGTAATGCTCGATGAGAAAGCCGATGAACCGTTCGTGCGTGCCCAGCGGCGCGCGGTGGATGCACAGCGGCGTCTTGTCCGTGTTGTCCTTGTCGCGATAGACCAGACCGAAACGCTTGGGCACGGCGAAGTCCACCTGGTTGGTGGCCAGCGTGAATTCGCGGCCGATGACGCTCCAGACCTGCACGTCAATCTTCGGGCCGTAAAACGCGGCTTCGTTGGGCACTTCCACGTAAGGGATCTTTGAATCAATGAGGGTCTTGCGGACCATGTCTTCGGTCTGCTTCCAAAGCTCCGGTTCGTTGACGAACTTGGCGTTGTCGCCGGTCAGACGGGACGGGTCATGCGTGCTGAAGCGCATGACAAATTTGTCGATAGCAAATATCTTAAAGTATTTCAGGTACAAATCGTTCACCGCGTTGAATTCCTGCGCGAACTGCTCCGGCGTGCAATAGATGTGCGCGTCGTTCATGTTGAGCGACCGAACGCGCATGAGACCGAACAATTCACCCGACTGCTCGTAACGGTAGTTGGTGCCGTATTCCGCCAGCCGCAGCGGCAAATCGCGGTAACTGCGCGGCTCCGCCGCAAAAATGCGGTGATGATGCGGGCAGTTCATCGCTTTGAGGTAGTAGCGCTCGCTACCACTAGCCGCAGCTTCGTCGCCGAGTCGCTTATGTTCGGCTACAAGCTTTTTTAAGTCGTCGGGCGCCTCTCCTCGTTTTACTAGCTGATAGGCAAAATTGCCAAGGGTTTGAGGGTCGTCGGAGATTCCGGCAGCCAATCCAAAAGGCCGGACACATTTCACAACTTGCTCGTTGTTGGCGATGATGCGACCCGTTAATTGACTCGCTTTGTCTCTGTCCTCATAGAGCTCCATCGGCGGAAACATCGACTCCTTGTAAAGAATCGGCAGATGGCCGCTGGTGAGATACATTTTTTCCTTGGCGATGTGCGGCGTCTTCACGCGCACGTAACCGGCCTGAAATTCCGTTTCTTTCGCCAGCTTTTCAAGTTCCTCACAGATCGCCGCCCCTTTCGGCAGCCATAGCGGCAGGCCGGGGCCGACAAATTCCGTGTCGATGGCGTATAACCCCATCTCCTGCCCGATCTTGCGATGGTCGCGGCGCTTGGCCTCCTCGACCATTTTGAAATACTCGTCGAGCTGGGTCTTGTTCTTGAACGCGGTGCCGTAGATGCGCTGGAGCTGCGGGTTGCGCTCGTCGCCCTTGTAATACGCGCTGGCCACGGTGGTGAGCTTGAACGCGCCCACGTTGCCGGTGCGCATCACGTGCGGCCCGGCGCACAGGTCAATGAAATCGCCGCTCTTGTAGTAGGTGATCGGCTCGCCTTCGGGAATGTCTTCCAGGTTGCCAATCTTGAACTTGCTCGAATTGCCGGGACGCTCGCCCAGCGCGCCGAGCCGGCCGTTTTGCGCGTCCTTCAGCGCCTGCTCGCGCGTGACGACGAGTTTCTCGAAGGTGTGGTTGGCTTTGATCTCCTTTTTCATCTCGGCCTCGATGGCCGGGAAATCCTCGGGCGAGATGCGGTGCGAAAGTTCGACGTCGTAGTAAAAGCCGTTTTCCACCGCCGGGCCGGAGGCGAACTGGGCGTCGGGCCAGAGCTTGACGATGGCGGTGGCCATGACATGGGCGGCGGAGTGGCGGATGCGCTCCAGCTCGGTCATTTTCGCGCGGTCGTCGAGTGTCTTGCGTTCGGATTCCATAGCTTTTTTATAACGCAAAGACGCAAAGATGCAAAGGCGCAAAGAAACGGAGAATTTTTACCCGGAGCGCGGCTTGTCTCAAGCCGCAGCAGAATCGTTGGCGAATGGAGGTTAGGGTTATCGAACGGTCTTCCGCACGCGCACCTGCTGCGGGTTGGGACAACCCGCGCTCCGTTTGATTGCGGACATGGGGAAAGCTTAACCACAAAGGGACAAAAGGACGAGGGAGAAAACAAGCTGCCAGTTTAAGAATGGGGCTGCGCTGCTGCGCCACCCGGCCCATTGCACCGGTTGTCATTGAGAAATGGTATCAGCCCCTGGGAGCGCCGGCGTCCCGCCGGCTCGCTGCGTTGCGACGGACAGTTCCAACCCAGCCGGCGAGACGCCAGCGCTCCCAGGAGACGATAGCGGATTACGGCCAGGTCCAGGAGTAGGGGAAACTCAGCCGGTAAAACCACTGCGGACCGGAATTGGTGACATAGATCGTCTGCGTCGTGTTGGAACTGACAAAGGTGACATTGGTCGTCCAGCTCGGCATCGCAAGATTCGTGCAGCCAAGGACCAGGCCATTCTGCCCAATCGGAACGTTGGCCACAACCAACTGGTTGCTGCCATTGAGTGATGTGATATTGCTGATTTGCACCGGCGAGATGAGTTGCTGAGTGATGTCGGCCAGCACCGCATGGAGCTTCGCGGTCGGGTCCGTTGGATCCCAAAAAATGTAGTTTGTGCCATAGCCATTGATGGATGCGCTTGGAAAGCCGTAATTCACAGCAGTAACGGCATCAATGCTCACTCCATTATAGAGGGTGTTGGTCAAACCATAGGCAGCGGCGTTTGTCAGCACGTTGTCCAACAGGCTGAAAAAGTCCGGCTCGTAAATCGTAATCCCGGGCAGGGACGTTCCGGCCTGATTCAAAAGGGCGGTAAAAGCGGTGTTAAAACCAACGATCCTTTGGCGGATGAAACTCTTAGTGGCCGCAGGGTTATTGTCGTATTGCGGAGTCTCGGTAATATCCACAGCATTCGGCATGATCAAGGTGCGAGCGCCCTTGGCATAATATAGATTGGTGATGATGTTCCAATGGTTGGTCAAGGATTGGTTAATGGCGTTGGTCCACGTGACTATGTTCGTAGAAGGATAAATAGTACCCATATCATTGACAAAATCAGCGTCGTTGACCCATACGACAAACAGTGCGGTGGCCGCATCCGGTGGCGCGGTAAAATGGTTGACATTCGTTACCAGAAGGGGACTGAAATCACGGTAGAATGACCAGTTGTTGGTTGAGTTGGACCAATTGACGTTGGTGATGGAATTGGCGCCCAGCCCCTGCTGCTGCGCCAGCACCTCAACCCAGACCCGGCCGTTGGAGTAGCGGTTGCCGTAGTAATTTGTCAGGCCTGATGTGTTGTTGGTCGTGGTGGAAACGCCGTCGCCAAAAATGTAGAGCGAGGTGAAGGCGGCTTGGGCCGAAAAAATGGCGGCGCCAAACAACAAAAATTCCACCATGAATCGCACGGCTTTTTTCACGCTGCTCATTCTACCGCATGCCGGATGAAAGTAAAGCCGGCCTGAATCCCGGCAGGAGTTGGTTTGAAATAAATCCAACATATTCGCCTGTTTACATTACGGAAGACACCGGGCTTATCTTTCACAAACCGGTTCCTTGACGTTTTCAGTGGAATTAGCATTTACGCTCGCCCTCGCCCAGCCAGCTTCCATGGGAAGGGATTTCCTCAAACAAAATTACGCTTTGAACCCCGGAACCGTAGCCGCCGACGTAAGTCGGCGCTGACTTTCATTGGACTCAAAGTGCGCGGACTGACGTCCGCGGCTACGAGGTTCATGGAGAAGGACGGGGTGAGGGCGGACGTCCCGCCTGCCGCCATAACTCCGATGCAGATGCCCGGTTGCGCCCGGCGGCCGGGATTTGCTTGCTCCGGCGCGGCGTCCATGCGTATCTACGGCGTTCGTTCTGTTGTTGGAACCCATGAATCGGTGATGATAGACCGACGCAACATCTTGAGGCTGCTGGCAATGCTGGTTTCAGGAGCTTTGGCCTGGAAAGCTTCGGCGAATGGCTTCGGGCTGGCGGATCAGGATGCCTTTGCGACCGCGCGCGGCGAGGCGTTTGTGGCCACGGCGGACAATCCATCGGCCATTTACTACAACCCGGCCGGCATCACGCAGCTCGAGGGCAACGAGCTTCGGGGCGGCATTTATGGAATCTATCTCGACCCGAGCTACAGCCCCCCCAGTGGCGCCCAAAACAGCGGCCACACTTACCACAGTTCGGATCATCTCGCCGCGATTCCCCAGGTTTTCTACACCTACTCTTCCACGAACATCCCGGTGAGTTTTGGTTTGGGTGTTTATGCGCCTTATGGCGGGAGCATGAGCTGGCCACAGGACACCGGCTTCCGCACGGTCGCCACACAGGGCAAGTTGACTTATTTGACGCTCAATCCAGTCGTGGCGGTGAAGCTGCCGCTCAATTTTTCAATTGGTGCCGGATTGATGGTGAACTATGCGAACATGGATTTGGAACAAGGTCTTCGCCCTTTCGCACAACCTCTTGCCAACTTCTTCCGCTTTAAAGGTGACGGTTGGAGTGTGGGTTACAATCTGGGTCTGCGCTGGCAGCCGATTGACCAAATTTCATTTGGCGCGACCTTTCGCAGTTCGGCGGCTGTCACTTTGAATGGCCACACGGAATTCGAACAGCAACCGCTCATTCAGACCACACAGCTGCCCGCACACATGGATTTTGAGTTTCCCTTGACCGTTGTGTGTGGTCTTTCGTACCGGCCGACGCCAAAATGGAATCTGGAGTTTGATGCCGATTACACGGATTGGAGCAGCTTCGGAAAGACAGCCATCTATCAACAAGGAAACCCGCCGCTAGGCGGGCCCCAAAACCCTCCGGTGACACTCAACTGGCAGGAGAGCTGGATGTATGAGTTGGGTGCGACGCGGTATTTTGACAACGGCTGGCACGCGAGCGCCGGGTTCGTTTATAATGAGAGCTCCGTGCCGAATGCGTATTACACCCCGTTGGCGGCGGATCTGGATCGTTATTTCTTCAGCGTTGGAGCCGGACACAAAGGCAAGCGTTTCGACTTCGACATTGCCTATCAGCTCGGCTATGGCCCCACCCACACGGTTACCGGCAGCACCCCGTCATCAACACCCGGAATTGGATCCAACCAGAACGCCAACGGAAATTATGATTTCATCAGCCACGCCGTAATGCTGACGGTGGGAATGCATTTCTAAAACCGACCGGCGGTTGATCTGACATTGAGCCTGCGGTCTTCCTCAAAAATCAGCGCCAGCCCTGTCTCCCGTTGGTGTCTCCTCACAACAAATTCAGAAACGAGGAACGAAGCCTGTGATTGATGTCTATGTTCGCCAGGAAGGAAAACATAGTGTTTTTTCTTGGCGGCAGGAACCGCTTCGCCATGGATGAATATGAATAGAAATCATGAAGCGCATTGTATGACAAGACATATCCGGGAGTCTGATTGTCGGCATACTTGATTCCGGTGTGATTCATTTTTTCCCCGAGCTCTCTTTTATGGAGCCACCAATCATCAAAGAACAAACGGTTGTCACTTTTTAATCTTTGATAAAGTGGAGTTCCGGGAAACGGACAAAGGGGAAAGAATGCCGCAAAGGCTGCTTTTTGTTCGACCAGGAAGTTCACCGTGTACTTGATCCCACCCATTGTGTCGTTATCGAATCCCACAATGAAGCTGGCGTAACACGCGATGTTGTATTTATTCAAAAGTCGGAAGACATTTTTGTACTCTTCAGGCTGGTTGAATCTTTTATTTACACTTCTGAGGACTTGAGGATCCTGACTTTCGAAACCGACATAGCAATGGAAACATCCGCTTTCCGCCGCCAGCGCTACAAGCTCAGGCTTGGCATGGATTAAGGTGTCCATCTGGCAGTGATATTTAATTTGCAGCGGTTTGATGGCCTTGAAGAATTCCTTCGCCCATTTGTAATCAGCAGTCAGATTATCATCAACAAAGAAAAAGGTTGTCGCCTTGCTTTGTTTGATTTCAGCGATTATATCTTCAATCGGTCGATGACGTATTTTTTCTCCGTAAAACCTTGTTGTTGCACAAAAATCGCAGTTGTGGGAGCACCCCCGCCCTGTTTGTATGGGGATCAAGGGCATCGGGTTGAAAAATGAACGGATATACTTCTGCGGGTCGATCAGGTCGAACCGTGGATAAGGCAGGTTATTCAGAGAGTCTCTGGCGGGTTTCTCATATCGCTTTTTCAACCGGTTGTTCTCGAAATCTTTGATCAATTCTGGCCAGGTATCCTCGGCCTCTCCAACAACTATCGCATCAGCACGCAGGGCAGCTTCGTCTGGAACAGCGGTTACATGAATTCCACCCATCACAACCGGCACACCTCGTTTCTTATACTCGGCGGCAACATCATAAGCTCTTTCCGCACTAAAAGTTTGAACGGTAATTCCGACCAGATCCACTTTTTCATCATAATCAATATCCTCAACGCTTTCTTCAACAACAGAGACACGATGATGATTGGGAACCATCGCTGCCAGGTATCTGATGGTAATGCAGGGGACAAAAACCTTTTTCGTCTTCACCAGGTTTCCATGCTCATCATAGAACGAAGGCAAGATAATTTTTATATGCATGCTGATCCTGTGTTATTTAATTGCATCTGACGCTGCGCAGGGAAAAGAAGACTTGTTCTTAACCGAGCGCATGGTGATCAGCATATCCCGCCGGGTGGGTGCGTCAATGCGCAAAGTCAGCAGGCGCAGCCTGTTTGGCCAGTGGCATGGCCGGCAAGCATTGGCGATTCAACTCGAGAGTGCCGACAAAGGTCGCCGTTGAACTTAGTGAACACATACATAATAACGAAGGAATAAACTGCAGTGTTTTCATGTACTCAGCGCCAAAAGAGCGTTCCAAATGGGGGGGCTTTAATGTCTCTGTTTAGCGATGGCCGCGTTCTTTGGCAGTAAATTAGGCGCATAAATTAAAGCTCAAATGTTTGTTCGGCTTTAGCTTGCGTCTTTGTTTTTGGATGTGGCAGACACGACTCGAAAAGCCCGGGCTCTGCCTGGTGTAGAGACAGGCAGGCGATTTGCTGCATTCTGCCAGTTATTGCTGCGGACAATCCGCAATTTCCCTTTTGGCAAAAGGTTTGCTTTGAATTAGACTCGCGGCGGGTTGCCAATTTGCCTGTATGAAAAACCTGCGCGGACAAACAGCGATACTCACCGGAGCTTCCGGCGGGATCGGTCGCCATATAGCCCCCGCATTGGCCAAGGCGGGAATGAATTTGGTGCTCGTGGCATTCCCCGGGATAGGACTTGATGAAGTCTGTTCGGCAGTGACAAGGGAGGGCATCAAAGCCATAGCTTTGGATCTCGATCTTCGCGATCCTAAACAGCGGCAGCACATGGTATCAGCAGCGCTCAAGGAATTTGGTCAAGTTGACGTGCTGGTCAACAACGCGGCAGTGGAATTCACCGCTGTTTACCATGAGCTTTCGGAGCAGCAAATCAAAGACGTGCTCAGTGTGAATCTGGAAGCCCCGATGATGCTAACAAAGGCTGTTTTGCCGGAAATGCTGCGCCGGGGGCGTGGGCATATCGTAAACATTTCGTCATTTGCCGGCAGATTGGGGCCGGGTTTTCAGGAACCCTACGCGGCCACCAAAGCGGCGCTGACAGCATTTACGTACTCGTTACGAGGAACTTACCGCAGGACCGGAGTGAGCGCTTCCGTGGTTTGCCCCGGCTTTGTTGAGGCGGGGATTTATTCGCGGCTGAAAGCGCAGCTTGGACGGCCAGCACCGGGTCTTTTTGGCGCGAGCGTGTGCCCCCCCCCAACGCGTCGCGCGAGCAGTATTACGTGTCATTGAACGCGATCTGCCCGAGGTCTTCGTGAACAAATACCCGGTTCGTCCGGCGCTTGCGTTGTATGTTTTGTCGCCTTCCCTGGGCGCATGGATTACGGACAAAATCCTAGGCACGCACGATTTTTTCCAGTCTGTGGCTGAAGCTCAAAAGCGCGGCCGGCGAAAGCTTTAAAGGGGCTTGTCAGGATTGACCTTGATGGCAAGGAACCTGCTTATTTCAGAGCACTATTGCCTTGTAAACACAGGGCATTTGAATTTAATTAATTATGAAAACAAACCGGGGTGAAGCGGCAAAATTTTTCCCGATAATCATTCTTTGCGGGACAACCTCGACGCTTTGGGCGGGAGGATTTCGTCTGCCTGATCAAGATGCTTTTGCCACTGCGCGTGGCGAGGCATTCGTCGCCACAGCGGACAATCCATCCGCGATCTATTACAATCCGGCGGGCATCACTCAACTCGACGACAGCAATGTCCGAGTCGGAATGTATGGCATCTACCTTGATCCCAGTTACCGAAACCCGGTCACTTCCAGGTCCTACGAGATTGAGGATAAATTCGATGCCATTCCCCAACTTTTTTATACTTACAGTCTAAAAGATAAAGATTGGCCGATCAGTTTTGGACTTGGCATCTATTCCCCTTATGGGTTGAGCGAAAAATGGCCCCAAGACACCGGATTTCGCACCGTTGCCACCGAAGGCTCGCTGACCTATTTCACCATCAATCCAGTCATCGCCTACAAACTGCCTTGGAATCTTTCCATTGCGGCGGGTTTGATGGTGAACTATGCGAAGATTGATTTGCAACAAGCTGTCTACGACCCGAATCCAGACGCCGATTTGTTCCGGTTCAAGGGCGATGGCTGGGACGTGGGCTACAATCTCGGCGTACTCTGGCAGCCGCAGGAAAAAATTTCCCTCGGCGCAACTTTCCGCAGCGGCGCCACCATGAAATTCAACGGGCAGACAGAAACGACGGCCCCGCTTTTGGGCTATCCCAGTCCGCATTCCAGTCCCGCAAATGCGGATTGGCCATTTCCACTGGAAGCGGCCTTCGGCATTTCCTACCGGCCCACACCCAAATGGAATCTGGAATTCGACGCGGACTATACCGATTGGAGCACGCTGGGAACAGTTAACCTCAATCAAACTGCGCCGCCATTTTTCATGTCTTCACCGTCCCCCATAACACTGGACTGGGAATCCAGTTGGTTTTTTGAATGGGGCGTCACACGCTATTTTGACAGCGGCTGGCATGTGAGTGCCGGCTATATTTTCAATGAAAATTCCGTTCCCGACGCGCATTACACGCCATTGGTGACGGATATGGACAAGCATTTCTTCAGTGTCGGGACCGGATTTAAAGGCAAACAGTTTGATTTCGACGTCGCCTACCAGTTTGGTTACGGCCCCCCCCGCACCGTGGCGGGCAGCGCGCCCTCGTCAGCCGGACAAACAGCGGACGGCAACTACAATTTTTTCAGCCAAGCCATCGCGGTGTCGGTTGGATGGCATTTTTAAAATCATCCGGGGGTTGCAGTTTCTTTCCAAAATAGCGATGGCAACCGGGGTCCATCGCGCATGGCGAAAAAACAGGTGATATGCAGTAAAATTGCCGGCTTGCCGGAGCGGTGGCAGGATGCCGTCAATGTAAAGTGTTAAAACCGGCTAATAATCATTTTGTTTTGACTTAAAAAATGATGCACATTGCACACGCAATGAACCTGACTTTTAATGGTGATGGACATGGAAATGGGAACGGCGCGAATGGTTTGTTGGAGCAACCTCCCCAAAAGGCCGCCAACCCGCCCGCCGTTGCGCCTTCATCCGATGTCAAGGAAAGCCGGGTAACATTTCAGACGGTGGAGGGCATGGAGTTGCGCGGCACCCCGGTGCGCGTGACACGGCACGCAACCGTTTTCGAGCTATACAATCCGAGTGTCACGCCGCGACTTTCCGAGGCGCTCGGCGAGTTCCAAATCATTCTGCAAGGGCGGACGATTTATTCCGGTCGCGCGGTGGTTCGCAGTGTGGTGGACGCGGGAACAAAAATCGTCTGTGAAGCAACGCTCAACGAATCAAGCTGGGCGGATTTGAACCTGGTGCTGGCGGTGGAACGGGAAGGCGGACTGGCGCAGGAATTCAAAACGTTTCTACAGGAATGGCAAAAGCTTTACGGGGTGTCGCCGGAATTCAAGATCGTTATCACCGACATGCAAACCTTTCTACATGATTTGCAATTGTGGCTGGAGCGGGTGGAGTTGGGAATTCGGGCTTTGGCCAGGGACGAGCGGGAAAAATTCGAGCAGAAAACAACTCAAGAAATCGCTCAAGCAGTAATCCCGTTGATTGATGCGCTCTTTGAAAAATTCGAAGACATCGCCAAAGACATCGAGGGGGAACAAAAGGCCGCTCATGCCCACTATATGCGGCAACATCTTCATCATCTCGTTTTGGCCGCGCCGTTCGCGCATCGCACTTTTGAAAAACCGCTCGGTTACGCCGGCGATTACGAAATGGTGAACATGATTCTCCGCTGCGGTTACGAAGGGAACTCCTTGTTTGCCAAGATCGTCCACAACTGGTTTGTCAGGCAACCACCGGCGGCGGCGCATCGCAACCGGATAAAATATCTCACAGAGCACATTGAATTGGAAGCCGACCGCGTCGCCCGCGCGGGTGGCACGGCGCGTGTTTTCAACTTTGCCTGCGGCCCGGCGGTTGAAGTACAGAATTTCCTCCGCTCTTCATTTAGAGAAAATGTGGAATTGACGCTCGCAGATTTTAATGGCGAGACCCTCGAATATGTCAGTAAGGTGCTCGACAAAATTAAAAATCTTTCCCGACCGCGGACGACCGTTCATATTCAAAAAAAAACCGTTTACCAACTGCTCAAAGAGAGCCACAAATTAATGGATGTGGAGAAATCGCAATATGACTTCGTATATTGCGCCGGGCTTTTCGACTATTTGCCCGACCACACTTGCAAACAGTTGATGGATATTTTTTATAAATTCGTCGCTCCGGGCGGGCTGGTGGTGGTGACCAATGTCGAGCCATCCAATCCATTGCGCCACGGTATGGAACATTTGTTGGACTGGCATCTGATCTATCGCAAGGAACCGGATTTACGCGCACTGCGCCCCACTCACGCAATCGATGATTATGTTTCCGTTCGCGCGGATTCGACAGGCGTAAATTTGTTTATGGAAGTCCGCAAACCCGCCCATGACTAACACCACCCCTGCATTTTCCAATCCTGATTTCCTGAAGGCGTTTACCGCCCACGAACAGCAAGAGCGGATTAGCACCGGCAAAGTGGCCTCGCTGCTGGTCGTGGTTCTGATGCCCCTCGGCTCGATCATGGACTGGCAAGTCTACCACCCGCAGCGCTGGTATTTTCTCGAACTGCGAATCCTCTGTTCCATCTTGGCGGGTGCTCTCTGGTATTTGCACACGACCGAGTTTGGATGGAAACACTATCGCCGCCTCGGCATTACCATTGCTCTTCTTCCGGCGTTCTTCATGTGCTGGATCATTGACGCGACACAAGGACCAATGGCCGGCGCAACTTCGCATTATTATGCGGCGCTAAACCTGATCTTGCTCGCCGTGAGCGTCGTGGTGCGCTGGAACTTTTGGGAGTCAACATTTTGTGTGGTCGCGATCATTTTGATGTATCTGGCTGTCTGCGGCTTTCACTGGCTGGAACCGTCTCCCAAGGAGTTTTTCAACGATCTCGCCAACAACCTTTATTTCCTGGCGCTGACCGGCATTATCGTGGTCACCGGCAACCAGCTTTTTAACAAGCTGCGCCTTCGGGAATTCACCCTGCGATATGAACTGGACAAAAGCCGCAAAGCGCTGGAAGCCAGCCTCGTGCAACTCAAGGAAAACGAGATGCAACTGGTCCAGTCCGAAAAACTGGCTTCGCTGGGGCGCATGAGCGCGGGCATCATTCACGAGATCAACAACCCGCTGAACTTCGCCATCACCGGCCTCTTTACCCTGCGCAAAAAGGGCCAAAACCTTGCCCCGGAGCAACAGAAGGATTACGCCGAGGTTTTGACCGATGTCGAAGAGGGAGTCAAACGGGTGAAGACCATTGTCTCGGATTTGCGGATGTTTACGCATCCCGAAACCGAGAGCCGGGATGAGGTGGAGGTGGCGGAGGTGGTCGCTGCGGCGTTGCGGTTCTTCGGCAATGAATGCAAAGACAAAATACAGGTCAACCAGCAGATTGCCGGGCATCAGACGATCTGGGCGAACAAGAACAAATTGATCCACCTGGTCACGAACCTGCTGCAAAACTCGATTGATGCGTTAAAAACGAAGCCGTTCCGGGATGAAAAACCGACCATCCGGATTGAAGGACGGATTGAGAACGGCAGCAGCATTTTGTCGGTTCGCGACAACGGTCCGGGCATTGCCCCGGCCGATGTGGACAAGATTTTCGACCCCTTTTTTACCACAAAAGACGTGGGCGAAGGAATGGGGCTGGGGTTGAGCATCTGCCACCGCATCGTGCAGGAGTCCGGGGGAAGGATTTCGGTGAAAACGGAGCCGGGGAAATTCTGTGAATTTACGCTGGAATTCCCCGTCAGGACAAATCAGGCGACCAACTGAAAGACGGACATGGAAAATCTCTACGACTATAAAAAATTTGCCATCCTCTACGTGGATGATGAGGAGAAGTCTTTAAAATACTTCACGCGCGCCTTTGAGGATCGGTTTCGGATTTTGACGGCGGCCAATGCCCAGGACGGCTTCAAACTGTTCGAACAGCACGCCGACGAAATCGGCCTGCTGCTGACCGACCAGCGGATGCCCGGGGAAAAAGGCGTCTGGCTTTTGGGACAGGCGCGGCAATTGCGCCCGCAGGTTTTGCGCATGCTGGTCACGGCGTACACGGACGCGGACGCCGCCATCGCCGCCGTCAACAGCGGCGCGATTTACAAATACATCACCAAACCATGGGACCCGCCGCAATTCGAACTCACGCTCAAGCAGGGCCTGGAATTTTTCATGGTGCAGACCGAACGCGACCAGTTGCTCCGTGAAAAAATGTCCGTGTTGCGCAACATGATGATCGCCGACCGCATTGTGAGCCTCGGCCTGCTGGCCGCCGGTTTGAGCCATCATATTCGCAACTCGCTCGTCGCGGTAAAAACCTTTCTCGACCTCGCGCCCGGGAAAATGGCCGAGGAAAAAACGGATTTGAACAGCCTGCGCAACCCCGAATTTTGGAAGGAGTATCACCAGAACGTCCAGTCACAGATTGAAAAAATCAACAGCCTGCTCAAAGACCTTTGGACCGCGTCGGAAAACAATGCCTCGTTGCAATTCGCCGATGAAGTGCTGCTGCACCAGACCGTCAGTGCGGCACTGGCCCCGCTCAAGGACCAATTCGCCGCCCGGCGGATCGAAATTGAAAACAAGATTCCCGATTCGTTGCCCGCGCTGCATGTGGACCAGCCGAAATTTTGCCGGCTGTTTGAATTATTACTGAAGGACGAACTGGACATGCTGCCCGCCGGCAGCCGCGTCACCTTGTCGGCGGAATTGCAGAATGCCGGGGCCAAACCGGAAATCGTCGTTCAAATCAGCGACAACGGGCCGGGCCTGCCGCAGGAGGCGTTGAGTGTCATCTTCGATCCGTTTGTCGTGAGTGACAGCGTGCCGTCCGAATACGGCATTAATCTGATTGCCTGCTTTTTCATCGTCCACCATCACGGCGGCAAAATCGAAGCCCAAAGCCAGCCCGGCCACGGCACGACGTTCACCCTTCGCCTCCCGCTCAAACCCGAACCGGTCATTTCATCGCCGGACGACACGGAATTCCTCCAAAAAGCGCTGCTGAACGAAAACCTTTGGGAAAAACTGCTCGCCAGCGGATGATTTTCCGGTTTCACACCATAAAATTCACATCATTGCTTCAAGATTCCATTGACCTTTGGGCTTGAATTGTGGAATATACATGGACAGAAGTGGCAACCGTGTACTGGCATCTTTTCTTGGAAGTGCGATGAAAACCATTTTGGTATTGTCTCCTCATCCAGATTTCGCCGAAACAATTCGCGCGAGTCTGAATCCGGAGCAATACCGGGTCGTTCATCGCCTCAGTGTTGATGAAGCCGAGCCGCTGCTCGTGCATGGACTGGCCGACGCCTGCATTCTCGACGTGGATTTGATGGGCGTCGAAGGCGTCTGGGTCATCGAACGCCTCCGCCGCCGCGATGCCAAATCCCCCCTCATCGCTTACACGGCCAACACCCAATCCGAGTGGGAGGAGGAGGCTTTTTTGCGCGGCGTCACCCACGTGCTGGCCAAACCGGTTCGCAGCCGGCTTTTGAATTCGTTGTTGGAACGTTTATGGCATGCGCCGGCAACCCAGCGCCCCGCGCAAACGCTTCCGCCGCCCGCGCCGATGCCATCGCGAAGCCCGTCTTTCCAAACGCCCGAACCGTCGCCCAACCGCGTCATCAGCGCGTCACAAACGCTTGATGTGCTGAGCGATTTCTCGTCCATTCTCACCCATTCGCTGGACGCCGAGGCGATGTTGAAACAATTCCTGCTGTTCCTCCGCGAAATTCTCAGCGTCAACCGCGCCGCCATTTTCCTGCACCGTCCCTTGCCGCTCACGGAAACATCCTTGCCGGAGGACAGCCGCCGTTTGCGTGCCGTTGCCGCCATCGGCCTTTCGCCGGGTTTGCTCGAACATTTGGGACTCTCGCTCGATTCCGGCATCGGCGGCCAGCTTTCCCGGCTCGGCCGGATTCTCCGCCGCGACAGCGACGAAGCGCGTGCCGATGTCGAAACGCAAAAGGAATTTGAATTGCTCGGTGCGCAGGTCGCCGTGCCCATTCCCGCCCGTGACGCGATTGCCGGCGTGGCCGTTTTCGACGTGCGCATCACCGGTGAACCGCTGGTCAACATCGAACTGGAACTCATTTTCCATCTGCTGGAACAAGTCGGCCTCGCCCTCTGCAATATCGAACTGCATGACCGGCTGGCCGGCAACAATGAGATGATGACCGACGTGCTGCGCGAACTCAGCAGCGCGTGCATCGTCGTCGGACGCGACCTGAATGTGCTCCACGCGAACAAGGCCGCGCGCCGCCACTTCGGCCAGAAAAACAAACGCACCGGCGAACTTGAATTTAGCGATCTGCCACAGGTGCTCGGCGCGAAAATTTATCAAGTCCTGAAAACCGGCGCGGCGATGGGGCCCTATCGCTATGAACCGGAAAATTCGCCGGGCACGGTTTACAGCGTCAGTGTCGTGCCGTTTCAGCATGGGAATTCCACCGTGCCCGTTTCCGCGTTGCTGACCGCCGATGATCTTACCCAGACCGAACAGTTGCGCCGTCTGGAAGTCGAAGCCGCCAACCTGCGTCTCATCAAATCCATGGCCGACCGGCTCGCGCACGAAATCGGCAACGCGCTCGTGCCGCTGGCCACGCACCAGCAGTTGCTCGCGGAGAAATACAAGGACAAGGAATTCCGCGAATCACTCGATCAGGCCCTCGCCGACGGCGTCAAGCGCGTCACGCGGTTGATCAATCAAATGCGTTTTCTCGCGCGCGAAGGGCACATCGAACAGGAGACTTTCACCGTCGGAAAATTGATTGAGGAAGCCTACCAGGAGGCGCGCAAACATCAGTCCGCCGATGCCGGAAAATTGCAATTTGAAACTGTCGGCAAACCCGTTGTCATTACCGGCGACCGCGCCGCGCTCAAACACGCGCTGGCTGAAATCATGCTCAATGCGCTTCAGGCGAATCCCAAGGAGCCGAAAATCGGCGTCACGTTGCACACCGAGGCCAATCGCGGCGGCGTGCCGGACGTTCAGATTGAAGTTCAGGACAACGGGTCCGGCTTTACCGCTGAAGCCGCGCGAAAAGCGCCCGCGCCGTTTTTCACCACGCGCAACGTGGGTTTGGGTTTGGGATTGACCGTCAGCCGGAAAATCATCGAGACGCACCACGGCAAGCTGGAAATTGTTCCGCCGCAGGCCGGCCAGCCCGGGGTCGTCCGAGTTTCACTGCCGGTGGAATCCGGCATTTCCACCGCGGTGGCGCCAGACTAGGCGCCGTTGTCGCCGATGGCCTCGACCGGACAGCCCTCCTTGGCTTCCTTGCAACGCCCTTCTTCCTCCGGCGATGCCGGTTGTTTGTAGACGAACGAGTATCCGCCGTCGTCGTTGCGTTTGAAATTATCCGGCGCCGTCTCGCGACACAGGTCGCAGTCAATGCACTGGTTGTCCACGTAGTATTTGCCCGGGACGTTTTCGGGATAGCGATTTGCAGCGTCAGCCATAAAATCAGTCTTGAATTTGAAATGCAATATGGCGGCCCTGCCGGATAATGGCAAGTCCATTTCAATTTTTTTCATCTCGATGGGCGCATCTCAATTTTTGAGCCGGCGTTCTGTTCCGAAGGAATAATCGAAAATAGCCCGAAATTTCAATGCCGGAAAAGGTTTGGGAAAATCGAGTCCCGCGGGGACGGCTGAAATCCGGTGCCACGGTGGTCATCATCTGCTCCATCCTTATCGGCGAACAAATCATGGACGCCGTCCAGATGCGGGTGGTGTAATCCGAGTTTGCAGGAGCCGACATGAGGCGGCTCATTTCAATTGGAGCATCGTGCGGTCTAAATTTACCGGGCCAGTGCCTTCACCGCTTCGTTTGCGAGGTTGACCATCACGTTCGGAAACAACCCGATCCAGAACATGCCGGCGATGCAAATTGCGATGGCAACCTTGGCCGGACCGGAAAGCATGATCGGCGACAAATCCGCCGGTGCGTCCTTGCTCCAGTAAATCGCGCGGATGACGCCGCCATAATAGTAAAGCGAGATCACCACGCCCGCCAGCGCCGTGAACGTGAGACAGTAATAACCGTGGTTTCCCGTGACCTGGGCTTGTTGTATCACAGCTTTCAGCAGCAAAAATTTTCCGAAGAATCCGGCCAGCGGCGGAATGCCCGCCAGCGACACCATCGCCAGCGTCATCGTCGTGGCCAGCAATGGCGAACGCTGGTTCAATCCGGCCAGCGCGGAAATGTTTTCGCTGTCCAGATGCCGCATCACGAGGCAAATGACCGTGAACGCCCCCAGCACCGTGAACAGATAACCGCTCAGGTAATAAAGAATCGCCGCCTGGCCGCTCGCGCTCAGCGCCGCCACGCCCAGCAGCAGATAACCCGCATGCGCGATGCTCGAATAGCCCAGCAGCCGCTTCAGGTTTTGCTGCGGTATCGCGCACAAGTTGCCGTAAAGAATCGTGATGCCGGAGATGATGATCAACGGATTTGCCCAATGCGCCGTCACACTTGGAATTGCAGTGAACAAAACGCGCAGCAATAAAACGAACCCGGCGGCCTTTGAGCCGACGGCGAGAAATGCCGTCGTCGGTGTCGGCGCGCCTTGATAAACGTCCGGTGCCCAGATCTGGAATGGAAACGCGGCGATTTTGAAACCAAGGCCGGCCAGCACCAACACCATGCCGAACAGAAAGATTTTGTTGTCGGCAAATTGGGACGCGACTGATGCCAGTTCGTTGAAGTTTAGCTTGCCGGTCGTTCCCCACACCAGCGCGATGCCATAAACCATGAACGCCGACGACAGCGCGCCGAGAATCAGGTATTTCACGCCCGCCTCCAGCGACACGAGCCGACCGCGTTGAAAGCTCGTGAGCACATAAAACGTGACGGTAATCAGCTCAATCGAGACAAAAAGCATCGCGAAGTTGTTGGCGGATGCCGCGAACAGCATTCCCGACAGCGCAAAGACGATGAGCGAATAATACTCTGAAATGCCAGCGGTAAGCCGATCGGAGAATTCCACCGACATGAAAAGCACGAGGATGGCGGCGACGAGGAAGAAGCGTTTGAAAAACACGGCCAGCCCGTCTTCCACGAACATGCCGCTGAATGCCGTGCCGGTGGCACAAACGCCCAGGTTCGTGACCAGCAACATCGCCAGCGCCGCTGCTGCCGCGTAGCCAAGGAAGCGCTTGCGTTCGAGGGGCATCCAAAAATCCGCGAGCATCAGCACGAGGCCGAGGGCGATCACCCAGATTTCCAGATTGAGCAGGGATGCGTTCATTTTGGTTCCGTAGCCGCCGACGTGAGTCGGCGCTGACTATCCGATTGTTTAGATGGCGCGGACTCACGTCCGCGGCTACTTGCATCACCAGCGACCAATCCACCCACGTTCTCCGTCACCATTTTCACGATCTTCTCCGCATCCGGAGTGATTTTTTCCGTGAGCAATCGCGGAAAACAACCGAACACCAGCAGGCTGGCCAGCAACAGCGCGTAAGGCAGTTTGCGCCAGACATTCGACGCGTCGGGAATGCCCGACCACTTTTCCGGCAGCGGACCGTGCAAAACGTTCCGCATCGCGCGCAGCATGTAGAGCGCGCTAATCATCAATGCGCCCCAAAGCGCCAAACCAGTCACGACCGGAAAGACCTTCCACGCGCCGAAGAACACCGTGACTTCACCGACGAAATTCGCGAACCCCGGCAGACCGCAGCCGGCCAGTGCCGCCATCAACAGCGCGGGGCCGACGAACGGCAGTTTGCGCGCCAGCCCGCCGAGTTCACCCATCTCCAGTGTGCCGGTTTGCTGGTAAATGTAGCCGCTCAAGCCGAACGACAGCGCCGCGAGAAATCCGTGCGCAATCATGATGATCACCGCGCCCGTCACGCCGATGAGGTTCAGGCTGGCGATACCGAGGAAGATGAAGCCCATGTGCGCCACGCTCGAATTGCCGATGAGCAGGTTCAGGTTGCGCTGCCGCATTGCCACCCAGCCGACGTAAAGAATATTGCCGAGACAGAGCCAGGCGAGAATTTGCATCCAGTGTTGCGCCGCCTGCGGCATCAGCGGCAGCGCGATGCGAATCAAACCGTAAAGCCCGAATTTTTTCAGCACGCCCGCGTGCAGCATTGCCGTCGGCGACGGCGCGGAACCATAACCCAGCGGCGCCCAGGTGTGAAACGGCCAGAGCGAAACCAAAATGCCAAAACCGAGCAACAACAACGGGAAGATGAAATTCTGCGCGCCACCAGCCATCGGGTTATTGCGGAAAAATTCAGTTAATTTCGGGATGTCGAAGCCAATTTTACCAGCAGTGCGCAGGTCTGCGGGCACTTGCAGGTAAAGCGCAATGAGACCGATGAGCGCAATCAGGGCGCCAATGCTGAGGTAAAGCGTGATCTGGAACGTGGCGTAGTTCTTCCGTTCGCCGCGGCCCCAGACGCCAATCATGATGAACGTCGGCACCAGCGCGAGTTCGTGCAGAAAATAAAAGAAAAACAAATCGAGTGACGCGAACGCGCCGAGGATGCCGCCGGTCATCACAAGCAGCAGAATGTAAAACTCCTTCTCGCGCGACTGGATTTCAAACGAACAACACGCCGCCGCAAACGCCACGATCGCGCCCATCAAAATCAGCCCGACGTTCAAGCCATCCACGCCGACGTGATAGCTGATGCCGAGCGATTCGACCCACGGAATTTGCTGTTCGAACTGGTAGCCCGCATGGCCGGTGACAAACTGGCAAAACATTTTCACCGCCAGCAGCATCGAAATGAACGTGGCGAGGACAGCAACCGCGCGAATGATGACGCGGTAATTGCGCGGCACGAACACCAGCGCCACCGCCGCCAGCAGCGGCCAACCCAAAATATAAGTTAAAATGGACATCAATTGTAAAAATCGAGTTCCGAGGGTCGAAATTCGAAATGAACGGGAACGCTCGCCCTCGCCCTGACCCTCTCCCCCCGGGAGAGGGAACAGCAAAGATCGCCTCTCGAAATTCCCAACCACGCTTGTTTCGCCAGCCGACTGACGACGATTCTCCCTCTCCTGGGGGAGAGGGCTGGGGTGAGGGCGGACCAGCCACCACTCACTTCAATTCGTTTGTTGTCGTTGGCAATTATCATTTTCCTAAAACGAACCACAACACCACGGCCACGCCCAGCGCGAACAGGAACGCGTAGGTCTGGAGGTTGCCGGTTTGCATGAGGCGCAGCGCGCGTCCGGAAAAATCCGTGCCGCCGCGAACCAGACCGATGCCGCCCCAATCCACCAGCCAGCGGTCAATCCAATCCATCACCGTGGCGATGAAATCATGCGCGCGGATGAAAGTGGCCTCGTAAATTTCATCAAAGTAAAACCGGTTCTTCATCGCGGTGGCAAAACCACCGAGCTTCGCGGGCAGCGGATCGCTCGCGGCGTTGCGATACAGACTTCGAGCGAGAATGAATCCGATGGCAACTGCTCCTAATCCAATAAACGACGCGGCTGGCGAGTCCAAAAACGGCTCAAGAATTTTATGCATCATTGGAATTTTGAAGAGAAATCTAAGCCCCGAATCAAGCAACCCATTGAAGTAATTCAGCCAGTATGGTGAACTGGGATCATCGCTTACGTAAGTTTCCCATGTTCTGTATGAAAGTGGAGTGAACTTGATCAATCCAGAATCAAAATAGTGTTTTAGAATAATATTACTGATGCCTATGAAACCACCGACTAGCGCAAACACAGCGAGAAGTCGCAACGGCCAGATCATGACGCCGGGGGATTCGTGCGCGTGACTGGCTTCCTTCGTCTTTGGCTCACCGACGAACGCCACGAAGAACAGGCGGAACATGTAGAACGTGGTCAGCACCGCGACGAATGCGGCGACTGCGAAGAGCGGGTAGTTATGCGTGTGCCAAGCCTGCGCGAGGATGGCGTCCTTCGAGTAGAAACCGCTGAACGGCGGCACGCCGCACAACGCCAGCGCACCGATCAGGAACGTCCAGAACGTCACCGGCATTTTTTTGCGCAGCCCGCCCATCTTCCAGATGTCCTGCTCGTGATGCAGCGCGATGATGACCGAGCCGGCGCCGAGGAACAGCAGCGCCTTGAAAAACGCGTGCGTGGTCAGGTGGAACATCGCGGGCGTTGGGCCACTCAGACCCACGGCCATGACCATGTAACCGAGTTGTGACAGCGTTGAATAGGCAAGGATGCGCTTGATGTCGTTTTGCTGGATGGCGATGAGCGCGGAGAGCAACGCGGTGAAACCGCCGATCCACGCGATGACGTGCAGCGCCGTCGGGTCGAGCAGGAAGATGATCCGGCAAAGCATGTAAACACCGGCAGCCACCATGGTTGCGGCGTGAATCAACGCGCTGACGGGCGTCGGGCCTTCCATCGCGTCCGGCAGCCAGACGTGCAGCGGGAATTGGGCGGACTTGCCCATCGCACCGCAGAAAATCAAAAGTCCGGCAATGCTGGCAATGGTTCCGAGCGCCGCGGGATTGGCGATAAGGGTTTGTTGGAGCGTGCTGAAATTCAGCGAGCCAAGCGCAGTCCACACCACCAGGATTCCGAGCAGGAAGCCGAAGTCGCCGAGACGGTTGGTGAAGAACGCCTTTTTTGCCGCATCCGCCGCGCTGGGTTTTTCAAACCAGAAACCAATGAGCAGGTAGCTGGACACGCCGACCAGTTCCCAGAAGATGAAAAGCTGGATGAAATTGTTCGCCAGCACGATGCCAAGCATCGAGAACGTGAACAGGCTCAGGCACGCGAAGAAGCGTGAGAATCCACGGTCTTCGCGCATGTACCCGAAGGAATAAATGTGAATCGCCCCGCCGACACCGGTGACGATGAGCATCATCATCAGGCTCAAGGCATCGAGCTTCAGCCCGAAGTCAATGTTCAGATTGCCGATGGACAGCCAGTTGGTCGTCAATTCGGAAGGTGTTGGTGTCCAGCCATTGTTGGCGATGAAAACAACCGTGAGGACAAAACCGGTGACAATGGCGCCGATGGACAGGAGCGCGCTCGTGGTGCGGCAACGCAAGGTGAAAAGCGGTATCACCGTCGCGGCGAGCAGCGGCAGAAACAAGATCAACCAGGGTAGTGCTTCTAAGTTCATCAGTTGAAATGGGAACATCCAACATCCAACATCCAACATCCAACATCGAAAGTCGTCGCGCACCGTTCATTGGATGTTCGGCGTTGGATGTTGGTTGTTGGATGTTTTTTCATTTCTTCAAAGTTTCATCGTGGTCAGGTCTTCGACGTGCGCGGTCTGGCGTTTGCGGTAGAGCGCGACGATGAGCGCCAGGCCGACGGACACTTCCGCCGCCGCGACGGTGATGATGAAGAAGACCAGAATCTGGCCGTTCAGGTTATTGTTGAACCGCGAAAACGAGACGAGCGCGAGATTGGCTGCGTTAAGCATCAACTCGAGCGACATATACATCACCAGCAGGTTGCGGCGCGTGATCACGCCGAGCAAACCCAGGCAAAACAGCAGGGCGCTGACGACCAGATAATGTTCGAGTCCGGGAGTCATACGGCGGAGCGATGGAGTAATGGAGTAATGGAGTGATGGGGCCTGCATTTTTGCAGCACTCCAACTCTCCAACTCTCCAATACTCCGTTTTCGTTTTTCACTTCAGGTCTTTCTTGCTCAATAAGATCACACCCACCATCGCCACCAGCAGCAGCACGGAGACGACTTCAAACGGCAGCAGATATTGCGTGAACAACAGCTTGCCGAGCGCGGCCGTTTCCCCCTCCAGCATGGGCGCGGACAAATTTGCGCCCGGCTGCGCCGCCAGAATTGATTTCACAAAAATCGTCACGATGGAGCCGACGGAAACCAATCCGCCGATCAGGCTGAACTTTTTGATTCTGCGGCGTTCTTCATCCTTCAAATCGAGCAGCATGATGACGAAGAGGAACAGCACCATGACCGCGCCCGCATAGACGAGGATTTGCACCGCCGCGAGGAAGAACGCGTGCAGCAGCACGAACAACCCGGCCATCGAAATGATGGTCAACACGAGAAACATTGCACTCGTAACCGGGTTGCGGCTGAACGGATTCGCGATGACCAGCACGCCACACAACAGCGTCAGCGCCGCGAACACGTAAAATAAAATGTCGGGTAGTGACATGTTTTTGACTCTAAAACCACGAATAAACACCAATGAACACGAAGGTTTGTGTGCTTTGTAGCGCAGACTTCCAAGTCTGCTGTATCGCGGGTTTCCAAACCCGCGCCGCATTTGCACTCGACGACCAAGCCGATTTAGAAATCGGCGACACGGCAGGTTTAGAAACCTGCGCTACGGCGGATTCGTGTTGATGCGTGTCCATTCGCGGTTGCCTTAAACCTTCACCGGAAAATTTTCCTGTTCCTTCGCCTCTTCCAGCTTGTGTTTCCACTTCTGGATGCCGGGGTGTGTGCCGCCCAGCGCGAGGAGTTTTTCCTTGTTGTAAATCATCTCGGCGCGGCTCGCGCCGGTGAGCGAGTAATCCTTTTGCAGGAAAATCGCCTCTTCCGGGCAGACTTCCTGGCAAAAGCCGCAGAAGATGCAGCGGAGCATGTTGATCTCGAATTCCGCCGGCATCTTTTCCGCGTTCGGGCGGTCGGCGAGCCGGCCGGCCGGGCCGGGCGGAATGATTTTGATGGCCTTGGGCGGGCAGACGAATTCGCAAAGCTGGCACGAGACGCACTTGGTGTTGCCTTCCTGATCGCGCACGAGATAGGGCGCCCCGCGGTAGCCCGGCGGCACGGCCCATTTCTCCTCGGGATACTGCATCGTCACCTTCTTTTTGAAGAAGTGACGGAGCGTGACTTTGAACCCGCCGGCAATCGCCGGCAGATAAAGCCGTTCCAAAAGATTCAATGGTTTGCGTTTGACGATCATTTCAAACTTCAATCTTCCGTAGCCGCCGATGTGAATCGGCGGACCAAATTCATAATCACCCGCGTTTTTACAAACGCGGCTACAATCAACTTCTCAGCCATAAAATCACCGCCGTCACAACAATGTTTGCCAGCGCCAGCGGCAAAAACCGGCGCCAGCCCAAATCCATCAACTGGTCGTACCGGAAGCGCGGCCACATCCAGCGCACCCAGATGAACCCCAACAGAAACAGAAACACCTTCGCCAGGAAAATCGCGATGTGCGCGATGCCACCCAGCAACGTCGTCGCGGTCTGGTCGAGGCCGAACCACGGCAGCGTCCAGCCGCCGAAAAACAGCGTCACCATCATCGCCGACGCGAGGATCATGTTCGCGTATTCACCCATGAAGAACAGCGCAAATTTGATGGAGCTGTATTCGATATTGTAGCCGCCGGCCAGTTCCTGCTCGGCTTCCGGCAAATCGAACGGCGTGCGGTTGGTTTCGGCAAAGGCCGCGCCCAGGAAAATCGCGAATGCCAGCGGTTGCTTGAACACCAGCCAGCTGAAAAGACCGTGCGTTTGATACCCGATCACGTCGTTGAGATTCAAACTGCCGACGAGCAAAAAGACCGGGATGACCGACATGCCCATCGAGATTTCGTAGGAAATCATCTGCGCGCTGGAGCGGATGCCGCCGAGGAACGGATATTTCGAGTTGGCCGCGTAGCCTGCCAGCACGATGCTGTACACGCCGAGCGACACGATGCCGAACGTATAGAGGATGCCGACGTTCAGGTTGGCGAGCACCATCGGTTGCCTGCCGATCTGCGATCCAAATGGAATGACAGCGAGATTGAGAATGGCCGGCATCAGGGCAATGGCCGGCGCCAGGATGAAATAAATTTTGCGTACGTGCGCCGGCGTGAACTCTTCCTTGAAGAACGACTTCACCCCGTCCGCCACTGGTTGAAGCAGGCCGAACGGCCCGACGCGATTCGGTCCCAGCCGGTCCTGCATGAACGCGCACACGCGCCGTTCGACGAGCACGATGTACGCGACCATCGTCATCAGGATGGCAAACGCGGCCAGGATCTTCACCGCCGTAAAGATGGCGAATTGCTGCGTCGCGCTGAGGTTGTTGAGCCAGTCCATTTCCAAATTTTATTTCAACGTAGAGAACGCAAAGAACGCCGAGAAACGCAGAGATATTTATTCTTCTCTGCGCACCTTTGCGGGCTCTGCGGCCTCTGCGTTAAAAGTGTTGTCATATCTTTACCGTCACGCCCGCATCGCCAATGCCCGCCCACGTCAGACCGTTGAGCGCGGACACGGCGTTCGCCATTTCATTGAACAAACCTTCAATGGTTAGAAAACCGTCCTGGCCGGTGACGTTGCAGACCAAGTCGTGCAAAAATTCCCATTCCGGCCGCGCGTCACCGGGCGGTTCGACCGCCTTCATGAATTTCTGGACGCGGCCCTTCGTGTTTGTAAACGTGCCGCGCTTCTCGGCATGGGCGCAGCCAGGCAACAAATAATGCGCCAGCTTCGTTGTCGCGTTCGGCAAAATGTCGCTCACAATGAGCGTCTCCAGTTTGCCCAGCAAATCCGCGCCCATACCGTGCCTGGTCACGTCTTCGCCGAAGACAATGAGCGTTTTGATTTTGCCGTTGCGGATGCCCTCGACGATCTTCGGCAGGTTTGCTCCCATCAGATTTGCGGCAATACCAGTCAATTGCGCCCCGTTCGTGTTCGGATTTTTGTCCGCGCTTACAAGCAATTTGTCGCCTTCGCCCATGCGGGAAACCGAATCGCTGATGGCGCCGAGCTTTGCCTTCAGTTTTGAAATCAGCCACAGCTCCTCGTTTGTCTGCCGCGCCGAGGCGATGATGGCTACCGAACCTGCCGGAGTTTTCTTCAATAATTCGGCAATTTCCGTCAACGCCGACGACCAGGAGGCGGGTTGACCTTGGACTTTGGACTTTGGACTTTGGACTTTCGTCAGCCGGTCTTCGCGGCCAATCCACTTGTAGTTCAGCCGGCCGTAATCACACATCCACGGGCCGTTGACGGCGTCGTTCTCGCGCGGCGTGTAGCGGTAAATCTTTTTCTCGCGTGACCCAATAAGGATGTTGCAACCGGTGGCGCAACTGGTGCAGACGCTCTTGGTTTCTTTGAGGAACCAGACGCGCATCTGAAAGCGGAAATCCTTGGACGTGAGCGCGCCGACCGGACAGATGTCCACCGTGTTCAGCGTGTAATTGTTGTCGAAGGCTTTGCCCGGATATGCCGTGAGCGTGTTGAAGCTGCCGCGATTGATGATGCCGAGCGCGTCGTCGCCCGCGATGTCCTTCGTAAATCGGATGCAGCGGGTGCAGAGGATGCAACGCTCGTCGTCGAGCATGATGCGCGGACCGAGGTCAACGCTCTTGGGCTTGTGGACCTTCGGCTCGACGAAGCGGCTGGCCGACTGGCCGTAATCCACCGAGTATTCCTGCAACTTGCATTCGCCGGCCTGGTCGCAGATCGGGCAGTCGAGCGGATGGTTGATGAGCAGGAATTCCAGCACGCCCTCGCGCATTTGCTTCACGCCGGGTGTGTTCGAGTAAATTTCCATGCCCGGCGAAACCGGCGTGGCGCAGGCAATGGCCGGACGCGGTGATTTGACGACTTTCGGCGTGCCGTCGGGATTTAAAATTGGTTTGCGGTCCGGGCCAAGTGCTGGTGTGCCGAACTCGACGAGGCACATGCGGCAATTGCCAGCGATGGGCAGCTTGGGATGATAACAATAATGCGGCACGTCCGTCTTCGCCAGTTCGCACGCCTGGATCATGGTCGTGGGCATGAGCTTGCCCGACCAGTCCGCGGTGAGGCGCGGGACCTCGATTTCACGCCCGTCCACTTTCACCTTGATCTTTTCAATCGCAGGCGGCGCAGGTTTCGTTTCGGTTGTTGGTGCTGCTGACATTTTTATAATTTAACGCAAAGGCACAGAGGCGCAGAGGCGCAAAGCAAAAAAGGTATGGGGAGCGCACGCCGCTGGCGTGCTGTTTTCGGCGGCCCGCTGAAAATCTTGTGCAACAAATTTTCTTCGGCGATGCACCGTAAAAAATGGTTGGACGAAGGTCCGGGCGAGCCGCCCGAACCTGCACGCGGGCCGCGTGCGCTCCCCACGCAATCACGACGCACTGGCCAAAAACCCTTGCGACTTGGCGTCTTTGCGTCTTTGCGTTGAAAACTAAATACGCTCATCTCAATGTTGCTGGCTGGCGGCCAATTTCATTTCCATACCCGGCCCAGCACCTTTTGATTTTTTCGCGCGGCGCTCTTCATCGGCGGCGCCTTTGTCCACGAATTCGTCCTTAAACTTGGCCACAAAGCTTTGGACGGGCCAGGCGCAAGCCTCACCGAAGGCGCAGATCGTCCGGCCGCCGGGAATGTTGTCGGCAATTTTGACCAGATAATCCGCGTCCTGTGCGCGGCCTTCGCCGTGCGTGAGGCGGTGCAATGCCTTGCTCATCCAGAGCGAACCTTCGCGGCAAGGCGTACACTGGCCGCAGCTTTCGTGCGCGTAAAATTCGGCGATGTTCGCCAGCGCCCCGACGATGTCGGTCGAGTCGTCCATCACGATGATGGCGCTCGAACCGCTCATCGAGCCGGCCTGAATCAATGAATCGAAATCGTAAGGCAAATCAAGCATGTCCACTTCCTTGTCCTTGATTTTGAATTTCTCGCCCGCCTTGAAAACCTTTGCCGACGACCCACCGGGGATGACCGCCTTCAATTTTCGCCCGTCCCGGAGACCGCCGCCGAAATTCGCGTCGAAAATCAATTGCCCGATGGTCGCCCTGCCGACTTCGATTTCGTAGCAACCTGGCTTCTTCACGTGGCCGCTGAGGCTGACGATGCGGGTGCCGGTGTTGTTGGGCGTGCCGAGTTTGGCGAATTCCGTGCCGCCCATGGCGACGATGTGCTTCACATTGCAGAGCGTTTCCACGTTGTTGACGATGGTGGGGCACATCCACAGGCCGAGGACGGCCGGGAAATACGGCGGTTTGATGCGCGGATACGGTCGCTTGCCTTCGAGCGATTCGATGAGGCCGGTTTCCTCGCCGCAAATGTAAGCGCCCGCGCCGCGATGGACGTGCATTTCCAGATCGTAACCGTTGCCCAAAATGTCTTTGCCGAGAAAATTCTTCGCCCGCGCCTCCTGCAACGCCCGGTTCAACAATCTCGCGCCGTCGGGCATTTCGCCGCGGATGTAGATGTAGGCCAGATGCACATCGTTCGCGAAACAAGAGATAATCATGCCTTCGATGAGCTGGTGCGGATCCTTATGGATGATCTGGCGATCCTTGAACGTGCCCGGCTCGGATTCATCCGCATTGCAAATCAGATAAATCGGTTTGCCGCTCTTGCGGTCAACAAAACTCCATTTCAATCCGCACGAGAAACCCGCGCCGCCGCGTCCGCGCAGGCCGGAGGCCATGACTTCCTGGCGGATTTGTTCCGGGCCGGAACGTTTTGCGCCGTCCGGCAAATCCTTCGGCTGAAGAGCGAGCGCCTTCTTGAGTGCGTCGTAGCCGCCATGACGCAGATAGCATTCGATGTCCGGCGTGTAACCCGGTTCATCGGCGTATTTGAGGATGAGGCGGTATTCCGAGGGCATATCAAATGTGGCACAGGCCTCTGGCCTGTGATGGAAATGTTGACTGATACACAGGCTGGAAGCCTGTGCCACGTTGCCGGCTTGACTGGCTGAAGAAACCCTTTAGCCTGTCCAACGCTCCGGCTTGCCCGATGGTGTAACGGTAGCACAGCAGACTCTGGATCTGTTTGTCATGGTTCAAATCCATGTCGGGCAGCCAACGGCCATTTACGATTTCAGATTTACGATTTACGATTTGCATCATCATTTTCGGGTCGTCATACCAGAGTGGTTATTCTGAAGTTCGTGTATCTCAATTTCTATTTCCTCTTTCTGCCGAAGCCAATTAATGAAGGCTTGAGAACTTGCGCCCTTGTGGCGATGAATTGATCCAGGTTCACCCACAAGAACGAGTTTTTTCACTTTCACGCCAGCGTCTTTTGCCAAAACGCTCTTTAGAATGTCGCGTTCGAGGTTCGAGTGTGGAGTTGAGAGACTGAACTCAAATTCAATGATGGTGGACTCGTCGGGCAAATAATAATCCACACACAACTTATTGTTCCCACAGATGCACATTTCCGCCAAACCGTCCCCCAATTCATCTATCACCCTTGTCCTTAACGCGGCCATGAATTCAGTTGTTTTCCCATTTCCAACTCCTGGCCCTTGTCTGACAAAGAATTTGCCACGTTCAGGAACGTCAAGAATCTCCTGAGCAATTTTTAGAATTTGTTCAACCTGGCTCATTTGCACCTTCCCACAATTTCATCCGCCTTCGCGTGGCTGACGGCTTCGTGGAAGTCGTCGTTCACCATCATCACCGGTGCGGTGCCGCAACTGGCGAGGCATTCGACGAATTCGACCGTGAACTTTCCGTCCTTCGTCGTTTGCGGGCCGTGCGCATGCGCGTCCAGGCCCAGCTTCTCGCAAAAATGTTTGTGGAGTTCATACGCACCGCCCAGCGCGCAGCTCAACGTCCGGCAGACCTTGATTTGATATTTGCCCATCGGCTGCTGCCGGAGCATGGGATAAAACGTCACAAGCTCATAGACGTTGATTGGCTGCAATTCGAGTTTCTTTGCCGTCCACTCGACCGCTTCCTGCGAAATCCAGCCGAAATGTTCCTGAATGGCGTGCAGCACCATGAGCGACGCCGCGCGTTTCACGGGGTAATGCGTGATCAGCTTGTCAATCTCGGCTTCTAAATTTGCTGGAACGGTGAAACTCATTTCAAATTCAAATCGCTCAAGCTTTTTTCGGTTCAATTTCGCCGGCAATCATGCGGCTCAAATCGGCAAATGTTTCCAATCCTTCAATCTGAACTCTTGCTGGCGGAAAGTGCGAACAAACAGTCAAGCCGATAAACGATAGAATCAGAGCCATGCAGCTTATTACCGACCAGAAATTGGCCGAGAATATCTCGCTCATAATCAGAATCACCAAACACGCCAAGGCAGTCCACGCAAAAAGCCGATGAGCGAGATTGGATTTTGCTTTCACCTTCGGCATCCGTCCTGGTGCCAGTTTCAAGATCGCATTAGCCATCGCTTGAGTGTGCAAGCGAAGAAAATCATCGAGTCTCGCCGAAGGAAGAAGTTTCGTTGCATCCACACCAGCCAGTTGAAGCCTGGCGCGTAAAGCCAAGAAAGCTGATGCCGTTTTGCACGAAGCACCAAGGAACTTCGCCTCATTCAAAGTCGGCAACGTGGCGCGGCTGGAGATCAACGTGCAAACATCTCGCAGAGTCTTTTTCTTTTCAGGCTTCATCGCAGTTCGCCACTCATCTTTGGAAAAGTTCGTTGTGAAAAATTCGTTCAAGCCTTTGCTGACCGTTTTCCAGTCGAGAAAGTCAGCCGAGTCCAACCATTCATGCACGGTCGTATTGAACGTGAGTGCGTCTTTCTCGTCCGGCAAGCGGCCAAGCTCTAAACGTTGCCAGTCCTGAAAAATACCAAGGATTTGCTCCGGCTTGGCAGGCGCTTCTGAAAATGTACTTTGGCCGTTCATCGGTCGCATTCTCCCATCACGAAATCGAGCGAGCCGAGGATCGCGGTTATGTCGCTCATCATGTGGCCCGGCAACAGGCGCGACAAAATGCTCAGGTTCACAAACGAGGGCGAGCGAATCTTCATCCGATACGGCGTGCCGCCGCCGCGGCTGTTGATGTAAAAACCGAGCTCACCCTTCGGGTTCTCGTGGCCGAAATAGATTTCACCGGGCGGCACATTCATGCCTTGCGTCACGAGCATGAACTGATGAATCAACTCCTCCATGCTCGACATGACTTTGTCCTTCGACGGCAAAACGATTTTGCCGTCGGCCACGTTGACCGGCTCTTTGGCCTGGTTGTCGAAGCCACCGGGAATTTTGTCCAGGCACTGATGCAAAATGCGCACGCTCTGGCGCATTTCCTCCATGCGCACCAGGTAACGGTCGTAGCAGTCGCCGGCCGAGCCGAGCGGCACGTCGAATTGGAAATCCGGATAGCAAAGATATGGCTGCGCCTTGCGGAGATCGTAATCCACGCCGCTGGCGCGCAGGTTCGGGCCGCTCAGGCCGTAGTCAATCGCGTCCGCCTTTGAGATGACGCCCACGTCCCGGGTGCGGTCCACCCAGATGCGATTGCGCGTGAGCAGCGTCTCCATCTCCGCGAGGTTGACGACGACTTCGTTGAGGAACTTGCGGACGGCGTCGCACCAGCCGGGCGGGAGGTCGCGCGACACGCCGCCGATGCGCGTGTAACTGGTCGTGAACCGCGCGCCGGTGAGCGATTCGCAGAGGTTGTAAATTTTTTCGCGCTCCGTGAACGTGAGCAGAAAAACCGTGATCGCGCCGAGGTCCAATCCAAACGCGCCCAGCCCCAGCAGGTGCGACGAAATGCGTGCCAGTTCGCAGCACATCACGCGGATGTACTGGCAGCGCGGCGGCAGATTTTTATCGATGCCCAGCAATTTTTCCACCGCGAGGGCGTAGGCGACGTTGTTGGCCAGCGGCGCGAGATAATCCAGCCGGTCCGTGTAAGGGATGAACTGGGTGTAGGTCATGTTCTCGGCGATTTTTTCGTCGCCGCGATGCAAATAACCCACGTCCGGGTCGGCCTTGGTGATAAGCTCGCCATCGAGTTCGAGCACGATGCGGAGCACACCGTGCGTGGCGGGATGCGACGGCCCCATGTTCAGGACCATTTTCTCGCCCTGCATATCGCGCAATTCCTCGGCTGGTGGAAGCGACTGCGTTTCCGCCTCAGCCACTCGGGCGGCAGGCTCGCGATATTCGATGTCTCGGATCTCAGGCATTAACTTCTTGGCAAACGCAGAATACGCCGAACCAACACGGTTATTCCGATTTGGTTTATCACCAGCAAAATGACAACGCCGACTTTGATCGCGATGATTTCGTGATCTATCGCAACTTTTTCCTGTAACCAAGCAGCTTCGTTTTCTGGAGTTTGATTTTCATGCCATTTGAGATAGGCATGCGCCGCACTCTGCCGATCAACGAAAACAGGAGAAGAAATTGCAAGAACCACAAGAAACACTTGGAGTAAAACCAAAATAATAATAAAGAAAATTTTCATTTTTCAATCATTTCTCCGGTGTTCGTACCCGCGGCTCGCGTTCAATGGCGTCCTTGCCACCCGGCGCAGTCACAAATGGCCCGCCTTCGAGCGGCGCAGTTTTGGTGAAGGCGACTTCCGGCACGACCGTTGGTTTGCCGGCGAGCGGGAAATCCTTCCGCAAAGGGAAATACGGGTAGCCTTCCCACATCAAAATCCGGCGTAAATCGGGATGGCCGCGAAACCGGATGCCCATCATGTCGTAGATTTCGCGCTCGTGCCAGTTCGCCGTGCGCCACACGCCGATGACGGTCGGCAATTCGGACTTTTCCTCGCTCACGCCGGTTTTCAGCCGCAATTCGCAGCCGTTCGCGAGGCAGCGCAGATGATAAACGACCGTCCAGCGCGGGTCTTCGCCGTAATTGTCGAGGCTGCTGATGTCCACGAGATAATCGAAGCCCAATTCCTTTTTGGCGAATTCGCACACTTCCGCGATTCGTTCTGCGTTGGCGAGTTGGATGGTGATTTCGCCGCGAAACTCTGCCGGTTCGGAGAGCACGTCCCCGAATTTGGCCTGGAGTTGTTTGGCGAGGTCGAGCGCGTTCACATTGCAAAAGTTTGGAGTTCCGCGTTCACGCGGTTCTGTAGGAGCGCGGATGAGGACGCCTGTGCCCTGCCGCCTGAAGGCGGAACTCCAAACGAGGCGTATCCGTGTTTATCCGTGTTCATCCGTGGTAAAAAATCAGGCTTTCTTGAGCGTGGCCAGCAGCGGTTCGTGTTGCACCTGGTTTTGCAGCTTGATCAGCGCATCCAGCAACGCTTCGGGCCGCGGCGGACAGCCGGCCACATAAACATACACCGGGATGATGTTATCCACCCCTTGCAGCACGGAGTAGCTGCGGTACATGCCGCCGGTGGAGGCGCAGGCTCCCATGGCGATGACCCATTTCGGCTCGGCCATCTGGTCGTAAATGCGCTTGACTGCCGTTGCCATCTTGTAAGTGACCGTCCCGGCGACGATCATCACGTCGGATTGCCGCGGCGAAAAGCGCATGACCTCCGAACCGAAGCGGGAAATATCGAACCGGCTCGCGCCGGCGGCCATCAATTCAATGGCGCAACAGGCCAGGCCCATGGGCATCGGCCAAAGGGAGTTTTTGCGAAACCAATTCAAGGCCGCATCAATGCGCGTGACAATGAAGTCGCCTTCAATTTTAGAATCGTAGCCGATTTCGCTCCGTGCTGGCATAAACACGCGCTTCAAAATAGTGCGCGGAAGCTAACATAAACAATGGTAACAATGGGAACAAGTTAATTTGCGAATCGTTTCCCAAACTTTCACACGAATTTAACAATGCGATTGCGGGCATTCTGTTATCAACTTGCGCTTGTGAGCCGCATCAGATTGCGTAGAATCAAAAAATGCGGACGGCTTGAATGATGAAAACTTTTGCCGAGCTGAATTTTCCGGGACGACTGATCGCCGTCGAGGGCCTCGACGGATCGGGCAAGTCCACGCAGATTTATCTGCTCAAGCGCTGGCTGGAAGCCGAGGGCATCAAGGTCTATTTCAGCGAGTGGAATTCGTCGGAACTGGTGAAGTCGGCCACGAGCAAGGGCAAAAAGCGCGAACTGCTCACGCCAACGACCTTCAGCCTCATCCACGCCACGGACTTCGCCGACCGCTACGAACGTCATTTGCTGCCGCTTTTGCGCGCGGGCTACGTGGTCTTGTGCGACCGTTACATTTTCACCGCGTTCGCGCGCGACGTGGTACGCGGCTGCCCGTCCGAATGGGTGCGCGGCATTTACAATTTCGCGGCCCAGCCCGACCTCACGATTTTCTTCAAGGCGGATTTGGAGGTGTCGCTCAATCGCATTCTCGAAGGCCGTCCGAAGCTGAAATTTTTCGAGGCAGGCATGGATTTGGGGCTGTCGAGCGATCCCTACGAAAGCTTCCGCATTTTTCAGGGCCGCATTTTGGAGCAATACATGGCCATCAGCGGCGAATTCAATTTCGTCGTGATGGACGCCAACCTGCACGTGGAAAAACAGCAGGCGCTCGTGCGCAAATTGGTGGGTGAACGCATTGATTTGAAAAAGTTCAAACGCCGCAGCCCGTTGCCGTTGCCGCCATCGGTTCCGCCCGGCGGCAAGGCAACGGAGCTGGAAGAGGATTCGGCCGCATGAAAACAAATCCCGAAACCACAAATAAAAGCCGCCGATTTTACGGGCACGGCATTCCCGGCGTTCGACTTGAGGACCTCACGGGCAAATTGATCGTGGTCGAAGGCGCGGACGGTTCGGGCCGTTCCACGCAAATTGCGCGGTTGGTGTACAGCCTCGAAACCGGCGGCCACGCCACGGTGCAGGTCGGTTTGAAACGCTCCACGCTCGTGAGTGCCGAACTTGAAGGGGCGCAGGAAGGAAATATTTTAAGCCGGACGACGCTGAGTTTGTTTTACGCGACAGATTTCGCCGACCAGTTGGAAAACATCATTTTGCCGGCACTCAAGGCGGGTTTCATCGTGCTGGCCGACCGTTACATTTACACGCTCATGGCGCGCGACATGGCGCGCGGCATGGATGAGGCGTGGCTGAAAAATCTTTATGGCATCGCGCTCGAACCCGACGCGGTGTTTTATCTTTCCGTTGAACCGGAGGAACTCGTTCAGCGCAATCTCGCCAAAAGCGCGACGCTGGATTATTGGGAAAGCGGCATGGATCTCGGCCTGTCGCGCGACATGTTCGACAGCTTTGTGAAATATCAAACCGCGATTCAGGCCGTGTTCCGGCGGTTGCAAAAGACCTACGACTTCAACATTGTGGACGCCAATCACTCCATGGATTCGGTCACCAGGGAATTGCGCAAAAAAATCGGAGCGTTGCTGAACGGAAAATAAAAATCAAACGTCCGGTGACGGGTTGGTCGGCGCCGGTGGCGGCGCATTGGTGGTTTGTGGCCGCCGCAGTGCGCGCTTCATCAACTCTTCAAACTGTTTTTGCTGGCCGGGCGTGAGTTGCTCGCGGAGCTTCTGGCGTGCTTCCTGGCGCACGGCCTGAACCGCCTTGCGCATCTGCCCCTGACCGTCAGCGATGATTTTTTCGATGACCACGCGCTGCTCCGGCGTGAGTTGCAATTCATCATTCAACTGCTCGATAAATTGCTTGCTCCAAAGTTCCGGCATATGCGGAGGCTTGGGCTGGCTTGGGCTGTTGGTTGGGACAATTGAATTGCTGGCAGCCGTCGGTTGGTGAAAAGTTTTCGGATGCGAATGGTCAACGTAGTTCACCAGCAAGCCGCCCGTCACCACACCGGCGCCAAAAATGACCACGGTGGCCAGAATGACTTTCCAGGAGTTCATTGCGCTTGATCGTTTTGGTCCACGGACGCCAGCAGCGTGTTTTCAAAATTCTGGGAAAGATCGTCGGCATTGGTCGACGCCTTCGGATTGAGAAATGCCCACGCGCCAAGCAACAAGGCGATTACCGCGCACGACACGGCGGCCCGCCAAAGCCCGCGTATCCACAACACCAGGGGATCGGTTGCGGCGCGAGCCGCGAGCAGGGCCATCACGCGCTTTTCAAACGCATACGGCACGCGATCCCCCGGCGGGTTGGCGCGGGCGGCGGCGAGCAATTTCGTTTGCAGTTCAGCGATGTTCATACAAACCCCGGTTTTTTAGACGGCGTCTTGCGGGGTCGGGTTACAGATACTTGTCCGTTGCCATCTTGGCGAGGATCCTTCGCATTTCGGCCCGCGCCCGAAACGCGCGCACTTTCACCAGCGGCACCGACCAGCCGGTGAGTTGGGCGATTTCCTTGACCGAACGGTCTTCGATTTCGAGCAACGTGATGACCAGCCGCGCTTGGGGCGAAAGCCGTTCCAGAATGCGCTCGACGAGCAGCTTGGCCGCAGCCGCGTTTTCGGAAGCGGTTTCCGGCTGTACCACGAACCGCTCCAGCCAGTCATTTTCCGGCTCGGTCAAATCCGAAAATGGCGACTCGCGGTTGCGCTGATGGCCGCGCAAAAAATCGTAGCACGTCCGCACCGTCAGCCGCATGAGCCAGTGTTCAAATGGAGCCTCGCCGCGGAAACTTTTGAGTTTTTCAAATGCCTTGAGCCAGACTTCCTGCGAGATGTCTTCGACTTCGCTTTCACGGCGCGCATAACGGCGGGCGGTGGCAAAGACACGCGGCGAATACCTTTGCACCAGCGGTTCGAAACTGGCGGCATTGCCTCGCAACACTGCGGCAATCAGATCCGCTTCGGTTTGTTCCATCGCGCGCGAGTCTGCCAAAAAACCGGTCCCGGCCAAAGTCAAAAGCCGTTTTGAATCCGGGCGGTCAAGACCGCGAGATGTGGAGCACTGCCTCCAGGTCGCGGGAGAATTGTGAAAAAGATTCGCCGATTTTGCGGGGTTGTTCGGCCAGGGTATTCCACATTTGTTCGGTGACTGCCGGCTGGTGGCGAATCAAAGCCACCGTGGCGGCAATCAGCGAAAGACTGTTGTTCAGGTCGTGTCGCAACGCGGAGAGTTTTTGGTTCAACTCGCCGATTTGCTCCATGCTCAGGCTGACGGGTTTGGTAGGCTGGGCCATGATGAAATAATCGTTTATATTTGGGGAATAGCCAGCGGGTTTCGTGCCAGAACTGGGTAATGGTGCCTTAGATTGCGCTAGGCGTGCGAACAGAAAAAACGCCGGCTAACCCGCTTGGGGCCAACCGGCGTGACCAGTTGTGATCGGTGCCAAAGCTGGCACCATGCCTATTTACAGCATTCCGGCTGCCAAATTCACATAGTGCTGCATTAGATTGTGCAAGTGTCAGGCTTGGAAACGGCGTCAATTAGCTCCTGCACCGTCCAAGCGTGGTCGGTCAGCTTTGCGGCCTGTGCTGGTGTCTGTTTAGTCGTAGTGTGCTTCCAGCACCAATTCCAGTAACACACGAACAGGGCAACCGAGTGGCGCAGGTTTTCGATTTTCTTGGAATAGCCAAGAGTCATGCGCGTGAACCGGCGGTTAAACAACCGAATGTTTAGGTTTTGCCGTTCAATATGGCTGGTGCAAATTAAATCCTTGTCCGGGTTTCCAAACATCGGCGTTTTCTTGGCCATGATGCAAACCAGCGGACGAAACTGGCGTTCAGGCAGCGAGCTTTTCGCATAGACCTTTAACAGCATCCCATAATCAATGCCATCCGCGCCAAACAGTCTTGCTGGACACTTTCAAGCCGGGGTGTGAGACAAAATTCTTCAATTTGAGTATTTCCTGCTTGCTTCTTCAGGCGCGTGTGTCTAGTATTATAGGCACAATATGAATCCACCCAATAAAAGACGTCTTTTGGAACAGATTGCGGCCATTCCCGTCATGGAGCGGGGAAAGCTCTCCCCTTACACCTTTAAAGAGCGTTCGAACACATCCGGCCCCTATCACAAACTTCAGCGTTGGCAGGATGGCAAGAATCACACCCGGTATGTTTCCGCGGACGAACTGCCCGCCATTCAGACGGCCCTGGCTGGCTATGCCCAATTCCGGCAACTGACCGAGCAGTATGCTGATTTGGTCATCGAGGAAACCCGCCAGAACATCGCCGGCTCAAAAAAAAATCAATCCCGCCCGAAATCCTCCTGGCCCAGGAAGAAGAAATCCAGCAACTGATCTCCCGGTTTGAATCCGAAGAGTTACACGGAAACGCCGTCGCGCAATTGGAAATCTTGGTGCGCACGGCGGTTTTTAAATCCGCCAATGCGTTGGTCGGCTGGTTGCTCCAGCAGGCCGCCGACCGAGTCGACGCCTATTACCAACCCGACGCCAGACAGACGCGCAAGGGCCGGGAAACGATTGGGGTTCAAGGGATTTTTGGCAGCTTCCAGTTGCAGCGGGATTACTACTACCACGAGGGCAAGGATCAGGGCCACTATCCGGTGGACGCCGCGCTGGGTTTGGAGGTGGGTTATACGCCGGCCCTGGCCAAACTCGTATGTTTGGAAGGAGCCGATGAGCCGACCTACCTGAAAGCCGAGCGGCATTTGGAGCAAACCGGCGGCATTGCCGTCTCGGCGCGGCAGATTCAACGGGTCGTCCAGCGCGTGGGTGGCAGCGCCCAAGTCTGGCAGGAGCGCCAGGCCCAACCCGGCCCCTGCGACGCGCCCAGTCATGCATGGGGTGAGCGTTCGCGTGGTTGGCATCCGGCTTAGCCTTCAAATCCGCAAGCCTGCATGACAAACACGGGAACACGAACGGGGAATTCTCGCCCTGTCTGAAGGGTTTTGCACAAACAGACTGAAATTTTAACCGTTTTTGCATATGCAGATTCATCACAAGACACTATCAGCTAGGCACTTGGATAACGGAGAAGAAAAAATGAACTTTTGGTTGACATATGTTGTCAAACGTCTAAATTGGTTAACATATGAAGAGCGACACGTTCATCGTCGAAATACCGGACACGTTGAAGCCACAGGTGGGCGAAGCAGATCCGGAAACAAGAATTTTTCGGCGTGAGGGTAGCAATGATGAGTGTGGGGACTGGTTCCAGCTTATTGACGAGCATTTCGGTCCACTGATCTCGCCTGGTGGAGTAGGCGTGTACGTTCCGGTTTCCCGCGCGGGTGTCCACAAAAGGCTGAAGGCTGGAAAATTGACGGGTTTCTTCTTCCATGTGACGAGTGAGGGAAAGAACATTTTCGGAAGGAAGCGGAAAATCAAGGAACAGCCATACATCTGGATTCCAGTGAGCGAATGCAAGGCTTGGGCGCAGGAGTTGGAAGCGCGGAGCGACAGAGCAAAGGCGGTCCAAGAAGCCCAGGGTGACGAGCGCGACGAGCGTGGTGATTACATTAACCGCGATCCGAAAGACAAGGGAAACCGCGATGTGAAGTATGTCAATTGATGAAAGGTACAGAATGAATAATCTTGAAGATCATTTGTTGAAAAAGCGCGAGGTCGCAGAAAAACTTTCCTGCTCAACGCGCTCGGTGGACAGGCTGGTCAATGCTGGCCGGCTGACGCGTGTAAAAATCTTGGGTGGAATCCGGTTTCGTTGGAGTCAGGTGCAAATGTTGATGAATGGAGGCAATCATGATATTCAAAGTTGAAAAACGTCGTTTCCGCCAAAACGACAAATTGGAAACGACACGCTGCTATTACCTGCGCTACCGCATCGGCGACATGCCGGTTGACCGCTGGAAATCGCTTGGGGCAACTGATCTTCAAGTTGCCAACAAACTGGCGCAGGAATTCATCCAAGAAAAGGAGCGGGAAGCGGCGGGCATCATTGAAGCAAAACCAATGCGAGATGCTGCACAGCGTCCATTGCTGGAACATTTGAACGATTATGAAGCTGATTTGGTGACGCGCGGGCGGGCGGGTCGCGGTGGCCGTGGGGCGAGTTTGCTCAAGGCGCGCATTGTCCGGCTCATGAACGATTGCCGCTGGAAACTGGCCTGCAATGTCACGCCAGATTCATTCATTACCTGGCGCAACCAGCAAAAGGCGGCGGCGCGCACACAGAATCATTATCTGCAAGGCATGATTTCGTTCCTGAACTGGATGGAGCGTGCGGGGCGGATCAAGTCCAACCCGCTGAAATTTGTTGGGAAGGTGGATGAGCGCGGGCAGAAAAAACGGGTGCGTCGCGCTTTCACGGATGAGGAATTGCGAAAGTTAATCGAAGGGTCGGGAGTGCGCGGAATTATCTATTTCACGGCGGCGCGGACGGGATTGCGCCAGGAAGAATTGCGACAACTTCAATGGGGCGATGTTCGGCTGGATGGTAAAATCCCGCAAATCATCGTTCGCGCGGAAACGGCAAAAAATAAAAAGCAGGAGCCGGTGTTTCTGGTGCCTGAAATCGTCGAGGCATTGAAAGCGCATCGCCCGGTGCACGGGTCTCCGTCGGACTTGGTGTTTCCGAAGGGAATTCCGCGCGCTTCACGGCTCAAGGTGGATGCGGAACGGGTTGGTGTTGCCTACAAAGATGAGCGAGGCCGTTACGGCGACTTTCACGCGCTGCGCTACACTTGGGCGACTTTCATGCGGAAGAATGGCATCGGCGATAATTTTGCAAGAAAGCAAATGCGCCATCAAACCATCCGGCAGACGGACGGCTATACGGATGAAGCACAGTTGCCGATTTATGATTCGATCAAGAACCTGCCAAGGCTCGGGGGGTGTACACAAATACGCGCACAGATTTCTGGCGCGGACGGTCAAAACGTGTCGCAACCTGTCGCAGCGAGTGAAGGGAAGAAAAGTGATAAAACGCTTGTAAATGGCTGGGTTTGTCTCGGTCTGGCACCCCTGGTCGCAGAAATGAAATTGGAGCGAGCGAAGGGATTCGAACCCTCGACACTCACGTTGGCAACGTGATGCTCTACCAGGCTGAGCTACGCTCGCTTCCAGAAGAAAAAAGACAGGTTATGCGAACTCGCCGGATTTACAAGCCCGATTTCAGGCCCGATTTCAGGCTGGCTTGTCCGAACCACCCAACGTCGCACGAATCACCTTGAGCAGGTCGTCGTGGTTGATGGGCTTGTGGAAAAACGCCACTGCGCCGCTGGAAGCGGCCCGCTCCTTGTTTTTCATATCTTCAAGACCGGTGATGATGATGATGGGAATTTTCTTCGCCGTATCCAGGCGACGAAACCAATCCATGATGCGAAAACCGTCCCACGGCACGCCTTCCACGGCCGGCGGAAAGTTGATGTCCAGCAGAATCAAATCGGGAGTTTCCTTGCGTGCGGCGGCAACGGCTTCGGAGCCGTCCAGCGCGGTGATGATTTGATAACCGCAGGCTTGCAGCTTCAAGGAAACCGTCTTGAGAATGACTTCGTTGTCATCCACGACCAAAATTTTCTTTTTCGGCGCTGCCGGAGTTTCGGCGTTCATAATTCCACGATTAAACAACCATTCGCTTTGTTCTAACAGCCAATTTTATGCCAACCTGCCAGACACTTCTGCTGACTTGATGCCAAATTATCAGACACTTCTGCTGACGCAAAGAAATTTTATGCGCCTTGACTTTTTGTGCCTGCCAATGTGCTAAACTGACCGCGTGAGCAACGCCTTCTATACCTCCGGCGAACAACGCGCCGCGAAGGTCAACGACCTTTTTGCCGCCATCGCGCGGCGTTACGATTTGCTCAACGACCTGCAAAGCTTCGGGTTGCACCGGCGCTGGAAACGCCGTGTCGTCGAACTCGCCGCCGTTCAATCCGGCAATCGCGCGCTCGATTTGTGCTGTGGCACCGGGGACATCGCCTTTGCCCTCGCGCGCCACGGCGCAGAAGTCACCGGCCTCGACTTCAGCCAGGCAATGCTTGAAATCGCTGAAACTCGGCGACGGAAAAATTTCAAATCTCAAGATTCAAACCTCAAATCCAATCCGCAATTCATCCAGGGCGACGCGCGGCAAATTCCATTCCCCGATGCATCATTCGATATTGTCACCGTCGGTTACGGTTTGCGAAATTTGACGCGCTGGGAAAAAGGTCTGGATGAAATGCACCGCGTGGCCAAGCCCGGCGCCCGGCTGGTGGTGCTCGATTTTGGCAAACCTGCAAACGCCCTTTGGCGCGCAATCTATTTCGGTCATTTGCGCTGCTCCGTGCCGCTCATCGGCCGGCTGTTCTGCGGCAACGCGGATGCCTACGCCTACATCCTTGAATCGCTCAAGCATTATCCGGCACAACTGGCCGTCGCGGCCAAAATGCGCGAACTGAAACTGGTGAATGTGCGCGTCATCAATCTGCTTGGCGGCGCGATGGCCATCAACTACGGCGAGCAACCGGCTTGAGCGGCAGTTTAATCGTCATCCCCTCACGCGCGGCGTCCACTTTCAATTGCCCCTTCTGTTTCGCCACGAGCTGGCGCGCGTGCCTGACCAGTCCGGCAATCCGTTTGTCGTCGTGGTCCGGGTCGTGGTGAAACAGGGAAAGTTGTTTGACTCCGGCTTGCAGGGCGAGCGTAACCGAGTCATCCACGCAACCGTGTCCCCAACCGAGGTGCTCCTGGTATTCCTCGGAATCGTATTGCGAATCGAGAATCAACAAATCCACATCACGCAGGAAGTCGATCATTTCCCGGTCTTTGCCGCCCGTGCGCGACTCGGTGTCGGGGAAAAAGGCGATCATGCTGTCGGGTGAGAACAACCGGTAGCCGACGCAAAGGCCCGGATGATTGGCGCGCATCGCCCGCACGCACACCGGGCCGATGTTGAAGTTAAAATCCTTGAGCTCCTCGATTTCGATGTTGCTTGGCAGTTTGTTGAACGGCACGGGAAAGTAGGTGCTTTCCATCTGGCCGGTCAGTGCATTGACCAGGCCTTTGCGCGTGCCTTCGCAACCCAAAATCCGCAGCCGGCAGCGTGAATTGTAAATTGGCCCAAAAAACGGCAGGCCTTGAATGTGATCCCAATGCGTGTGCGTCAGCAGCATGGTCAGATTTAGCGGCCGGTCCTTGAATTCCGCCAGCAGCGAACGGCCCAGCGCCCGCAGTCCCGTGCCGGCGTCGAGGAGGATGATTTCTCCGCCCATGCGCACTTCGACGCACGACGTGTTGCCACCATAGCGCACGGTCGTCGGTCCCGGCGTCGGAATCGAGCCGCGCACGCCCCAGAATTTTGCGCAAGTGGCAGTTTTGATGCCAAGAATCTAACCCGCGTTTGGCAAAAGACAAATTGTAAAAAACAACCGGATTATCGCCACTTGGCACCGTCGCAAGGACACGAGGTCGCCTTGGCTGTGGAACGGAGAGCGAAGGGTGGTGGGTTGGCAGGGACTCGAACCCTGGACCAACCCCGAAAACTTTCGGGGCTGCTCTATCGCAACCGGCTTTGCAACAAGGCCAAGGCCAGTCGTGGATTCTTCTTGCGCTTCATCTCCCGTTCCAAGGCGTGCGCCTCATCGATTGTGGCCAGTTCCACAGCCGCCACGATTTCCAGGTTGTCACCCAATCGCTTCGTCGAGTGCGTTTGGCCATGCCGGGGTTCTTTAAGCCGGCGTTCCAGATTGGTTGTTGATCCGATGTAGTGTCGCCCGGAATCGCCGCGCAGAATGTAAGTCCAAGCCATCTTCTCAAAAGTGGTGGGTTGGCAGGGACTCGAACCCTGGACCAATGCCTTAAAAGGGCACTGCTCTACCAACTGAGCTACCAACCCATCCTATTGTAAAATAAAGCTGCTTTGAAGATTCACAACCGCCAGAAAAGCTGACTTGTAACCCATACTTGTCACCCGTCCGATTTGTGCTATATTTCTGCATGAAAACGACGCAGAAAATGACACCGACACCGGCTGGACAACCAGTGTTTCACAAAGTCGCAGAGAACTTGTATCGGCTCGAATCATCAGGAGGATATTATGCCCTCTTGAAACGCGGAGGCAAGCAGTTTCGCCGGTCGCTCAAGACCAAAGACCGCAAATTGGCCGACCGTCGCTTGAACGCGCTGCGGGCAAAAGTGGGCTGCCTGAAAATGTCTCCAGAAGCAAAATTGAATTTTGAACAGGCCGCAAATTTATGGTTGGAGACGAACAAACACGCATTGAGTCCCGGCACCGTCAAACGCCGGAAAATGTATATCAAAGGACTCGCCCCCTCTTTCCGAAATGTTCCGATCCGCAATCTCGCCGCGCAGGATTGCGACCGTTGGGTGAAGGAGCGCGGTGCAACGCTCGCTTCTGAAACTTTCGTCCATGAATTGGATGTTATGAAAGCGGTTTTTGAATTTGCTCTGGATCGCGGCCTGCTTCTTTCCAATCCTTCCAAGCACATCAAACGTCGGAAGGTCGTTTCCAAACAAATTGTCGTTCCCACCCTCGACCAGTTGAAGCAACTCGTAAGCGCCATCCGGCTGGCGGACGGCAACAAGGGCAATCAGGAAAGAACCAAGGATGGCGCGGACCTGGTTGAATTTCTGGCATATTCGGGCGCGCGCATCGGCGAAGTTATCGGCGGCGGAGAGGCCAGCGAAAAAAGACCCTTGCTTTGGAACGACGTTGACTTCGAGCGTGGCACGCTTTTTCTGCCTGGAACAAAAACCGAGGCTGCTCCGCGCACCATACCCATGTCGGAAAAATTGCGCTCTCTCTTGGCGCGATTGAAGGCGGAGAAAAATCCGCAGCCGACCGACCGGATTATTCAGTTTAATAGCGCGCGTAAATGTTTGCAGACGGCCTGCAAGAAATTGGGACTGCCACAGTTCACCCATCATGATTTTCGACATTTTTTTGCGACAACCTGTATTGAGTCCGGCGTGGACATTCCAACGGTGAGCCGTTGGCTCGGACACAAAGACGGCGGCGCGCTGGCGATGAAACGCTACGGTCATTTACGACAGGAACATAGCTTTGCGATGATTAAAAAGGTGAGTTTCGAGAAACCCACCAACATCGTTGCGCTACCAAAATCAGGGGACGCGAATACAGGCGAAAAACCTTCGTCATCCGTTGACCGCCGCGCTATCGCCAAGGCGAAGACGAAATACAGCTATCCGTGGTGGGCATCCGAAAATCCGCTGGAAGTTTTTTGGGGGCAACTCAACGAAGAAGTTTTTATTGTTCCAATGGAAAAAATTCTTGGCGTGGCAAAGCAGGCAATGGGACGCCAAGTATTAAAACAGGAATTTTCCGACCGGCAGGCGCTCATGGACGAGCTATTGGAACGCACGCCCGAAGCAACATTCCGTGAAATTGCCGCCAGAATACCGGCTCAAAAATCCGAAGTTGCCAATGAACACGCAGCCAACTGATTTTACCGGCTTCATTCGATTGGCTCGGAAGTTTCCCGCAAGAAACGGTCAAGATCATCTTTGGAATAAATCGGATGTCGCAATGCCCGCGAAGGATGCAGCAGGCCACGCTTCGTTAAACGGTCAATGGTAATTTTGGCAACGCCCAAATATATGGCCGCTTCCGCGCGTTTGTAACCTTTCTTCTCAATGTGATTCTTTGTTTCCGTGTTGGTTGAACCACCAGCGTGATCTGATTTTGAAAATTGACTGTTGGCTTTAAGCATGGCTGTCTTCCTTTTGTTCGAGCATTTCGATGGTTTTGACCCAACCATCCTCACCAGCAGCCAGCGATGAATATCGCTCTGCCATTGGTTTGATGGATTCCACGTTCCGCGCTTGCAGGGCAACGCCCAGGTTGCGCAGGCTTTTTCCCTTGATCCGCACCGTGCGGTTCAAAAACGAAATGGTGATGATGTCAGCGCCTTGCGTTGATTCAAACTTGACCAGTTCGACGTGATGATATGACAGCACATAAAAGCAGTCCGTGCTGACTTCCAACCGCAGATTGTCCATTGGCACAGGTTCACTGTTGACATGGCGACCAAGTTTATAGCAGGGGGAATTATCATTCATATTCTCATGCCTCGACTCTTTTGCTGGTTTTGGGCGCGTTGAATTTCAATCCGCCGCCGAATGGTTTCAGATTTTTGAACCGTGGGCTTGACCGTCTCGGCTGGCTTGATGGATTCAGTTGGCTTTTCCGCCGGCTTCACAGCCTGCGATTGCTTGGCCGCGTCCGCCTGTCGGAGAGCCTCGGTTTGACGTTCCAATTTTTCATTCTGCGCAATTTTCGCCGCCCGTTTTGACGAAGCGCATTGCGACTCCTGAACATTGAGAACAAAGGAAATGTCCCGCCCCCAAATGGTTGCCAGCTTTTGGAACGCGCTTGGCTTCATGTCCATCGCCAGCGTCCGGTTGCCCGAATGGGTGGTGTTCTGGCGAAGCTGGATTTTATCCGGTGTGAAAATCTTCACGCCTTTGCGCCCACGCGAAATCGTCACATACCATTGTTGCTCGTTGGTCGCGGCCTTGACCGCCGAATCTGAGAACAGGACGTAATCCACGGTCTTGCCCTGGGCGGCATAGGACGTGACCGCGTAGCCGCGCACGAACTGCCGGTAATGTTTGGGCAACGTCCGGCCATCATTCAGGGCAATGTGCCCGTCAGCATGAATTTCCTTTACCGTCACCAGTTCGCCATTGGCGAGCCTGCGCCCATCCTGGCTTTGAGCATTGGCCTTGAGTTGCAGCCGGTCCCCGGTGGACAGGGGAAGCTCTTTTGGCTGGCAGACCGTGATTTTATCCAGTTCCTTGAACGGCACTGGCCGGATGCGGTTGTCGGCTTCAATCAGTAAGTGCCTGTCGGTCATGCCGCGCAACTTTCCCGCGCTGCCGGATTTGAAACCGGCCGTCGGATGATTGAACACCAGCACCGAGTCCGGCTGGTAAAAACGCCTGTCGCGTTTTTGCGCGTCCGTCAAATCCTGCCGCTCCAATGCCGTGACCGTCGTTTCATCGTCGCCGATTAACTTCTGTGCTTTCAGGCCGAGCCGGACGGATTCATTGACCTTGCGGATTTCATTCCAGCTTTGTGAGACGACCACGGTGGATTGCTGATTTTTGAAAAGTTCAAGAAAGTGTTCCGTCAATTTCGTTTGTTGATCGGCCAGTGTGCAGGCGACGATTGCGCCTTGATTGTCCAGACGGTCAAATGATGAGCCGAGCTTGCCCCGCCGCGCCTCATCCACGGCGAGCTTGTATTGTTCCAGCCAACGACGTTCGGCTTGAGTTTTGGCTGAATCGGGATTTTGACGGCGGATGTTCGTCAGTTCGGCATAACCAAGACCGGCATACTTTTCAATCGCCCGTAGCGCGTCAGAAGCCTCGACCGCTCCATGCTGGTGCGTGTCGCCGGACAGGATGACGCGCCCTTGATTGATTTGAATGTAATCAAGCAGTTGCAGCATTTGCTCGCCACCGATTTGGCCGGCCTCGTCCACGAGGACGACCGCGCCACGCCGCATGGAACGGTGTGCGAGAAAAGCACTGACCGTTTCCGCACCAGTGAAGCCATCGCGCTCCAGATCGGCGACCTGCTGGCGTTGCGGTGCGAGGACGTGAACGACCTGACGCGCTCTGGCAAGTCCGGCTCTGACTTCCCGCAGGGTATAGCTCTTGCCCGTCCCCGCTCCGCCGCGAAACAGGGTAACGAAATCATGCGAGGATAAAATATGTTTCACCGCCTGTTCCTGTTCATAATCCAGCGAATGATTGATTTGCCGGTAATTGGGAGCCAGCAGTTCATATTGACCTTTCCGATGTTGAGCCAGGTTGACGATGTTAAACTCGCGACGCAGGACTTCCGGCGTCGTGATTTTTCCCTCAAACTGGGCGTCACGAATGTAATTGCGTTTGCCGGTAATGCCTTGAACTTCCGCCAGTGACACATCCTGCCCGCGCAGATGTTCGAGCGCGTGACACCAAATCTCGTGTTCATGGACGACCGAGCGACGTTCAAATAGATGTTGCTCCGCCCAATTCACCGCCTGATCCGCTGTTATCTTCTCTGGCGTTTCCGGCGAACGATGCTTGTCCAAACGACTGACTTGCCACCATTCTTTCCATGACAGTTGTTTGTTCCACATGGATTGCAATTTGACAATGCCGACATCCTTGATCTTCCGCGCCCGTTCCTTGTGCGCGATGTTCGCCCGAATCACCTTGATGTTCTGACCAGCCTTGTCCGGTTCGCGTTCCAGCAGTTCCCTGGTTTTCTGGTCAATCTCGGCATGACGCTTGGAAAATCGGTCAAGCAATTCCTTGCTGACACCGGCAATCTCAAAATCGCCGCGTGGATTGCTTTCGACACCGTAGCCGAACAGTTGCAGCGACCTGACCATTTCGTGATAATAGACGTTCCGAACGAACTTTTGGGCTGTGACCATTTCACAGGCTTCCAACGCTTTCCATCGGTCTTCAACTGAATCCCGCGTGGCATTAAACAGGATGCAGTGACTATGCAAATGCGGATCCAATGCTCTGGACGTGTCGTGCCGAAAGATTGCGCCGACTACATTGCCAGTCATCCGCTGTGAATACTGATTGTCTTTCCGAACCCGTGTCGCGGCGTAGATTTGCAACTGGTGCATGGCCACCTGCACCGCCTCGTCATGCGCCTCGATAATTCGTTTGTCGTTTCCCACCAGTGCCACAATGGAAACCGATTTGGGCGGTGACAATGTAAAATCGTAAAATACCCGGCGATTGGCGGATTCATGGGCTTTCCCGTCCTTATCCACGCGGATTCGCTTTGTATTCAGGCGGGGCGTTAATTGTTCCCCAGTCTGCGGATGAAGGTTGTTGCACAGGTTCACGAATTCCTTTTCCGTGGTAACGCCGGTCAACCCCAATTGCATTGCCCCTTCGCCGAACCATTGACCAGAAACGCTCCGGCCTTCCATGTAGTAATCGCCAACGCGCAAATGCTCCCGGAAATATGACTCCGCATTCTCCAAACTGTATTGCGCCTTCATCGTCAGCATGGCGGCAAGTTAAACCATCGTGACGCAAATCTTGCGCTATGGGTGACGCAAGATGAACACGAGTCCGTGTTAATGATAATCAAAGTAAAATACTGGACGCTATTCTCCTTGTCATCGCAAGGGGCAGACGTAACAAGAAA